>JAABUW010007069.1_pt1 | contig 13710 bp, 22 predicted proteins | sample 5560081 | NCBI WGS metagenome assembly JAABUW01 (sample SAMN10711882, study PRJNA513363) | rock metagenome | isolation source: Antarctica rocks | place: Antarctica: Victoria Land, Knobhead sud
CTCCAGCATCTGCAGGACATGGCAGCATTCAGCCAGCCCTGGCAGTCCAGTGCAGCACGTTTCAGGTGGAATGATGCCATTCAACGTGACAACACCAGCTTGCGTTGCTGCTGTGTGTGTCCATACAACATGAGTACAAGCAATAGTGCAGGCCGTGCATACCAGATTGGCCAAAATGACAAAGATGAGAAGGAACAAAGGCTGAAGCAGCAGACACAATAAAGAAGTCGAACCTAGATGAGGTGCAGATTGGTGGCGGGGCGCAATGCCAGCACCAGGCAGGCCTAGAGCAGCTGCTCCAGGCAGAGGTGCAAAGGAAGGGCGGGGCCTGATGCCTGGAGGGGCACTGCCCAGTCTGTTGCTCACACCACCAACAGCAGCCTGCCCAGGCATCAGAGCCTGCCTCAAAGGCACTGACCCACGCTTCCCTGAAGTGTCTTTGACTTTCTCGCCCAAGTGTGCAAGCGCCCTAGCATCAGCTAAAGGGATGGAGCCTGCTCTGGAGAGGGGCATGTGGCCGCCCAGGTCATCATTGTCATCTGGCAAGGGCACTTGGGCAGCAGCAAAAGGGGTGGGCAACTTGGGCAAAGGCTGTCCAACTAAGCCTGTCATGTGGGCAGGCATCTGGCGCTGCCGATGTCTTTGATAGTTGGGCACCTCCACTGTAATGACCCCTCTGGGACCACCGGAGTGGCCATAGTCGTATCTGTCTTCTTGGCCCATGCCAAGCTTGTTCTTCATTCTGCCGTATGCCCGCACCTTGCAAGACAAGGTTGGCTCAGCCTCTGGAATCAGCCGATCCCAAGCTGGAGTAGCTACATGCCTAAAACGCTGGAAGACTGTCCATCTTTACAGGTGATAAGCAAAGTGTATGTAAGCAGAAGTGGCGCAAACCAGATGTGCATGACATCAGAAAGCATGCACTTGTACACAGTTAACGAGCACAGGAATGTTTTGTGGCACCTAGATCTTTATGCATGTACACTGCTAGTAACTTGACTGGAGCAGCTAGCTGTGCAAAAGTTGTTTACCATGCGTTGCGTTCCAGTGATGCCAGCTTTCTTGCGGCGCAACAGATACCCTCTGTGACCTTCTTCAGCTTGGGCCTGCCCAGCACCTGCTTGCCCTGGCACCGGTACACCTGCATGCTCAACGTGCCAGCTGTTGAAAGCAGGTGCATTGCCACTGTCGCACCGTACAGCATCAAGCTGAAAAGCAGCAAGAAGCAGGCTGCTAGGAATGCAGGTCTGATGCAAATCGGGTAATCATGCGCCTCATGCAACACAAGCCAGCAGCCTGGAACATCCTTGGCAGATACTACACTGCTGCCTCACCTTCTGACAGGTCACCAGTGATGTCTGCAAAGGGGTCTGGGGCCTTGGCTGTGGCTGCAGGTACAGGGTCAGGGACTGAGGCCTGCCGCTTGAACATGCAGCAGGCATCCAAACTGTCTGCTACCATCTCTTCAACATGCGGCATATCAGCATCCGCCAGGTGGTTGTCCGACAGCGCTGAACCGGGCATGCCCAGACTGACATGTTCAATGTTGCCACACAGCACCTGATGTGACCTGCGCATCACCATGCTCTCAGCCCAAATCACACCATTCAAGGCTGTAGCAAGCAAAGCATCAAAGCATTTGCACTCAAATCCAGTGAGAGGGCTTTGCACAGAAAACGTTTATTGAACTGCTGAACGGAAAAACCGCTTTGGAAAACTGTGCAAAATTTGTCTGTCAGCTCATGTGTTGACTTACTTGGAACTGGCTGGTAGGATGATACCCAAATTGGTAACATACACAGCTATACGCAGAGGCACATCAATGAGGGGCTGCTCCTCCTGTACTGCTGCAGCTGCTGAGTTTGCTGCTGCAGAAGGGCTGGCAGCGTCTAATGCCGGCTGGATGGAAGCAATGATGATGTCAACCCCATGCATGATGTCGTACATGAACCTGCATGGAAGAGGTGAGGCTGCTGAAAAGATCCAATAATTCTTCATATTGACAGTCTTCAGCAGTGATGAGAAATCCACAACTGGATCAGCATACAGCAGCATAGATAGAACAGCAGCATAGATGAAACAAGAATCCGACGATGGTGCATGTGCTGCAGCAGCAGGTACCATGCGTGGCTTACCTGAACAGTAACAAGAACTGTGGGTTTGTCAATTCTGCCACCAGGGTAGGCTTGACACGGCCATCTGCCCATTGGTTGTACTCCAGAGCCAGGCTGCAGCTGGTGGCTGGAGCATTGGGCTGCAGCACCATTGTGCAGTGGGGATCAGCTTGAATGTCCCTGATGCTCATGTCCTGGATGGCTGCTCCAATGGTCATGTCAGGGTCCCTGCTGGAGGCTGAAGGCCCAGCCACAGACATGTCCACAGTCGCATCCAGCAGCTTGAAGCTCAGCAGCTCCTTGCCCTCGACTATGGCCACCAAGTTGACACCCACAATTCCTATCCTGGCCTGGGGCAGCATGAAAACTACATGAGCGTGTGCCACCAGACTTGGCTCAGCCAGGGTCAACTTTGTGCAAGCATTCCAAGTAGCGCATGCTTGGCATTGACTCATCTCAGACAGAATTCATGACCTTTGGTGACCAATGCACACCAAGGTTTCCTCCAGAGTGTTTGCAGTGAAAGGCAGACTGACCTGAAGACCAGGGAAGGCTGTCTGTTGTGCCAATTGGCTGTGGGTGTCCCCGCCAGTCTGGGCCTCTCCAGACTCAGGGTCACGCACTGGCACAGCATCTGTGGGGCGAGCCACCTCGTCTGCTACTGCTGATGTTGCTTGCCTAGGGGTGGGCAGGTTAGGAGGGTAGTGAGCTGATACCACCTCAATGATCTGGGTGGTGAAGGGCAGCATCCTGTTGCTCTTGCTGATACGCCCATGGAACAGGATTTGGCCAACCTGTGCATTGCAATTATGCTCTCCTCAAAAACAAGAGTGGCTCAGCACAGCACAGCACAGCACAGCACAGCACAGCACAGCACAGCACAGCACGACATGAAGCGTTATTGTCGATGATATACGTCATTTCATAAGAAAGTTGCAAAATACCTCAACATCAAGCTCAGCTGGAGGGGGAGCTTTGAAGTCAGGATGGCCGGGGTACTTGTCTGGGGGGTGCATGATGAAGACCAGGGACAGCTGAGGCCCAGAGACACGGCTGCCAAAGAAGCTAGAGAAGGGGACAGTGTTGGTGTGTATGCGTGCAGGCTGCACTGGTGCGTCCCTCAATGCCTGTCGGGTGCAGCGCTGCCGCATGACCACCATTCGCACCACCTTGTACCACCTGCATGCAAACCAGATACATTGGCAACCACAACCATAAGGCAAGAAACCTGAGCATGCTTCTGACTGGCTCTGGGCTTCATGATGAGCTGTAAGCATAGCAAGCATAGCATGGCTTGCCTGCAACTACAACAAACACATGCGGATTGATGTATGGGAAAACATATGTATTAGCTTGCTACAGTGTGGAATGGACATTCTGACCTTCTGCGAGCCTTGGTGACAGCGTCAACCTTGAGTAGCCTGCGCCTGAAGAGGTTTGCCTGAGCAGACAGCTGCTTAGCCCTGGAGGGCAAGGGTCTGATAAAGAAGGCAAATTTTGCTTCTGGCCGGATTTGGAGATCACGAGTTAGCAGACCATCCATCTTTGCACCCAGCTTGGCTTCTCCTGTGCCCTGCAAAGAGATGAACAGGGTATTGAACCACTGCAATGATGTGCTGCAGCAGGCAGACAGCATGCACTGCACAGAACAGGGTGTTGCCAGCTCAACTTTCAGACGCATGTCAGCAGATAAACGGCAGACTGTCTGGCAAAGCCAATTGACACATTCCAACTCACACCTCTATTGGCAGCAACTTTGTAGGCTGACAACAGTGCTCCTGCAAGCCCTTATGCACAAGGCAATATGGTTTTTCAATCCATGCTGCAGCATGTTAGTCTAGCAAGAGGCACCGCGGTGCTCAATAGTGCGGAGCATTTACCTTGTACTTGCAGGCTGCTCGGATGCCAATGAGGTTGAAGGCATAGACAGGAGCCAAGCACTTGCTCCAGGCAAAGGCCATGTCTGTTTCTGCAATCTGCGGTGACCATGGCAGGCGCCTGGGAGCATGGGAACGCCTCATGTGAGAGTACTGTGAAGAAGCCCCAATATTCCGATCTTCATAGTCATCCGTCCTGGACACCTGAAGCAGAGATGCAGACAACATCAGTAGCACACATGTCCTTATGCATTGGGCTTCTGCCAGGCTGCATGATAGAGCATATGCTCTTGTCAAGTACATAAAGCAGCTGAGGAGTTGGAAAAACAGCTTGCCACCAGTGATGCTAGCTTTTTGGTTTAAATGATCAAGCTCACTGCCAAACTAAGCCAATCATGTGGAACTGTCCAAAACAGGAAGAGGATATTTCACAAGCGAAGTGTATGCCAGAACAGCCTACCAGGCACAGAATGGAGACAAGGGAGATCTCCACAGACAGGGTGAGCTTGAGCTGGGAGAAGCAGCCAGGCCCGTGGGCACAGACTGGTCTCGGCTGGTGGCCATGGTGATGGGGGTGGCTGGAGGGACCCCTGGCACTGGGCCCACCACCCTGTTCAATGTGCTTTCCACAAAAGATACTATGGACAAGACATGAGACACCTGCCAAGGAGACAGCCACACCTGCAAGCAGAACAACCAAAACTGACACACTTTTGTGGCTGCCTACAAAGCAGAGAATTTGACCACTCCACAGCATGCCTCACTCATGGATGAAAAGCCTGTTGCATGCACAGCACATGCACACAAGCAGCAGGCTTTTCACCCATGAGTGAGGCATGCTGTGGAGTGATCAAATTCTCTGCTTTGTAATCTGTGCATCTACTTTTGCATCATGCTCATGTGTCAAATCTGGGAACATCACATAATTTTGGTCAATCACCAGAAAGAACAATGCTGCAACCCAGCAAATTACCTGCATCCCAACAATTGCAAGAGCAACGCTGATGCTGGTAGCACCCGGAGCTGCAGGAAGGGAGTAGATCTTCTGCGACAGCTCTGCATTGATGGCAGACACCTTGGCCAGAGGGACCAGGGAGAAGGCTGGCACGCCACTGGTCTGGTTGCGCAGAAAGGCATTGCGGCTTTCACGCCAAAGGTTGGAGCCGATGCTGCTGCGCCTGCTCTTGCCCTGGGAGGCGTCCACAGAGTCACGCTGCAGCTTGTTGTCCACTGCTTCCATACCCTACAAAAGCATGTAGCACATGAATTGATGACAGTATTCACTGCCTGTGAGCTGCATAATTGGTCAAGACTGGTTGAGACAGCAAGTTCTGCTATCTCTTGTTGCATTGGGACACGCTGTAGCAAAGCAGCAATGAGCACTTACTGGAAAGAGGTGGAGGTCCTCGGGGTGAGCCCAAACTTTGGCCATGGCCTCCATCTCATGGTCATCATCTATGGAGTAGTCAGAGCCCCCATGGCTGCTGCGCCGCGTGCGCTGCATCCTTTCCCTCTCTGGTGACCTGAAAACCTTCTGCAGATTATGCTGCCTGGGACCTCGCTTTCTGCAAACAGTGCCAACACTTTTAGCCTCACTGGCAACAATACAGCTGCATTCTTTTTTCTGGAAAGCTTTGTTCGTACAATGTGTCAAATCCCAGTGTCAACTGAGCAAGTGTAATGCCCCAATACAGCTATGTCATGCAACGTCAAAGTCTTGTTACCTGTGCTCAGGTGGCTGATAGCAGAACAGATCCAGATATGTTGTTAGACTGAAGCGCTGTGTAGCACCACCCCTGAGGAACTGCTGAAAGTCCTCGCCAAACAGGATGCCTCGTACTCTTGTCAGAGCAGCTATGAGCTCGTAGCTGTCCCCTTGTGCAGAAGCTGATGTGGAGGGCCCTAAGTGGTCAGGACCCCTCACATCATTCATGTGTGTGTAAGGAATGCAGAAAACTACTCCTGCAGAAAGCAAACAGATGCGTGTGGTGAGGCACATCCATTCAAAACCCACTTGCTGACATACAACTGGCACACTGCAGTAAGGCTTCATGCTGTTACACAGACATCAGAAACCTCACAGGTGACAAAGCATGACTGGTCAGCAAAGGCAGTTGCGTTTATGCTAAGAACATTGTAGCCAAGGTGTGAAGCTTGCATGGGTACAATCTGTGTACCTGGGCAGTACATGTCCACAGAGATGAGGGGCAGGGAGACAGGGCGGTCCACAGGGATATCATGGCGGGCAAAGCTGTGCAAGACGCGCTCTGTGAGGTTTTGCGGCCGGCCAGGCTCATCCCCAGCATCTGCTGTCCTCTCTAGCACCCGGCTCTTGTGATGCTGTAGCTCGTTCACAAAGCCCAGGGCAGCGCCCACAAGGTCTGAGTTGTACAGCAATTGTACTCCTGCCACTCTCAACTGCAGCAAAGACAGGCAACCTGGATGCTTTTGGGCAAACTCAGATCAACAGTAAGGCTCAGGCTGCTAGCTTCACTGCTTTGTGTGCATAGCTGTCTGGTGCAGAGCAACATTCTGCAAGACTGATGGTATGCTCAGCCAAGCAGTCAAGTAGTCAGCCTCAAGTAGTCATGAGCCAAAACAGCACAGAGTCTGTGTTTTGGCTAGCAATGAGCACCTGAAACCAACAGGATGCAATGCACAATCAAGCTGTATACCTGAACCTTGAGCCCAGGTGGGCGCAGCATGGCTTTCTTCTGTGCATCTTTATCCACATCCTGCCCTTGCATGGGTGCAGGTGGGCCTTCAGCAGTGGGCTGCTGGATTTCCCCTGGGCTGTAACCAAGCTTGGCCACAAGAAACATGGATGAAGAAGCATGCAGTGGGCTGGCTGCTTCCTCTGGCACAAAGCTCTCCTCCCTGATGGCCACAGACTGCAGATCCGCAATGCGCAGCAGCTGGTTGCACTGCGCTGATGGGCTCTGCAGCATTGTGCTTGCCAAAGGAGCATCAGGAGCAGCTAGACCTCCAGCAGTTATGGATTGTAGAATCAGCTCCATTTCACCTGCAAATCACGTACACTCAATGCTGAAGGCTATGCATGCACGCAATGGTCTGTTGCAAAGGAACAGCTGCCCTGACAGCCAACATGCAGATGTCAATCATGCATGATTGCAGCTAGCAGAAAACCATACATGTGTCCTGTTGGCAGAACCTTGGGTCCTGCAGGTCTGCATTTGCTGCATGTTGTGATTGAGATGATGCAAATGAGTCACCTGTTGGCCTTATATCTGCAGAGATGCCTCTGACAGCAGCTTCTAGGTGATAGAACATGGTGTCAGGGGCTGAGTTGGTGCGGGTGGGCCAGTCCTCAGCCAGTTCCAAGCTGATGCCCACCTTGGGGCACTCTGCTGACAGAGACAGCTGCACAGGTGGAGGAGCTACATTGTCTGAGTGGAGCAGCAGAGCCTCCACACCTTGCGGTAGTGGGCCTGCAGAAACATACCCCTTCTCAAAACGCTGTCACCGTGCCCTACAAGTACTGACAACAGTCGGGACAAAGACCTACTACACGTACGGAATATGTCTGTGCAAAAAGGTGCATGCATTGCCATGCATGACCTCTATTGCATGTGTGAGTGAACACAACATAAGCTGTGGTAGTGCCAAGGCAAAAGCTGACCTAGGTTGGCTACAACAGCATCCACAGCATCTACAGCATGTTGCAAATGGGTTTCAGATTTGATCAAAAGCTTGCTGCTCTGAGCCGCCACAAATGCCCGGAAATGGGCAATCTCCTCCATGCTGAGCCTGTCTTCAAGCTGCTGCAAGGCTGCCTTGTCATTGGCATCTGCTGCTTGCACCCATTTCCACCATGACCTGCTCATGACATGGCGATTATCACACACAGCTGCACAATCTACATTTGCCTCACTACAAACCAACTTGCTTACCAAGCATGCTTTTCTTACACATATACATGACAGCAACAGTAAAACATATACATGGTAGCAAAAATGTCATATGGCACAAAGCCCTTCAGCCAGCATTCTGCAGCAGCTGTAGGGGTTCCACCTGTTGGGGTCTTTGAATGTAGGCAGCCGGCAGTGGGTTCTGGTGTACAGCTCATGATATTCTAGGCGAGCCTTGCGCCGCCGCTCCAAAGCACTCAACGGGACCTGCAAGTTAGTTTTTGTGTCGGCCAATACATGAAGGTGAATCTGGATGCAGCACGGCCTTGATATCAGCAGCAGCAGCAGCAGCAGCAGCAGCAACATGATGCATACCTGTCGCCGGCTGATGAAGTGACACTCCCGCCTCACATTGCTGCCAGCATGCTTCCACCACACCTCACTGTTACCTGCCACGTCAACCTGCAATCAAAAGGAGAAGACTGGTTCCCTGCAACTGTTGGTGTCATCTGACCCACATTGTATGGTGGCATCATGTGCTGGTGGTGGACGGGTCCAAAAAACTAAAACCAAGTGCAACCTTTCATCCATGTCACTAGGGAGTGTCAAAAATCCAGAATCCACATGTTTATTAGGTCTGATACATGGTGTGCTGCTCAGTGGGTGCATGACCGGACCTGAGGTCTGCCTTGCCACAGGTGAGCATGCTGCTGGTACTGCTGCATGCGTTCCATCATCCTCAGAGCCACGCACACAGAGTCTGTGCTGATGGACAGAACCAAGGAGCGCAGCTTCACAGCAAGCTCCACAGTTGCTGTCGCATCTGTTGGGGCGGCTGATGCTGCAGGTTGAGCGGGAAAGGGCAGTTCAGTCTCACTTTGCTGCCTCGATGGTGGCTCTGGAGCCCTTGACGGGTGCTGATGGTTGGGGTGGCCGTTAGTGTGAGCGTCCTGTTGGTCATTGTCTGCAAGACCACACCAGTTGGGTGCAATTGGGCATCAAACAGTACCTGTTGCAAGCACTTGAGGTGCATCACGACCCTCCTCATGCAGCTGTGCGCTCAACAAGCGCAAAGACTGGTACTGGGAGAATGCCAATAGAAGCCAGGTTCCTGTGCATGCTGACCATGTGTCCAGACATAGGCAGAAGATGCAAGCAGATACGTACATAGAGGATTGCTCTGGCGGCGAGGGAACTGTGCTCCTGGAGATGCAGGATCAGAGCCTGGAGAGTCCTGCTCAGTGTGAGCAGCCCGCTGCCTACTAGGGTGCCCATCAAACAGAGACTTGACACTGGAGTCAGTTGAGGGCACGGCCAGCTTAGGGGATCCTTCATCGCCACTGCCCTCCTGACTCTCCCAGATGCTGTTCAGCCTGGAGAAAGCCTGACTTTGCAGGTGTTGCGGCTGCCCTGATGCTTTGCCATGATGATGCCCTGACTGAGACCCTGCTGTTTCCTTGGGCCTGGTCCAGCCAACAGGATGGATGGTGACCAGAACTTCAGCGCCCCATTGCCGTAGCAAGGTATGAGTGGCTGTCACAGCTGCTACTTGGTTTTTGTATGAAGTTCTGGCAGTACCGTTTGGGTCTGCTTGATTTGAACCCAAAGCATCAGTGTCAGTGATGGACTGGTGCTGTTGTTGACGTATTCTACCTGCTTGCAGGTAGTCTGTGGCCCTCTGCGGCTGGCTTTCATTAGTCTGACTGCTGTCCTTGCTGTTGCTGTCAGCTGATGTGTCAGAATGTGTTGGCTTGCCTGATGGCACAAGGCCATAATCCCAGAGATTGATGCACAAACCAGCTAGCTGCAAGTTGGTGCTGACAGGCTCCGTGACAGCCACTTTGCGCCACATCCAGCCAGGTATGCAGGTGGCTCGCCACCACAGTGACTGATCTGGAATGAGCTGTCGCAGATCAGCTTGTGCATCAGCCATCCCATCCTGATCAGCTGCTTGCTGGGCTTGCAGCTTTGGTGCTTCTGCATCAACAAAGACATGGATGCAGACTGTAACTTTGTAAGATGGTTGTGTGTAAGATGTGCAGGCATGCAGGATGTGTCAGCACTGCAAGTGACAAAGTTGTTGAGTCTGGTTCAATAGGCTTATGTGTAGGTGCAGAGGGGCTTACCCAGAGGATTTAGGCTGAGCTTACGGACAGTCAGGCACACGGCATCCATGCCCTGCAAGGGACTGTCAGCTGTTGGGCGCGGACCGGGCATGCCAGCTTGTTTGTACACAAGCTGAATGTTTGTTGCATCAAAGCTGATGTACTGAGCTGCAACCACCAGCAATCTGTGTGCTGCTCTGGCTCGCATTCGGCTGCCAAACCCTGTGAACCAAAACAATGCCATGATACACTTGTCAAACAGCAAGCCAGCTGTCTGCTATATGTTGGTGCTGTACAAACACAAAGTGCTGAAGTATCAGGCCTGTAATCTGACACATACCTTGCATTCCTTCCCCTGGCCTTTTTGGGGTGTGACCCCACAGCAGCTTTTCCACAGCGAGCAGCTTTGTTGTGTTAATCTGATTGGACACTGCTTGCTCCAAAGCTGCCAGAGCATTTGGCTTGGAGTACTGCAGAACTTGAGCTGCTCAGAAAGGTGCCATTTGATGTAGGCACAAAGTACAGGAATTGCAAGAGCTGCATACCTGCGGCAAGGTCCGCTGCATGAGCTCCACTGTAACACCGCTGAGAGTGAGAGTCAATGGACGGCTCATGGTTGGTAGCCTGATTTCAAGCAAATGCACGGTGATATCTGTAATGCTCATGTACAGATTATCGATTCTGCCCAGCACCCTGTCTGAAATGGTGGCATTCTCAAGACGCACACCTGCAAGCAATACAATTTTCGGTATGTGCACAGAGATACATATGTCAGCAACACGCATGTGGCAAGAGAGGCTTTGACTAGAGCACCTGACTCAGTCCGAGTAATAGTGCACCCTTTGGAATCGTCGGTGACGTCATGGACAAGGCCACGAAGACCTCTGCGAGCGACAGCTGCCAAAGTACGCTGAACCACAGCTGCCTTATATGCAGCGTAGCAGGTAGCGGTGCCGAAAACTGCAGCGTAACCCAACCAGTACAGCCACAACATCATTGTTGCGATGCGTCAGGGGATTGTGGAGAAAAGTTGCAAAGCTGGTACACTATCAAGATCTCATGGCAGGCAACAGCGACGTTCGGGGGACCTTTGGCATGTCGTGCATGCAGTGTAAGGCCAAGATCAACACGTCGTGCGCAAGACGCAAATTATGGACTGCAGCGCTTGACATCACGCAATGGTCTGCCTCCATCAAGCGCCTCCTGGTCGTGAGACCTCCATTCCGAGCTTTCGGAAGCACTCTCGTCAGCACGGCTTGGGGCAGGTCTCGATCGTGTTGAGCCCCTTTGGACCTAGCTTCGTTGACCATGGTCGTCGTGTTCACGACCTTCAACATCAGTTTTGGGGTGATATTTATGTTTGTATGCTTTATATCCAAGACACACAGCTGGTCGAGTATCATCCCCCGGACAGTCTTAAGCAGCACCAACTACTGCTAACGGCATGCATGCATATGGCAGTGTGGCAGCCGTCCGTCCTGTGGTTGACAAACAAGGGTGCAGCCAGTTGCTTTGTAGGCAGTCCTCAAGCCAACGCAAGTCTTCATGGCAGTCTCAGCCGCTTGGTAACGTTGAAACGCGCCCAAGGTTGGGGTCCTCCGCTCAAGCCAGCGCTTATGGCAACGGGTCTTACGACGCGAGACCGATTACAGCAGATAGAGACGGCACAGCTGGGCCGCAAATGCAGGTGCCAGTGGCAGACAGGAAGGCTCTCAGCAGCAGCAATTCTCGGCCACTAGTCACTCCCTCAGTGCTTAGATCTTATGAAGTCCCACTATGGGGTAAGCTTGTTCACCTGCAGCCATTTCATTGCATTGCATCTATCTCTCAGCAGATTTGCTGATGACAGTACGTTTGTGCAGACGCCATGAAGTTCAACGGCCCAGGCCCTGAAGTCATCAACGGGCGTTTGGCTATGATAGGCATCCTGGCCGCAGCTGTCAACGAGTCAGCGCATGCAGAGACAGTTGTACAGCAAGTGCCCAATGTACCAGTGCGTATAGTGGTTCTGAGTCTTCTTGTGACATACTCATCCCTAGTACCAATCCTCAAGGGCGCCAAAAGCGAGGCCTTTGGTGAGTAGTGCAAAACCTGCACAGGTTGATTGGCCTTTGTTGGTCTTACAGCGTTTGTGTGCTCAAGAGGAGTCATGTGGCCTGTTATTGACTTACTTGCAATGCTATGCAGGGATCTTCACCCCCCGTGCAGAGATCACCAATGCACGAGCAGCCATGCTTGGATTTGCAATACTGCTGCTGCTGGAAAACAAATCAGGTGTACCGTTCTTTTAAAGGGTCAAGTGAGGCTGGCATCATCAAACCAACTTTGCAGAAGTCTGGTCAGGACCACTGTATATCCTGTGCAACTCTCAGTCACATGGAACAGTCTCTAAGAACAGGACCATGCAGCTCAGTTCAGTTTGGCTCAGTGCACTCAAGTCAGGTTTTGTGATTTCTGCCCATACGCACGTTGGTGCAAAATGCATCACTGCCAACAACCTTTGACATTGTGAAGTGCAGTTGCTGTTCAGTCTCAGCACATCATTTGAACACTGCTTTTGCAACACAAACTGGAGCAGGCATTTCTTCCTGTCGTGTCTCGCATACCCTCATTGATCGTTCATGTGATCAGCAGTCAGTCAGTATCACTCACATGTTGTTTGAGACTGAAAGCAAATTTTGTGGAAGGGGCAACACAGGCTGTAGCAAGAGCATGTCAGCTCAACCGTTGGTACCACAGCAATGGCAGTGCCACGTAAACATTGAACGACAGTCCGGACGTGCATTCCCAGGAGTAGGCGGATCTTGCAGGTGTATAGGACCTGTCAAAGTTGCAATAAATTAGTCCCACTTCAACTGCTTCAGCAGTAGCTGTCAGCCTGGACATTGCCATCCATGCAGCACACCCGATGCCGCTCCATGACAAATGCTGCGCATGCAGCAGTGCCTATGCAGTTGATTATGTCTTAGTGTAAAATCTTGTGTTATGGATCACATCACTCATGAGCCACGAGGTTTCACAAGACACGTGGTTGCCATGGACTGTCTTCTGCAAGTAATTACTTTATCGGAAATGTATCCAGCACTTACCCATGGACAGTGCTGCTCCCTTTTTACACTACAGCGTGACGTTTCATGTACAGAGGCAAACTTGTGATGCCTAATGACATGTCTGACAAGAGTGACATTCCCTACTGGGTACTCTGCTGCAGGAGCACTGCTAACAAGTCTTGCTGCAGAATCAAAAGTCAGTCATCCGTCATTTGGCAATGATATTGCATGCCAATCTAAAGGTGTTGCAGACAGCTATGATGCAGCTATGCCAGCTTGACAATCAAGCAGTAGCTTGTGATGTCGGAAGTTCTGAGGAAGTTGCTGTTGCAGTCTGCTGCTGAGAAGCAGCAGGAGTGTTGGCCTTTGCAATTTGCCTTGCCACCACCTCAAAAAGCTCTGAGGTGTTTGCTGCTGTTTTGGCTGAGGTCTCAACAAACAGCATGTTATTCCTGCAGATGCCAGGCAGCTGCTCACGCACGAGCCTGAGCTGACCGATGCTGAGAATCTGCAATGACAGTCAGCATGACAGTGATCATGAAGACAAGGCTTACCGGGTAGCATACTCCCGACCCTCTTCCTCTGATATGACCCTGTGTTCTTCTAAATCTGTCTTGTTTCCTACCAGCACCACAACTGCAAGTGCAACCAACTCTAAACATGCCCAGTATTGGGACTTCTGAGAAGAGGGACCA
>JAABUW010007070.1_pt1 | contig 13709 bp, 18 predicted proteins | sample 5560081 | NCBI WGS metagenome assembly JAABUW01 (sample SAMN10711882, study PRJNA513363) | rock metagenome | isolation source: Antarctica rocks | place: Antarctica: Victoria Land, Knobhead sud
GTCGCAAGCATGTCGGTGGGGTGGACTTGTCCATGCCTTCTCCGTTCCTGCGATCTGCACGATCAAGGCGAATCGCGGAGCCTACCAAGAAAAGTAAGTGTGAACATGCAAGCCAAGAACAACGAGGAACACACGATGTGAGAAACGATGCGTGGTTACATAGGAAAGAGCGGTGAGCAAAGGCGAGCTGTCGAAGGCAACCACGCAGGACATGGGGCTTTATATATACCTTTCTATCCAATTGTTGAGAGCTAGGACGCGCTCGTGGATTAACAGTGTAATCACCAGTCGTAGCTCACCCTTCCTGCTCACTGCCAGTTGCAAATTGGCAACCTGACCCATCCGTTTGGAAGGTGGCTGGAGTGACGACTTTAGGAAGAGGGTAGCTCTGGTCCCATTTGCCAATCAGCGAACACCCCTCAACACTTGCAGCGATCAAAGAGTACTGACAATCTCATCCTGTGATGGTGGCCAAGATTTAGTGTCGTGCGACGTATACGTATAATACTGGCCGCAAAAGAGTACGACATAATAGACTTTCGCTCCAGAAATCTTGGCAAGCCCGTCGGCTCTTTTCATCAAGTTTCGATTGCGCCGTCTGAAATTATCTCTCCGCACTGTTGATGCAGGGCGGCATGCCATTTTGTGCGATGTACTAGTACTTGGAGCTCTCAATGTTCGTGATAGGAGGAGTCGGACTTTACCAACGTTACACTTCCTTTTTAATTGCTCGTCGACATCCTCTTGGAAGACTTGTTACCGGCTCGGGGGGTCCATCTGTTCTACAATTTTTGCCCCCCCCCCGTCATGGAGCCTGCATTTTGCAGTGTACCCTCACGTATTTCAAACACAAGGCGGATGGTAGTGCCAAAGTTAGACACGTAGGTTAGATGGTTGTTTCATAATTGTAGCAGCTTGCGTGGCCTGTTGAGGCAGCTGGATATCGCTGGCGCACCTTTGCAGCGCGGAAATTACGCCGATCTAACTATTGGATGTATACCGTACACTTTTGCTGGCCTTGCATGTCGCCAGGCTACTCATCTGAGATATGAACCCACGCCGTCAACAACCCAATTGCACGCCAGGTGAATGAGACCGTGACAGGTCAAAATAACAGCGCCAGAGACATCACCACCATTCCATCACCGTCACGACCCAGCGACTCTTACGGCATCGGCGTCATCGTCTTGCTGGATGGAGAGATGACGGCGCGGCGGCGATGCTAGACGAAGAGCACGGCAGTGTGGAAAAGGTGGTTGGGGAACGATAAAAATACACTCGCTCGGCAGGATCCATGCACACAAGATGGTAGTCGCCTGCTCTCTCGCAAGCGTTATGAGTAACGACCAAGCGGCGACCGTGGCCGAGAAGCTGTTGCGCACCTTCCCAGATCAGGACCAATTTCATGGTTGGCCGCTGCGGCGGGGGTGGAGAGAGAAGATGGATATCCGACTCGGTGGCTTGATCATCAGTCAGCTAGGCGGAATTATGGCGAGGTGTTGCCGTGGGACTGCGGCAAGCTGGAGAGAGACGGAACGTTTAGGAGGAGTGGACCGCCGAATGAGCCATCGTGCCCGCTGCTGAAAGCAGTGAAGAGTTTGGGGGCGCGGCACCGGCAACCAGGAGACAAGCAGCAGGAGCATTTGGCAGAGACGCTGTCAAATGACCCAAACATGGCAGTTTGTTCAGGTGGGCTTCCATTCCCGTCGCCGCACTAGTTCAAAGTGAGCAACTTCGGATCTATGGTGGTGGGTAGGGATTGGGGTCCCAGCGTAGCTTCCCCTGAACCTGTCCCAAAGGGCGGGCTGAAGACTCCGCCCAGTGGAGGAGGTGGTATGGGTTGAGAAGCACCCTGAGATGGCTCTGCTGGCGGCGCGGTCTGTTGGAACAGGGTCTCCGTTATACTTCTTGCCTTCTCCAATGTAGCTTCAAAACGAGGTTTGCGAGCTTCAATGGCCTTTAGAAGATGCATGAACTCATCCTTCGGCATTTTGTGCACACTAAATCGTCAGCAACTGTTTTTCGCCTTCGAGTACATAACGACAGCGCCTTACTAATCGTTGTTCATCCTGTGGGGGACGAGCAGCAAGCCAGCGTATCCAAAAAGATTGATCAAATCTGCCCATGGCTTTCCGCAGCTTCTCCAGTTGCTCATAGCGTAACATAGCTGCTCTCTACTCTTCCTCGACCGTCCAATACTTATGTCGACGAAGCGCTGCTTTACGACAGAATCCTTCCTGCCCCGGTCGGGTGTCAGTGGGATCCCGTTGGTTTTGTGTATGCTCTCTGTCCAGCTGATGAATATCGACGCGTTCGTTTGTGCATATTCATACGCAAGGTAGAAATGTGCTAGTTCAGTCCTTTTTTGGACTTGCAACAGCCTTTCCGCCAATTCGTTGTCTTCGAGCGTTTTTACAATGTTCGACACGGCTTGAAAGAACTCGACAGGATCGGTATAGGGGCTTATGAGGAATTTGGGTGGAAGGCCCATCGCTGACATCTTACGGTGCCATTCCTCCGCGTTGGACACGATATTTTCGAGCGTCTCTAGGTCACTCTCCGCATCCGAAGGTCTCCACTACCTTCTCAAAGGTCTCTTCCAACCTTTTGCTATTGTCGGAATCACCGTGCTTACGCTTCTTTCTCTGCTTACCTGGACTCTGAACTTTCACCCCGCAGTGGTGATTGATCCCCGTCACTTGAGTCATCATCAGAGGTATTGCCGCAGGTTGCTCTTCTCTGCTGATTGGTCGGCCGACGCTTCGTAACTCTTGCTCTGGACGTGTGAGAGGAACTTGTAGATGATGTTGGCGGCGTCGAACTCGCTGTCGAGGAAGGAGTTATGCTTGATCGATCACTCGAAACACATTCGCCCGGTGTGCCATCCCTCGACGACAGCGGAGACTCTGGAATCTGAGCATGTGTCGTCTTATCTAATTCGACAGGTGGTGGGCCGTCCTTCGACGCTGACCTTCTGTGCTCGTTCTCGCGTTGTGCTTGCTGTATAATGTTCGTCAACCTTGACAAGAGCTTCTGCTTTCCCCTGTTAGCAGTGTCTACGCAGATTGTTCTTAATCGTGAGAGTCGATCTGCGGATTCATTCATGCCAGTAAAGACATCCGCGGTCTGGGATGCTGCCGACATTCGGGGGCAAGGATTCCAATAGCGAAATCTGGACCCCAACGGCGTGGCTGCATAAGCTTTCGCAAGTGCACACCAATATCCGGTCTTGAACGACGCTATGTCATACAGGGGCATAAAGAATGCAGATCAGATTTGGCACATGATGAACTGCCGGATGGTTGGTCAGGTTGGTTGCGAGTGTTGCACGAATTGCAGGACTGGATCAGGATTCTTTTTAATCGATGTGAAGCCCTTGCCTAGACAAGTTCCCCCTTGAAACATTTATCCCTGCGCTACTATTCTTAGACCGCTTCTAGTACCTTCTTCAAACATGCGAATTGCGCCACAACCAAAGCCACGGTGGCTCGTCGTCAAAACCAACGGGGAGAAATGCTACTTCGCATGAGTTATGAACACGTCACGAGTGAGGCGTGGCAGTCACTCTTGGTGCCAGGACAGCCAGTCGTTCAGGATTCAATCAGGCTGTATATAGGTACCGAAGGTGTCTTCGACATCTCCTAACTGTTTGGTAGCATTTATACAGACACGGCCCTTTTGACACGTCTCACGAATGAGACAAACTCCGCGTGACACTTCAGGGTGGTACTGTACTTGATAGGGTCAGAGCAGCACGCCGCGCGGAAGGATGACACATTCACGTGCCGAATTTGATTGGTTCCAGAGAGTTCGTGTTTCGTCGAAATACGAAGTCACGTGCACTTCGGATAAGGCGGGGAGTGTCGACATCCTTATTACAAGCTTGGGCCCAGTTTTTGGGCCTCACTACAAGGAGAGCCTCATTGCCGAACCATGTAACCTGCATTTCGCACGTGACTCGCTTAAGACGGCCAGCACTTTGGTTGAGCGAGTCACGTGCCAGCACCCGCAGACTTTTGCGGCAATTGCGGATTCGAGGCCCTTCTCTAGAGCACAGAAACGTCACGTGATGGCTTAGTAAGAGTAAGCACGGTGGACCCTGTCATTGGCTAATACAACATCATGTCGCTTGTCCACGAGCAGCTTGCCTCAATTTGGGTTTCCAACACCTCCCGGTCGACAGATTACCTGGCCGAAGGTCTCCAAGGTCGAAAACCAATTAGTATGACTTCCTCGCTTCCTCTATCTTATCCTCACCTCCGGCTCCTCCTCCATCTCGCTCTCCGTCTTCAGGCCGCTCTGCCACCCCTTATCTCCCTTCTTTTGCGTCTTCACACCACATCTTCCCTTCTGTATCCTTGGTTACCAGTACAATCCCTCCTCAGTTCTCACCTCGAGTCACCGCAGTCGGCCAGGCAACAATTCCTTCCTCTGTGGTAGGACCATGTCCGGTCTCTGGAACACCCGGCGTAAAGATGCGTGGCAAACGGATTGCTCGACATCCCCAAGAAGTCCACACGCTCGGTCCGTGGAAGCTCGCTCTTGGAGAGTACCATGGCTTTGTGATGTACTCGACCGAGATCCAATTGCTGGCAGATTGGGCGTTTGATGCGTGGCAGATCGCACGATATAACGCTTTGAGATTGACCGTCCTGAGGCATACCAAACGCTGGTAGAGGTACCGAACAACTGTGGCAGTGTCTTCTGCCCTCAGCCCACAAGTTCTGTGTCCAGGCTCTTTGCCACAGTCGATCGAGACACTTAGTGGTTCGTCCGGGATGATCGTTGGTCGTGGAAATTCGATTGCTTCGCCATCTGACATGGCGTAATCGTCAACGCCAGCTCAGCAACACAAATCGCTGGCCTGAAGCACTGGAAGAAAGCAGCTGCCCAACATCCCACATGCCAACTCTGAGACAGACCTGAAATAGAACATTTGGCAATGCACTGCCTGCCCTCGATGGCCATCAATACACCATTGAATACGCGTGATGGATCGAGCGAGCGAGCAAGCGACTGTGCAACAATATCCATCAGTGTCACACTGTGCCACATGCGTTGTCCATATAAGACTGAGGACCTAGTCATGCAAACTTCTTTCCACCAAACCTCTTGTCTTTACCCACTTCTGGCCCGTCAACCCCACCACACCCACAGACCGCGGAACACTTTCAGATCCAACGGACACTGCAAATGATTCTTTTTCACTTAATGTGACCTCTGTTGAAGCTGGCCAGAGTCCTGCCGAAGGCTCCCAAGACATATTTGACTCACCCGACATGACATCCACGAATCTGCCAGACACCGACTTCGGATTGAGCAACGCAATCGTCGATTCGAGGCAGACGCCGGACGCACGGCAGGAACATAACGCGCCTCCTCAAGCCATGCTTATCTTTGCTATTGGAGAACACCGATTCGAGGACTCGTGCGACCTCGGCGTCCTAAATGAGCATCCGGAGGCTCTGGAGACGATCACCTCGAATCAGTGCCTTCGCACATCAGCCTTCCTCTATCCCGCCCTGCATCCAGTGATGGCTGAGCTGCGACCATCGATGATGGTGCAGGTGGCTGTCCGACCGACTGCCATCACGTTGCGGCTTGTTGCCGAGATATTACCAGCCGATCATGTAACGCATCAAGACGAGAGCGCCCGTGGAGATGAGCAACAGAGGCTGTCCGAAACGATCCGCCACAAACTCGAAGAGGCAGTCCCGTACTACCCATGGCAAGGGCCAAGGAATTATTATGGTCGGGTGCAGTATTTGATGTTATTGCTGGAAGATGCTGTTCGGGTCTTGGCAGTGTCGCCTGGGTCTCTGACCGCCGCCGTGAAGATGGATGCAGCGGCCAATCGTGCCTTGGGACGCGTGGCCCATTCGATCTTCCATCGCGGTCACAGTGCTGCAGATGTCCGCGGCGTGTGGGCCGCGGAAACTTTGCTGTCGGTCTGGACGCCGGAAAAGAAAGGTTCCAAGTCGCACGATCGAATAGCTTCGCGGCCCGAGGAGACAGTGTCAGCAGCGAGACACGAAAAGTCATCCCACCCGGCCAGCATGCTGCTCGCTCTATACAGCCCGATCCAGATTCCGAGGCGGAGCTTCCTTCTCCATCCACATTCATCCGAGGGCACCCAAGATCGAGAGCTCGTCAGACCTCAGCCGGGACCTCAACCAGGGTCACAGCACAGGTCTCGAATGCCGCAGATGACAAACTAGTTAAGCATGGCAACGGAGCAGATAGGTCAGGAAGTGATAGTTTCCGTTGGCTAACGATCATGGTCAGATGATCCGATGTGCATTTCTGACTCCGATATGCTGTCCACATTCGCGGTTTAAGATCCAAGCTTTTACTCTCAACAGTGTTGAGCACTTGTTGAGTCGTGCTCAACGAGAACATAACATTCGGTACCGATGTGGGTAACCATTGTTCATACTGACGGCATGCATGAATGGCGAAACAGCAGAGCTGGGTACTGGACGGAAGAGTCACGGTGAATACCATTCATTTTCTGATTCGACGCACGCTCACTTTACGTTTGTCCAGCTACGTTACATACCCATGGCTTTCAGAATATGTACGTATGCCTGTACCTCCATCATCAGATCGACTTTGTTGACCTCCTCAATCGCCTTCCCGACCATCCGAACGCTTTCCGGAAGACTGTTGCTCTAAAAAAGATTTCGCTTCTGGCCTATGCCCGGAATAGGTTTCGAGTGATACTCCACGAGGTCTCTGAAGCCTGGCCAGAATGGAGTTGCTTCTTCTAACCCGGGGGCTTGAAGGCTGTGGATCCAACTCTCGTCTCGCTTCTTCCACTAGCGATCGCATTAGCAGTACGCCGTGGGTTACCGGTCCCTAGGCCTCTTCATACAATAAGTTGAATTGTAGGAAAACGGCGAATAAAGATTCATCCATGCTTGTATTCGTGCTCGGCGCGCTGTCCAAAACGATTGCTTTGTCCCCTTCAAACTGTAGCTAGTGCTAGTGCCAGTCAGAATACTGCGTCCGAACGAAGCTAGGCTCTACGGCGTCCCTCGATCGTCGCACCTGTCGCCAAATGTCGCGTGTGTTTTCTACAATATCTATTAGCTCGCCCTTGAAGGTCGCCACCACCTCGCGTGGAAGTAGTCCGCCAACGTCATGCATCACATTGTTGCATGCTTCAGCGATTCGGCTAGTCGTAGTAGTGTCCTGCTGCGTTAGGAGCAGCGCCTGAAACATCGCACGAAGCGCCGCCTCCTGCCGACTCTCATCCTGCGCTTGCCGGGCGAGCAACCCGCGGAGGCCGCCGTTCGATGGCAGGAAATCAGTCGGCTGCAATATGTAGGTGTCGATAGCACGTGCAATATTTGCCATGATGGCTACACATCGCATCTGCTTGGCTGCGTTTGTATTACTTTGTGGTATTGGCAAAGCGAGTTCGTCGTAGCGTGATCGCTTTAAACCATTCCAAATGACCTGGTTCTGAATTTGGAAGTCAGTCGCTACCCTACTGGAGCAGCGGAGCGTAGCCAAACCTGAATCACGCTGTTTGGTAAGTCTCGGAAGAACGTTGAACAGACTAAGGCAGAAATTGCCAACCACACGTCGTCCAGCTTCGCGATCCTGTTGCATGAGCGTCAGATTTAAACTGGAATTGGTACAAGTGGCATATCTTACGTAGCCATGGGATCTCCATCGCTTAGAGATACAGTTAGACTCCGCATGTCTTCCAATTGTCGTGACATCCATGAACTTTCCCTCCTCAAAATCTCGTATTCGTTCTGTGATCTCTTCAGACCCACCTCTGACTGGGACAGCAAATTCTGTTGCTTTTGAAAGGCATCTTGCAGCTTGTCTTGGTCCGCTTTGCTCTCCTTTGCAGACTCTCTCAATTCAGTAACCAGAGCAGTAGACTTCTTTGCTTTTTCCTTTTCCGTGTCTACAGAAGCTTTGAGTTTCTCGATTCTGGCCTTGAGATCCGCTTCATCGGTCTTCAGCGTCTCAATTGCCGCATCCATCTCTTCTATCTTGCTTTGCAGAGAGGCGACAAGCGCCTTTGAATTTGCGACTTCAGACTTCAAATCGTCCTTTGCGGCATCATACATCAGGAGAGACTCCTTATGTGCAGTCTTGTGCTTTTCCACTTCCTTCTCCATTTTCACATCCATGTCCATCATCTGCTCGTCCTTCGATTTTATACTCGCTTCTAGATCTGGGATTTTATCAAAGAGACTGACGACGCTGCCTATCGTTTCGCTAGAGGCCAATACTTTGGCTGCCGCAATCAAGTTTTCGAATGCACCTTTCGTCGTTATTTTGAATCCATCCTGACTTGCGGGTGCGGGAGTTTGAGGTCGAGCATCTCTCGAAAATCTGTTTGTTTCCACGTGGACATTTTGGAGTGGCCGACAAAGTTCAGGCGTGAGTGTTGTCAGCCTGGCTGCGTTTCCGCTACAGGAAATGGGCGCATCTGCGTCGGGAAATGGGCGCAGCGCCGGTGGCCCGTGCCGCCAGGTTTGCATAACTTCCTCGACCCGCCCTGCCTCGCTTCTTCTTTCTCTTTCCCAAATCTCTGAATTCGGTCCCCTTCTCTCTACTTGGTCTTGCGCCTGCGCGCATACGTGGTTTCGCAACCGTATGATGAGAGACAGCACACCGCCGGGCCTTTCCAACGCCATGAGTCGGTGAGTTCTCTGTCTACGGCCGATTCGACTGTTCCATCACTGACTTGAGCAGGCACGTCCGTGGGCACGCTCCTTCGACACTCATCGCCTCCTGACAGCCTCGCCAGATGAGTCACACTAGCTCCGGCGGAACCGAGGCGAGCTTGGTCATGCGATTGCAGATCCAGGCGCCAGCTTTGATGCCAACGCAACCGACGCAAAAATAACGCCGCTCCAGCCGCGGGGCGACCACACATCTTGCAACGACCCCCACTCGACCACGAACACACCGACGAGCTAGTGGAGGCAGTGCTACATGGCGCGCTCTCCGAACGGGGTGGTACAGCAGTTTCGCGCCTGGAATCGAGCGCCGTCGATGTCGGACGATAGCCGTTTCGAGCGAGGTCGCCGAGCCTACTGCCAGCCGGCGGTATCGCACCTGGCGCCACTGCATCACACCGGATGTTGGTCTTCGGCGATTGGATCGGGTGCGTCTTCCTGAGGACGCCTCGAGTGGATGCGTTCCTTTCGGAGGGTATGTCTTAGCTGCGCCTCGCGCGTAGTCGGGACGTGCTCTGCTCATCGGGCGACACTGTATTGGTCGCATTCCTGCCGCCAAAGCCTGCTGCGCCCTCGTCTACGATAAGATCCAGGTTTTCGCTGCCTGAGCTGAACTCTGAATGTGCCCACAGCGCCGGAGGTGATACCACTTTGCCAGTCACTTGCCGGATGGGATGAACTGGCGACGCCTCCAAGCCTCACAAGAACAAGGACGCGGTGCGGCACAACTCTCTCGGTGAAACCCGGCCCTTCAGGCGCCATCGGCCCCTCGCGTACATGCTGCGAGGGGTAGCCAGGGTTGGCTACGGTTCGACTCCCAAGGCGGTACTGATATGACGATCTGTGTGAATTGGAGAGCCCAACAGGCATCCCTTATCGTGTAATCACGCCCTCTCCCTGAACGGCTGATCGAGACGTTCTCTTGACCGGTGGTGTTCTCCGCGCGGCCACACAGCCTCCTGGCGCCGATCATTCCGCACGACAGAGCCGGTTTCCCGACAGGGTGACCTTGTGCCATCCGTCACGAGTACTCCACCCGGCAGGCAGCAGCAGGAGGGCTGTGCGTGTCAAGTTGAGCCGGCGATCAGACTTCAGCCGCCTTTGGGCGCGATCTCGGTCTCTGCATCATCCGATGAATGCAGCATTTAAGGCTCGTGAGGGCGAAAGCCCTTTCATGATTTGAGCTGCTTCCATCGTTAAAACGGACTCAACGTTCCACCTAACCTTTCGAATCGGTCCGCCGCCCGGAGATTCGCCCTTCCCTACCATCGTCGATCCGAAACTCCTCTCCCACGAATTAAGCGGTCGACGCACGCCAGATTCGAAGATGGATTGGCAGAAGGGCGGATACCAGTCCTTCCAAATCATGTGGTCTACGAAGCCTCACAACGACTGTGTACCGCCACTACAGGTACGTTCCTTCACGTCGGACTCGTACAGAGCAATTAAGGAGAGGGAACGCAAAAGATGCCAGCAGAAGAAGGCAGCGTCCAAGCAATGGAGAACTATACCGCACAGTGAGGTCCGAAGAGAGTCCACGTTGTTGGATGCAGCAGTGGACGTACTGTGGAGGGGCACGGAGCTGGACGAGGACATCTACATGTCAGATTCGAGAAGCTTGCAGCCGGTCGCTCAGGAGGACTGCCGAGTGCAGTCGGATGGTGGAACCCAGCAGAATCTCCACCGGCCCAGCGCTCAACCCACCTGCCTAGTCGAAGTTGATTGCGAAGGGATAACCCGGTATCTTGATGCTTCCACGTCGAGCGCATCGCCTCCTATCGCTCTTGGTCCGACTTTAGCGGAGCTCATAACAGACACGGAGCAGGGGAGTGACTCCTCTCAAGCGATGGATCCTGAACAGAGCAGCGCCTCCGCTTACGAGGTCGACATGATCGTTCCCAATGACATCGATACGCCTGTTGAAGAGCCGGGAAGCGCAGTCCTTAACGAGACGGCCTTGGCGTCCCCAACTCCATCCTATCCAACACCTACACACAGCTATGTCGCTGGCTGTAACACCGAACCGTGTGAGCAGACGATGCAGGATGGTGACAGTGCTTCGCCTCGTCCGGCATCTCCCCAGCCGAAGACAGTGCAAGTTCTGACGGCCGCTACGGGCCCATCGCGCGACGAGCTCGGGCTTGCTAGGGGCTTGCTGGATGCACAAGGTCACACGTGCCGAAACGGCCACCATAGACCACGTACTTACTAGGCTTGTTTGGACTAGGCGGGCTGTATCAGTAAGAAACGCGATTCAGTGCCGCAAGCCCTCTGGACAAAAGATCTCGACGAGTGTCTGCTTCACCTCCGCAACGTGGCACAGCTGAAATGGGGAGATCTTGTCAACTATTTTCCTGCAATGACACCAGGCGCCATTAAGCGTCGGCATAAGCAGCTCAGCGAAACGAATAGAACAACCCATGTCGTAGGCGACCAACTCTCGGCTCGGTTCGGGGAGCGCAGCACGGCTGCCTTCCTTTCTGCTTCCACCTCCGGCAAACGTGAACCCAAAATCACGAAGTACTATCACGCTACGGCGGGACTGCCGGCGACGAGCAAACTGGCGAAACCGTGCAGCCCTGTACGCCGGCGCCGCGAGGCCCGACAGGCCAACCATACCAAAGACGCGACATCTCCTGTGTTGCCAACCCGTGAAGGCACGCCGCAACGTTCCTCACGCTGCGGACGACCAATTCGACACCCGTTCAGACACCGGCCTCAAGAAGGCTATCTGTAAGAGCGAGGGGAGAATGTGTACATCATTAGGGACGGGAAAGACGATGGTCCAAGTGGTATACTGGGCCACACTAATTCGCTGGCTAGCGGTGTCAGAAGGAAGATCTGTGTATAATATACATGATGTCCACACCGATTCGTCTGGACGAATTGCATTGGAAGATGTGTTGTTGTAGAGGCATATCCGACTTAGCTGCATCTCTCCGAAAATGTTCATCTACTGTCCAATGCCCACATCATTAAACTCTGCAAGCTGAAGCATTGAAACACAGCCTGGACCAGCCAGGTGGATCAATACCAGACGAACGGCAAATCCTCCCATCATACCAGCATCTACCTGCTATGACGGCCGCCCACTGGTCTTATCTCCTTCACCATGGGTGTTTCGCTGCCGACGTAAATTGTTGTGGTAGCTTCGGTTGTCGCCATAATCTTCGAGTCGATTGCCATCAATGCCCTCAGCCACAACAGAGCCATGTTGGTCACGGGGAATCCTCGGCAATCTTGATGTGGATGGACGAATGAGCAGCGTGGTCGGCTCATACCCTTCGTCCCGAGTGAGATCCGACCATTCGTCCCGAGTGAAATCCGACACATCGTCAGACGAAGTTACCAGAGGATAGTCGATCTGGAATGGGATGGGCGAAGGGGTGGGGGTCGGACTGGATGACAGCGCAAAGTTGAATTACAGGTCTCATCGCCAAGAGTCTTGAAGCTCGGTCCTCATGGACCTGGATGATGCTGCGAAAACGGTACGCCACTTATTCGAAGAAACGGAACGGTGACGTGAGAACAGAGTAGCACACATCAAGCTTGCAACAATAGACTCCTATGAATTTGCGGTTGATCTATCTTTCCGTAAGAAGCTTCGAGCGCTTGAATTGACAGGGTCGAGCGTTGCCATCCAATGTCCTAACCAAATGTCTTGACGATCAGCCTTGATGCGTTCTGCAATGCCTTTTGACAGTACACATGCATTTAAAGCTTTCCTCTTCATGCGCAAGGCATTGAGAAATTCTTCTGCCTTCTTACATATTCATTCCATCTTCTATTCTTGGTGAACGGCCGAAGTTTTCGTAGTCGATATGCGAGGAAGAAATCCTGAAGTGAGTGGGCGGTGACGTATTTACCTGCACACTGCCGCATCTCAGCCTCCTAAACATCCATACCTGCCTATTCTTGTCAGACCCATTCGAACCATTGACACGGACATCAAAACAACCGAGCACTATGTCCATCACAAACAGATTGGTTCAATGGAGGAGCAGCGCAGCATCTAAAGAACGTCCAGCTTCGGGACGTCCTCCACTCTGCAACAATGCTGCTAAGGTTCTCTCCTGTGCTTGGACTTCCCCTGATCTGCTGGACAGCGATCCGGCGGAGCGTTTTCACGTCTTCAGTATGACTATCCAAACAAGACCCCTTAAAGAAATGGCACCGTCCGGACCATAGGATGGAAGCTTACACGTGCTGAAAAGTAGTATACACTTGCCACGCGTCACCGAAACTGGTGGACTTTGCGAGGCCAAGATTAACGCCCGTGATGACCACTTTCTCATGGATGATGTCCGATCTATACATGCTTCCCATGATCATGAATGGGAAGTAATCATTGTACTGTTGTGCCAAAAATGCCGGCGTCGCCGGTCGCTGGTGCGGTTCCTTGCATCTGCCCCTCATTCATGCGAGTCCACGTAAGCTTCTTACCTCGTCGTCGTTAGACCATAGATGATTCAATAGGCTCCGAGTGCTAGGCGCTAGTCCTTCGAGACGATGGTCGACTATCGCTTCGGCCTTGGACCAAATACCCAGACCTTTTCGAGTGGCGACATCCTGCTGCAGGCTCGTCACTTCTGAGGCAAAGGAGATGGCGACATATTCCGCTATGCCCAACTTGAGCAGAATGCCTTCGACGTCCATGCGCTGCCCGAGCGTCATGCTTCGCAGCCGCGACTTCGCTTTGGTGTAAATGTCATTTGGCCGATCGGAGCACAGGATTACCTTAGGACTCACGCGGCTAAGGTTGAGCCTCCAAAGAGATCGCACCTCCTCGCACTCGGAGAGGACATTGAGGCAGGCGGACGATGAACCTGAACATAGCCGGACTCGCTTCTCCTGGTACTTCACCCACCTCTCCTGCACGGCTGTTAGCGATCCGTAGAAAAGGGGTGCGCCTAGCGCAACGGCATCAAACCCACCAGCACGCTACTGACGTTGGGCCATAACGATTGTTTGGGCGTTCGTGGACTGAGCCGTTGGCTGGGT
>JAABUW010007072.1_pt1 | contig 13705 bp, 16 predicted proteins | sample 5560081 | NCBI WGS metagenome assembly JAABUW01 (sample SAMN10711882, study PRJNA513363) | rock metagenome | isolation source: Antarctica rocks | place: Antarctica: Victoria Land, Knobhead sud
GAGGGGGGCGAGGGGGCAGCGCAGGTGGTGGAGGGTGCGTTTTAGGGGGGGTTGTTGCGTTGTCATGGTTTCGGTTTTGGGGTGGTGGGTAGGCGTACTGGGAGTGGTAGTTAAGGATATTTTTTTGTGTTTTCTGGTTAGATAGATGGAAGGGCTGCTCCAGGCAGGCTTCAATGGTTTCTGGGGGGTGGGAAGGAGGAGATGTGGTTGCCGGAAAAAGAGTGGGCGATTCGGTGCGCTGCACTGTGAATCGATTGGTGGTGAAGGAGTAGGGAAACGTACGAGGAATGGGGGTTTGGTGAATATGGGATGATGTGAGGTGCAATGAGAGGTTCGAGAAATCTGGTGGAGATGACAATGGGACGAGAGACGATCAAAGTCTCTTTGTTGATCTGGAGGTGCCGATACCAAGAGTGCGGCGTTCTTTGATAGATAGTATAGGTATGGCCCTTTGTTTCATTTGCCACCTCAACCATGTCTTGCAGGATGCAGTGGCAACGAGAGACCGAGGAAGAGCGAGCTTTCTTGAGAATCGTTTCGCAATCGTAATACTGCAGTACGGATCGCAGTGACTGGCTAACCTACGCTTCATGCCCGGCCTACTCCTTTAAGGATAGCTCTCGCTTCCGCCCTCTGCTCTCGGGAAGGTACATTGGTACAGAACGTTCTACTTCCAGGGTAAGCAGAATCCAACTTTGTTCCAGTCATGTAGAGAGCATGTAGAAGGGAGCGACACTTACCGGTCTCAACTTCCTTTCTATTACTCCTCCAGATCCGCGAACACCTGCTGATTTTGGTCCAGTCTGAATGCTTTCGTGGGGTGGTGCTAATTTGAGTGAAAACAATCATCTCCTCTGGCATCGAAGGAAGTGCTTTGGAACTCGTCATGCTCGATCATCGTGCAGCTGGAACAGATATGTGGGCAATATAATACGTTGACTCATTATCATCGCACAACGCGTGATCAGGCTCACCAAATCGAGTGTCTGAATTTTGGCCCAGTTTACCGTAAGCAGTTGCTTGTGCCTTCCCTAAAGGGGTCCTCCCTAAAGGGGGGCTCAAAAGGGGGTCTCAGAAGGGCGTCTCATAAAGGGTAAGGGAATTCCGGACGCGATTTTGAAGCCTTAGACGCTTGGGCGATAGCCACAGAAGCTAAACTGCCCACCAGGTCACGACCACCTCCACCACTCACCATATCCCCCGTGCCGTTGCTGCTGAGCTTTGAGATTGATGTACCTGCCCGTAAATAACGAAGTAGGAGAGCCACTGTTGACAGGATGATTCAGGTCTGCGCTTCAAGTTTTCGGAGTCAGTATCCTTCCTTCGGTCAGGGGGTTGAGCAAAGATGTGTCTTCCCGGACGCATGCTGCTAGAGACCTGTCTCGGCTTCCTTGAGACATCCGAAAGGGGGTCAAAGCTGCTAAGAAAAACGACCCGCAAGCGAGAGGCAAGTTTTTGTTGCTCCGTGCTGTTTGCTAGCACTGATCTTTCGCCGTGGTGCCGCTGTTCGCTCGTTTCACTCGATCATCGCCTAAACTTAATGCCTTATAGGCGTGTCCTTTTCTTGGATGGAGTCTTGCTTGACCAGTGGCCGACTCCGTACCACGAAGCCCTGGTCTCTCTCTTCCTTATACGGTGATAATCCCACAAATCGATTGATCCAATTCAGTACAACGGTATGCCACACCAATGAATTCTCTTCATTCAAGACCCAATGGTTCTCGTCTGGGAACGTCAGGAACCTCGATTCAACGCCACGCTCTTGCAGAATGTTGAAAGCCGCCAAACCCTCACTGAAGGATGCATTAGCTGGGCATGCTTAGAATTTGCAGCTGGCATCAACATACCTAATCGGTAATCGGTAATCAAGTTCATTGTGGATCACCAGCATCGGGGTACTCCAGTTCCCTGTGAATCGAGCAGGATCCCATTTCTGCCATGTCTGCATGTTCTCGTAATATGTGCCACCTAGGTCATGATTCGGGAAATATTGCTCGTCGCTACTCATCTGATTTGCCATGCTAAAAACACCATCATGACACACCAGAGCCTTGAATTCTCGGCCCAAATCATGGCCTTGCATCCAGTTCATCATGAAGCCACCGTAGCTCGCCCCGAGCGCAACCGCGCGATCTGTGTCCACGAAGTCGAGTTTCTCTTTGATATGGTTGAAGCCCTTCACCAAGTCTTGGTATGGTAGGCCACCCCAGGACTCCTTGATTGCATCGCAGAATGCTTGTCCGTAGCCAGTACTGCCAGTTGATCCTGATCAAGAGCTTTGAGTTTGACATTTGATATTGCCCCAGGAATGGTAGCGGCGACGTAGCTCTTGCCCGCTTCGGATGCAGCTCCTATGATGATCTCGGTGCTGGTCCTGTTGCTTCCTTGATCGTTCTTGTCCCTACTCTTGAGCCACAAGAGATCATTACCGCGCCCAAGCCAATTGGGATCACTAGTCTTTTCAGCGTTGGTAATGAGCGTTGACTGGCCATTGCTAATGTCCATTGCCCGTATCTCCGAGATCTTGCTATGCGATTCAAAATTGTAAGTTGAAACGGTGTATAGTGCTAGGGTTCCGTCGGCATTGGGGACAGCGTGCGAGCGACGAGGCGCAGAGAGCAGTACCCTGGGACTTGTAAGTAAGAGATTTAGATATCTTTAGCACATGATCATACTCAGGGGTAAACTTTTCTGCGCGAATAGTCATGTTTAAGGATACTGCAGACGAATCGCTTGGGGTTTCTGACAAGTGCCAATGTAGGAGGTTTGGCACTGTAGGAAGAATGAATATGTACAGCAGCGATGCTAGACAAAGAGTAGTGAAGGCAGCAAAGACCAGCTGCCTTGAAGCAGCCATCTCCTTGCGTCAATGGGAAGCTTTTAATAGCGCCGGCCGCCCGCAACGCGCAACTTCGACCGGGGCATGGGACGACGGGAAATACACAGGAAAAGCCCTGAATGAACCCTATATCAAATAACAGGCACGATGATGCACGCACTACCTACCTTAAGGTACTTTACTCTTCATGGCTCTTCACGAAGCATTCAATCCGGCTTTAAGCCGATGAGTTCTTCGCGCGCGCTTGTTCTCGCGTTCCTTTTCTATTTGCTGACACTGTTGAAGAGCAGCAATCATGCCCTCCAAAATCGCTCACCCTGACCCTTCAACCGCCGCCATCGGCGCCGACGAGTCGGAAGACGACTACATGTCAATGACGATCCCGGATCCCTCAGAGCAGAAATCTAAGTTTGAAACATCCGCCCAGCGGCGAATACGCAAGGAAAAAGCAGCAATTGCAGCTGCAACACCAAAAGCGTTGGAACCCCGCGAAACATCCGGTAACCCCACCAACACCGCCCTTCCACCCTCCTCGAAAGGCTTCCAGCTCCTCTCAAAACTCGGCTATACTCCGGGCAGCACGCTCGGCGCCCCCTCCAACCCTAACGCTCTTCTGCAGCCCCTGAGCGCGGAAGCCAAAGAGGATAGAGGCGGTATAGGACATGAGAGCGAGCGAAAGAGGAAGGTGAGAGAGGAGATTGAAGAGCAAATGGGGAGAGTAAAAAGAATGAAAGCGGAGGAGGGGGATTATAGGGAGAGGGTTGCGAGGGAGAGGGAGGAAAAGAGATGTGAGGGGTTGTGGTGGGGTGGGATGAAGGTTTTGGAGGGATTGGTTGAAGGGGACAGTGACGACACGAAACGGGATGGGGAGATCAGGAGGCCGTTGAAGAGCATCAGCATCCTGTACCGGCCTCTAGTGTGTGAGCGCCTCGAGAAGGAAAGGGAGCGGAGAGCAAGATATGATCTACATCAGAGCTTGACGAGAAATGCAAAATACGATGACCCTGAGGAGGAGGAGCAGGATAAGCAGGCATTTGGGCGTGAAGAAGAAGATCTGGAGGAAGTGGATGAGGAGATGGACGAGTATCTAGCACTCGGGCCAGCGGAGCGGTTGAGGGGGGTGGTCACGGAGTTGAGGGCGAAGTGGAGGTATTGCTTTTGGTGTAAGATGTCGTATCAGGATGAGGAGATGGAGGGTTGTCCAGGGGTGGAGGAGGATGAGCATGGCTGAGTGTCTACTCAGGACCCAGTTATATCAGTCAGATCTACAAACGAATTCCGCAAAACGCGCGAAATCATTGATATCGTAATTCAAGGAGCAGCAGAGATAAAGTATTGGCCATAGGAAATTGAAAAGATACCATCAGGCCGCCCACAGTCTCACAAAAGGGCGAAATTTTGCAAAAATGATCAGTACGGGGGTCGAACCCGCGACCTTGGCGTATCATAATTTTCTCCCTCTATTAGCACCACGCTCTAACCAACTGAGCTAACCGATCATTGGATAGGGAGATTGTGTTCCAAGCACTAAGTATCCTGCACTGATGCTCGACTATCACGCGCAATGTTAAGTCCGTGCCTTAAGGCCTCCCATCTTTGTTGAGACACCGATAGCACATATATCAAGATTCGCGGCATGAAGCCTGTTCCATATTTCCGGCATGGGGATGAAAACCGAGGTTCAATGATTACAACGATCAGCAGCAGAGACAAGATCACATAACAATCCTTCTTGACTTGAGAAGATTCAGAGGATCTTGGTGCGCTGGAATTGGATCTGAATAACCTCAATGCCTGAATTATCTGGTGATGGCATATACAGTAAAATTCTAAGCCTGCTCAGAATCTACGAATAGAGTTGGAGAAAGAGAACGCTGCTAATAATTGCACCAGGGTATCACGCAACAGATATATTCCGGAGAACCGCTTCATTAGGACCCTCCTCGCCCTTTTCAACCCTGCAATTTTCTCTTCCGCCCTATCGCTAATATATCAGTAACCTTAGAAGCTATGAAGACGCTGATGAACGACTCAAGCAACGAGAATATCATCGCGATCATATTCACGTCTTCCTAGGCCTATCAAAAAATTGTTGTTGTGAAACTATATGGAGGATGGAAATTTGATTGTTCCTGCAACTACCTAATCTTGCTCTCCCGATGTATTATGGTAAATCTAGTCTTCCCACCAAGCTCAGAGGCGATGAGATAAAGTCGGATGGGGCTTCTAAAACCATGCAAAGGAAGATCAGAATAGTAAGAGATGACGTTTACGCAGCTATGCCCTTCATCAGTCACGATAATTGCGCCTGGGACCCTTCATGGATAGGTTAAGCTACGTTCAGCATGCTTTACGTGTGTTTTGTAACATAGACTAACGGGGTGTCTAAGTGGGACAACTGATACGTGATCCCAAAGGACTGACAATTTGTTCCACACAGATGAACCTTCAACGATGGATCAAGTCTTAACATCACTATTCACGGAACTGTGAGTCGACCTGCTTTCTCACTGTATTCATTGTCAGACTGCTTCAAAGCTACCTACTCAAGGAGTCTCTCCCACCATTCTCCGCTATTCCTCCACAGTTTCTGTCAATAACAAACCTCCTGGACAAGCTTCTGAAAACTTCTCATATTTTGCATTTACCTTTTAAAGCTCTGATTGTAACACAGTTGGTCTATTTAATTGTGCTACCTTGTCCGCATTTATACTTTTAATAGGCTTCTCCACTACGGTCCTCTGACTTTGCTCTGCTCTCGTCCCTGGGGATGCTCAATTAGTGCATGATGACACACCTGATCAACACGAGACCGGGATCGCTCTTCCAATTCCCACCTGTATTGATGATGGTTTTCACAGTGTCCTCAAGTTTCAGCCGAAACTGCAAGCGAGCTCAAAAGTCATCATCATACGGCAAAGAATCAAGATATCGGACTTCACAAAGCTGTATGCAAGCTTGCTATCTAGAGATCATATCGATATCATCTTCAAACGCAGTCTTTGTCATGCTTTCAACGCCCTTACGACCCCGTCTGTCAGAGAAAACTTGGTCAGCTTATTTACCATGTCATCTATCATCACAAAAGCACACCTAAAAACCGCGGAAGCAGATAGGCAGCAAGTCATTTTCGGGCGAGAAGCTGAAGAATTCCGAGATTCCCTCCTGAGGTGCGCAATAGCGTCTATGCTACGACTTTTGTCAGCCCAGATAACATAGACGCGCAACGCTGAACAAATCGAAATTTCAGCTCCAAGAATCGCCATAATCTCGACTTAACCATGGGAAAACTCGTTGCTACATGAGATCGAACTTAAGGGCAAGACTATTGCTCATCGACATTTCAACGTCAAGGAGAGAGGAACAGACACTGGTGTCGACTAGTAAATCGCAGCGGAGCTCAAGTACCTGGCCAGCCTTCGAGAAAATCTATTAAGCCTTTGGACATTCACTGAATAAACCACCAGTAACAACTTTCGAAATTGTCAGAGAAACAACGCTCAAATAATGTTCTGATAACCTAGCCAGCCAATGCTTCATTCTCTCGCACTTAAACTGGGACACTTCAGCACGTCATCCGAAAGCTCAACGTCAAAACCTTATTGTCCATCTCAGCTATAGTCTGTGGACTCCCATCAACTAGCTCGGTTGTGTTCACAATAGTAATTGATTTGGTTTATTGCTACTTCGACTCTGCAATAGACCTAAGTCTGCTTATTATATAATTCAACTTTACAAATGTTGCTGTGGGGACACTCTACTCGAATCCAGTACTCGGGGCCGCTAAACAGCTTTCGCAAGACTCTGCATATGATCGCAGTTATACTATAAAAGCAGTCTCACACACGGAGAATATTCTCAAGCCGATGACACAGTGGCGATGTTTCGCCTGGGTTGTCACCCGTCTGCGCCGTGGCTTTCTCCGGGTAACTACGCTGTAGGAAAATCGATGCTTGGAGATTCATCAAGTCCGAATCCGCGTACTCAGTCCATAGACACTTTGGTCTTCCAGGACGTGAGCAACGATGACGGGCTTACGATTCGTCAACTAGAACAGCGATGTTCACATCGAAGAGGCACTGCCCGCAGCAACACATTCGATGAAGAGTCTGACGCGGTGCGTCGTCAGCCTGCCCTGGTAAGAGGTCGGCGGAGGCACCCAGTAGAGGAATCCTCAGACGAAGCCGGCGTTCCTCCCCGCCAAACTACTGCACAGAAGCGCAAGGTCTATATGCAGACGAAGAAAACCTTAGATTTCAGTCGAAGGACAAGAAGTGTGCAAGAATCAGCTATCAGATAGCCATGGGGATCCACTCAGCGCTCATGCAAATCTAGTGGCAGAATCCGTCGGCTTTGGCTTCGCCGGAAGTCCCTGCAGATACCGTGAAATTCAGATTTCAAGTCCATCAAGAATTTCGATTACTGTTGGCTCAAGGTTCAGAGCTTCTATCTGGAAAAGCTCATGATCTCCTTGTGACTACAGCAACAGTAGATGCTCCCCGTAGCAGTTCTCATGGACGTCGCTTCACAAAGTACGAAAACAGAGACGTTCAACGCTTGGATTCGCTATCTGTCGATGATGGTCAAGCTTGCGTTATTCGGCGATCACCAGCGATAGTACCGTTATTTCCTCTCTTGACGTTCGGCTCCACGGCCAATTTGTCACTGAAGCATCGTCAAATTCTGACTGGTCACCTCTTTACCATACTGGAAGAACAACACCGCATACATGGGATATCGACAAATGCCGTTGACCAGAGAGTGATGGACTGGATCTGAGAGGTCAAGGTTTACTGCTATCAATGGATACAAGAGGCTTATAAACGTTCGATCAAGAACTTCCTGGAGACCCTAGTTTCTAACATTCCAGGTCAGAGGAAGGCAGCGAGCATGCAAATTGTGTCGCTGTCCATCTGAAAGATTCCCCTTCTAAGTCTAATACCGAGCAACGAAGCTGCGAAAATCGGAAAACTGGAAGAGAACGCCTGGATCTTCTCCTTATGAACGTCGTTGTAGTCAATTTCCGGGCGAAAAGATTATAATCTTCTCCATGTTCACTGCTGTGCGGGATCTTGTTGAAATTATCCTAAAGCAGCAAGGAGTTTGTGTCTTCAAGTTTGACGGTCGTATGCGAGACGACGAGCGCAACGGCAACCTCGAAGCGCGTATAATATATATTCTTTTATCTGCCCGTGTCTACATATAATTCATACTCTTACAATTCTATAATACTCTTCAAAAATCTGTGGATGGCGGAGAAGATCGCTCTCACGAGCAAAGGCACGAAGACGGGACTACCATTTACTATACGGTCGACGCGCAAGGAGAGGAAGTCACTCCTTACAAGTTGTTAATTGTTCCCAAAGTACACTGCCGATATCCCACAACCATCCAGAAATTGAGAAAAGAACAGCTGACCGAAAATGGATGGCGGGCAATGCGGGCCCTGTGAAGAAAGCGCTTGTCTCAAAATGCAAAAGAGAGCTACACCAAGCACAGTCTGAGGTCAGAGTCAATTGAGAGATTTCGAAAGACGACTTGGCGAAGCACTTCGACATGGCCACAGAGGATGCCCAAAAATGCCACAACGGAGAGATCGCTGCATCGCGCGCACAAGCAGAGGCCAGAGATTGAGGTCTCAAATGCAAGTTTCAGGGGTGCAAAACCTTCGTACAATACCGGAGGCCACTCAGCAAATACGAATCCTGCTACACGAGCTTTGCCATGCATGTCCGAGTGGCTTGGTCAATCGAAAGTCGTTTATGCCGGCAGAAAGCATCTTGTGCTTTGGAGCGTGCGAGACTCGCAGCTTTCTGGAAGACGAAAGCCGTCTTCTACTTCTCAGAAGAACACGAGATCATGGTACCACTCTTCACGGAGCACTTACAAGCAGCCGTGAATTCAGAATATTTGTGTCCCAGGTACAGGAAGAACATTGGGCCATATCGCAGCAAAAAGAAATAAGATAAGAGCGTACGCCAAGCTCGTCTCAAGAACGGCAGCAACCCCCGTTACTTCACTCCCTTATTTGGCGTCGCAACTCAGCTACACTAACATACCCTTATCGCTTATGCTTCATGTCTGCAAGACTTGGCGTGCATTACAGAGAGCTGCGCCTAGCAACCATATAATCCATGAACTTATTCGCGATAACGTCTTACGACAGTCACAAGAGGACGGCAACTACCATCTTAATCTTTCCAATCTTCGCCATCATTACTCCGAGGAGTCCATTAACCACCATGATGTAATCTCTATGAGATTGCTCTCTGCTGCCAAGCGACTCGCCCAACAAGTACCTAGCATCCATGCAGCAGCAGCCTCAATTCTCGATTCAGGTTGTGGGACAGGAGACACTGCGCTAGAACTCGCAGAATTGTGGACACCAAACACTGCGATCGCGCAGCTTACTTTTGTGGACGGTCTACCCGATAAGCTAAGGCAAACAGAGATCAAATTAGATATTGTTAATGATATTCGACGAGATGGAGTTTGGCCTATTGCGAGGAACTCCGGGATAATACCTCCACTTGGCGTGGATCAGGTATTTACTTTGCTTGCGGATGTCCACGATATCGCGAAGATTCGGTCCGCAATAGCCAGCCACCCGTTGCCCCATGTTATTCTCTCTCAAAGGGCGCCCCCTACAGATTCTCGACCAGGAGCTCCTCAATCCAGACCTTCACTATGAAATACGTCGGTATGTACCCTGGATTAGCCAGTAAGACAACACTTTCCAGTCCCCAGTGTAGAATGCACAGCTGGAGGAGAGTCCTTCTGCACAAGATGAGAAGGTTCGTTCGGCGCCGGCACGTAGAACATTCTCCCTGAACCCGCAAGCACAAGGTTATTAATTAACCAGCTGTATCAATTCCAACGACCTACGACTACTGGCAGAAGCTCAACGCAGACCACATGCCAGAATACCGTTATGGTTGGCAACCGACTATGCACCACCAAGTGGAACCACTATTTTCACCCAGCTTGTCTCCACGACTGGTTGAATTCAAGAACGAGCCAATCACAATGCATTTGTCGTGCCCGGTTGGATCGCAATGACCTTGAAGCGAGCATGCAAGCAAAGACGATCTTGCATTATGAGACGGCACAGCGAGCAAAGCAACCTAACAACTACACAGCCAGGGTCAACAACGAGGCAGACGCTTTGATCAAGTACGGAAGTATCAAACAAATACCCTGTTGAATAGGCGACGAACAAATGAAATCCAACAGGCGACGTACCCAGAGATAGGATGCTCGATGATCGAGCGAGGAGAACTCGAGTCTTTTCCAGGGAGGGAAAGCGATCCTTCAAATGCAGCTGTAAGAAACGATCTGGGCCCAAAACTCGGCATCCCCAGCATGAGCAAATGCCCAGGCTGTGGCTCATGGAGAATCACATCCTTGGGCGCCGCTTTGGCTCTGCTACAGACGGAAATCACAAAGGCGTAAAGGACCTGGAGGGACGACTGGATCAAGTTTGAATTCTGTGGAGGTGGAAATTCTCCAGTACGACTTGTTCAACCGCGGCGCTTTCGATGACGTCCGTAGATCCGAAGTCTTGAAAGTTGCCATTCCACTGTTGGAGGGACATCCGTCCGTTCGGTCTATCTGTACCTTGGCGTACGGTATCTGAAGCAGCTTGCTCTTCAAAGTCAACACTTGGCTTTGATACCAGATCCTCGCGATCATGCCTTCACTTCGAGATATCGAGGGAGAAGGACAGCTGGCGGTAAGAGATCTCGAGATCAATATTCGCACTAGTAGCGAAGCTCATGAGCTGGTACTCTACGATCGCTGACGAGAGTGGTCCCGCCTCTCACATCGTCATACCTAGAAAGCTACCTGGGTCAAGATGATACTGGAACCGATGGGGCGCTGCACCGTGGAGAGAGTGATTGCAAGGACTCTATGGGTTTGTTACTCTGTTTATATGAATTTTTGTTCTTGTTTCGGGGTATGCGGTTAAGATACTATATACGGAGTTGATTGATGTCCGGAGCCGAGGCGAAGCTCATGAACTACGGCATTTGCACCGACTCCCAGGACTCCACAACTTATGGATATCACTTTCCCATGGCATCTTCACTCAGGCCGTCAGAATACCGTGGACAGGGTTGGCGCATCTTCCGGGCCTCTGTGTGATCTTCCGATCTCGCGGTCGTTTACGGTTACCTGCCGCCGCAAGTGCGAAAGCTGCCAATCGTGTGTGGATATCGGAAGGAAGGAGCTGTACGGTCGATGGATTACGGGTGCGAGTTGATATGGATTCCGCTTCTGGGGAGGCTGTGTCATTACTCGATGTGCAGGTGATGGCTCGGCTGACAGCTGTGGCAATGACGGCGTTTTAGCCTCGTGAAAGCCCTTGTGAGAGGAACAGAAAGAATCTATTGCATGCATGATACCTGGCTCTGGAGCCAGAGCAACTTCAGAAAACCGTAGAATGCAGGCTCACAACGCATGCTCTACCTCGTTGTCAGCTCTTCCCTCTCGGACGTCTACTCGTCCTCATCCACGCCTTCATCTTCGCTTGTGCTCGGCCACTGCATACCCAACATTATTACGTCCGTCCGTTACTCTCAATCATTAGTGCCTCGTCCTAAGCATCAGAAACCATACCCATATCAGCAATCTCACGGTTGTATGTGGGCCTGAGTAATACGCGATAAATTTCATCTGAAGAAGAATATGTAGTCGCCGACTCCCGAAATTCTTCGAGAGCTCAACGATTAGCAAGGCCATTCAGTGCAAAGTGAGGACGCTCCTCATGGTAGTCGCAAAAATTAGTGAGCAATGGACTGATCGAAGGAGCGCGGCAGGAAGTGTTAGTGCTGTCGAAATCTATATAGATCAATTTTCCTGCGCCCACCGAGATGGTGAGGAATTTGCAACCCATAGTTGATGCGATTGATGTGCGAGACGACTGCGTCGTAAGTGCTGCGCTGATAGAATGCCAGAAATCTAAAAGGGTGGGTCTTGAAAGCAGCTTGGTCCTCGGTCACCACCCTTCTAGATACCATATCCCTGGAGCTTGATCGTGAAGACGGAGGTTCCCACTTCCGTCCATCTGGATGCCGGCCTATCCAAGCCTCTCCTTTTCATTTCGCTTCCTTGGCCCATTAGCACAACTCTCACTGGCTTGAAAGCTTCGTCTGACAGGTCATATTCGTCTGAAGAGCCATTGTAGGGCTGACACGTCATTGTGGGCTGACAATTCATCATCTTCGTATTCCAGCCGAGTCTCTGGTATCGCTCCGAAGATGACATGGGCTCCCAGTCTCCCCTCCCATTCGTCTAGAATACGTCTACTCTCCAAGCACTCGTTGATCCAAAGAGGCATGTGAACATCGCACTGAAGAGCCAAACCAGCGACTTCAGCAAAAATTTGGAGTAATCCTTCAAAGTTCTCCAAGAGAGCTGTGACCGAGAAAATGTCAGGGAAATCACCAGATAAGTATTCAGAGAGCGAATCGCAAGCAGAGAGATATTTGCTAAACACGATGCGTAGCTTCTTCAATGGTGAGTCTAGTGAAAGCCTCTCTTTGCATAGGGCGGCGCAAGCGGAGCGAGCGCAAGTCCAGAAGTACTCAAGATCCATGGAAGGTAGAATGAAAATCGTAAAGTCGCGGACTTGACGGAGATCGAGTCCAGAGAACGCGGGAAGCCTGGAGGCCGTCGGTGTCCACTATTACAGATTCCTTTCCAACGGATCGTATCTTTGAAGGACAGCAACTTCGAAGGACTGGTAGTGCATAAGATGTTTGGCTTCATGGCGAGGTTGTTTATTAACCAGAGATACAGAGTACTGGCTTTCTACTGGCCCAGACTTGATTGATATGCCGTTCTGTTCCCGGTACATCATGTCCCGAAAGATCTTGTTCTGAGTCGCAATGTGACACCAGATAGTTCTGGGACCAATAGGCGATAGAACGTACCCGAGAAATCTCCGCGCGCAATTCCCTTGGGATCGTTGTCAGTAATGCCGGCGCTGGTGATTGAGCCATTGCGAGGCACGGCTATCGTGACGGATAGGCGTGCCCAAGGATGGGCAAGAGAATGGTATGTTCAGTGAGCCTTGATGACCGTCAGTCAGGATGTCAAATCGACAGAACGAGAAGTAATCGAAACCATCACCCTTATCACTGCATCAAAACGGCACATTAAAGAGACTCCACAAATGACGCCTCTTTCGCCAGGGTTCAATCGCTCCAATGTACAAGCAAAACTGCGAATGTAGACGATGAGGAATGGAATTGCACATCGAAAACTCCCATCAATAGAATCATCTGCGAAAAAAAACCGTACCTTTCGCTGAGGACCTAAGTAAGTTTCGGAGTCAGCATATGCTTTGGGAGCGGATACAGCTCAGACATGTTTCACGCTTCTTGAAGATCTCAGAAAGGGGTTATAGATGCTCCGAAAATTACTTACTACTCATACACAGTCAGCCGTTAGTCGCTTCATTGGCTGCCTCAGTGTTCATGGTAACCATACGGAGATCACATCCCTGGTGGCGGGTTAGCGCGAACAGTGAGTGCCATCCTAACGACGAGAAATCATGGTTCCCTTTTGGAGGTTGTGTAGAATCAAGGTCCACTGCACGGTTTGCGTGGTTCATTTATGCACCTAAACTCTGGTGTTTCTCGGCACACGACGCTAGCAATCTGATTTGCATAAGACTAACCCATCTACCCTGCAGAACCGTAGCAAGCAACTACATCTACCTATAGCTCAACTCCATAGACATTTCGATAGCTAACCTAGGCCACCCTTAATTCAAAGTCAATTTGGGCTCATACGCTCAAGATTGGTGGAGACTCACAGGTCCAGTCAAGGTCGATCAAAAATATGCAGCACCTCGCCATC
>JAABUW010007073.1_pt1 | contig 13705 bp, 12 predicted proteins | sample 5560081 | NCBI WGS metagenome assembly JAABUW01 (sample SAMN10711882, study PRJNA513363) | rock metagenome | isolation source: Antarctica rocks | place: Antarctica: Victoria Land, Knobhead sud
TAATTTATTAATATACTTTAATTAGCTTATTATATATAATAGTAACTTTAATTAAGGTTAAATAAGCTTTAATAGTATAATTAAATAAAAGTATTTATATAAGTTATTCTTATTTAAACTTTTATATAAAGAAAGGTAGACTTATATTAAGATTTTATAAATATAACTACTCCTTAGTCTTATTATTTAAAGTATCCTTTTTAAGTATTAATTTTAAATAAATAGTAAATTTTATAAGTATAATATTATTTATAATAATAACTTAAAAGGAAGGTATTATATTATTTATAATAATAACTTATAAGGGAGTAATTACCCTTATCTTTTTTATAATAATAGAAGCCTTAATAGTAGTAATAGAATTTAAGATCTTAATTAAATTTTAATTAATATTAAGGTTTTTATCCTTATTTAATATATTATTAATTATAGATTTAATAAAATTATTTTAAGCCTTAATTTATAATTTATCTAATTTACCTATTATTCTTATATTTATAAAAAGATTATCTACCTTAATTTCTATATTATAATAATAAGTAGCCTATTTAAATTAATAAAAGTTAATAAAATACTCTTATATAAATCTTACTTCCTCCTTATCCTCTTCTTTTAATTAATAGTAAAGCTAATTAAATTAATTAAGAAATATAAAAGGTTTAAAGAATATAAATAGTATTTATTAAAAAGTAATTATAATATATTATCATAAGTTTATTATTTACTTAAAGCTTAATTAAAAGCTTCCTTAACTTAAAAGAGAAGGAGGAGAAGGAAGAGGTATACTTAATTATAATATATTAAGAGTTAATATATATTAAGAGTTAAATTAAGGATTTAATATTTATAAGATAAGTTAGAGCCTTATATATAATCTTAATAATAATATCTTTATAATAAAGGTAGCTCTCTTGATTAATAGTATTTTAAGTATATTATTAGGCCTTAAGTTACTATCCTTAAGCTTAATAATAATACCCTTAAACTTATTATTAAAGGTATACTTCTAAGTACCTCTTCTTAAAATTAAAGCTTAAAGCTCCCTTATAAATTATAAATTAAGCTTAAGATAAGATATTTATATAAATTTTAATAGCTACTTACTATTATATTTACTAGCTATTATAAGGATAATAAGGGTAATAATAAGGGGAGTTCTATAATTATAAAATAAGGGATAGTAGAAGATTATATATTAATAAGTCTAATCTTATAATAGGTTATATAAACTAGGTCTCTATATTATTATAAGGCTACTATAGAAATAGTATATTAAGGCGTATTATAGAAGTCTTACTATTAAGTAGGAATAATAATAGCGAGGATATAATAGTATTATAATAATATTAAGATAGTAGACTAGGCCTAGAGGTCTAAAATATTAAAAATAAGATATATAAAACTATTTATAAGATCTATTAAAAGGTCTATAAACTATAAATATAACTATATATTATTAAGGCCTTACTATCTATTTTTAATAGGGGAGGTTCTGCGACGTGTGGCCCACTAGCGTCCGGGACAACGCCTTTGCAAAGCACTGTATTTTAGAACAGGAGCCGCTCGCTTGAAACATGGCTGTCGAGCTGGCCGGGGAAGCCTTGCATTGAGGGGCAAAAGACCCAGATGTACAACCGAGCTGCGTCAGGCTGGGGGCATCGACATCCAATCTTTCGACCACTGCCGAATCTGCGGTGTGATACTATTCGTCGAGGGTCGCGGAGATTAACCGCGCAATGGATGTCGAGGGTCGCCGAGTCTATATATTGGAACTGTGTTTCGGACGATTTCACTATAAAAGATCAGCCCTTCAACAGAGATGATGCCAATGGGCGATCTCACATCAAAGCCGATTATCTAAAACATCAATCAAACATGGTCTGTGCGATGTTGGCCTCGTGAGGGACAGCTGAAAGGTGTCTCCAATAGGCCCGGCGCTTAGCCACCCTGGCAGCCAATGAGCTTTAACTTCCGAGTTCGATGCCTGCAACTGCGTCTGGGGCTATGCACCCTGACGCGGGATGTTGGCACGATCCCACGCTGTGCTAGAAGGCCATATAATTCGCTCCGACTCTCTGCTCTCCAGAATTCTTCGATCGTCTGACGATATCCAAGATGGCAGGATATCAGCGAAGAGAGATCAAGAGGCTCACGAAAAAGTTCAAAATCTCTTTCGATGGCCGCGTAAACACAGAATCTTGGCCCTCGGTCTACAAGATACTCTTCCAAAACATACAGAAGTTAGGCGCTGAACAGTACGATAATTACAAGGACATCAGAAAGGCCAGACCTGCTGACGAGCCTTGGGGGGCCTACGCAATTCAGCGAGCCAACCGGATTGTTCAAGTGGCTAGGAGGTGCTATCATGAAGACGTCAACGAAGCTGGCTGGAGATTGGCGTTAGAGCCTGAAGTATTCTCACGCTTCAAAGTTGAAGTGGCTTGGTAAGTCGCAAGCTATCGTCCAACAGAATTATAAAGCGCTGACTTGATCCCGTCATTGGAAGTCCCATGTGTCTAGCTAGGCTATGGAGGTCTGAAATCGAGGTTCAGATTGAAAATGACAAAAGAGGTCGCTCGCTGCAAGACCGCCGCATGCGGCGAAGGCCTTGCAGATGTGAACCCAATAGCCGTCAACATGATTTGTCAGTCCATAAAGTCCATTCATAAGGTTAGACTCAGTTGACCCTGCCTAGCAACGAGCCTGGCATCAACGAGCTGTTCTCGGACCGTGCGGAGGAGGTCTTTATCCATGACCCCATGGTAACGTTACAGTTGGCAAAACGAGATCGCCCAGACAGGGTTTATGGCCTGAGGGAGACCAAGAATTTTGAGCGAGCACTGTCCTCCGAACGCAGATGCCGAGGCGATCCAGAAGAGGTGCCAGTTGAGAAGACCATCAGATGCAGCCCATTTGAAGTGTCTCCAGATCCACTTTTATTTCCCTTTCTAGTTCTCGAAGCAAAATCCGAGAGGGGTGACGGATTTGCATCAATCGAGGCCCAAACAGCCTTCTCGATTCGGACTCTCTTAAGGCTGCAAGAAGATCTACAGAATCAGTCTGATCTTCAGTCCATATGGAGTGGTCCTCTGGTATGGTTTCTGGCCAACAGAGGCGACTCATGGCGAGTAGCAGCCAGCTTCGTCGACAGGTCGTCTGAAGAACCTACTTACGTAAGATATTCAGAGAGTCCTCAATGCAATTATGATCCATGACTTCACTGACTTGCTGCTAGCGTATAGTCGAGCTCTGGAGCGGAAGACTGAATTGTCACGACGGGGCCCTTCAGCTTGTTCTGATACTTGACCACGTCTTCGACTGGGCAAGAGACGTGTACAGACCCGCGATCCTCCACCATCTCAAATCATTATCAATCGATGATCTCAGCGATAGTGTCAGTGTGAGCACTGATAGTGATATTTTCTCCATGGCAGATCCTGTGAGACTTTGGATGAACAGAGTCCCGTCTGCTGATGCTTCTGGTGTTATGAATTACTGCGAAGCTAACGAGAGTATGGCCATTGGTCGACCAATGCCAAATCTGGATTCGACCAAGGGCGTCGTCCGCCAGGCAAGCCTCGTTGACTCCATGTTTCTGGCACTGTACATCACTGGAGACAATGCCGGGACGATGTTTCATTCTCTCAGCAAAAAGGAGCACATCAAGCCATTCGCCCGCCGAATTTTGAGAGCACTTCTGAACAAGAAGTCTCTAATACTTACCGAAAGAACATTGAATACGCTCGAGGACATGTGGACCGGAGGCGCGTCTCATCTGCAGAATCGTATATCCGCAGATACCGAGTTCGTGGTTCGAATAATTCTCAGATCTTCACTTACTGACAATTGGGAACAAGTCAGAGAACTGTCCTACCTCGCCGTGGCGAAGGCCGATTTGGATGTTATTGTAAAGTTCGCTGAGTGGGATAAGGTGCCAGTCTCGGATTTCAAAAGGATGCAGTGCGTCCAGGAAACCGTTATCGATCGTGTCAGAAGAAGTCAGTCTATGTCGCCTAAAGAGAACATCCAAGCCGCAATTCAGCGCAGTGCCTTTTCGCTGGAGTTGGACAAGAAAGGCGGTAATGGCAGCATGATCGAATCCTTGACTGGGTCGCTACGATGGGTAAGGGAAGCCAAAAGGGATCAAACCAATGCCATAGTACATGACATCTATGACAAGAACAAACGAGGCTTGCGTCCAGTCTCAGAACCTTTCATCCGGGAATCCAACCGACTCGATGGGCCGCCTTTGAGCAGCACCCCGATCAGTATCAGTGCTGACTTCATCGACGTCTACAAGTCAGGCTCAGGAGCGGCTTTCGTGGTAGATCCTCGGCCTGCTCGCAAGGTCAGAAAGGATTATGAGTTCATGGTTGTTGTTGGACAATGCGTTCCACCAGTCATTTCTAAACAACCTTCCGCTGACGTCTGCCTCTTCTTGACTTCGGTTGTTCCAGTGATGCCGAAAGCAAGAGACGTAATGAAAGCTCTTCGCATGATGCTCGAAACCCCGTCGGCGGTCTACAGCACACTGAGGTACCCCAAACACTTGATGAAGAGAGAATTGAACCTGAATCACACACGTGGTGCAAACCTAGAAGCTCTCCGTCGAAAAGAGATCCAAGACTGGATAGATCACTTGTGCGAGGAATCTAAACCCAGTCCTCGACCTCTTGTAGAGAGCAAACTTTGGAAGCTTGTGGAGAAGCCTGTGGAGTACATCCACCCACGTACGCATTTTCTGCAAAACTTAAGCGGCGTCTACTTCTGAGTCTCTCGCCGACCGACCGGCGGTTGATCCCAGATTCAGATCCCTTCAACTTGTCATCACAAAGCCAAGAGAAAGTTTCCTCACTCGAGGCTTCTCAATTCCTCATGAAATCGGGAACATCGCTGCATCATCCCGAAAGAGGGAGCAGTCCATGATCCTGGCGAAAGGTCTCGAGTTCAATGAAGAGTAGGCTAACCTTCGAGAATCAGAATCGAGCACACAGTGTGTACGACCCATCCAATGCTCGTCAATTAGCAATTGCATTAGGGCTAGCTGATTGGACATCGACGTGCAGACTGCAAGCATTGCCGACACTGAGGGTACGGGGAGCAACCTCCAACCAGAACCTACAAGCTTAAACCAAGATTTCGGCCACTGTCGTGCATCTCCACCATGCAATGGTCCTCGGTCGCTTATGTCGTTACTTTCTGCTCCGTATCATTGGCTTGTGCTGTAATCTTTCCGAAACGAAAAGCTCATGCTTGTGGCACTGTTTTGGACTTACCGAATGGCGCGCGAGAAGCCCGACGACTGCCCTGCGTTTGGAGCTTCTGGGGCAGCGGAGCCGAGCCCCATATCGAGGAAGTTGCTGACCGCGATGTCTCCTAGACGGAGCATGGTGAAGGCGTTGAAAGGGTGATAGTGGGATAGGTGGATTGTTATCGTGAATTGCCAATTGTTGATACTGTTCTGAGGGGAAGACATGCGGGGATGGCAAGATATTGCGAGACTTTCTAGGACGGAGAACGAGGTTCTGTGATAGTGATATGTTGAGTTTTATTTGTAGCGAACATGGGGCATGTATATGGTCACAGAGTGATCCTTGCGTCATGTAGGGGCTTGACGTCCGGCAGCAAAGACTGCCAAGGGCCAAGACTTATAGGGCTGAGCTAGCGTTGTAATGGCTAGCTCCGCATACCACCTCATCTCTGGCAAGGAATTGTAAACCCGCATCATGTCCTTTCTTGAAGAACATGCGGTAGATATGCGTCTTCCTCAAGGCACCTGCTTTACTTAGATGGCCCAATTTTGACCTACAAGGCGCAACGGGGTTCAAATCGCTCTGCCTCCTTCGTTCTCCTTTAAGACCTTACATGCATGTGGCCGATGTTTGTGCTTCACATTCGGCCTGGAGACCGATTACCGCTTTTTCAGTTGCAGCAGAAAGTAGTCGACCCATTACAATGCGGTACAATGCATTGGGTCCGCGGGAGCCTGGCGGACCAGCCACCTTGCGTGCCCTTCGATCAAGGAATGGTAAAGTCCGCCTGGCGGACGAGGCCGTTTGTGTTGGACTATTGACGGACAGGTGCTTTGATGAATACGTAAGTTGAGACCTACTGCCGATACGGGAAGCTGCATTGGCTTCTGGCATCCATATTCCTACCTTATTAACGCTAGGATTGAACATCACGGCTTGTGATGCGGTACGATAGTATGGCCATATCTCTGTACTATTGGCTTTTTGGTATCAATCATGGACATATCCTCTGGTGCGCTATTTATTCGAGCCACTGTCAAAGACTACATATTCTGGTTATTCAGTGCTTGCTCCATAGCCCATAGACAGAGCCAGAAGATCTTGGTGAGTTGAAGGCTGCGTAGATCCCGGCAAGCCTTGGAAGTCACCAATGGCACATGTGTGTTACTTGATACCGCGAGTACACAAAGATATTTACGCTGAGATCCAGAGGTCCTCGGTCATTTCGACAAGGCGGTAGGTGAAAGAGAAAGGACAGGCAGTCAAGCGACTGTTGTTTGCGGCGAATGGAACAGATGCCACTTCGCTAGTACTGAGTTGTGGTGTGAGTGAAGTGATCTGTGACTAGGGTTTGTCTACATGAGGTATCCGGCGTCATTAGCTCGTGTTTGGTGATGACTCGTTTGTTTATCTCCGTGATGCGTTTCGGGCTTCGGTCTTTATTGAACCAACTTTTGCTTCACTGATTCGGCCAACGGGGGAAGAAGCAGCCGGATTAATATTCTATTGGCTCGGGCTGATAGCTAAGCGCAAAGTGTCATGATTCACTGATCCAACTAAGAGACCAACCTGGACCCCCTCATTAGATCTTTCCATCTTGAAATCACCACTGGTTCCCAACTCCATAACAGCATGGATTCATCGAACGACGACAGTAGGGACTGGAATCGTCGCGGTGGGGTGGGAAGGCGTGTGTACGGAAAGGCTAGAGTAGGTGGCAGAGGCAGGGGCAGAGGAGGACGAGAGGGCAGAGGAGGGCCTTGTGAGAGACCCGACCAAACGCCTGAGCAAAATCAAGCCAAAGATGACTATCACTCGTGGAAGAGGTTAATCAAGCGTACGCCAGAGGTTGGCGATACCATAACGATGAGAACACTGTGGACCGGAGCCCTTGCAATCCTGAATGGAACCGATCGGGACTGTAAGCAGATGCTCCCGCGCGATCTTGACGACCAGGATAACTATGGACGTGATCACATGCAAGCACTCTTTGGCATGGTGGTACGGGGCCAGGGATTCAGTACCTTCGTAGGACTGGCACAGCCATTTATCTTGGTCATTACTCACCCGGCACTGTTGGACTGCTTGTCTGTTGATACATCTGTTGGCGGTTTGTACAATTACTTTAGCGGCAGCAATGGTTCACGAGCAATCCCATTCTTCCAGCGTCTCAGCGCAGCACTCCTTCAGCAGTACCAAGCATCGGAAAGCCAAGGATCGACTGTGATTTTGGAAACGACTCTCATCTCGATGTCCACCGCCTTGCGCGAATTACTCAGAAGAGAGCAGCGTGCTATCTTTCACGACGACTTACTGGATCTGGTCTTAGCTATGGAGAACGTTGTTACAACAACTAGCCTTGACCAGAACTCTGTGGCCTTCCATGTGGTGAACAACAATATCGAAGAGCTTCGCGGAATGATCATCCGCGCTCGTGGATTGCTTCAGCATGATGAGGAATCACAAACCGAAGGTGTCTCTACGGGTGTGGTCGCCTCCACTTACCCACGATACCAAATCATGCCTTCGGATCGCCACGACAACGATAGAGTCGACATCACGAAGATCAAAATAATACCGACTGAAGACGAAATCCGCAGTGACTGCCCTACATTCCTACCCTCCACGGACCTGGACCAGCCTCACTTCCTTTCCGATTGTGTAGAGCGCCACCTTGACACTCAGTTCCGCCTCCTACGACATGATGTGTTTGGTGAATTAAGCGACGTCCTTGGCGGAGCCATCGTCGCCGTTGAGAACGACTCAGCTGTTCTTAAGACTCCAAAGTTCAGTCTTGGGAATGTACGAGCTTACTCATACCCAAAGGCGCGGGTAACATATATATCTATCGACCAAAAAAGAGGTCTCGAAGCTCAAATATCCTTCCTCCAACCCTTTGGTGCTCGCAAGAAGTCGCCGGGCGAGAGGCGCAAGTGGTGGGAGGCGTCCAAGCGCTTGGAGGAAGGCATCTTACTCTGCTTCCTCTTCCAACACGACACGAGGTGCTCGTTCCTGTTCTTCACAGTTACACAGAAGGAGACGGACCCAAGACACGACCATGGTCTCAGCTCCGACACCAGTCAAGCTACAATCACAGCGAAGCTCGCTTCACAAAGTCAGACAGACTTAGATTCACTGATCCATTTGAGCTGCCACAACTCGCCTGGTCTCTTGATGGAGTTTCCAGGAATCATACTTGCTACCTTTTTGCCGATCCTGGAGAGTATACAAGACATGCAGCGCTTGAGTCGGTTGCCATTTCGCCAGTGGATTTTACCTGATCGCCTTTCCAACCTTGAAGGACCGTCAAACGATCAGGACATACCACCACCGTTGTACGCTCGAGGCGTGGGCTTTGAGTTCTCATTAAAGCCAATCCTGAAAGATCCGAATGACGAGCTCTTTGTTCGAGCAAGAGTTCCCATCAACAACGTTGCAATAGTTGACGAATTACAAGCGCAGACCTCGCTTGACCGAGGACAATGCTATGCACTACTCGCAGCCCTCACCCGCGAATTCGCTTTCATTCAAGGGCCACCTGGGACAGGAAAGTCTTATCTTGGTGTGCAGCTCATGCAAGTTCTTCTTGCCTGCAAGGCGAAAGCAGACCTGGGACCGATCGTCGTAGTGTAAGCTTATGGAATCGTACAGCATAGAGCCTATACTGACAAGCTTCTTCCAGGTGCTACACAAACCACGCCCTGGATCAATTCTTAGAACATCTCATCCGAATCGGCATCGACCGTGTCATTCGAATTGGCGGGCAAAGTCAGTCAACGATACTCGAAGGCAAGAATCTGCGAGTAATTTCTAAGGGCGAGTCTAAGACCAGAAGTGAGGGCTATCAGCTCGCAATGACTTACAAAGCACTCGATGAACATCAAAAAGCCATCAAAAAGCTCTTGCGAACACTTCAAGCATCAAGGAAAGGATGCGATTGGGCCTTTATTCAAAGATACCTCCTGAAGGGACATCCTCGCATTCATAATCAGTTCTCTCGATTCGATGAAGATGGCTTTGAGAAAGTTGGAAGGGATCCTTTTGATATATGGTGCGCTGATAACGGTCTCGCTTTGTTCGAGTCAACGAAGGATGTGGCAAATGAGTCGATAGAGCAGCTACTAATTCAAGCTACGGACAATGTCCATTCTCTTGTTCTGCCCCAAAGGCGCCGGCTTGTTGCCTTTTGGACACAAGACATCCGCAGCGAAACAACGGATCGGTTATTTGAGTTGGTCAAGGATGTTGACACATTGCAAAAACGATTGACCAGGGTACATGACGAAGTTGATCGTCGGGTCTTGCAAACAGCCGACGTCATTGGAGTCACAACAACAGGTTTGGCCAGGAGGATTGTTACTCTGCAGCACGTTCGGAGCAAGGTGGTCATATGCGAAGAAGCCGGCGAGGTGATGGAACCTCACATACTGTCCGCCTTACTGCCAAGCGTGGAACACTTTGTCCAAATTGGGGATCACCAGCAGCTCCGCCCCCAGATCAATAATTACAACCTATCGCTTGAAAGCCAGCAAGGAGCTTCATACCAACTTGATCGAAGTCAATTCGAGCGGCTTTCCGTTGGGGAACGGGGCAGGCCTTCATTCCCTGTGGCCCAGTTGAATGTTCAGCGGCGTATGCGTCCTGAAATCTCAACCTTGATTAGGGAAACGATGTATCCCCGCTTGCTAGATCATACTAGTACCAAAACTCTTCCCTCGGTTGTCGGCATGCGCAAAGACGTTTTCTGGCTCAACCATGAGAACTACGAAGAAGGCGCCCGAGCGGACGCACACCAGAAGTCACATAGTAATCTATGGGAAGTGAATATGATACACGCACTCGTTCGACATATTTTGAGGCAAGGGGTATACAACAGCACCGACATTGCTGTGCTCACCCCATACACTGGACAATTACAGAAGATACGTTCGAAGATGCGCAATGACTTCGAGATTGTGCTTAGCGAACGTGATCAAGAGACACTCACAAAAGATGGGTACATCGGCGATGATATTGGCTCGGAGAATGACGACGCAGTCGCCCAGATGGCTTCTCCAGCTAAGCTTCTCGAAAAGAAACAGATGAGTGACCTTCTACGTGTGGCTACCGTCGACAACTTCCAGGGAGAAGAGGCCAAGGTCATCATCGTATCACTCGTTCGAAGCAACAATGAGAGAAAAGTCGGATTCTTAAAGACCACTAATCGGATTAATGTTCTTCTTAGCCGCGCTCAACATGGTATGTATCTCATCGGTAACATGAATACCTACTCCAACCAGCCCATGTGGTCTCGTGTCCAAGGTATGCTTCAAGGAGCAGACTGCGTAGGCAAAGCTCTCGGTCTTTGTTGCCCCCGACATATCGATACAGAAATTCACATCTCGGAGCCTGATGACTTCGCCAGGTTCAGCCCAGAGGGTGGATGTCAGCTTCCTTGCGATAGACGCCTTCCCAATTGCGGTCACAGATGCCTAGCGAAATGCCACTCGGAAAGCTTACATCTCGCGTTCTCATGTCCTCAACAATGCCAGCGCCTCCACAAACCCTGCAACCATATGTGTCAAAAGTCGACGTGCGGCGAGGACTGCGGCCAATGTGAGACCAGGATTGATGACGTGCAGCTTCCCTGTACCCATTCGAAGGACCATGTTCCCTGCTATCTGACGCAAGACCTTGACTTGATAAAATGTGTTGTCCTCGTTCACAAAGAGGTCCCCGGATGCAAGCATACTGTGGAAGTCCAGTGCTTGCGCGACGTGTCCTCGGAATTATTCAAATGCCCCACCCCTTGCGTGTCGACCTTGGGTTGCGGACACCTATGTCCCGGAACTTGTGGACGATGCAGTGTGAAGGACTCCCAAGGAAGACCTGTAGTCATGCATTCGTCGTGCTCAAAGATCTGCGGTCGACGCTTCGGAGCATGCAATCACACTTGCCCGAGACTTTGTCACGATGGTCAAGACTGTGGTCCTTGTCTATCAGCCTGCGAGGTATGTTCTTTCATATTTTGTTTTTGTCGCTGTTGCATAACAGGAATGCACACATCGATTTTCTTAATTCGCTATCGTCGTCTCGATGTTCTCGTGCTTTCAAGGGCTACTGAGTACGATCATCAACCACCGTCTATTTGCAATGATGGGAATGGGCCCCAGGACTATATCTTCCCTGACGGTTCTGTACTGCACAAATGGATCAAGGCTAACTTGTTTAGGTCCGCTGTGCACATTCACGGTGCACTCTACGATGTCACGAAGCATGCGCACCATGCATCGAGCCATGCACGTGGGCCTGCGAGCATCAGGGATCCTGCGTTATGCCATGTGCGGCCCCGTGTACCCGACTTCCTTGCAATCTACGGTGTCCACTCAAGTTGCCTTGCGGCCATCAGTGCCCAGGAATTTGTGGCGAGGAGTGCCCGGAAGAATACTGCCAAGTATGCTCAGACCGAAGAGAAGAACGAGTGGATCTACTTGAGATGAAGAATTATGCTGAGATCGACCTCGACGAGACGCCAATAGTCATCCTCGGATGCGGCCACTTCTTGACTGCAGAGTCACTTGATGGACACATTGGGATGGCAAATGTATACAAACAAGCTGTCGATGGCGAGTTTACCGCACTCAAAGACGTATCAACTTCACTGGCTCGTTCAATACCGCGGTGCCCTGACTGCCAACAACCTGTCAGACAATACTCTACACAACGATACAACAGAGTAATCAACAGAGCTGTGATCGATGAGATGTCGAAGAGATTTCTCACCAATGGTAAGGCTGAACTACGAGAAATAGAGCAGCAGATCTTAGCATTGGAGCTTAATTTGGAAGAATCTCGCGAGACATTCATCATTTCCATTCGCCAGACGCTAGACCAACAGAATACATCGGTTGTCGTTCAGCAATTGACCGGCAGACATGCCAAATCTCGGAGCCTCGAGAAAGCGATTCAGGACTTTCGCGAGCGCGTCGCAGACAGGCACCAACCTGCGCAGAAACTTCACGACGCCACCGTCAATGCCGCAAGACAGAAGACTCTCAACGAGAGTATGGCGGAATTGGGTTTCATAGCTTCCGTCCCAGCCATTGCACGCGACCGTCGCGTTACCTTTGGTGGTCGCATTGCCCAACTACAGGCAGAATGTGCCATCCTCACGGACCGCTTCGAAGTTACTCAAGTCATGAAGCTAGCCCCAGCAGGATCCTCGTCTAAGATTTCAGGAGGCTCCCCTGAGCGGCTTGCTAAATCATTCTTCTCCCGCTGTATGGCATTTATACATGAGTGTATAGAAGAACATCTCCCCAAGCTTGCCGTTGAAGCCATACTCTACTATGCCAGGATCGCACGCTCAAACGAAGCATACTCCCAATCATTGAAATTGTCCGGTGAAGAGGACCCTGACTACGTCCAGGCTGCCAAAGAGCTTCTGGTGAGGGCCAAAGAGCTCTGTGCACAGCCATTTCAGAACGCAGATAATCTGGCAATTGCTGTCGATGAATCTCTCAAGCTCCTTCGAAAGTCATGGTACGAGGAAGTCACCTCCGAGGAGCTTGCGGCCATCAAACGTGCTATGATCGGTGTTTCTGGAGGGTTCGCTACGCATTCTGGCCACTGGTACAACTGTGTAAGAGGACATCCAGTAAGTGTTTTGCCTGTTCTGTACGTCTCTTGAGGCTATACTGACCACGGCATAGTTTGCTATTGGAGAATGTGGCATGCCGATGGAGGAGGCTCGTTGTCCAGAGTGTGGAGCAGCTGTGGGCGGACAAAGTCATCGGGCTGTCGAGGGAGTTACTCGGGCGACTGAGATGGAGCGTTGAGGCATGCTTGATTGTCATCACCTGGGAAATTCTGTGGGAACGTATTACTTCCCTTCTCAGGCATCTCAACATCACTATCTAGCTTATACTACAACCCTATGTCTCCACACATCGCCATGAGATCTGGGTTCCAATGAGCTGACATGTGTATTGGAAACCCCCCCCCCATCGCTGTGTATAGGAGTACAAACTTCTAATGGAAATCTCACCAAGATTCAGAGATACTAACGAAAACTTTCTAATCTTCCCCATTAGAGGTCCCAGGTCTTGCCATGCCCAATATACCTTCATAAGAATCTGCACCGCTACCTCAACCCTCCTATCACCGCTCACATCTTGACACACGCATACCTCGCCAACACCAGTCGATCTTACCATCAATCCGCGCAACACCAGAGCTCCCCATCACGTGCAATCCTACCTCTCTAGCTGATCTTATTACAAAACCAACAGCATCAATTCTGCTACACCAGAATGCAAAATGAAACTTGCGACAAAACCATCTCCCTAGCCAGCTATTCATCTACATAACAATATATCTAATGAAACTTTCTTTGCCCTCGCTCTATCAGTCCACTCCTTTCTCTTCCAAGCTTCCTGATACTCGAGCTAATCAGACAAAACCCTAGAGAATAC
>JAABUW010007074.1_pt1 | contig 13702 bp, 23 predicted proteins | sample 5560081 | NCBI WGS metagenome assembly JAABUW01 (sample SAMN10711882, study PRJNA513363) | rock metagenome | isolation source: Antarctica rocks | place: Antarctica: Victoria Land, Knobhead sud
TGTACCACAGCCCAAGAGTGCTAAGCTTGGTCAGACAGCAAGCTTCTGCGTCAGCTTCCCAGACGATACACTACAGTACGGTACAAGGGTTACGGTACGTGAGTTACGGTGTACCAAGCGCCCACTAGCAGATTGCGTGGCGCACGTTGGTGCGCACACTTCACCTCACGTACTCAACATTCTCCCAGACGGTGTCCGCCCTCAAGACCCTGCTCAAGACCCTGCTCAAGACCACAATTTCCAGAATGACATCCACGGCCTCCGCCTCGCTGCTTACCTCAAGCCTCAGCTGTGCTAGGCGCTCGATCAAAACAGCCCTCCCCGCACCGTTCAGTGCCCACAAGCCACAACGATCAGCGCACAGATCGTCACATTCACCTGTCTGGTCACCCAGACGCAGCGCAGCTCCTTCACGCTTGATCGCCATGGCTCAAGGTAAGCTGCGCAGTCAGTCTGCCTGCTTGATGATGGTTTCACGCCGGCATCATTACCGTGCAAAGCAGGGTCTAGGGTCCGTCGCGCACTCTCAGTCCACACAGCTGTATAGTTGTATGTTTGCACATATTGTGCAAAAGTCACTTCTGTTTTTATCGCCTGCTCTCCTACCTGTGCAAAGACAGAGATATGCAGTCAAAGCATACGCATTGTTAGCTTATGCTGGCACTGACCCTTGATTTGGCAGTGAAATTTCTGCCTGAAGTCAATTTCAAGAAAATGACCTCTGCTTCCCTTGACTGCTTCTTGCACAGGGTGGTTGTTGTCTCAGATGCAGCACTTTTTCAGCCAACAACCTGCCCTGTGTGTGCCTCTGCAGTTCCAGCCCTGACTCAGATTCCTAAGTCCAAGACCAATGAGGAGGCTGTCACAGGCTTGCTGCAGCTGGCGCATGACTGCAGTGCGGCCTATGGTCAGGCCGCAGAGAAGGGCAGCGATGCAGAATTTAAGCAAGCCATGCAGAAGTTTGCTGGCCAGGCCGATAGCCATATCAAGCAGTGGAGAGGTAGGTCCTCTTTTAGTTGTTCCCAAACAGAGGCACTTTACAGCTGCGGACAAGCTCTGTAGGCAAATCCTGTTGTGTCAGGGTTTCTGCTTTGCAGCTTGTGCCATTTTGCACCTGACTGATTTATCCCTTATCAACATGTGTCACATACTCAGTTTTGCACACCACTGCATCAGCATAACAATGGCAATGCATGGTCATCACCAAATTGCCTGTGCCACTCTCAGCACCACCTAAGTGAATGTGATTGCTGATGCATATATGCTGATGCACTAGACAATCACATTCACCCAACAACTCGAGGCAGTCAACCATCCACCAGTTATCAGAGTCTAACTTTGACAGTGTCGGCGCTGCGTAGGTCTGCTTAACCCCCCTCCAGAAAAGGAGACAACCATTTCCACCTCCATTAACTCAGCCAAGGTCAAGCTTGCTAACCTTGGTGGGGACAAGGGCATTGTGGCAGCCATCTTCAACAATGCTAATGACTCAGCCACTGCTTATGAGGCAATCTCACAGCGCAGTGAATTTCCAAAGCAAACCACCAGCCTGGCTGCCAAGCTGTTGCCTGAGGCACAGGAGCAGCGCGCGTTTTTGGAAAAGTTTGCCAAGCAGTAAAAGCTGGCCTCACCATGCGTAGAACTGTGGTACAACAACATTTTGAAACGGTTGCTAACATGTTTGAACTAGCGTGGAGATGTAGCTAAACTTAAATGCCTACAGACAAAAAGATGTAGAGCGCGTTATAAGCAGTGCCAGCTGCATTCTGCATTGGGAACCACAGTCCATTCACTGCATCACAACTGAGGAATGAAAGGGCATGTCTCAACAGAAATGCAGTGAGCACAACTTGACAGCAGTGCATCCAACGGATGACATTCTGATGGAATTGTAACTCCGAAGGATTGTTTGGTATGCCTGTTGCTGCACACAGAGGTCCAACAGCAAGCCAAGGTCTGTACATATATAGGACTCAGCACCTTGCACTAATGTGGCTGTACTTTTGGCATCAACATCAAGGGCCAAATCGTTTGCATGCTTGGGAGATAGTCCAGCCGAGATGCACTGACACTAGCTGATGAGGCATGTTGATGCGGTGCTATAATGCAATGTCAGTCCAGCAGTTGGACTTGAAATGTGGTACCGCACACAACTCACTGCAAGTGACTGCAAACGCCTTGTCTCGCCGCAGGTCCATGATGGAACAGTTCAATCTTGCACACGCACTGTAGAGGGGTTCAGTCGCATCGGCCGGCCAGAAGGATGGAACACCTGATCGCGCGGGCAAAAGAGGATGTGTCCCAGCAAGCCGGCGCGGTAAGTATCTGTAACATAAAGTAGGTGACAAGCACCCATCAAAATCTTCGTCACCGAGTAAAGCAAGACCTATCGGCGCAGGGTCTGCTGACGGCGCCGGAAGCTGAACATATCATCGAAACACTGCGATCTTTTGGCGTGGATCAGGTATACGCTCCTTGAGCTGGAGTAGTTGCCTTTCACAAAAGTGAAGTGCGCGTTATCGTGCCGGTTGTTCTCAGGTCGGCAGCCCTGAATGGAGGGCTCAGCACGGCCAGATCACTAAGCTCAATCTGCAGGTGCTAGCCCCTGACCTTGCATCAACTCCTGATGTCTGCTAGCCTCATTTTGCCTACTGCAGCATGGCATCTAGGTCGTTTTGTATGATAATGTGGCCACATCATGGCAATTGCCAAGCGTCTATTGAACTGACCAGTATGGTATCATGCCCAGGAGCACTGCCAGTGTCTCATCAAAACATGGCATGCAGTGCTCATGCAGTTGACGCTATTGCCTGCAAACACAGAAGTTTTGGCTGCAGGCTCACCACAATGCACAGACTCACTCTGATGAATTTGTGAAGAGTGCATTTGTGTCATTGGACAAATTCCCCATCCTGGTCAGAGAGCTTGTGACTTTTGAGGTGAGGTTAGCGCTCTACACGTGCCGCGTCGCAGGCAATCTTTGCTGTGGGCACTAAATGATGCTGATGCCACAACTGCTGCAGCAGACAGTCCCATTGCAATGTAGACGGCACTGACAGCTCAGCTTAGCCATGACGCTGACACCACAGCTTAGACAGCTGATGTTTGCACCAAACAGTCAATGACAACAATGCTAGGCCCAGCAACATACATGCAAAGAGTCCTGCTGCAAATGTCCAGCACTGCTTGGCAGGGCAAACATACAGACGGGCAATGCACAGATAAAAGCAGTTCCGATCTCTGTATTTGTGCTGCATGCTAGGTGTGGAAAGCCAATGTTCTGCCACTGCTGCAACAGCACGTTGCTGAGCAAGTGGACTCCATGACCAGCTACATGTTGCTCCAGCATGAAGCAGCTGTGGCCAACCTGCTAGAGGTATTACCCTCCAAGCTACATTGCAGCCTCAAGCCATACCAGCTGCTGTATGCTCAGTACAATACTTTGGAGAGGACCACTGTTCCTGATATAGTGACACCTGTATCAGATGTGCTGAAACGAGTACTTGCTCTGTTAACAGTTGCCACAGAACATGTTGCTCATAGCAAGCTGAGCAAATGCCAATGGGTGTAAGCTGGTGTGCAAGGTGAACATGTGATGCCTGCAGATTACATTGTATCACCAAGAAGCCTGTGAAGCAGTTGATGAGGGCTCCTTGCTGGAGCTGTGTGACTGGGGCTACCGAAAGCTGCTGTCTCTGAACAGCAAAGTGCACAAGCAGCACAAAGCCCCAGGTGTGCCCTTCCCTCGTCTGCATTTGCCTTGACCCGGGTTCACGGCGTGGTAGCATGGTGAGCCAGCAAGTTGTACAACATCTAGCATGCTGTGATGGCTTGCTTTTGCATCTGGCGGTCTTGACCACATGACCGTCTCGACCAAGGCACATCGTGCTATATTGTGATCTGTCCATCTAGCAGGCTGCAGAGTGCATTGACTGTGCCGCTTAAATTCGATACCTTCCATGACAGGCAAAGCTGCTGGAACGTCTGCAGTGCTTACAGCAGCCATCTGTTGCGTACTTGCTGACATGAGGTGCCTGCAGATCAGAACCCCAAGGCTCTGCTTGATGTGTCAGCTGAGGAAGACTTCCAGGCAAAGCTGCTGGAGGCTGACTTTGGAGCTGCCACCTCTGCCCTCACCATCCTCAGGTCACCACCACCCCACCTGACACCCTGCTCATCCCACAACATGAGAAACCTATAGCACAACACATAATTGCCACAATTAGTCAGTCAGGGATTTTACATTGGTTGGGGCCAGCTAGCCCATTTGACTAGATTGCAGTCTTTCACCAGAGAACGAAACAGACAGAAAAATAGCATAGACAAGCAAAATCATGATAGAGAGTTTCACCGCGCTTGGGATGCAAAACTACTGCATGTTGTGGTGCATCTTTACTGGCGTAACTTGGCTTTGACATGTGGTGCACTCAACAGTGAAGGTGGATTGATGCTTGCTGCCCAGACTGATGAGCATTGTGATGACATGCTCACATGGCGCCATGTTTGTGACCCATTGCTCAGCTTTGGTGTACCCTGGTCTTCAAGTGCGCATGGGCATGTATTCCAACTTCATTTGAGGTTACAGAGGGCCTGCTGAAACACTTTGTTCCACCCTGAATGCGCACGAGTCATCTTTGCTCACTTGTGAGTGACGTTCCATGATACCTCATGCTCATGACCACATTTACACCCTGCCTGCCAATATGCCTGATTGTGTGGCCACTGGGTTGGTCATCTGCAAAGTGGCAAATACTGACTTGTATGTTTACCATAACACAGCGGAAAAATGAAGAAAGAGTACATCTCACTTTGTACTTTACAAACTTTGTACATCTTGCACAGCAGCCCAAAATCCACACCACACGTGCCTGACTACAGCCTTTGCTGAGGCAGGTACTTGTCAGACTACCTAAACGTGCTGCCCCTGGCCCTGCTGACACGCATGGTGAGGACCAACGACACCTTGATGGCGCTGGTACCCCTGCTAGAAGACCCTCCCTGGGTGCGGCGCCGCAACAAGAAGACTGAGAAGTCCATAGGCAATGTGTGGACTGCAGTTGAGCCTAGAGACAGGCTCAGACTGACGCAGCATGATGCTCAGGTCAGATCAAATCTTGCCTCAGTCAATGGGTGTTAAAGTTTGTACACACATGCTGCTTTCAGCACATATTTTCTATGGCAGGAGGTGCAGAATGCTTTGCAGCTGGTTGCTGCAGCACACATGCATACACTGGGGTTTCCTTGATACCACTTGCTAGCTTACAACGAGTCAGATTTCAAGGGCAAATGGTTGGAAAATTGGCTGCACCTCACACACTAAGCTACTTCATCAACATTGGCAATCATCGCTATGCCAGGCTGTCGTCACGCAGGTGTAATGCTTGGCTTCCCATCAAATTGATGCTGAAAGGTGTAGTCGTATCATGCACGTACCTAGCTCATCATGAGCTGGAAAGCGTATGTTTTATTGTTTACTTTGCTTTTAATGCAGGCATGGCTGATGCTGAACAACCTGTTGGTGGACCCAAAGGCGCGAGCCAAGTATGACATGGATGAGTACCGCAAGGAGACAGTGCTGCGTGTGCGGCGCTACATGAATGATATTTTGCTGGACCAGCTTCCCATACTGAAGGACCTGCAGCGTGTGCTTGATGAGCTGACCATGGGGGTCTCCTCTCAGCAGGATGAGTCACAGGCCACACGACTCATCATTGAGCAGGTGCAGTCTGAACATTGCAAGTCAATATTTCATGTCAACAGCAGATGCATGCTCTCCCATTGCTGTGAATGTATGCTGTGCTCCAAGACAATACTGTGTGTTCTCAGCATAGCCAGGTGACAACTCTGCAGCTGGGTGCTGACTGCCAAGCCTGTATGCATTGTATCGCAACTCAGACCGCACATGCTGAAAGGTCAATCCCTCAGCTGGTGCAGTGCAGGTGCCTGTACATGCAGCATCATGCCTCAGACCATATATGCTGCAAAGCTCAGTCACTCGGCTGGTGCACGGCAGGTGCCTGTGCATGCAACATCAAATCGCTGACGTCAGTCATGCAAGTGGTGCACTGCAGGTGGCTGTATGTGCAGCATCATGCCTCAGACCAAACATGCTGAAAACTTCAGTCATTCAGCTTGTGCACTGCAGGTGATTGTACATGCAGCACCATACCTCAGACCATATCTGCTGCAAAATTCAGTCAGGCAACTGATGCACTGCAGGTGCATGTGCATGCAGCGCCAAACCTCAGACCATATATGCTGACGACAGTCATGCAACTGGTCCACTGCAGGTGCCTGTAATGCGAGATGCTCTGCTGAAGCAAGGCAACTGGCAGCAGGTAGCAGACAGGCAGCGCCAGGCCTTTTTCAGCCCAGCAGCGAGTGCGCAGCAGAGCAAGAGGCAGATGGACGATATGCTGAAGGCCCTGGACTTCATGTGTAACCTGCAGCCCGACAAGCCACAAGCGCCTGTGAGTCTCCTGTTATCATACACACGGGATGCCTCCTGTAACAGTGAGTGACACCAGGGATGCTGGATGCTTGCTGTCACAGTAACTGTTACCATGCATGCCGCATGTTTGCTGCCACAATCTGTGTTACCATGCATGCTGGATGCCTGCTACAACAATCTCTGTTTCCATGCATGCATGATGCCTGCTGTGAGAGTGTCTGTTGCCATGCCTGCTGCGTCCCGGCTGTAACAGTCTCTGGTGTCTTCACATACAATCTGCAGCTTAACAAGCCACAAGCTCCTGTGGTTTGCCTGTTACTGCATATGCTGGACGCCTGCTATGACAGCCTCTGGTGCCTTCACAAGCAAGCTGCACTCAGACAAACCAAAAGCCAGCAAAGGCACAAAACTGCAGTCTGAGTCCTGTCAGGCAACAGGATACACTGGCAGACTGGTTTGACAACCTTCCTCTGCAGGCAGGGCACGAGGCAACTCAGACAGACATGCAATTTGACTGACCTCTTTTGCAGGCAGGGCATGAGGCAAATCAGACAGAGGTGCGGTTTGAGCTGTGGCGCCGAGTCAAGGAGGATGTGTTTGAGCGGTGGGAGGAGCACAGCTGTGGCCTGAACCCTGCTAAGCCAGCAGAGCCTGTCAGCATTGAAGCAGAGGGGGCTGCAGGGGTGCAGGGCTTGCGCCACAGGCTCCAGGTACTCAATTTGAATTAGTCATGATAGGCCTATTGTACAAGGCATAGCCCGATGGTTGCCAGCATAGATTCACGAACCTTGCTGAGACTAAGGCCTTACCCCATAAAGGGGCATTGGCTCTTGTGCAACGCCTCTAGCAGCAGTGCTGCCGGGTACACATCACTGTAGCACAAGCGCCACAGACTCCAGGTGAAGATCACTGTAGCACAATGTGCACCCATGATAGCTCATAGTCACACATGCCTACAACCGTGATTGCTCATATTCACATAGCTCACATAGCGCATGACATAAGCTGGTTCTGCCAGATAGCTGGCACTGTCGCAGGTAAGTGTTACAGCTCAGAGTGTCAATTGCCAGTACCAATGTGTGCAATTATTTATTCATCCAGCACTTTTCTACATGTAGGGTGGTATGTACTAGCTCCTTGTACGTGAAAATCAAATGCATGAATGCTGTGGAGTATGCACTCACACACAATATCGTTCAATCCTTGATTGCACCCTCTGGCTCACCTCACCCAGTTCAGCTTGATTGTCCAATTCCCTGCCTGCACCCTGCATGCTTTCTCTCTTCTTGCATGTGTTCTTGCATCTGTTTGCAGCACTGCATCGCACGCAGGCAGTAGAGCCAGAGACTGGAAGAGCTTTCCCTGCTAATGGCAAGATAGTGGTCAAGTTTGGAGGCAGGAGTGCAGAGGCACTACTAGAGCTGCCAGCCCCATCAACCAGGGATGGAGCTGCAGAGCTGCCTGCAGTGGTGTGGCTCACTGTTGGACTGCTGGCAACTGACACCTTCGCCTTGCAGGTATATACCATATTATATACTTTCCCTAAACATCACTATAGGGTATATACTTTATTATACACTTACCCTAAATATACTTGTGTTGCATGTGTTCATGAGTACTCTGACACAATAGTCCAAATCTACCATGTGCTACTATTGACTTTCGAGCTGACGGCTGTTGCCAGCCGAGCATGGCCATGCTAGTCATGTGCGACATCATGCAATGCTGCTCAGAGCTAGTCAGCTGATGCTGAAACCCCAGCTTCCTGCTGCCCTGTTGCTTTGACATGCAGATAATCTAAAAGTTTATAGGCATGCTAAGGCACACATAGACTACAATGCTGCTCATCACAGTGCTGTCAGACTGCTATGACTGATGCTACTTTATCAAAAGCCCGTGCTTGTGAAATCGGGTGAATATCAAGCACCTGGATTCGCTGGCATCAGACCTTTAGCTTCTGCCCCACAATGCTTGGTTCCTAGATGCGTACAGTGGTACTGTGCTGCTGTGCAGTTGAAGCTGAAAAGAGCAGAGAAGCCCAAAACACGAGATAAGGCAGCAGGAGTCTGGTACATATACCATGCAGTCGGCGGGGCCATCACTGTTCTGAATAAAGAGTAGTCTGCTCAGAGGATAAAAATCAATATGCAAGCCATGACATACATTGCTTTTGGCATTCCACTGACAGCCCTGCGGTATGAAGGTGGCTACACACCCTTAAACGAACCAGTCGTTGCAATGTACTTGAATGAACAACGTTGCTAAATCTCAATAACTTGAATTTCAAATCTTGGACCAGCATAATCCAGGTGTTATTGGGAGATGAAGCAAGCTGATCGATTCTATGCTGCTTCTGCACGAACAGGCAGGACTTGCGAAACAGCACAGTGCGTTGTGTTGATTAGAATTGTGCACAGCATCTACACATTGTCTAACGAGGACACAAGTGCAATGCTGTATGCTGTAGACAGATAATCATCTAAAGCTAGTCTAGCTAGCCTATAGGCAACCAATTGCCAGGCCCATGGCGTGTATGCTGTTGTTAAGGGAATGATTCATTTCATGTGTGTTGGCATCATTTGTTGCATCATAGGACCAGTATTTGCTGCTGATGACTACTATCCTGTTGAACTTCAGGTCTTTGCGCCATGTGATGATACATGTCACAAGATTGAATTGTCCTTCTGATTAGGGTTTACTGTGCCAGACACTCAAGCGAGGGTCACGCGCATCTCCAGCTGGCTGCCATCTGGTATCACAAGACAAGCGTATCTGCCCGCTGACATTGCATGCTGTCATGTGCACCACCTCCATACCTGCAACAATGCATCTGTGTCATGATGCAATGATGAAGTCAAGCATGTTTGGGCAACAAGTCAGTATGTCATTGCTGCATAGTCCTGCAAGTGACGTAGTGACTTGTTGCACACATGAGAGGACCCATAAAGTTGCATCACAACACTTGCAGCTGCCTTGTCATGATGATTTTGACAGTGCAATGGAAGGAGCAGTTGTTGCAAGCATGACTTTTCTAAAGAGGCACATTGCAACAGTGTCTCACTAAGCACACGAGTGTCTCACCAAGCACTACAATGTCTCCAGGCTGAAAGTCTGTGCTCCTCCAGTCGACAGCATGTGGGCTGATCATGTGTGCCAGGTCAGCCCCATTGTCTGAGTACCAGCCACTCTGTGTGCCATCTTTGCCAACCTGCAGCCACAGTCATGTCCATTCTGATGTCATCCCAAATATGAACAGCGACGTGTGTTGCATTTATCTGTTTGTCATGCAACGCTGGTCAATTCGAGGATGACACACAGACTTTTCACCAGGATCACAAGAGCTGATGCATTGTCATAGGGTAGGATCTGACCCTCATCAGCAAGGTGAGTTTGTGCCGGCAACCATTGGGGTATGCTATGTACAATAGGCCAATCACAACCAAAAGTAAATACATGTTGAAGGGATTCGCACAGCCGTGTGAGTAACCACCACATCGGATATGATGAGCTCCAGTCAATGGGTGAACCTCAGTATTCGCACCTGCGTCTGACCATAGCCAGCTTTGAGCTTGGCAAAAGAGCGCATGCGGTGTGATCCCCGGCAGACCATCATGGCCCCATCTTCAATGTTCACCTGCAAGCACATGCCACATTGCTGCGTAGCACATACAAACAGTCACATGTGATACCTGCAAACCCTAACTGTGCAATGCGCATTGATGAGCTCAGAGTCATGCACATGAGCTGCAAAGATCAATTCTTCCTTGCAATGCAGCCAAAAGGACATAACCCCATAAACGGTCAATTTGCTTTGACAGCATGGAGAGACGGCTCTGACATCCACAACTTGCTGTTTTCAATCCTGAAACATGTGTTATTACACAGAACTGTCCACTCGAGAACAAAATGCTTAGAATAGAAACGCCTGAGGACAGTAAAGCCACCATTTTACATTTGGGAGATGTTTTAGATCATGCTCATTCACCTCCGCTAAAGACCCTTTTATACACAGCTATTGGGGTGCATCACCTGTCCAAGAGGCACCCATGCTGTGAGGACACGGGGGGAGCCACGCCCCAGAAAGACCTTGTCTGTGTGTACTCCTGTAAACTCTCCCTTACAAACAGCACGTAACCACTTGTAGCCTGTAGTGATGACATCTGGCACCTGCAAACAACAGGACGAATGCAGATGCATGTGTGGCTAAAAGCTTTTGATCAACCTTTTTGCAGTGCTAATGAACAATTGAGGCTGTCTGTTGGTCCGTGCAAGATGCAGCAAACCTGCAACAGGCATTCCATTAGATGGAACAATTCTGGCGCCTCTAGGACCTGCTGCACTGAAGTTGCAGCTGCTAGGTCCTGCCTCTGCAGCATTCCAAGACCGCGTACCCCAGCAACACCTGTTCCCTACACAAACAGGAGCCTCTGGACAAAGCAGGAGCATGAAGACTCCATGTCTTCATGTGCAAAGCACACGGGAAACTCAAGCAACAGCGGCAAGTCACAATTTTGCAGGGTAAGTCAGTTAGAGAACCTCAGGCGTGCAGCTGTGTGGCTTCCATTTGCATAGCTCCTGCAGTAAATGGGTGCGTGCCTGAAGCAGAACATAAGACTCTAAGAAAGTGCTTGTAGCAGACTGAATGCATGCGAGCATGACTTGGCAGACAGCAGACAGAGGACTCACTTCAGCCACCTTTGCAGTAGGGAGGTAACCTCGTAGCAGTAGGTACCCATCTTTCGCTAGCCTTTGCTGGGCCGCCTCTATCTGTCCGCTTTGCAGCAGTGCACTCGAGTCGACCATCTGCGCAGCAGTGACCTTTCCATTGCCTGCCTTGATGCACAGAGATCCCTTCGCCATCGCCACAGACCCTGATGCTCAGCATGATGTGCTTTCACCATCTGCAGATGGTCTCAAGAAGGAACGCCAGTCGAGCTGCAGCTTGCAGCTGGGGTTGATCGGGGGACTGACGTGCAGCCGCTTCATGGAGATTTGCAAGGTACGCATACACGGGCAACAGCTGATGACTTCGTATGATGTCACTTCAGCTCGTCCGCCCCTGCGGGACACCACAATCGATCAATGAAGGGGAAGGGCAAGGCTGGACCAACTGCTGGCGTTACGTTTACGTATAGACTATCCCATTGGAGTTTGCAAACTTGCAGAGCTTGGTAAATTGCCTGGATCATAGAGATGTTGCATCGGATACAGTATGCAATCAAGCAAGCTTGTGATGCATTGAAATGCACCTCGGAGGCTATGTTTGCAGTCACGGAGATCTGTACAGTAAGATCGCTGAATGAAATGCTGCTGAAAGAATTTGTGCTTTTAGCAGGGCCTGATAAGCGCTACCAGCCGCTGTTTCACCGTGAGCTCTCCAGCTCACAGCTGATTGCTTCAAGGAGCGAAGCTCTCGTTGGTGTATCTGCTTCGCTCCTTGAAGCAATCAGCTGTGAGCTGGAGAGCTCACGGTTAAACAGCGGCTCGTAGCGCTTATCAGGCCCTGCTATCGGAAACAAACAATCCCATATTCTTTCTAATGTCTCATCCTACAGTACACAGCTCTGTCCAGCTCTGCCCTCCTGCTGTGGGGTAAGCCCATTGAGCAAGTTGCTGGACTTGAGTGCCAATGTGTCTGCAGGATGGTGGCGAAGACCAGCTGCCGAGAATCACCCCTGCAGTTGCAAGAGAAAGCACTGCAGGGTGGTTTGCAAACGATGCACACAACTCAGATCGTGTTGTCAGGGCACAGCGCTTGTGTGTAGCCAGGCAGGTCATGAAGGCCAGCGGTATTGGCCCTGGAGAAGCCTACGACATGGGTCAATACCGCCGATGTCATAGGCTTCTCTAGGGTCAATACCGCTGGGCTTCATGACCTGCCTGGGGGCCATCCACTGCGTTGTTGAAAGCTATCTGCTCAGGTGAGGTGTTTCTCATCCCAGATGAAGAAGAGGCAGAGCCACAGGAAGAAGTATCACCTCTAATGGCCACATTGTACATCTTCCAGGTAAGTCAGTTGCAATGATGATGTCGCATCCAGCTCCACAGCTTCATGTCTTGTTCGAGCAAGCAATGTCCAAGCCTCATACGTAGACTGGACAGACATCAGTGTTGCAGGACATGAGAAGAGAGCATGTCAGAAAGCTGCAACAGCGAGAATCTGAGCTCCATGAGTTGTGCTTGCCAGGCTGCAAGTTCTGCCATTTCAGTGGCCAAACCACTCAGACACCTAGCTGAGCGGTGCAATTTTGTAATCAAAATACCTGACATGGCTTACAATGGTGTGCCAGTCAATTGCAATGCACTGTTTGTTGTCATTGGATGTGGTCACCATGTTATAGCCCATGTTTGGCTGAATGATACTCTGACAAATCATTTGGCAAGACACCATGTGGTCACCATGTTATGTCCAATGTTTGGCTGAATGATAGTCTGACAGACAAACAGTGTAGTATGCAATCTGTGGTCAGCTCTGCTGGTCCCCATCCTCTCCCTTCAGTGTCTGTCGGCTGATGAGGAAGAGGATTCCTCATGAGGAAGAGATTCCTCTGTCTTTTGAGTCTGTCACATGGATGTCACACTGTATTGGCAAGATTGTACATCTACATCACATGTAGTCGTAACAACATACAATACGTATTATATCGGCTTCGCATATGTTGTGTTACATATGCTGTACACATGTATACGTACAAGATACAATGTAGCACTGCCACTTACATTTGTATCCTGGGGATTCAACGGATCAGACAACATCTGTGAGAAAATACAGAAACACAATGAATCAATTCATTCAGCACTAAAGCAAAGTGGTTGTGCGTTTGTCACACCAAATGTCAATGAACGCAAGGGTGCTGATGGAAGGTGACAGTACTGCGGCGCTTGTAAACACTTCAAGCATGGCCAAACTGTCCTTGCGGTTTTCAGTACCAATGATTGCAAGGGGTATTGTGCGAACACTGCATTGAGAAAGCGTAATATTACATCCATGACTAGGTGCAGTTTTGAGCCAAGCTAGCAGTGCTGCAGCGTCATTAGCTGTGCGCTGAATCCAGACTGTGCAGAGCAGCTGTGCCCATCTTTGCAAATGGGTGAAATGAGGGGTGGTGGACAAAATGCCTATAAAATGAGCAATTTCTGCTATATATAGAGGCGTCCAGAGCTCTGAAAGCTAACAATTTGCTTTTAAGATCTGCGCGGTGCCTCCCAATCATGCAGCCGGTGGTGCCTTCAATACCAGTTACGATGTTT
>JAABUW010007079.1_pt1 | contig 13690 bp, 12 predicted proteins | sample 5560081 | NCBI WGS metagenome assembly JAABUW01 (sample SAMN10711882, study PRJNA513363) | rock metagenome | isolation source: Antarctica rocks | place: Antarctica: Victoria Land, Knobhead sud
CGGCGCAACCCGCACTGGCAAGGTCCCGCCGCCGCGGCCGTCCGCCGCGACGGGTTGGTCACAACCTACTATTGCGCCTCAGCATCCGAAAGCCGGACGTGCTCCGGTTCCTCACCGATCCCAGCGTGCCCTTCACCAACAACCTCGCGGAACGGGACGGACGGATGATGAAATTGCGCCAGAAGATTTCTGGCGGTTTCCGCTCCGAGGACGGCGCCAAGGATTTTGCCGTCATCCGGTCGCTGCTCTCGACAGCCAGGAAGCAAGGTTGGGATATGCTCGCGACACTGACCACTCAGCCCGACCGCTTGATCAATGACCTACGCATGGCTTAACCCCGCTGAAAGACCTGGGCTGTTACCTTTCTTTGCCACAAGGAGCCTCCTGATGGACCTGCGTGAAATCACCTCCGGCCTGCGTTTTCCCGAGGGCCCGGTCGCCATGGCGGATGGCTCCGTCATCCTGGTGGAGATCGAGCGCGGCACCCTGATGCGGATTCAGCCGGACGGCGCCAAGCAGGTTATCGCGCAGCTTGGCGGCGGGCCGAATGGCGCCGCCATCGGTCCGGATGGCAAGTGCTACATCTGCAACAACGGCGGCTTTAAATGGATCGATGACGAGACCGGGTTGCGCCCCATCCTGCAGGCCGAGGATTACAGCGGCGGCCGGATCGAGCGTGTGGACCTCGCGACCGGGGCGGTGGAGACGCTCTATACGGCAAGCGACCAGGCGCCCCTGCGCGGCCCCAACGACCTGGTGTTCGACCGGCATGGCGGGTTCTATTTCACCGATCTCGGCAAGGGCCGGCCTCGGGAGCTGGACCGCGGCGCCGTGTGCTACGCCCGCGCCGACGGCAGCCTGATCCGGGAGGTCGTCTTTCCCATGCTCACGCCCAACGGCGTCGGCCTATCCCCGGACGGCAATACGCTATACGTGGCTGAAACCGAGCCCGGCCGGCTATGGGCCTTTGACCTGGCCGGCCCTGGCGAGATCCGCCGGCAGCCCTGGCCCTCGCCGCATGGCGGCCGGCTGGTCACCGGCAGCCGCAACTTCCAGCGCTTCGACAGCCTCGCGGTGGACCGCGCCGGCAACATCTGCGTCGCGACGCTGGTGCATGGCGGAATCTCGATCGTCTCGCCCGATGGCGCCACCGTCCGGCACGTGCCGATGCCGGAGCGTTGGGTGACCAATATCTGCTTCGGCGGACCGGGCTTGCGCACTGCCTATATCACGCTGTCCTCCACCGGAGGGCTGGTGGCGTGCCAGTGGGAAGAGGCCGGCACGCCGCTCGCCTATCTGAATACGTGAGCATCGCACACGCGGGAGAGTCTGAGGGTATGGCCAGCAGCCGGATCGGGACCGGCTCCGCCGGATGGGGCGACCTTTTGTATAAGGTGCACGACCCGGCGAACTACATTTCAAACTTCAGGCGGATATAACGAGCGTGACGATGCTTGGGTTCCATTTCGACGCTCTTTTCAAGAACGATCCGCGCTTGGCCGATGGGCCGGCGCAGTCTCGACTATGCTTCCGGGGTCGTTTATGCGGGTGGAGGTCAGGCCCCGGCTCTTGGCCGGCTTGCTGTCGGGCCGTGTAACAGGCGTCGTGTTTGTCCACCCGCTACGGACACGACGCCGAGCCAAGACCTATTTTCGTTTGTCACTCAATCGGAGCAACAACCAACCAGCACGCATGGGAACCGCAGGGATGGCAAATGCGCAACTAGATCGAGAAAAAAACGATCACGAAAGGGTGTAGACATTGGGGACTCATCGTGAACCAATAGGTTTTGGAAGTCTTCAATCTTAGGGAATCGCCGTTATGCCTGATCGACGCCCGCTTTCCAACAGCCCCTGGCAATTCAATTCGCAAGACATGGCCGTCATGGCGGGATGGCTCGCGGCCGCAGCACGCCGCGGCTATGATGCGGTGCTGGGGACTTGTGACGATGGCACGGAATGGGTCGGCGTGGCCCCGCCGCAGGTCTCGAATGGCGATCTTTGGCAGATCATTCCGACACCCAGCGAAGGCGGCTTTGTCGTCCTGGACCAGCATGGGCAGCCATGCTTCCAGTCCTCGGGAATCCGGGCCGTCCTACGGTTCGTGGCTCCTCTGCCGCCTGGGGTTCCCGAGCCTCGGCTCATTCCCGGTGAGCGGGTTCCGTCAATCGAGCTGAATGATGGCCAGGACTGGGATGATGTGGACGAAGAGGCTGTGCCGCAGTCGGAAGTCGCGACGGTGCACTGACTGGACAGACCCCGCGGCTACGACACGGGACGTGCCGGAGGCTACTAATCCTATCCGTTGGCCGGGTAGCGTAGGCGACCGCGAAGGCGCAGGCGATCGTTCACTGCAACCGCTGATCACCGCTCCGCTGCCTGAGAAAGGTTTAGTGGGCACTCTTAGGGAAGGGTCGGCGGACGTAATTGCTCTCAAGTTGCGAGGCATGGTCCGTAGACCGGGAAGCCTGGTTGGTGCGCAACACAGCGAAGTTGCCGCCGTTGGACTTGGCCTCTTCCTGGATTTTCCGGCGGTAGCAGGCTGCAGCCTCCCCTCGGCTCCGCACGTCCCATTTGTCGAGGATGCTGTGGACGTGGTTCTTCACGGTGGGCAGGGCGACAGATAACCGTTCGGCAATGAGCTTGTTCGGCAGGCCGTCCGCCAGCAACTCGACGATCTCACGCTCGCGCGGGGTCAATGCGTGGATGCCGGCCCGGATCGCGCGATCATTGGAGCGGTCGGCAAACCGGTTGAGCAGCAAAGCAGTCAACCGCGGCGGGCAGACAACTTCTCCGGCTGCTGCGCGTCGCACACTGGCGATGAGGTCGCGGGTGGAGGTATCCGGTCCCAAATACCCAGAGATGCCGATATCTGCCCAGGCCAGGAAGTCCTCGTCCCGCTCATGCGTGGCCAAGACGACCACATTCACTTTGGGAAAGCGCGTCCGAACTGCGCCGACCATTGCAATTCCCTCGGGATGTGATGAGTCGACCATAATCAAGCTGGGCGGCGACTCCGTGATGGCCGTCTCGGCAGTTTCGCCCGAGAATGCTCCGAAAGCATCGATATCGTCGCTTGTGCGAAGCAACTCCACCAGCGCTTCCCGCAGGAAATGTACATGGCTGATAAATAGGATAACCACCTTGCCTCCCTCAACTGCCTAGCAGCATACTATTTAGATTTCGTCGCAGATGCAAGATTCTTACGACGAATATATAAAAACAGCCTCATTCCTTGGCGTTTTGCATTCTGCGCGGACATTTATGCTGGATTAAAAAGCAGAAATGAAAACTATCGCTTGTGCATCGAGCTTTCATTGTTGCCGTTGCTGAGCGGGGCGTTAATCCGTCCATCGCATATCACGGCGGAATAGGTAGCGGCCCAGACCCCAGAAGCACGCCGCAAATACGCTAATTGCAACCACACCTCGCCTGCCTAGGCCGGAAATGAGGATCGTGGTGATGTGCCTTTACAGGTGCTGGGGACATGATCAGCTTTGCCTAGACTGGTTTCGCAATCACAAGAAAACAAATTGGGCGCATAGCTCGGCCTTGTTGACTAGGCTGGAGATTGATTGCGTGATGCGGCGGAAACATGGCCAGGATGCGGCCAGCAGATGGCCCGTCGTGTTATCCTTCTCTGACAATTCCGAGTGCGCCATTGCCTCTTGAACGTCGACCATGAAAGCGAGTTCTGGCACTGGTTAATCGACGACACGGGCCAGGAGCTATGCAGGCCGGGCGATTGGATGATCGGGCCGCACGGCACGAGAATAAGCTGGTCCCTACGGGGGCTGCGCCCGCTCCGTGACCGTATTCTGCAAATCACCGGCAAGTAAGGCTGACACAGGCCCGGCATTTTCGACCGCGGTTTGATCCTGGTTCACGGTCGAAATCGGGGAGGCGAGCTGATGCGGCGGCAGCGGGGCGGCCATTGGGTGTTCCCGTATAGTTAAAGGTTGAACCCGTTGCTTTGGCGCCGTGGCCGCCAGGAGTGCCGCGCTAAGTCCGAACCCTCCGATCAGGCCCATCATAACCGAAACCCACATCGGCCGGCGTTGACCGGCACTCCGCCCGCTGACACTTCGCCCCCCGTCGCTTCGCCCCCCGTCGCTTCGCATTGGGGCCACCGGGCGGTTGTCAGACCGGCGCGTCGGGGCGGCATCCGCGGGACCTGCTTGCGCCTTGTCGCCCTCTGTCCAAGTGGGTTCGCCGGGGCCTGTAGCGGACCCCATATCGTGCCGCCCGCGTTGCTGGGCAGCGAGGGCCTGATCTAGGACGGCACTGATCCGACCCGGATTCCCTAGCCCATGGCGCAGAAGTCCCTCGAAGGCATGATCGTTGAACGCTTGCTTGCCCGCCGGCTCGGCCGCGCGCAGCCGGTGCCTGATGAAGGCGGCCGCCTCCTCGTCGGACAAGGCAGGCAAAGTGAGAGTGCGGGCGAGGCGGCCACGGAGAAACGAAAACTCACCGTCTTTGAGATGGTCCTCGAACTCCGGCCGGCCCGAGAGGACGACCTGCAGCAGCGGCTGCAGCTTGCAGGCGAGCTGGATGTAGCGGAGCGTCTCCAGTGCCAGGGCCTCGGCGCCGTCGACGATAAGGACGATCCGGGCGCGCTTCCCGCCTGTGGTGGTCAGCGCCTCGAATGCCTGTCCTACAGCCTCTTCCGTCAGACTTTTCACTCCCGGCAGCCCGGCGACCTGAGCGATGAAATCCCGAAGTTCCAACGGCCCTGTCGCCGAGGCAGCCACCCTGATGACCCGTCCCGAACCCGCCGCGAGGTCGGCTGCGGCGGCGTTCAGGACAACGGTCTTGCCAGCGCCGGCTGCCCCGGACAGCACGACTGAGCCAGAGGACCCAAGCACGCCGTCCAGAAGCCCGGCAACCGCCCTGCGATAGGTAGGGGACATGAAGAAGTGAGGTTCATGCATTTGGAAATCGAACCAGGTTGGTGGACGGCGCCGGGCTGAAGCCAAGCACGATTGTAATACGAAAATTCATGGTTTTGGATGCATCGAGGTAAAAGAGAGCCGCGCCAAATTCCAGTAGCGGAGGAATGCGAGGTTTGGGCGGAGCCGCACCGATCAATTTATCTCATGTAAAGCTCTTAGAACATCACCTTCAAACGCCCTAATCAATGCTGCTGTGTTCGATATCTACCGGTCCACCAGCGGCGTGTCGATGCCTCCGATGCCGCCACCGTCGCGGCCCTACGCATCTTCGAATAGCATGGCCGCGCCTTTCTCGGCCACCGTCATCTTGGCCGCATTGGTGTTGCCGGTCGTCACCGCCGGGGAGATTGAACGGGCGGCGACCCGCGAGCCGTTGCATCAGGTGAATTCACCTGACTATATTTTGCTACAACGAACAAAGACCTAAAAGGAAGCTCCATGAACCGTTTGCTGATCTTGGCCGCCAGCGCCGCCTTCATCGCTGTCTCGATGCAGGCCGCTGCGGCAGCCGAGGTCACTGAAACCGTGATGACGACAGCAGCGCCCGCAAAGGTGTGGGGGATGATTGGCAAGTTCGACTCCATATCCGCGTGGCTGCCCGCAGCCGAAAGCAGCCCGGCCGATAAGGGCAGCAATGTCGGCTCGGTGCGCGTGATCACGCTGAAGGCGCCGGGTCGCCCGACCGTCACGGAAAGGCTGACGGCCACCAAAGACAACAGCTACAGCTATGCGATCGTCCAGGTGGACCCGAAGGTGTTCCCTGTAACGGGCTACACCTCGACTATCGACGTAGCACCGGCGGGCAGCGGGTCCACGGTCACCTGGCATGGCAGCTTCCAGCCCGCGGGCGGCACGGACGATGCAGCCGCGAGCAAGGCGGTCAGCGGCCTTTATCGCAGCGGCTTGGACAACATCAAGGCGCTGGCGGAGAAGTAGGGCTGGCCAGGGGAACCGCTTGAACATCGGACAGTCATGCCGGCCACCGCGCAGATCATCTACCAGCCCTACGTTGCCGGGGCGCGCGGGGCGCTGAAGCCCGGCATCCCGGTTGTCTGCCGCACGGCGGAGGAGGGTTTGCGTCGGGCGGAGAAGGCGCTGGCCGGCGGCTCGATCGTTGGTGCGCGGATCGTGCGGGTGTTCCATGACGACGACGCGGACGAATTCGGCCCTCCAGAGTACCTGGGCGAGCTCGGGCAGGTGCCGGAGGAGGCGTAAGCGGTGCCGAGGTCTGACATCTTGGCGACGGCAGCCGATTTCCGCACTCGGTTCTATCGCTGCAATAGGACTGTCCTTGACCGGCCGGCGCGTTGGCCGCGTTGATGGGGTCATGACCACGACACCGGCGCCTCCCTCCGTTCCCAAGAGACCGAAGCGCATCGAGCAGCTCGGCCGCATCCGGACGGATGATTATGCCTGGATGAAGGACGAGAACTGGCAGCAGGTGCTGCGCGATCCCGCCGTGCTGCGGGCCGACATCCGCGCGCACCTGGAGGCGGAGAACGCCTACACCGCGGCCGTGCTGGCCGGAACCGAGGCGCTGCAACAGCAGATCCTGGGCGAGATCAAGGGGCGTATGAAGCAGGACGACGCCAGCGTCCCGAACCCCGACGGTCCCTGGGAGTACTACGTGCGCTACGAGGCCGGGGCGCAGCATCCAGTGCATGCCCGCCGGCCATGGGGCCAGGAGGGCGGCGAGCAGATACTGGTGGACGCCGACGCGCTCGCGAAGGGGCACCAGTACTACGCGCTCGCCGCAGCTCGGCACAGCTGGGACCACCGCCTGTTCGCCTATGCCGAGGACACGCAGGGTTCCGAGGTCTATCGCATACGGGTCAAGGACCTCGCGACCGGCACGCTGCTGCCGGAGGCGATCGAGAACTGCACCGGCAACTTCGCGTGGTCGGCCGACGGGTCCTGGCTGTTCTGGACTTTTCGCGATGAGAATGGCCGCCCGGCGCGGATCTATCGCCGCCCCGTGTGCGGCGGTCCCAAGGACGACGTGCTGGTCTATGCGGAGCCGGACCCCGGGTTCTTTCTCCGAATCGCGCCCACCGCGTCCCGGGCCTGGCTGGTGATCGGCTGCGGCGACCAGGAGACCAGCGAGGCCTGGCTGATCCCTGCGGCCGACCCTGCGGCGGCACCGCGCGTGGTCGAGGCACGGCAGGCCGGGGTGCGCTACGACATCGAGCATTGGGATGGCCGCTTTATCGTGCGCACCAACGCGGACAATGCGGTGGACTTCAAGCTGGTGAGCGCGCCCGAGGCCACGCCGGACCGGGCGAACTGGCGGGACTGGGTCGCCCACGAGCCTGGCCGTTTCATCGTCGACACCGCCGCCTACGCCGGGCACTTCGTCCGGCTGGAGCGGGTGGACGCCAACAACCGCATCGTGATCACCAGCCGGGACACCGGGCGCGAGCACGTGATTGCGCCCGGCGTCACAACCATGGACGAGGAGGCGTTCGTGCTGCGCCTGGGTGGCGGCTACGAGTACGATACGGCCACGCTGCGCTACACCTACGAGTCCCCGGCCACGCCACGCCGGTGGTTCGACTTCGACATGCACAGCCATGCGTCGGTGCTCCGCAAGGAGCAGGAAATCCCGTCTGGACACGACCCCGCACAGTATCTCGCCCGCCGCCTGCACGCCCGCGCGGCCGACGGAGCCGAGGTGCCGATTGCCGTGCTGATGCGCCGCGATACGCCCGTGGACGGGTCCGCGCCGCTGCTGCTCTACGGCTATGGATCGTACGGGATGGCGATGGAGCCGTCCTTCTCCATCCGCAACCTCAGTTTGGTGGACCGCGGCTGGATCTGGGCGACGGCGCATGTGCGCGGCGGGTCGGAGAAGGGCTGGGGCTGGTTCCTCGACGGGCGCGGGGCCAGCAAGCCAAACACGTTCACCGACTTCATCACCGTCGCCGAGCACCTGGCGGACCAGGGCCTTGGCCAGCGCGGCGGCATCGTGGCGATGGGCGGGTCGGCGGGCGGCCTGCTGGTGGGCGCGGCCCTGAACATGCGGCCCGACCTGTGGGTGGGGGTCATCGCTGCCGTGCCCTTCGTGGACGTGCTGAACACGATGTCCGACACCGGCCTGCCGCTGACCCCGCCGGAGTGGCCGGAATGGGGCAACCCGATCGAGGACGCCGCCGCCTACGACGTGATCGCCGCATACTCGCCGTATGACAACGTGGCTCCTCGGCCGTATCCGGCAGTCCTCGCCACCGCTGGGCTGTCCGATCCGCGGGTGACCTACTGGGAACCGGCGAAATGGGTGGCGCGCCTGCGCGAGGCGACAAGCAGCGGCAGCCCGGTGCTGTTGCACACGAACATGGGCGCGGGCCATGGCGGCGCCGCAGGGCGGTTCGATGCGCTGAAGGACACGGCACTGCACTATGCTTTCGCGCTTTGGGCGCATGCACGGAGCCGCTAAAAACCGCTTGCCGTTGGTTGCTTCAACTGAACGCGCTCGTGTGCTAGTGGTCCGATCCTAACGCTTGGTTCCCAAGCGTTAGGTGAGTCGGTCCACCAAACAAAGGCTAGTGGTGCAAATCAGACGGGTGCTTCCGTCTGATTTGCGCCACTAGGCACCCAGGATACCGGCCGCCACGGCACCTAAGCAAAAAAGGCAGTAAGAATAAAGCATGGCAGACATGATCGTGGACCGAAATGCCGCCGCGGCGATCCTGGCCAGGCTGGATCGCCTACCGGCGACGCGGCACGTCTGGCGGCTGGTCACTTTGCTGTCGCTGGGGGGCATGTTCGAGTTCTACGACCTGTTCATGACCGCCTACGTGATCCCGGGCCTGGTCAAGGCGGGCTTGCTGGCCAACGTGGCGGTCGGGATCTTCACCGGGCCGGCGCTGTTCGTGGCCGCGACCTTCACCGGCCTGTTCATCGGCACCTTCGTCTTCGGCTTCGTGGCCGACAAATACGGACGGCGCTCGATCTTCACCTACTCGCTGCTGTTCTACTGCGCCGCGACCCTGGTCATGGCCTTCCAGAACAGCGGCCTGTCAGTCTGCACATGGCGGCTCATCGCCGGTATCGGCCTCGGCGTCGAGCTGGTGACGATCGACACTTACATCGCCGAGCTGGTCCCCAAGCACGTGCGCGGGCGCGCCTTCGCCTACAACCAGGCCATCCAGTTCGCCGTGGTGCCGATCGTGGCCTTCCTCGCCTATATGCTGGTTCCAATCGCGCCTTTCGGCTTCGACGGCTGGCGGTGGGTGGTCGTGATCGGGTCGCTCGGCGCGCTTTTCGTATGGTTCCTGCGCCTCGGCGTGCCGGAAAGCCCGCGCTGGCTACTCCAGCAAGGCCGCGTCGCAGAGGCCGAGGCCATCACCGCCGCGATCGAAGCCAAGGTGCGCACCGACCTGCGCGGAGCGCCGATGCCCGAGCCGGCCGCGCACGCCGTGGAACGCGCGGAAGCGATGGGCCGCTTCGCCGAGATCTGGGCGCCGCCCTACCGCGCGCGCACGATCATGCTGATGGTATTCCAGTTTTTCCAGACTTTCGGCTTCTACGGCTTCGCGGCCTGGGTGCCGACCCTCATCGCGCAGCAGGTCGGCATCAACCTGGGCTCCAGCCTGCTGTATTCGTTCATCATCGCTATCGCCAGTCCGTTCGGCCCGCTGCTGGCGATGAGCTTCGCCGACAAGTTCGAGCGGAAATGGCAGCTCGTCGCGGCGGCCTGCGGCGTCGGCGTGTTCGGGATGCTGTTCTCGTTCCAGACCACGATGGTACTGCTCATCGTGTTCGGCGTGCTGATCACGCTGTGCAACAACGTGCTGTCCAACACCTTTCACGGCTACCAGACCGAGCTGTTCCCCACCCGCATACGGGCGCGGGCGGTGGGCTTCACCTACTCGTTCAGCCGGATCAGCGCGGTGTTCGCCAGCTTCATCATTGGCTTCTTCCTACAGACCGCCGGGACCAAGGGCGTGTTCAGCCTGATTGCCTTCGCCATGCTGATGGTGGTGCTGTCCATCGGCATCTTCGGCCCGCGCACCCGCGATCTCGAACTGGAGCAGATCTCGCATTAACTGCGATGTGCAGGGCGTGCGGACCCGTGGGATCGTAACGAAGGAAACACCGAGTGAGCGGCTTCAAGAGCACCGAACGCTACATCGCCTCCCGCGACCTCGAAGTCGCGGTCAACGCCGCCGTTGCCCTGCAGCGCCCGCTGCTGGTGAAGGGCGAGCCCGGCACCGGCAAGACCGTGCTGGCGCAGGAGGTCGCGGCCGGCCTGGGCTATCCGCTGGTGGAATGGCACGTGAAGTCCACCACCAAGGCGCAGCAGGGACTCTACGAATACGACGCCGTGTCCCGCCTGCGCGACAGCCAACTCGGCGACCCGAAGGTGGCGGACATCGCCAACTACATCGTCCGCGGCAAGCTGTGGGATGCGTTCGAGGCCGACCAGCCGCAAGTCGTGCTGATCGACGAGATCGACAAGGCAGACATCGAGTTCCCGAACGACCTGCTGCTCGAGCTCGATCGCATGCAGTTCTTCGTCTATGAAACCCGGCGGACCGTGGCGGCCAAGCACCGCCCGGTGGTGATCATCACGTCGAACAACGAGAAGGAGCTGCCGGACGCCTTCCTGCGCCGCTGCTTCTTCCACTACATCCGCTTCCCCGACCGCGCGACCATGGAGCGCATCGTGGAGGCGCACTACCCGGGCCTGCAGCACGACCTGGCGCGGGAGGCGCTGAACGTATTCTTCCAGGTGCGCGACGTGCCCGGCCTGAAGAAGAAGCCCGCCACGTCCGAGCTGCTGGACTGGCTCAAGCTGCTGATGATCGAGGACCTGCCGCCCGAGGCGCTGCGCAGCCGCGACACGCACGTGGTGATCCCGCCGCTGCACGGGGCGCTGCTGAAAAACGAGCAGGATGTGCATCTGTTCGAGCGGCTGGCGTTCCTGAACCGCCGCGGGGGGTAGCGTGTTCGCGCAGTTCGTCTTCGCCCTGCGGGAGGCGGGCGTGCCGGCCTCCATCACCGAATACCTAACGCTGCTTGGCGCGATGCGGCTGGGCGTCGCGGAATACAGCGTGGAGGACTTCTATTTCCTGAGCCGCGCCACCTTGGTGAAGGATGAGCGCCATCTCGACCGGTTCGACCGGGTGTTCGGCCAGGTGTTCCGCGGACTGGAGGCGACGGCGCCGGAGGGTACGCCGGGCGAGCCAGCCATGCGGGACTTGCCGGAGGAGTGGTTGCGGCGGATGGCGGAGAAGCACCTGACGGCCGAGGAGCGGGCGCAGGTCGAGGCGCTGGGCGGGTTCGACAAGCTGATGGAAACGCTGCGTGAGCGGCTGGCCGAGCAGAAGGGCCGGCACCAGGGCGGCAGCAAGTGGATCGGCACGGCGGGGACCTCGCCGTTCGGCGCCTATGGCTACAACCCGGAAGGGGTGCGGATCGGACAGGACGGCAGCCGGCACCGCCGCGCGGTGAAGGTGTGGGACAAGCGCGAGTTCCGCGACCTGGACGACGGCGTCGAGCTGGGCACCCGCAACATCAAGCTCGCGTTGCGGCGGCTGCGGCGGTTCGCGCGCCAGGGTGCGGCGACCGAGCTGGACATGGCGGGCACGATCCGCGCGACGGCGCACAACGCCGGGTCGCTGGATCTGAAGATGGTGCCGGAGCGGCATAATGCGGTGAAGGTGCTGCTGTTCCTGGACGTGGGCGGCTCCATGGACGACCACGTGCGCGCGTCCGAAGAACTGTTCTCCGCCGCGCGCAGCGAGTTCAAGCACCTGGCGTTCTACTACTTCCACAACTGCCCGTACGAGCGCGTCTGGCAGCATAACCACCGGCGGCGCGACGCCACCATCCCGACCGAGGAGGTGATCCGCACCTATGGGCCGGACTACCGCGCGGTGTTCGTCGGTGACGCGACCATGAGCCCCTACGAGATCGCCATGCCGGGCGGCAGCGTCGAGCACTGGAACGACGAGGCCGGCGGCGCCTGGATGGCGCGGCTGCTTGGGCAATGGCGGCGCAGCGCCTGGCTGAACCCGGTGCCCCGCGCCGAATGGAACGGCGCCCAGTCGATTGGCATGGTGCGGCAGCTCATGGAGGACCGGATGTATCCGCTGACGCCCGGTGGCCTGGACGAGATGATCCGGGCGCTGAGCCGGTGATCCCTTATCTTGCCGGCAGGAGGTCGAAGCCCGCTCGCGGGAAATGCACGTGGATGTCCCCCACAAGCGCATCGGCGCGCCGGATGACGACTTCTTCCGTGCAGCATGCGACCAACTCGCCCGCTACGGGGTCGCGCCCGGAGTCATCGGGGGTGACGGTCACCTGATCGCCGACGGCGCAACCGGAAGGATCGTTCGCAGCGCTCTCGAATCCCGGAGCCGCGGGCTCCGACTGCCGGGCAATCGTCAGGGCGTCGGCCCCGCTCATTTCGGCCGGGTTGCCGTGGCCGAACGCACCCACCCGGCCGTACCAGGCCCGTAGCGGCGCCATCGGCAGCATCGCTTCTGCCGCCGCCCCGGCGTTCTGGAGGGCGAACCAGATCGGGTGGTAGGCGGCCAGGTCCGCCGCGCTGGGTGCGTTACCGAGCAGGAACTGCCGGCCGTCGTGCAGGATCTGGGCCAGCCAGGCGAGATGCGCATGGAGCCGTTGGCGGTTCAGGGGTTGGTCCTGGAGGGTGGCCGCCTTGCTGAGGTCCATGCCAAAGAACGGCTTGCGCTCCTCGATCAGCTCGGTGGGGAAATGCTCGCCGACCAGGCTGGTCACGAGGCATACGGCGGGCATGAAGGTGAATTTCTCCGCCCACCAGCCAACGGCGGACGCGAGGCCAGCGCTCTCGCCGGGGTAGAGCGACGGCTCGGGATGCATCCGTTCGATCGTCCTGAGAATCATCAGAGTATCGCAGTACACGTCCGCTCCGACCTGCATGACCGGTGCGCGCCGGTATCCGCCGGTCAGCGGCAGCAGATCGGGTTTGGGCATCCAGACCGGAACGGTGACGGAGTGATACGAGAGGCCCTTGAGGCCAAGCGCCAGGCGGACCTTCTCGGAAAAGGGCGAGAGCGGATATTGGTGCATGATGATGTCGGACATGGATGCTTGCTCGCAGCTCTTGGGCAATCAGCCTTTGGACCGTCAGGACGCGCTGATGGTCTTCAGCATGGCCTGGGTGAACGGCTTGGCGAGGATGTCGGCGAGCTTAGGACCCGCCGCCTTGATCTCGGGCGTCTGCATATGGGCGGCGAGGGCGGCCTGGTTGGCCCAGACCTCGAAGGTAAGAAAGCGGCCCGGCGTTTGACGGTCCTCCAGCAAGGTGTAGTGCTCGCAGCCGGGCTCGTGGCGGGCGCCCTCGGTGAACGGCACCAGGATGTCGCGCAACGCATCGGCGCGGTCCGGCTTGGCGACAAGCTCGGCGATGACCACCAGCGTGTCTGCGGTGTCGGCGGCGCTGGCGCGGCCGGCCATGACGGCCACCAATGCGGGCGAGAGTGCGGCCGCCTGCAGCAGCAGGCGACGATCGACGGCGTGATCGGTCATGATGTTTCCCTGGACGATGAGCCGGCGGGCCGGCGTTCTATTATTGTTGGCGGATCAGGGTGGCACGTAGATGGCGTAGTCGGCAATCGTGTTCGGCTGGCCGCGCTGCTCAGACAGTTCGCCATCCTGGCCCGGTAGTGCATTTCGCAATGATCGCCGGTTCGGGATGGCCGCGGCTTACGACGTCATGATGCGGCGTGCCAGCGACGCGACCCGACGGTG
>JAABUW010007080.1_pt1 | contig 13690 bp, 13 predicted proteins | sample 5560081 | NCBI WGS metagenome assembly JAABUW01 (sample SAMN10711882, study PRJNA513363) | rock metagenome | isolation source: Antarctica rocks | place: Antarctica: Victoria Land, Knobhead sud
GTGGTCACCGAGCCGCAGGTCGCGACGGAACCAGAGGATCGTCGGGTGGGGGTCAGCCATGGCTGCCCTCGTGGCGAATCGCCTTGCGGAACAACGGAGGCAGGTAGCGGAGCATGAGGACCGACCAGGTGAGATGAGTCAGCGCGGACGCCTGGATGCCTCCGGACGCCTTGCGCTCCAGACCGAAGAGGGCGCCCATGACGGCCGCGGCCAGCACGAGCGCGGGGTTGCGGGTGGCTACGGTGGCGGCCGTGTAGGCCACCGTCGAACGCAGCACGGGGTGCTCAGCTGCGAAGACCTCGAAGAGCGGGCCACGGAAGAAGAGCTCCTCGGCGACGCCGTTGGCGCACGAGGTCAGGATGACGAGGGGAGTCGAGCCCTGGTCGGCGAACCGGAGGACGCTCCCGATGGCCTCGTCCAGGAAGGGGATGCGACGTGACACCAGGGCAGCACCGTAGAAGGCGCCGAAGGCGGCAGCGCCGGTGGCCACCGGTGTGATCACCGGACGTCGAGCGGTGTTGTCCCTGCTGTTGATCCGGCCCAGGTGCAGTGGTCCGGAGACCAGCGCGCCACCGGTCCAGGTGGCGGCGAGGCCGGCGGTGAGCCAGTAGAAGCGCTTCGAACCCGGCTCGGCGGACATGGACACCGCCAGCAGCCCGGCGCCGGCGACTCCGAAGGCCGTGACGACCCGGCGGCGGTGGGCCCGCACCTCGTCCGACTCGATGTGGGGCGCGGGCACCTGCTCGCGGAACGGACGCGGCAGCGACCCGATCACCGCCCGTCGGGCCTCGGCCCAGGCTCCCTCGACGTCCATCATCGGTCGTTCGTCGGGCCGCTGGACGGGCTGGCCGGCGGGTCGTCCGTCGACCCTTTGCCCGTGAGGCCCATGTCCGTCGACCCCGTGCCCGGTGCGCTATGGCCTGCCGAACCCGTGCCCGCCGCGCCCTTGTTGGCCGCGCCCTTCTGCTCGGCCCGCTCCCGCAGCGCCTGACGGACCGCGTCGTCGTAGGACGTCAGCTCGAAGGGAACGAGGGTGCGGATCGCGTCGTCCCGGACGACGACCTCGTTGGACATCGAGTCGATCAGGGCGCGCCCGGTCGTCGTATCGACGTCGGTCACAACCGACAGCCAGAGCGAGGACAGCTGCGGGGTCAGCAGCGGGAGCGGCACGATGAGCAGCGGTCGCCCCTTGATGGCGGCGACGCGACGCAGCATCGTGACGTACTGGAGCACCTCTGGCCCACCGACTTCCAGGGCTCGCCCGGCCGCCTCTGGCAGCTCGAGGACCGCAACGAGGTAGCGGACCACGTCGGCGACGGCGATCGGCTGGGTCCGGGTGCGGACCCACTTCGGCGTGACCATGGCCGGGAGGTGCTCGACGAGCTGGCGGGTCAGCTCCCACGAGATGCCGCCGTGCCCGACGATGATGCCGGCCCGCAGCGAGGTCACGGCCACACCGGCGTCACCGAGGAGCGTCTCGACCTGCCGGCGGCTGCGCAGATGCGCCGAGAGGGCGTCGGAGTCGTCGCCCAACCCACCGAGGTAGACGATGCGGCCGAGCCCGGCGGCGGCCGCGGCCCGGCCGAACGTGCCGGCCGCCTGCGCGTCGCGGGTCTCGAAGTCCGGGGCGTCCAAAGAGTGGACGAGGTAGTAGGCGGCGGCGCACCCCTCGAGCGCGGCATCGAGGGTGTTGCCGTCGTGGACGTCACCCCGGACCGCGGTGCCGGCTCCGGCATACGTGTCGGGGTGGCGGGTCATGGCAACGACCTCGTGGCCCGCCTCGACGAGGGCCGGGCACAGCCGGCTGCCGACGAAGCCTGAGGCTCCGGCGACGAGAACCTTCATGCCGCGACCCCAGTCTGCTCGGCCTCGGTGACCTGGTCACCGGGCAACGGCGGCCGGGAAGGCTCTTCGTCGACGAGCTGTGCAGGGACCATCCCTGTGACTCTACAGACCCTCGGCACGCCGTCGACAGACGCCTCAGGCGTTGAAGGGGCGCACCGACAGCAGCTTGACCGTCGTTGACGTGCACGCCTTGACCGTCGCCGGGGCGAACGCCGCGTGGGTCTCCCCCGGCAGGTAGATCCGGAACCCGGCGGCATCCGTGATGCCAAAGTCGCCGCCGTAGCTGGCGGCCCGGGTGACCTGCACCTGGGACACCGCGCTCTTGCCCGGCTCGAGCCGCATCAGCGGCGTGTCGGCCGGCACCCGGTCGGCGGCGGCCCCGAGCTGCTTGCCGGTGCCGTCGGCCACGAGCGAGACCCCGGGGTAGCCCTGCACGGTGCACTGCTGGGTGCCCGTGTTGGTGACCCGAACGGTGTAAAGGAGGTGTCCGGCACTTCCGCCGCCAGGGCTCGGCTCGGCCGAGACGCGGACGCCGCCGAGGATGCACGGCCCTGGGGCGGCGCTACCCCCGCCGCCCGTCGGGGCCGGGGTGCTGCTCCCGCTGCCGGTGCTCGGCAGGCCGGCTCCTGACGGCGTGGTCGTCACCGTCACGGTGCCACCGCCTGGTGCCGCAGTCGGCGAAGTGGGGCTGCCGGTGCACGCCGCGAGCGCAGCGGCGCCAAGGACAACGCCGACCACTCCCACCCTCCGGTGCCCGGCCTGCGTCCGACGCGGGCTCGTTCTTCTCAGTGCTGTGGTCTCCGTGGTCTTTTCCCCCTCGACTTAGGTGTCGGTGGTCGGCTGCCCAGCCACATCCCTGAGACGCCGGTGCGGTGTCCCCGGTTGGTGCGGTCGCGCCGACGCGCCGTCCCGAAGAGGTATGCCGACCGCGCGCCTGCACGGGTCAACCCCGCGGGTATGCCGGGGTGCTGGGCCGATGCAGCGCCCGCGTCGCCGCGCGCGCCTCAGTGGCTTGGTGGTCGGTCGTTGCCGGCCGTTCCGGCCCCATCCGTGTCGTGCTGTCCGGTGACGTCCGCAGGGACGACGATCGGTCGCAGCCGCGCCCAGGCGAGGAAGACGGCGGCGACCACGGCGAGGCCGATGCCGGCATACAGGTTGGCGTTGACCCCGCCGGTCTTGGCGAGCTCCTGGTCGGCGACGAAGCTCATGACGACGAGGACGAGGCCGTAGATCCCGAGCAGCGCGCCGATGATGTTGCGGATGTCGAGGGCCCCGGCGGTCTTGCGGGACGGCGTTGCCGAGCCGGAGTCGGCCTCCTGGTCAGCCATGACAGACCTTTCTCAGGCGACGAGGGTGTTGAGGACGATGACGAGCACGAGGGCGGACGCCGGCCAGGGGGATCGTGCGCCGGTACCACGGGTAGGTCTTCTCGTGCGGGTCGACGAGGTCCTCCCGGGGCGTCTCGGAGTAGACGAGACCGACGAGCTCGGCAACCGGCTTCGGGGTGGTCATCAGCGAGACCAGCACCGAGACCAGCACCGAGACCACGACGTCGACGACGAATGCGGTCGACGCGGCGAGGAACGCGGCACCCTGACCCGGTAGCGACACGACGCCGACCTCGTTGAGCGCCCAGACGGTGACGGCGGAGATCGTCCCTGAGGAAAGGCCGACCCAGCCGGCCGCCGGTGTCATCCGCTTCCAGAACATGCCGAGGATGAACGTCGCGAAGAGCGGCGCGTTGAAGAACCCGAAGAGCGTCTGGAGGTAGTCCATGAGGTTCGCGTAGCTCGAGGCGATGAACGCGGTGAAGATGGCGATGACCGTCGCGCCCACGGTGGCCAGCCGGCCGATCCGCAGGTAGTAGTCGTCGTGGTGGTTCTTGCGGATGTAGCGCTGCCACAGGTCGTAGCTGAAGACGGTGTTGAAGGCGGAGATGTTGGCCGCCATGCCCGCCATGAAGGCGGCCAGCAGACCGGCGATGGCGACGCCCAGCAGGCCGTTGGGCAGGACGTCGCGCATGAGGAGGATCAGGGCGTTGTTGTAGGTGACTCCCTCCGGCGCGGTCCCGGCCCCACCCTTGTCGGCGGCCTTGAACTGCATGAGGTCCTGGACCAGGACGGCCGAGATCATGCCGGGGATGATGACGATGAAGGGGACGAACATCTTGGGGAAGGCCCCGATGATCGGCGTCTTGCGGGCGGACGAGATGGAGTCGGACGCCATCGCCCGCTGCACCTCGACGAAGTTCGTCGTCCAGTAGCCGAACGAGAGGACGAACCCGAGACCGAAGACGATGCCGATAACCGACAGGAGGGGCGAGTCGAAGCCCGAGAGCAGCTCACCCGGCCAGGAGTGCAGCTGCTCCTGCCCTCCGGCGGTTGTGGCGACCTTCTCCTTGAGCCCGCTCCAGCCGCCGACGCGGTGCAGCCCGATGAGGGTCAGGGGCAGCAGGCCCGCGACGATGACGAAGAACTGGAGCACCTCGTTGTAGATCGCCGCCGACAGGCCGCCGAGGGTGATGTAGGAGAGCACGATTGCCGCGGCGACGAGCAGGGCGACCCACAGCGGCCACCCGAGCAGGGCGTTGACGATCGAGCCGAGGAGGTAGAGGTTCACGCCGGCAATGAGCAGCTGGGCCAGCGCGAACGAGAGGGCGTTGACGAGGTGTGCGCCGGTGCCGAAGCGCCGGAACATGAACTCCGGCACCGACCGGACCTTCGAGCCGTAGTAGAACGGCATCATGACGACGCCGAGGAAGAGCATCGCCGGGATCGCGCCGATCCAGAAGTAGTGCACCGTGGCGAGGCCGAACTCGGCGCCGTTGGCCGACATGCCCATGATCTCGACGGCGCCGAGGTTGGCGGAGATGAACGCGAGACCGGTCACCCAGGCGGGCAGCCTGCGCCCCCGAGAGGAAGAAGTCGATCGAGTCCGATACCTGGCGCCGGGCTATGAAGCCGATGCCCAGGACGAAGACGAAGTAGAGGGCGATGAGGAGGTAGTCCATCGCGCCCGCGTGGATCAGCGTCGCCTGCCTCAGGGCGCGCGTCACCGTCGTCGCGCAGGCCGTCGTCGCGGTGGACCCGGCCACCCAGAGCGAGCGGTCGATGCACTGGGCGCCGATGTTCATCGGCAGACCGCCACCGGCGACTTCCCGGGAGAGGAAGCACGGCGAGCGGGCACCGGGCCGGTAGTCCGTCGAGCGGTAGTCATGGACGAGGACCGGCCGGCCGAGGTCGCCGCTGGCCACGGCCTCCCGCGCGGCCACCACGTCAGGCAGGAAGTGCTGCACGTGGCCGACGACGAGCGTGACTCCCGCACCGGTGCAGGCCTCGACCATCGTGTCGACGTCCGCGAGGGTGGTGGCCATCGGCTTCTCGACGAGCACGTGGAGCCCGCACGCGGCTGCGTCGACGACCATCGGGCGATGCAGGGCGTGCGGGGTGTTTGACGATGACCGCGTCGACAAGGCCGCTGTCGAGCAGGCGTCGGTGGTCGGTGGAGGTCGTCGCGCCCGCAGGTGCGGCCACCCGCTCCGCAGCCGCGGGGTCGAGGCCGCACACGGCCCTGAGGGGGCCTCCCGGGATCCGCCGGGTGGCCTCGTCATGCAGGTGGGCTACCGCTCAGGCACCGATCAGTCCGATGCGCAAGGTGACCCCCTGGGTGTCGAGGGGGCCCCAGCCCCTCGCATGCGGGGCGCAAGCGGCGGGCCACTCCGACACGGGAGGGCACGGGAGCCTCCCGCCGCCCGCCGAGGCAGCTCGTCGCCGGCGGCTCAGTCCTCGAGGGCGCGGCCGGTCCACTCGGGCAGGAACAGGGCAGCGGCTGCCGCCATGACGAAGGCCGCCCCGAACACCGCGAAGAGCAGCCCGCTCCCGCCGAGGCCCGTGAGCCACGGTACGGCGAGCGGGGCGAGGATCGACGCGATCCGGCCGAAGGCCGTGGCACTGCCGGACCCCGTCGCGCGGATGGGCGTCGGGTAGACCTCCGGCGTCACGGCATACAGGGCTCCCCACGCACCGAGGTTGAAGAACGAGAGGGCCATGCCCGCAGCGAGGATCGCCGCGTCGCTGTGGCTGCGCCCGAAGAGGACGGCCGCCACCGCCGAGCCCACAAGGAAGGTTGCGAGGGTCGCGCGACGTCCCCAGCGCTCGACGAGGTACGCCGAGACGGCATACCCCGGGAGCTGCGCCAGGGTGATGATCAGCGTGTACTGGAACGACTTGGTCAGGGAGAACCCGTCGGCAACCAGCAGGGTCGGCAGCCAGATGAAGGCGCCGTAGTAGGCGAAGTTCACCCCGAACCACGTCACCCAGAGCGCAGCCGTCCGGCGGCGCATCGCAGGACGCCAGAGCGCCCGCGTGGAGGGCTGCAGCTCCACTGCAGCCGTGGGCGACGCGCTGGGGGCCACGCCGGCGACCAGCTCGAGCCGGCGCACGGCGGCCTCAGCCTCGTCCACCCGGCCCCGCCGCTCGAGGAAGCGCACCGACTCCGGAAGGGTGCGCCGGACCACCAGGGCGTAGGCCGCGGGGACGAGCCCGACGAGCAGGGCCCAACGCCAACCGTTCTCGGAGCTCGGGACGACGAGATAGCCGACCAGCGCAGCGAGGACCCACCCCACTGCCCAGAAGGACTCGAGGATGACGACGACCCGACCGCGGATCCGCGCGGGTGCGTACTCACTGACGAGCGTCGACGCCACGGGCAGCTCCGCGCCGAGGCCGAGGCCCACGACGAACCGCAGGACGAGGAGCATCGCAAGGCCGGTTGCGAGCGCGGAGGCGCCCGTGGCCAGGCCGTAGACGAGCAGGGTCAGCGCGAAGACCGAGCGCCGACCGACCCGGTCGGCTAGCAGGCCACCGACACTGGCACCGATCGCCATGCCGACGAAGCCGATCGAGCCGATCCAGGACAGCTGGCCTGCGCTGAGGCCCCACTGCTTGGCCAGCGCCGCCATGATGAACGAGATGAGCCCGACATCCATCGCGTCGAGTGCCCAGCCCACGCCGGAGCCGACGAGGAGCCGGCCGTGGGTGCGGGTGAACGGGAGCCGGTCCAGACGCTGGGAGCGGGTCAACTGCTCGGTGTGGTGGGTCGGCACGGTCGTCAAGCTCATCAGTCCTCCTCCGCGTGCCGACAGTCGTGGTGTCGAAAGTGTGACAGCACCACAGGTGACAACAGGCACGCCCGACGCCGTATGCCGGGTGGCGGGCTCACTGCATACCGCCCGCTGGTTGGTCGTGGACTTCCTGGTGGGGGTGAACGACAGTGCGCCCCTCGCTCGAGCCGGCGGAGGAGGGTGAACCCGTCGAAGTCATCGGGTTCTCGCGTAGGTTCTGGTCCCATGACGACTTTGACCGTCGACCAGGAGTTCCTCGAGCGGGTCGAGCCGTTGCGCGGCGAGCTCACGGCCCACTGTTATCGGATGCTCGGGTCGGTTCACGACGCCGAGGACCTCGTCCAGGAGACCTACCTGAGCGCATGGCGGGCGTTCCACCGCTTCGAGGGTCGGTCCTCGGTGCGCACGTGGATGTACCAGATCGCGACGAATACCTGTCTCACCGCCCTCGAGGGGCGCGCCCGCCGGCCCCTGCCGACCGGCCTCGGTGCTCCGGCGTCCGAGGCGACGGGCCCCCTGGAGTCGCGGCCCGAGATCCCTTGGCTGGAGCCACTGCCCGACGCCATCTTCGGGGGCACCGCGCCGACGGACCCGGAGGCGGCTGCGGTGTCGCACGAGAACATCCGCCTCGCCTTCATCCAGGCACTGCAGTGCCTGACCCCCCAGCAGCGCGCCGTGCTCATCCTGCGCGACGTTCTCGCCTGGCGAGCCAGTGAGGTGGCCCAGGCGCTCGAGATCTCGGTGGCTGCCGCCAACAGCACGCTGCAACGGGCCCGGGCCACCGTGGAGCGCCTGGCGCCGACGCAGGAGTCATCCCCGGTCCGGCTCGCTGAGAACGACCCGGAGCTCAGCCGCCAGCTCGAGCGCTACGTCGCGGCCTTCGAGGCCTACGACATCGAGGGCATCGTCTCGATGCTGACGCAGGACGCCGTCTGGGAAATGCCCCCGTTCACCGGCTGGTACCAGGGCAACGCCGAGATCGGGAGGCTCATCGCGAGCAACTGTCCGGCCAGCGGTCCCGGCGACATGCGCCTCGTCCCGACGTCAGGCGCCAACGGCCAGCCGGCATACGCGCTCTACATGCGGGAGCAGGACGGGGTGCACCGCGCCTTCCAGATCCAGCAGCTGACCGTCGGAGAGGGCGGTGTCGAGCGGGTCACCTGTTACTTCGACGTGAGCCTCTTCGACAGCTTCGGCCTGCCGCACGAGCTCGCCTGAGCCCTGTGGCTGCTGTCCCGACCGGGCGCCCGAGCCGAGAAGAACTCCTCACTCCCAGGGATGAACGCCCAGACTGCAGGGTTCAGGTCCCCTGGCGCCGGCGACGGCTACCGGCCCGTCCGGGACTCCCCCATCTTGATCTCCCGCACGTCCTCGGCGATGCGGATGACCGCGACGTAGAACTCGAACGTGATCCGGGTGATGATCAGCAGGAAGAGGGCGTAGAGCGGACCCAGGACCAGGAGCACGACGATCCCGAAGACGGCGCTCGTCTGGAAGGCCGCGATGGAAAGTCCGAGCCAGAGGAAGCCGACGCCGATCATGGCGAGGATGTAGACGATCTTGACCACGGACGGCGTGACGAACTCCGAGAAGGAGAGGTCGAAGAGCTTCGCGAAGAAGCTCTTGTTCGTGGCGTTGCCGTGTGGAGCGCCTCCCGAAGGGCCCCAGGGGGCGCTCGGAGGTGGCGGCTGGTTCCACGGCTGCGTGGGTGGGCTCGACTGAGGCGGCTGACCATAGGACGGATAGCCCCCGTAGCCGGCTCCGGTGGGCTGACCGGACGGGCCGGAGGGACCTGCATGGTGGCCCGGCTGGCCCGGCTGGCCCGGCTGCGGTGGGTGGTTGGGCTGTCCCGGGTGCTGCGGGCTGTTCGGGTTCGGCGGATAGGGCGTCGACATGGTCTCCCCTGGACGGTTGGCGCGGACGGGACGGAACGGCGTAAGGCCGAAGAATAACGCCGCGACCCAGGTGAGGCCCGGGCTCGCATCGACCCCGGTCAGTTCCACTTGCGAGCATCGGTCTGCCACAACGACGCTGGTGCCCCGGCTCGCGACGACACGACGACATAGAGCCGGTCGCCCGCGAGGGCAGCACCGACCGGTATGCCGTCCGGCCCCGTCGACCGCGCCCAGCCGGACCCGTACTCCGTCAGGACCGTCGAGCGGCCCCCTTCCGTCGTGATCTGCACCTGGTGCCCGGCGAGCAGCAGTGGACGTGGCACCGGGTCGCTGTCCCCGACGGAGAACACCGGAAGTCCAGTGACGCGGACGGCGCGATCACCGTCGACCTGCCAGATGGCGAGGACGCCGTCGACCTGCCCGGCGACCGTGCAGCGAAGTCCGTCGCAGGTCGCCGACACAGCCTCGCTGTGCCGGCCGGCGTCCGGGAGGTCAATGCGGCGCCAGCCGGCGTTCGGCGCGCTGGAGCGCCAGAGGGTCGCGAGCTGGGCGACCGACCCGTCGCCCAGGTGGATCGCCGACCCCGCCACCACGATCCCGGGACCCGACGTCGTAGCCGAGCGTGGCCCCACGAGCAGCTCCTTGGTGCTCTCAAGGGCCGTCCCGGCGGGGTCCTGCCGGGTCCACACGTCGTTGGCCGGGAGCCACACGGCCGCGTCGAGCCCGGCCTGGGCACCACCCCAGGTGCCGAGAATAGCGTCCCCTTGTGGGGTCACGACGGCGTCGACGAGCTCGCCGGCGCCCCAGCCACCGAAGGCGTAGAAGCTCTGCGGCGTCTCCTCGACACCGGCGGCCGTGCCGCTCCACGTGGTCCACCGGATGTTGCCGTGTGCGCCGCCGTTCGCGCCGCCGATGGCGATGATGCGGGTCCCGTCCGTCGCCACCGACTGCCACCGTGCCTCCGGTGCGTAGCCGCTGCGGGGCCTCAGTCGGATCTCCGTCGCGGGTCCCGATGCCCCGACGCTCAGCAGCCGCGGGCCCGGTGGCGACCCTGCCACCAGGCCGCCAACCAGAAGCCGGTCGCCGAACGGCGTCAGAGTCCGCGGTTCCACCCCGGCCGGAAGCGGCACCGCAGACCAGGTCAGCTCCGGTCCCGCAATGGCCGGGGAGCTCGCGCCCGCCAGCGACGATGCAGCCGTCCCCGTCCCCGTGCCCGGACCTGCACCCGAGCCTGCACCTGCACCCGTGCACGCGGACGCCGCCAGCAGGGTGATGGCCAGGAGGGAGAGCGCGCCGCCGACGGGCCTCGACCGCCGAGGCGGACGGTGCTGGAAGATCGGTCGAACTCGCACGTTCCCAGTATCGCCACGTTGCCGGCCGGCTCGGCGCGATGTCGGGCTGCGGAGGGACGCCGAGAGGTCTGTCACGGACCGAGAGGCTCGTGAGGTGCCCCAGGACGCTACGCCAGAGGCAGGGCGGTCCGGGGCCCGTCGGCGGTGATCGTGGGGCCCGGCTCGAAGCTGCGCGAGAGGAGCTGGAAGGCGATGCCCTGCTCGGTGAGCGCCTGGCGTGCCTTCTCGATGGCGAGGTCGACGGCCGAGCCGCCCTGCGGCATACGCATGGAGTACTCGAAGGCCACCACCCCGAACACGGTGTTGCCGGCCGCGTCCTGCGTGGCTGTGATCCGGGTGTCGGCCAGGCTGGAGTAGACCCAGGCGAGCCCCTCACCGGGCTGTGGGGGGACGGGGTCCAGGACGGCGGTCGCCTGCATGGCCTGGGCGAGGATCGGCGTCAACCGGTCGACCGGAGCCTGGATGAGCAGGGTCTGGGCGAGTTTCTGCAGCTGCCGCCCGACCTGGCTCGACACCACCGCGTCGCCCGCCGACCGAGCCGAGTCCCCGGCACCCCGCGCGGCGACCACCGCGCGGTGCAGGGTGTCGGTCGCCTCGCCGCGGCGCTGGAAGAGGTCTCGCGGGTTCGTCATGAAGCGGCGGGTCGAGGGGATCGCCAGGAGCAGCACGACGACGACGAGGACGAGCAGGTAAATCTTGACCATCGGTTGGGCCTCCCGCGTAGCAAGCGCCGGCAAGGCGCTCGAGCAGCCCTCAGGCTATACGTCGGCCGCCGTCAAAAAATCACAAGATGCGCGCAGGTGACGTCGGTGGTTGACTGCAAGGACACCATGCCCTGTTGTTTCCCCCTTCGGAGGCGTACCCATGACCCATCCATCACCCACGAGGAGGACGCGCCGCGGCATCGTCGCGCTCACCTCGACCATCTCCCTCCTCGGCGCTCTGGCGCTCGGGACGGCCCAGGCGTCGGCGGAGACGTCGGACCCGGGTCCGGCGTCCCGCGAGTCGGCGTTCACCCGGGCAGCGCAGGACTTCGGCGTCCCTCAGTCCGTCCTCGAGGCGGTCTCCTACTCCCAGACCCGGTGGGAGGCGCACTCCGGTGAGCACAACACCGACGGTGGCTACGGCCCGATGAACCTACTCGACGGGACGCTGTTCGCCGCCGACCAGGCGGAAGGCAAGGACGGCACCGACGGCAGCACCCCGGGGACGGTGCCCCAGACCGTGGACACGCTCGGTCGCGCGGCGAGCATCCTCGGTGTCGACCGCGACGTGCTCCGCAAGGACGCAGACGCCAACATCCGTGGCGGCGCAGCGCTGCTCGCCGCCAAGCAGAAGTCGCTCGGTCTCGCCGTCGGGGCCACCTCCGACCCGGGCCAGTGGTATGCGACCGTCGCCGACGCGAGCCACTCGGGCGAGGAGTCCGACGCTGCGAGCTTCGCCGACGACACGTATGCCGTGATGGCCGCCGGCGCGTCCCGCACCACCACGGACGGCAAGGCGGTGAACCTGCCCACCACGGCCGCCACGCCGCAGCGTGGTCAGCTGGGCAAGCTGAAGCTGCACAAGGCCAAGGCGGGCTCCAACGTCGAGTGCCCCAAGGGTCTGGACTGCGAGTGGATCCCGGCGCCCTACGTGGACCTGGGAAAGGGCAACTACGGGAACCACGACATCGCCGAGCGAGGGACCTCGGCCGGTCCCACTGTCGACTACATCGTCCTGCACGACACCGAGGCGAGCTGGAAGACGACGCTCAAGCTGGTCCAGGACCCGAACTACGTGTCCTGGCACTACTCCATCCGCTCGGCCGACGGGCACGTCGCCCAGCACGTGCCGACCAAGGACGTCGCCTACCACGCCGGCAACTGGTATATGAACTTCCACTCCGTCGGGATCGAGCAGGAGGGCTTCGCGGCCATGGGGGCGACGTGGTACACCGAGTCGCTCTACCGCAGCTCGGCCCGGCTGGTGCGCTACCTGGCCGACAGGTACAACATCCCCATGGACCGGGCCCACATCATCGGGCACGACCAGGTGCCCGGGATCACCCCAGCATACGTGCGAGGGATGCACTGGGACCCGGGTCCCTACTGGGACTGGCAGCACTACTTCCAGCTCCTGGGCGCGCCGCTGTCGGCCCGTCACGGGGCGCCGAGCCAGGACATCGTCCGGATCCTTCCGGGCTTCGAGGACAACCAGCAGCTCGTGACCGGCTGCACCACCGCTGGGGTCGCCTGCACCCCGCAGGGGACGAACTTCGTCTACCTGCACTCGCAGCCAAGTGAGAGCTCGGCCCTGGTCAAGGACATCGGCCTGCACCCAGGCGGGGAGGCCAGCACCACCTACGTCTCCGATATCGGCGCCCGGGCCAACGCCGGGGTGGAGTACGCCGTGGCAGACCGCCAGGGCGACTGGACCGCGATCTGGTACCTCGGCCAGAAGGCGTGGTTCCTCAACCCGACCGCCCACCGGACGGCGATCAATGTCGGCGGGTCGTACGTCGTGCCAAAGGCCGGAAAGACGTCGGTCCCGGTCTACGGCCGGGCCTACCCCGAGGACGCCGCCTACGCGGCATACCCGGGCGCTCCCGTCCAGTCGGTCGTGCCGCTGCAGTACTCCATCCTCGCGGGCCAGCGGGCGGTCCTCAGTGACGCAACCGTGTCGACTGACTACTATCTGGCGAAAACGTTCTCGACGCCGCCTCCGGCCGACCACGTCGACATCGTCGGGCAGGACCGGTACTACCAGGTCTCGTTCGGCCACCGGGTCGCCTTCGTCAGGGCGGCTGACGTCGACATCGTCAAGGCCAAGTAGCGCGCCAGAGCGCTTGGGTGACAGCCGAAAGCGGTTGTCACACAACCAGAAGGCGGAGCCCGGGTGGTCACACCCGGGCTCCGTTGTCCGGACTCCTCCGTGTCGGGAGGCGATGACCGGGGTGAATCAGGTGGCGAGTGAGTCGAGCCGGGTCAGCGCGTCTCTCCAGCGCTGGCGCAGGGCCTCGGGGTCGACCGGGTCGCCGTCCTGGCGTTCGTGACGGAGGGACACCCGCGTCCTGTCACCATCGGCGGCGAGCTGCACGTCGACGAGTGACCTCGGCGCATCGGCGTCAGCGTGCCAGGACACCCGGACCTGCTCCAGGGGGTGGTAGCTGCGCCAGACCCCGTGGGTGCCGTCCTCAGCCTGCCACGGCTCACCCTTGCCCCCGAGCCTCGCGCCGGCGCCGAGCAGCGCCTGGGCACCGTCGTTGGTGGTGAGGACCTTCCACACGTGGTCGACCGGATGGGCCAGGACCGTGTCGACCTCGACGTCGGGCTGCTTCCCCGCGTCGTCCACCACCTCATCCGGTGCCGTTCCAGACATTCGAGCCTCCTCGTTTCGGCCGGTCGGACCGGGCTGCTGACGGGCGCGGGTCCAGCACCTCAAGTCGACAACGTCGCGAGCCCCTGCGCAAGCGGTTCCAGCGAGGCAGTTCCTTT
>JAABUW010007081.1_pt1 | contig 13690 bp, 24 predicted proteins | sample 5560081 | NCBI WGS metagenome assembly JAABUW01 (sample SAMN10711882, study PRJNA513363) | rock metagenome | isolation source: Antarctica rocks | place: Antarctica: Victoria Land, Knobhead sud
CAGCCTTCACGTGTTAGATCTTTGGTGCAAAAGTAGATTGATATTCGTGAAGTCTGGCGACCGAACGTTCAGCGCCGGCACGGCAGCGCGCTTACCACCTCCTACAGGACAAGAGCCAGGCAGCATAAACGAGTGGGCTTCATTGGGGGATCGTCACTATCTGGCAGCCACCGTCCAGCGCCGGCAGCGGCAGCACATTCTCCCCCTATGAACGAAGGTGCCACACAGCGTTTACGAGTTGAGATTTTTGGGCCATAACGGGGATGTTTTCCCGCCAATATCTGGCGGACGCCGTCCTGCGCCGGCAGCGGCAACGCATCAACGAGTTATGAGAGCGCAAAGCTGTGTGTTTTTGCCTCCCACGAGATTGCAAGGGTGCGTCATGACGGCTGTGCGCTGTCCAGCGCATGACAAGGCGAGCAGCAAAGGCGGAATGTGTATGAGGAAGCCGGACAGCAACGCAGCCAGTATGGCTGGGCTGCACTTGCAATTTAAATGATGCACAAGCACGATCAAGCCACGCACCGCCAGGTTCAGGTTGACGAGGGCGGCAAGCAGCTGGAAAGCAACACGACCAGCACTTCACGCAGAGTGAGGGTCAAGGGTTTAGGCCATAGTGTTCTACACGGCGCACACCGCCAGGTTCAGGTTGACCAGGGCGGCAAACTGGTAGAGGCCGGAGACGTCGGTGCGCGCCACCTCAGCGCCGACGTTGACGATCGCTACGGGGCCGCTGATCTTGTCCTGGACAGCGCCAAAGTTGAATAGGATCTGCTGCAGCCCTGCACGTCAGACAAACAACATGTTGTCAGATATCGGGCGGTTTGCCAGGGGGGGTCGAGGGGGTCGAGCGGCAATCGTGTGTCTCGGTTACTGTGCAGCTTAAAATACTCTGAGCGTGCGCAATAGAACTTGAAATCGAAGTCCCACAGCCGGCTTGCACAGCAGGTGGTTGGGCACTTGGCTGATATGTTTCGGACAAAACATGCTTCACCTGACGTGATCTGGGTGCCGAGGCGCATGAACTCCACGCCAGCCACCCGCAGCGCGTCGACCGGGCCCTTGGCAAAGCTGCGTATCACCTGTGGCATCGTAAAGGCATAACAAACAGCCTCGACAGGCCTGACACGCACTGGAGGAGCCGCTGCAGCCGGTCACCATGCGGCAGACAAGGGCGGGACAATCACAGGGGAAACGACCCCATGAGTGCCTCTGCTGGGTGACACAATAGTGCATGGGATCAAAAAAGAGTGGTAACAGAATGGAGGACCTTCAGCACCACACCTTGGCGTTGGCGCCGAGCTTGACGCCGATGACGCCGCCGTTGTCGCGCGGCGCCAGGTCGGGCGTCACCGCCAGCGGGAAAGGTTTGGAGTCCGCGCCCCGCTGGATTGTCAGCACCACCTCCCGCCCCGGGTTGTCCCTGCAGCAGACTTGACCAATCAGTCTAAAACGTATTGTCAGATGGTTTATGAGATGGTTTGCGCGACGGTGTTGTGCATGTGACTTTTGTGGTGCTGCGCAGTACACACATGCGCGGCACCATCACTTCAAGTCGACTTGACGGCGCAAAGGCTTGCCGATGCCCTAAATGCAGTCGATTTCGACTTTGCATCAGACTCTGTACCAGGAGGCATGCTTGCATGTGCTTCCTTTAGGGGTTCTAGGGCTTGGAATTTATAGGACTGACATGTCTTCCACGCACTTGATGGTGTCGACGACACGCTTGACGGAGTTGGGGGACGGCAGCAGCGCCTGGCCATTGATGCCAACGATGAGGTCGCCCGCCTGCACACCCGCCCTGGCCGCCGCGCCGCCCTTGACGATCTGCGGCGCCTGCACCCCGGGCAGGAAGTCCAGCATCGGCGTGCCCACCGACGTCACCTGCGGTGGCGCCAGGGTTCATCAACAAGGTTCTCATATGCTATGCGCCGCCTGCGACCCGGGCAGAAAGTCCAGCGTCGGCGTGCCCAGCAATGTCACCTGCGGCGGCGCCCCGGATTACGGTCAAGGTGCTTTAGGAATTTGGCATGCAGAAAAACCGCCGCCGTTCTCGAAGGCAATGGTTGGAGCTGGGGCCGAGCGGCAGCCATTGAATACATCTTGATGGCCATCGCAACACTGCCAGGAACAATCTTCATCAAGCATTGCAGTACGCCTCAGCAGCAGCCGGCGCTGCTGTGGCCGCCTGCGCCACCGGCAGCCTGTTTGTGAAAACTTCTGCTCGCCGCATCTGGACGAGCAGCACAGAGTAGGCGAGGATGACGATGAAAACGATGCCGGCGCTGATGACGAGCGCGCGCTCCGCCAAAGGCCGCCAGCAGACTTTCTTGTTTGTGTTCTCACGATTCTTGTCATTCTGACAGGACGGACCTGGACGAGCAGCATGGAGTAGGCCAGCAGGACATTCGCAGTGATGCCCGGCAGAGATGACGAGCGCGCGCTGTGCCGCCAGTAGATCCCTTGGGGATGTGTTCACTTTTTCCAAGATGAACGTATCTGGACGAGCAGAAAGGAGTAGGCGAGGATCACATTGGCGATGATGCCGGCGGATTGACGGCAGAGATGACGGAGGCGCACTGCGCCGCCAGTAAATCCCTGTGCCCCTTGTTTTCTTTTTTGTTACAAAAGACGCGCCTGGACGAGCAGCACGGAGTAGGCGAGGATGACGTTGGCGATGATGCCGGCGGAAATGACGAGCGCGCGCTCCGCCACGGACCGGTTGCGCAGCAGGTCGGGGTCATCCTTCTCGTACTTGGAGTTCGGGTCGTCGTCGGGGAAACCCACGTAGCCGCCCAGCGGGATCGCGCGCAGCGAGTACTCCACCTCCTCGCCCTGAAGCGATAATCAGTCCATGTTTCGGCACTGTTCGCCCAGCCAACAATGCACATGAGATCACGCCAGTAGGCGCAACTGCAGCGCAGAGGGCTGCCGCAGCAAGGCGTGTGCGCAGCTGCACCCAAGACCTGGCTGTCATCATGTTGAAGTTTCAACATCAACACATGTTGCTGGCGGCCTGCTCCCTTTGGCGTCTGCCAGCCCCCCTCCCAGGGCTGGACCAGTTTTAGAACAAACACACTGCCGGCTGCAACATCATGCCCACATTGAGCATCTGCGCAGCAACCCGCACCTGGTACGAATACAGAGCCGGCCCAAAGCCGACGGAAAACTTGGTGACGTGGATGCCCTGCAGCCGCGCCGCCGTGAAATGGCCCAGCTCGTGGAATGCGACGATGGCTGCCAGCACGCCTACCGCCTGCGCCACCGACCCCGGCCCCGCAACGTCGAAGCCCGTCCCTGCAGATGCACAGGCACCATGTTCACCTTTCATAATGATGCCCCACAGTCACCTCTCCAAGGCCAGCACGCCCACCGCCTGTGCCACCGACCGCACAATGTCCAAGCCCGTCCCTGCCCTCGAGCCTGGGATGTAATGTCGAGAAAAGCAACGCCCTCCCTGCAGACGGGCACAGTGGCTACTCTGGACGTAGTGCATTGTTATGATGGACAGGACTGGGCGGAGTGACATGTGGAGTTAGTGCGCCCACCGCCCGCGCCATCGACCCAGGCCCGGATGTGACATCAAAGCCTGTTACTGCGGGTGCGCGCGCTGACAGCATCTGACATTTGCGGACAGTCATTTGCGACTTGGTACAGCATCACAGAAACGTCGTTCAGACTTCAGGGGACGAACGTGGAGCTGATGCATGCGGCTGCACATCCGGCCGCACATGCGGCATGCGAGCGACGCGCATGACGCCTCACCCAGGATGCCGGCAGCGAGTCCGCCTACACCGGCGAGCGCCGTCGTCTGCAGCCGGCCGAGGCCTCTAGCCGCTGGCGCTGGTTGCGCCGCCGGCTGTGGCAGCGGCGGCAGCACCTCCGACTGCGCCTCCGGCTGCCGCTCCTCTGCCAGTGTCGGAGACTGATCTTCCGCCGATATCAACCAGCCTGCAAGTTGGTTGAGGCACTTAGTTGCGGTACTTGGACATTCTGCCAGCGCTGATGTTGCAACGATGTTGAGAAGCACGTGCAATGTAGAATGTCTTCTTTGAGCATCAGACACAGCGTGGAGTATGCACCACTTGACGGCGCACAGTTTCGCATGCATGATTGGTGCGTGCGGGAGGGGCGCGCCTGGTCGCTGCTGTGGCGCATCAACCTCTGGCTGCTGAGGTGTGCTGTCGCGCAGCTTTGACACGCCCTGGCATCGTACCATCGCGCGTCTGCACTGCTGTCTGCTGGCAAGCGCTGCTGTTTGGCAGCTGAGGCGCATGCCGGCGGCGGCGCCATGCTTCCTGGCCACGGTGCAGCCGCGGCCGAAGGCTGCGCGAGACTGCGTGCAGCGGCTGGCCAGCTGCGACTGCATGTTTCTGGATTCCAAATGTAGCTGGGCTGCTGCTGTGCTGCTGTCGACCTCTGCTGCCACGTCGATCTGTTCAACTGCGCGTGTCACCTGCGTCGCGCGCTTCAACGACCAGGGTATGTTTTCGAGAGCTTGGAACAGGGAATGATATTGACCCTAGCTCTCTACGCGTGTAATATGAAGCCAACTCGGTGAGAAAAGGGCGATGCGTAACAATGGGGGCACGCGAACAGGCGCAAGTCAGATGTGCTGGCAGCAGAGAATCGAAACGAAGCACCTGAAGTGCTCACACGCGTTGCAATTAATTCCTTGTGGGCTCCTCCAGCATCGACGATATGTCTGATTATCTCTCAGCAGGACGCTCAATTCCCAATCGCAAGCGGTCCCCTGACAGTGCCTCGCCCAATTTGGCAACAGTCAGCAGATTGCGTCGCACCAGAACTCACATCGGCATTGAAGCGTCCCTTTACGGTGGCCGACAACAAGCAACGACAGCTTGCGCACTGATTTTGTTGTCATTTGAGGCTTGCACCTCTTATCCACTGCACCTTTTCCGACACTGCTGCATCGCGTTTCTGTTGTCGGGGGTTGATACACTTGCTGTCAGGTCTCGTTGATCTTGTCAGTATCGTGGAGCCACCTTCTCGGGAGCACAGAGATATTTCGAGGATTAAGTAGCGGCAACAGCAGCATGTTGCCGCAAGGCGCACTGGCCACAGACAGCCACTGGCGGCCGTGCTGCGCGTGCTCACATGCTCACAGCTCACAGCTGCACCAGCGAACCTCAGGCAGCGCCGTTTCAGCGGCCAGCAAGCTGACATGGCAGCCTTCCCTGGCGCATCGGCAGCTGCGCTCAAAGCTGCGGTAAGCAGAGTTGGAAGATACCGTGCACAGAGCAGGCTTCGAGGCGTGTCCTTCCGAAGCCCAAGCATCCAGACACGACACTCCCGGTGCGGTACACTGCTGGCATACGTCTGACACCTATGCTGTTCACGGTCACCGTGCAGGTTTGATCCGCTGCACCTGGCGCGGTGCAGCAGCGCGGCAGCGGCGCAGTCAGACGACTTTGGCACGAAGCGAGGCGGCAGTGGGGGCGGCAGCGGCGGCGGCGACAACAGCGCCGGTGCCAGCGCCGACGGCCGGACAGCAACGCCGTCATCGATGAGCTCATCTGAGTGAGCAGAGCCGCCACTTGCTGCGTGGCAACCGTGAATGTCCCAGGATGTGTGCAATGAAACCGTGCTTTGAAACACAAACGTGCCGACTTCCTACAGAGCTCACTAATTACACCATGCTCCGCCGCTTGCTGCAGGGCAGGGGAAATCATCGACAGCGAGGCGCTGCCGGAGCCCTTCTGCCTCATCGAGAGCCGCGACTCGGTCAAGGTGGGAGGCGCTGCTGACGGCCAACGCTGCCTGCGCCTGTGGCTGCTGCTGTGAGGAGCAAAGCGCGCCGCCGTTTGTGTCGGTCGCCATCAAGACGTTCCAGAGATGGACCAGACCTACATTGACAAGCTGGCGGCTCTATGTGAAACAACAAAACACTCTGTGCCCGCCCCCGCAGAACTTTTCGACGATGCAGCTGAGCGAGCTGGAGGACAACATAGTGGCGCGCCGCAACCGCATCTTCCTGCTCATGGAGGAGGTCCGTCGCCTGCGCATCCAGCGACGCCTGAAGGTGAGATGTCGAACAAGATCTCAGGTGCCAGCAATACATTGTTCGTCCGAACGAGACGCGACGACGCTGCGCGGCGCGACGCCAGGCGTCGAGGGCGCACTGACGTGGCTGCGCTCGGTGCTGCCTCTTCTGGAGGCGATTGAGTTCGCGCTCCGGCATAAGCACACGCCGCGCGTCGACCAGCTGCTGAACTGCTGCGGGCCACGTCCATCCCCAAATCGATGCTCGTCCTGTAAGCGAGGCGCATCGTTTGGAGTGCGCCTTCCTGCAGGGCGAGGGGCAGGAAGGGCCGGACTGGGTGCCGGAGGAGAAATTCGCTTCGGCCATCCCCTGGCTGCCGCCCATCACCGAGGACACCATTGCGGTGCGCACCCCTGCAGGGTTTCAGGCTTGGATGCTTTTAGCCATACAGTGATCCCGTCGACGGCTGCCATCTTGACCCGTAACACGCCTTGACAGCTGTGCGCCGCCAATGCCACTGCTGTCGCATGTGCCGGAACCACACCGCGGCTGCGGTGTCTGCCGGCAAATGCAAGCTGCCATGGATGTGCCTTGTGTAACCTAGATTTCATTGCATTTGACTTCGTTTCTCTTCATCTTCAATGGCATGCTATATGGCAACCGCGACCCTCCGCGCACACTGTGCCCCACTCCCACTCCCTGCCCTGAACCCTGCTGAAGGACTACTGGCGGTTCTACCTGGTGACCGTGGCCATCATCATCGTGTTTGGCGGCCTGCTGTCTCCCGTCCTGAAGGTCCGCCTCGGCGTCGGCGGTGCGCTTCTCGCAGAGACCCTATATGTTTGATGCTGCGCGGCCAGCACCACTCGTTTGCATCACCAGCGTCATGGTTTTGCGGTCGTTTTCCTGAGGAAGTAAACCAAGGGAACTTTCTGTGCTACCGACCCTGCTGCGACGCCCATTGCATGTCTGGCACATCGCATGTCTGGCCACTCTAAGATTCCGACACCTGCCACCAACTCGTGCACCAACGCAGGCCAGAGCTACGACGATTTCATCGCCAGCATGCACCCTGCCGGGGCAGCTGGCGGCGGTGGACCCCAAATCTGAAACTCAAAATAACGAATTTCGATTTATTGTACCCTGTGCATTGTGCAGGCCAGAGCTATAACGAGTTCATCGCCAGCATGCACCTGCCGGGGCAGCTGGCGGCGGTGGACCCCATAGTGGCCTCCTTCTGCGGCGGCGCCGTCGGCGTGCTGACCACGCTCATGGTCGTGGAGGCCAACAACGCCGACCAGCAGGCCAAGCGCCGCTGCTTCTACTGCCAGGCGAGCATTTGTTCTCGAGTAGATCCGGGCTGCGATTGGATTTGGGGCGGTTTTGAGGGCAGCTGCCGCAGCGGCAGTGCAGTCGTGCAGCCGACTTCCATCAAGCAGCGCAGGCTGCTGCCGGGCGTGTTGCGCGGCCCAGGCTGACACCGGCCATGTCCACTCTCCTTGCAAAGGATGTCTCCCAATGCCATGGCGGCTCAAACATGGAAGTGTCGCCCTAAAGCAGGGGTCGGGCCACCTCACGTGCGGCAAATAAAGCGTAGGAGTTGTTTTGCCATTCCTGAACCTGGATCCCCATTCTGCAGGGGTCGGGCTACCTGACGTGTGGCGCGTGCGTGGGCACCGGCAGCGGGGAGGACGGCGGCGGCTGCAACCTGTGCTCCGGCACCGGCAAGGTCATGTGCACCGCCTGCCTCTGCACAGGTGTGCAGGTTCATGTCCATGCGCACACGAACCACGGACATGTGTTAACTCGCTCCCAATGTTAACGCTATGTCGAGGGTCCTGAAATCCCTGCTTGCGCCAGGCTGTCATCTGTCCACGAGCATGACAGTGGTTGTCATCTGAACAGAAGGAGTTTTTGGGGCGCAGGCAAGCAGATGGCCACGGAGCACGACCCGCGCATCGATCCGTTCGACTGAGGAATTTTCATCAACTCGGCGCACCTTTGCCGGCGCGTTGCAGTTGTGAGACCCGGCTCGGAATCTGCAAGTTGCAACCGCAAGGACACGCCATATGATTGCTGTGGCACTGATAACTGGATTCGACGAACTTCGTCTGATCGTGTGAGGGCACTGCCAATGAGAGATACGCCAAATGAGACACCGCGTCTGATGCAGCCTTCCAGAACAATGCATGAGGCGCTGTTTGCAACGGATGTCCTGCATGAGCCACGCAATCTTACAACTAAATTCGATCTGGTGACAACTCGAAACCTGAACTCAGAAGGTATGTAGATAACGTCTGGTTGCGAGGTCCCAAAACCAATCCAGACTACCAGCAGTGGATTTTGACCGTCCTAGGGCATGGTGCGGCTGATAGTACAAACAGGAAGCGCAGCTTGGGCAGGCGGCTTGAATGTTTGAGGGTGATTCAACCTTCAGTGCTACCGTGCGATATGTGCAAAATCGATCACAAATAGCTGCGTCAGCAGCTGACAGCACCGTACAGAAAGGTGCACATGGGTCAGGATGACTGATAGGGGCTCGTGAGCCATTCGCATGAGCTGCGTGGCCATTTGCAGCCGTGGGTTGAGATCCGTCGGAACACCTCTTCGGGGAGTTTGCGCAATGGCTGCCATGTTGATGGCCGTTTCACCTTGTGGACAGGCCTGCTCTGCGCAGGCCGGGGCCGCGCACAGTGCAGCTCAGCGGGTGGCATCCATGCTTCCAGCGGCCTGGGACTGCAGGAAGCCGCTGCGGATCTGGGCGGACACGTCGCTGATGCCGCCCGGCGTGTGCTGCGGGGGCAACAAGGATAAACATGGGTGTTCCTGATGTTGAAGCAGAAGTTTGGACAGACATTTCACAGCGGGCTGTCTTTCAAATACTTCTCAGCAAGCGGCCGTGAGGATACAGGGGAATCACAAAGCCACATCAGGGTGGGACACCTACCGGCAGGAATATCTGCGCGTGTCACATGCCAGCGTCAGCGCTTTGCCAGACCATCGTTGTTGATGCACTTCAACACTAGTGACGACACAACAATCTGCTGCCTTTCTCGTTGGTGACGGCAAAGCCAATAAGTGTGATGTCGTGCATCTTGCTGGGGGGGTAGTGCAGTTGCTGCCCACCGTGTTGGAACGGCCATTCATGCCGACGTCCTACATGTGAAATGAGTACGTCAATCTTTTGCGAGGAGTTGAGCCAGCAGCAGCAGCAGCGGCGGCAGGGTATAGCGGCGACACAACAGCAGCAGAGGCACAAAACAGCAGCAGCAACTCACCTTGATCGTGTCGAAGTACTGCGTGATCATCTGCACGGGGGACACATGGAGGGTCAGTCGCAGGAAGTGACGTGGATTTGTTAATGCAAACAGCATAACAGTGCCTGTGCAAGCAGAGGTCCGTTGCTGAATCTTCCGAAGTGCTTCCATTCCCACCATGAGCTCAATGACGTCGCGGCTGCACAGCAACAAAAATGATCCGGATCAGAGCGGTTGTGAATGCAGCTTGAATGCAGCTTGACCACAGACAACACACGCTGCCTTGCTTAAAGTCAACTTGGGGGCGCTTTCTGCTCTGCTGGACAACTGTATTGGCTACCTGCAAAGGCCTTCCAGGCCCCTGGAATATCAGCAGACTTTCAGCACTTCCGCACCTGGTGATGTCGTTCACCTCCTCCGAAAACGCTACGACGGACTCCCTGAGCCCGTTCACGATCGCCTGCCGCTGGCGCGCGATACCCTGCGGTGCACCACGGTGTCAGGGAGCGCCTCAATGCGTTTCGGGCTTTCGATTTGCCCCGGCATAGAAACTGATCCAGAATGCGAGCAGGTGCTTCCCTTGCTGCCGAGAATGCGAAAATTACCAGAAACAGGCTTCGGCTGGAAAGTTGACAGATTTCAAGATGTGAAACTCCACCTGGCCCTGCAGGAACTTGGCCTCGGACTCCGCCTCGGCCGCTTTGACGACGTTGATCTTCGAGGCCTCCGCTTTCTGCACCGCCGCCTCCCTGTGCGCAGGGCACACATTGCAGCCTTGGGTTTTGAGGGTCGGGATTTGCCATTCGACATGGCGCCCTCTTGAGCGGCTATCGTGGCAGGTGCCGGTGGCGCACAACGGCACATAAAAGCGCGGCAAGTGCCCAGCTGCCTGCCTCAGGCGCATTTCAGCGGTTCTGGGGATGCAGCAATCCACCTGATAGAGATTAGGATGTGGATGATCAAGATAGGCCGGGTGCAATGCAGTAGGCTGCCAGTCGTCCACCAGGTTCCTGAGTCGGGACGCGGCGTTGGCTTCGTGCATCGCGTTGCGCATCGTAAAACAATGGTTGGCAAGGACTGCCAGACGCAAAAGAGAGCGGCGAGTGTGTGCAAGTGCAGCTGCCGATTGTTACCTGAGCCGAGCCGCGGCGTTGATCTCGTTCATGGCGTTGCGCACTTTCTGGTCGGGCATGATGTCGGTGACCAGCGCCTGCACGATGTTGTAGCCGTACGAGCTCATCGCCTTGCTCTGCAGGGTGGAAAACGAAACTGTAAGCGTTACTAAATGCGCTGGTATTGACAGGATGCCATAAAGCAGCGCCTGCACGATGTTGTAGCCGTACGAGCTCACGGCCTTGCTCTGTGCGACTCAAACGACGGAAATCAAGTGATGGAAATGATATCGGATCGAACCAACATATGGAATGGCCTGGGAAGAAGGAGGAGCAGTGAAGGCCTTGGCGGCCAGCCGCTGGGCGGACATGCAAAATGGAAGCGCAAAACTGGGTCGAGTGTTGTCGCAGTGGCGCACAGAGCGGCGGAGAGGGGCTTTGAACACTGTGTTGCAGCAATGATGCCATCGGGCCCGTCGCCTAACCCACCAGACCGCTGTCACCTAAACTGCACGAAAACCCTACAGGGAAGTGCACAAGCTCGTTTTTGCCGAAGGTCGCAATCTCCTCCTTGGCCGTGAAGACGCTGCTAAGTCCAAATCTTGACGTATCAAATCCATAATTTTTAAGAGCAAAACGCACGACCTCCTCCTCAGCCACGCGTCGCCATATCTCTCACCATAGAACCAGAATTTATGAAAGAACAGCGCACCAGCTCGTCCTTGACGGAGGAGGCGATCTCTTCCTTGGCCGTGAACACATCGTCCAGCAGCATGTGCGGTACGTTGGAGCGCACGTTGTCGTACACGTAGGACATGATCTGGGTGCGGCTGTCCGTCAGCCTGCGCGCAGGCCGGCGAGGCAGTCTGGCAGCTGCCGGTGACGCGGGAAAAGGCGAATGGCAGGGTGGCGCCTGGGGAATTGAGACTGTCCTTGACCGAGGTGCAGAGGGCCGCGTGGCAAGCGTGGCCTGGTTGTGGCAAGCGTGAGTGAAGTTTCGAACCTGCAAATTCTGATTCAGACTGACTTTTCTAGGGTATGTGGGTCCCTGTGACTCACTTGTAGTAGGCGTCGTAGACTTGCTCCTTGATGACCTGGTACTGCACGCTGATCTGGAGCTGCACGAATACCTGCGGGAAGCATAATCGGGAAGTCAAGGGGTGCCGCCGCAGCACTGAGTTCGAAATTCGGACCTCTGTGTCGTCCGAACAGCATCACGAGGCACGAATTCACACACCTGAGGTGGTGGCTATTTAGGGTTTGGCTATTTAGGGTTTCGCTATGCGCCTTGTCGTGCCACTGTAGCAGTCAGCTGCCAGAGCATCTGCAAATGCGGGGAGTGACAAGGGAGGGAGGGAGGGAGGGACCAGGGAGGGCAGGAGTAGGGAGAGTAGCACAGCACACGTTGTCCTTGGTCTTGGTGTCGCACATGACGTCCAGCTGCTGCACTCGCAGGCTCAGCTGGCCGCGCACAGACTGCAGCAAAGTATGGGCACAAGCTTCAGGCCGTGCAGGCTTTTTGTTCAATGGACAGGCAATGGACATTCAACCGCAGGATTTAAACTGCAAGACTGAAACCGCAGAGTTCGTCACATGGGCGGCACGTTGCTCACCTCTCCCAGGCAGCAGCAGACGCAGTTGAAGCCTGCGCGTTCGGAAGCATGATGGCGTTAGCATGCTTGCTTGCTTGCTGCTTGCAACAACATGCGTGGTGCCGACCAATCAACGATTGCCTGACGCGGTGCAGTTGGACAGCAGCAGCTGCCGCGCCGCCAAGCGGCATTTGAGCATGCTCACCCGGCTGCCCGATGCGCTGAAATTTGCCGAACCGCTCGATGACAGCCAAATTAGCCTGCAATGCAAACTCGGTCACGCTCGCTCTCACACAGTATAATACTCTTGGCAGAAGGGCTTCAGGCAGGCTGGGCAGTGCGGCTACGTCCAGCAGGGGCAGCCTTGCAGAATCTGCTCACCTGATCCACACACGCGCAGAACATGATGGCGGGCTTCGACTCGCGTTCCTTGGGTTTGCAATGGGGAAAACTGTCACACTGCTCCCGATTCGTGTCCCGGACCCGAACTTCCGGAACCACCTTACAGCATGCACGTACTTCCACAGGACTTGCACACACAAGCGATGGGGTTTGACATCACAACAGCCACAAACGTCACAGACTGCCCTCTCGGGCGCGGACCGCAGCTGATTGGCCGAAGTGACGCAGGCATGCACTACTAACGCAGCGGCGCTATGCGCACCAGCAGGTGTCACAAGATCATGCAGAGTACCTGATGGGTGCAATAGAAAGTATAAGCAGCTGCGATGGGAACAACTGAACGGACAGGACGCGCACCTGGCGCTTTGCTCGAGAGAGAGCCCGCCCGTAGCTGCCGTTTACACTTGTGAAGGAATGCGGCAGTATTGCAAGTTGAGTGACTCAAGAGTGCCTGTTGAAGTCAAATATATCGTCTTGCGGAAGGCAATTGCAATTGCTGAGCGACTCTGGTGAAGCCCCTGTCCGACGTGGCCGTAAAAGTGCATGCATGTGACCGTAACTTTCCAACCCCAGACGACTCGAATTTGTACGGCGACAGTTGCAGAGCAAGCAAACAAACGGCACATCTGCGGAGCTGCGGACTCAATGGCCATCGCACCTGACGCAGGAGCCTTAAATCGACACAAGTACAAGCCGCTCTTGACACCTGGTCGTCAAACGAACAAATCAATCACCGCCAAGTGGATTCAATCGTGGGACGGCGTAACCCGACCCCCATGATAAAAGCCTGCGGTGAAAGGCAATACGCATGAAACTACACAAGCACACAAGCGGCCTGAGACGAGGTGTCACTGCCTGGAAGCACTGCTGCAGTACCCGCCGACATGGAGCCTCTCTGAGAACCAGCGTTCACTGGAACCCAGATCGATTTTGTCTCAAGGTCGGCGGCGAACAGCGGCATCGATGTCGGCGAACAGCGGCATCGGCGATAGTGGTGTTGACGCACATGCAAACGTCTGGCAGCCTTGCTGGCCTGCACGCCAATGGGGGCCCTCTCTGAGAGCCAGCGTCACTGGCACTCGGATCGATTTGCCTCAAGGTTGGTGGCGGCAAGCGGCGTCAGCTCGTCGACCCACAACAGCCTGGCAGCAGCTTGATGAGATGAAACCATACATGGTGGCTCCGGTATACAGGTGCTGAAAAATGCCGAAATAAAGCAGTGCCGCCATTGCTGTAGCGCAAGCAGCTCCGCGCTGGAGGCTGTTGCCGCTGCTGCGGCGTGGCCAGCCACGGCTGGACACGCCGCAGCAGCGGCAACAGCCT
>JAABUW010007082.1_pt1 | contig 13689 bp, 20 predicted proteins | sample 5560081 | NCBI WGS metagenome assembly JAABUW01 (sample SAMN10711882, study PRJNA513363) | rock metagenome | isolation source: Antarctica rocks | place: Antarctica: Victoria Land, Knobhead sud
ACCTGGCACCCCACTTGTCAGAAGCCACTTGCAAGCGGGTCATGCTGAATGCCTTCACACGCGCTCTCAAGGACAGTTTCCCTCCAGCTAGATCTGCAGGCCTCAAGGTGCTCTTCTGTTGCTCCTGCTTTGCCTGTTTTGTGCAAAGCCGGTGACTCCCTCATTGGGTTGCCTTGTTTGCTGCTCCCCTCTACCTCCAACTGCACCTCCCCCTCTCGAATTTCTCGCATATGTCATAATGTGGTCGTGCCTCAAAGCTCATTTAGATGCAAGTCCCGCATGTGCCTCTCATGTTTGATCTCATGCTGGTCAAACAGGTGCTCTGTCAGGCGTGAAATCACGGTTTGCACCAAGCAGTACCAGACCCTGCTGGGACTACTTGCTGAAGATAACTTCAGACATTACTCTTTGCAACACCCAGCGTGACTCATGCGTCTTGTTTCTGCAGGCCATGATGGCGACAAAGCAGTCGTACGCAGCTGAGGAAGCAGCTGGCAGGGTGCTTCCCTGCGTAGCCCCTCTGGCAGTGGATCCCGTCCCTGAAGTGCGCCATGCAGCCCTTGCCACTCTGGAAGCCTTTGTGAAGCTGCTGCAGGAGCACTCTGCAACAAGGGACAGCGCTGCTGGTCCTTCTGACGCTGCTGGAGGCGCTCAACAGGTAAAGAAAAGAAAACAGTATGTCACTTATGCAGTGGCGTTGTAAATGGGGTACAAGTGTGTGAAACACTGCCCCCCCCTTGGGGCCCAAACAGGTACACTCCATGCATCATTCCTGCATCATTCCTTGACCATTTATGTACAGTTGCTGCACCTCAGCCCTGATGAGGAGCTGGTTTCCACCAGGCTTTTGGGCTGCAGACCCTCAGCAGATGCAGGTGTTGTAACCCTGTTAGTGTGGGTGCTGCAACAGCGAGAGCAGCAGCTGCTGTCAGAGGTAGCGCAGCAGGCATGTCTTGTGCTGCTCTGCATGCTCAGCTGCTTCCGGGCTGGGCATTTCCTTGGTCTCACAATGTGACCCTCTCTGTGCCCGTCCAGTTCACCAGTGCTGCAATTGCATGCAGCAAGATGCTGCAACATGGCGTGTCACAGTTTTCCAGCTGTGACAAATCCGCAGTCAACCCTGCAGTCTTGCAGCATCTTGCTGCAACATGGCGCAACTGCATATTGCAATTAGACCTTGTACAGCTGGTGGCGCTCAAAGGGTTGCAACAATTGCAGTTTGAGCCTGGAAGCATGCGTGTCTTTCTGCTTGATTGCTGAGTCGCATTCCATCACACACCGGGTACGCCTATCAGCTGTCCCAGCAGCCTTTTGGCACAGGGATGGTTATATTCACAGGGCTGAGTCACATTCCTGCACTTACAGGCTGCGTCTATCAGCTGTCCCAGCAGCCTTTTGGCACAGGAATGGTTACATGCAGGGTTTGCAAATGGCTGCTTCAAAACTGGAGATGTGCATGCAACCATTTGATCATCAAGCAATTCCTCACATGTATACATACCTCCAGCAACTACACATGTGCACTGCCGCTACTTTGGAAAGACAAGAGCTGTCCCGCACGTACCTAGCTCATCATGAGCTGGAAGGCGCTGTCATTATGATTTATTGTTGTTATCATTACTACTATCTGGGCAGCCCGGTATAATACTTGGCTTCTCTTTAAATTGACGCCGAAAGGCGTAGTCTTTTTTTTCCCTTTTCTTTTCTTTTCTTTTCTTTTCTTTTCTTTTCTTATCATTACTACTGGCGCTGCAGGCAGGAGGGAGCGGATGGAGTGCAGGCTTGGGTAGCAACCTAGGCTGGGCTCTATCCAGTTTCGGAGCCTCAAAAGCAAAAGGTCAGCCCTATGGCTGATTGCATCTCTTTCTTCAGCAGCACTGTTCTGCTTGTGCATCTCTTTCACTATGGCATGACTGATGTGCACTCAGCTTTTCATGGCGATGCCCAGGTGTACAATAGCTCACAGAACCATACTTCAGCCATGCTGCATCAATGTAGAGTCAAGACAAGGGTAATAATGGATCTCTCAGACTGTCCAAAGCAGAGTAGATTTGCGATTAGCCTGATTGCTGCCTGTCAGCAAAGCTTGAAGCCAGGTTTGGACCTCTTACCATTCTCAGCAAAGATCTGTGACAAGGCCCCAATCAGAATCAGATGGCAAAAGGGCCGTTTCCAGCTTCCTGTCCAGAGGAAACTCTTTATGTTCTCTTACAAATCCGATAACAAATCAGATCTTGCTTTTTTGAGATCAGTTGTATCATTTGGAGATACCTGATACAACACAAACTACTGCTGCCTGCAGAGACAGCAACAGGGGAGATGTCAAGCAGCAGCAATGGCAACCCCTCTATACCCACCCCACCAGGGTCCACATCTGCAGCTTTTGCCCGTCCCCCTTCACCCCCCCGGGCTGGTCTTCAGCCCCCCAGCCCACCCCAGTCATCTGCGGGCGCTGCCTCTGATATCTTTGGCAGCAGTAACAGTCTTGCTGCTGCTGATAATGATGGCTGGCGTGATGATGATGATGATGATGGCGCTGCACCTCAGGTATTTGATATGTTGCCCATGCAGCACCCACATCATGATGCTGTGGCAAGTCTGGTAAGACTCCATCAAACCACATCGTCTGCCCATTCAACTCATCTGGACACCAACTGGAAGACTGAAAAGTTGAAACGAGACAGTTTGTTATTCAGTGCTGTTCTGGACCAGACTTGCTCCTTTGCTGTTTCCAGACAGCAATCACAGGATGCAGTCTGGGTGTTGCTGGAGCATATGCTGCACTGCTTTGTCATCAGCATGCTGACTTGTGGGTATGAACATCTGGATCACAACTTCTGCAAGGTTGGCTCTGCAGCATTGACGCTGCTGTTAGCTTACACATGAAGATGGTTGAGGAGGACATAGCAACTGACATTGCACTTAGATCAAGAATTGGGTTTCCCTGATGGGTTACTGACAAGGAAGCCCAATTCTTGACCCAAGTGCAACTTCAGATGCTGTGTTCTTGCCAATCATACTTGTGTGTATGCTGACGGCTGCATCAAGGCGGCAGAACCAACCCTAAAGCTGTGGTGGGCTCCAGGTTTTAATTCTGTGCAAGAAGGTGCAGATATGTCTTCAATCCACCTGCAGGAAGATTGCTATCATTACTATTATCATTATTATTATTACTATTATTATTATTATTGTCATCATTATTGTTGTTGTTATTGTGCAGGAAGACGCAGACGAAGCAGCAGCTCGGCAGCGCCTGGGACGACTCGGCACTCGAGGCTCAGCTGCTCAGAGTAGCAGACTTAGCACAGTGGTGGCCAGCAGTGGACGGCAGGCCTCTGCTCCTGCTTCCACCTCCGGCCAGCATGTGGCACCACCGAAACTTAGTCAAGATGATGGCTGGGCTGCTGAGCTGGACAATGATGACTCATGGGACAGCCTTGAACATAAACCTGCTGCTGGTGAGAAAACAGAGTCTGAGTATGGCATACCATTATGAGACAAATATATTGCATTAAAGTTGTGTAGTGTGCCTTTCAGAAGCTGACTAGCGGTATCACACATTCTGTTGCATGCGTTTGCCTCCATCTGCTTAGGACACCACCTCCACGACAGCCTTGTGCAATTAACAAAGTTTTGAACAACCTGGTGTCGCCTCAATGATGGCTTTGTGCGGCCTGTTTGTACGCATACTCAGACGCCCATATCACATCTGCCCATCGCAATTCTGTTTGTTAAGCTCAACCAGGACACACATTATGTGAGTGCTCATTTGGTAGCTGGTTGTGTAGGCTCAACAGCAACCAACAGACCAGCAGCTCGAGGGAGGGGGAGGGGTCGATTAGGAGGGCCCCCACGCAGCGGCAGACTTGGGGCTAGTAGGACAGGCTCTACTGGTAGAGGAGGCATGAAATTGGGGGCTGCCAAGTTGTCAAAACCTGACGAGACCTTTGAGTTCTGATTGTGTGAACGCTGCACCTGTGTTGTTTGAGTAGTCTGGGTATTGTGCAGTGTGATGTCTGGGTCAATTCCTACTGTTTGTCGTGACATGCGTCAGGACAAGCAAAATAAATGCAAAACAAGTTTGTTTCAGGCATGTAGCTGGGCAGGCTTTTTAAAAACACGTCAGATGCAGCTTTACCAACACAGCTCACTATCATAATGAGTGACTGGTGGTCTGCAACTGTGCAGCTAGTGGCTACTACACACCCTTCATTTGGGAGCTCTGCAGTATGGTAAAACATCAAAGCTGCATAAATGGTGCAAATAAAATCTACCTAGCTCTCTGAATTCTCAAATCGCCTGCGCAGTCCTGTCCATTGCAGCTCAGTACACACCATACACTCGATCAAAACCAGCACAAAGCTATCAGTGTTGTCTGAAACCACATGAAGACTAACAAGGCTGAACAACTCAACGCTGCTAAATACACAGATTCCTTGAACCAAGCAGCTGCTTGCATGTAGTCGTATGCCTAATCACTATGCAGCAATTTCTGCCAATCTATTGTCCAACAGGCTGTTCCACATCAAGCCTTCGAATGAGGTCTTACAGCTCTTGAAATGGCTGGAGATAGACAGCTGGCTAAACGAGACATCCCTTCTGCATTTGGGTGAAGCCCATCAGGCAGTACTGTCTCAGATATCTGCACAACAAGCATACTCTGTTCAATGCTAAATGTCAAGCTGACAATCCACAACCGCATCAACTAGACAGTCTGTCAGTCAACTGGTAAGAAGCAAGCTTGATCACAATTTCTCAAACACGAGATGTATGTGTCAACTACATACGTGTGATGCAGTGATGCTGGAAAACAAACGACCAGCATGACGCAATGCAGTTGTCAAGAATGGCGACACTTTTTTTTCCAGCAGCCTCTTGCAGACAAGAAACACAAACGTGAACTGCAGCAGCCTTGGGTGACATGTGGATTTCCAGACTACGCTGGGTGTCTCACCTGCCCTTGAACAAGCATCTCATCAGTGCAGTCAACATAATGCACCGAGCTATGCTGTGAAGCAAAGCCCTCAAGTGCTGTATTGACCCGACGGATTCCAGCAGATAATCCATTGGGCCAGGCAAAGAGCCCTCCAGGATCAGGGCTGGTCTCAGCAGCGCAGGGCAGAATGCCGACCATCAGAACTGTGCTATCTGGGTTTGCATGCTGTAGATGTGACACCATGCTCATGATCCTGCAACAAAGCATTCATTTCACATACTCTAGACTTGATACCAGGCTTAAGACCCTGCTTTGAAAGTTGATAGCTCAATCAGGATACAATGCTGAAGAACAGCAATCCACCCAGGATATATGGTGATGAACATCAAAGTGTGTATTTCACCTGTGGACTACCGAGGCACTTGGTCTACTTCACAGTCAGGGTTTTATTCTGCAAATTGGTGCCGACATGCACATTCTAGACAATTGTCTATAGACAAACTTCACAAAGAGACCAGACACTGAGTGCAGAGTGGCCAAAAAAGTATATCACACTGTACTTCATGGCTATTGGCTGTGCAGCTTCATGTTTCAGATGTGTCTAAGGCTTATGCAACTCAGCCCATTTAGATCAACCCCAGGCAAGGCAGAGAAGGCAAACAGTATGTAATTGATTGTGCTTAATTCATAACGCATTGCCAGGGCAGATTGCAGAGGTGAGTTGCTCAAGCATTGCTGACTCTGAAGGCACAATTGAGGCAGACCCTTTTGGCACAAGTTTGGGCAGACAGGAACATCTGTCCACACTGTCTCTGCGTAGCTGATGAGCTTATGTAGACAAGGAAACATACATGCACAGCAATCCATGCAATAACAGTACAAGTATTTTGAATGCTTTCCAGCTTACGATGAGCTGGGTTCATGCAGTCCACATGCATAGTCCGTGTAGTTTGTGCAGTCTATGAACCAATGGCAGTGTTTACCTTTGAGCAATGCCATCTGCTGCATCAGTCACAAAGGACGCGCCACAGGAAGCAGCTATGGCCAAATCATTGATGCCTATCAACAAGACTGACAACTGCGGTGGATGCTGCTCAAAGGTTTCCCCATGCAACATTCTCCACCACAAGTTGGAAGTTTGGTCGCCTGCAACAACAGGAGATGTATGCAAGTCAGGCGCAAGCTGCCTGGGGCTTGCATGCATTGCATATACTACACATTAACAACAGGTGTATGAGGAGATGCATTGGGTGATGAATCAAGAAATCATTGCCATTGCAGCCTGTTATTGGATCATGAATCAAGCGATAGATGATGCAAAGTGTGGAATCTTTGCCATTGCAGCCTGTTCTTGTACCATAACTGAACCCTTGGCTTATGCATGCTGTCAAAGATGTGCAGATAAATGACATGGCTGCATCTGCAGGAGAGTGTGCGAGGCCCTGAGTCTTTGGTCACCTAAGTAAAGCTGCCAAAGCTGCCATCATTTCAACTGGAGTATGAAGAGAAGGCAAGCCATCAGCAAGCACAGGCAAGCAGTGGGTAAGCACAGGCAAGCAGTGGGTAAGCAAAGGCAAGCAGTGGGTAAGCCAAGGCAAGCGGTGGGTAAGCCAAGGCAAGCCATTGGTAAGCAAAGGCAAGCAGTGGGCAAACAGTGGGTATGCAAAGGCAAGCAGTGGGTAAGCAAAGGCAAGCAGTGGGTAAGCAAAGGCAAGCCATTGGCAAGCAAAGGCAAGCAGTGGGCAAACAGTGGGTATGCAAAGGCAAGCAGTGGGTAAGCAAAGGCAAACAAGTGATAAGGAACGGCAAGAGTGGATGAAGGGTTTGCACCTTACCTGCAACAGCTAGAATCTCTGATGTGTAAGCCCCAAAGTTGTCCCAGAATACATTTGAGCGGCCATCAGTTGCAGGCAGCCCATATTTCCACAGCTCTGTTATGCTATCGCCGTAGAAGGCGATGTCCACTCCCTGTGTACATTGTATAGCGCTGTCAGCATGTATCTATGTAAGGGTTGCTATGAGACAAGTAGCGCAGTTCCAGTACATGTACACTGTCTGTACACACCACACATCTGGTGTATACTGTGCAGACATACAAGAAAGCCGTCAGAACATACAAAGCACAAGGGATTGTTGCATGAATACAATTGATGTGCAAAATCTCGCGCCCATGGCATCCTGTGATTAGCCTATGTATTGCCAGTGTATAGGCAGGGATGCAGTGTTTGTCCAACAAAGCAAGCAATGCATGGCTGTTTGCATGCAATGCATGATCCTGGTGCTGGAAGATGTACCGCAGATGTGCAGCCCCATTGTAAAGCATCTGCAATCTGTGGACCTTTTTTCCACTCGCAACATACATGCCAACAGACAACAGACGGTTTACACAAAGGTGTAAACAAGGGGAAGGGCAACTGCAAGAGGGTTGCAAGCTTGTGGTTTTAATTTTTGCAGAGCCTAAGGCATTCATGGGTTTTGCAGCATTTTTTGTTTCCATTTTTGTTTTAAAAAACGACTTTTGTTGTGTAAAACTTCGTACCTGAGCGTGATCCAATTCTGCCACTTCACCAGCCAATCCTGTTGCTGCAATTTCAAAATGCGGTCCTTGTCTGGGAGCAGGTTCAGATTGCAGCCCAGCGCAGGTTTTTGAAATCGCTCCTTCCTCAGCATGAGTCTTGTCAGGGTTTTCAAGGTTCGACCTGTCAGCTTCTGCCACATTAGTTCTGCCAGCATAAACAGTGGGTTTGTTGTCCCCAAAATGGGTTGTTTCGGCATCCGCTGATGTAATTTCAGCAGTTTGTCCGTCTGTGCTGTCCATCCATCTGGAGCCATCATCAGCAATGATCTCCTCTTCAGCAGCTTCAATGCTATCTCCATACAAGATCCCCTCCTCTGCGTTTTGGCGGGAATGCTCCATGGCATCCTCAAATTGCAGCCTGCCGAATCCAGATTCCACTAGCCTGCTGCCAATGCGAGCTGTCTGTTCCTGATCTGCATTGGCATCTTCGTGCTGCAGAGGCTTCACAAAGCCTGCCTCCAAGAGACTATCAGAAACCTTCTGTGCAGTCTGGATCCCTTGCTCCAGCTGTGTAGCTTCCTCAGTGGCTTCGTCATACTGTTCACTCTGTTGAGCTTCGAAGCCCTCCCTACCTTGTGACCGGAACTTCTGCAGCACCATCAGGCTGCTCAGGTTCACTTTCATCCACCAGTAGCAGTAGCAGTAGCAGTAGCAGTAGCAGTAGCAGTAGCAGTAGCAGCAGCAGCAGCAGCAGCAGCAGCAGCAGCAACAGCAACAGTATCGATGAGCATTCAAAGGATGAAGCAGCAACAGTATCAATGAGCATTCAAAGGATGAAGCATTGTCAGAAAACATATCAGCACCTGCAAGCATCCATGCGTGCTTGCATGCAACAAACTTGGAGGGGCTGGGCTATGCAGCAAGGATGGCATAGGCAAAATGTGGCATATGCAAATTGTGGCATGCAAAGACTGGAGAGTACATTGACTTCAGGCAAATCAGGGAGCGACATGCTATGGCATTAGTGGATCAGCATATCAGCTCATGCAAATGCGCATGTTTTGGGATAAAAGCGACACGAAGCAGGCAATGACTCAATTAGTGCAGCCATTGCTGCCTGACTCTTCTAAGCAACAGCCCAGCACATCAAACTGTTCAGGTTACATAGAGTGCAAGAACCCTGGTGGGCAGTTGCGGTGACCAAGGTGTAAACATTTCAAGCTATAGAGTATACATTGACATGTGCATGCGCATAACAGATGTCCATCGCATCGACAAGCTCTCAGCCAGCATCATCACATATTGTTGACACGGTAGGCATACAACACAGTGGGCATAATCCTTCTTTTCCATTCAGTCATTCCTGTCGTGAATAGACAGATGATCTGGTCAATATAGGCATGGGGTCTATCAGTGCATGAGATCTGTCAGTGTGTGCATGGGGTCTGTCAGTGTGTGCATGGAGTGTGTCAGTGCATGCACGAGATCTCTCAGTGTATGCATGTGCTCTGCACAACTGACCTCAACATGACTTGCAAGCGCGCTGTTTGCGGCTTCTTGTGGATGCTGACGAACAGTCTTAGCACAGGGCCATGCACTCTTGTCTCGCCAGTTGACCCCTTGGTTGGGGGGGTTGAAGCAGTCCAGGTTGTAGCCAGCATCCAGGACAGCAGCGCTAGCTGCCAGCTGCAGTGTTTGAGGGCACAGTCAGCATGCAGTGTAGAGGAAAGGAGCTGCTGTGTATTGAATATGGGTGCTGTGTAGAGCAAATTGCTAGCTGAAGTATTTGAGGGCACAGTCAGCATGTGATGTAGAGGAAAGGGGCTGCTCTGTGTTGACTATGGTTGCTATGTAGATTTGACATTGTTAGAAGAGACACTGCCTTGCATGCAGACATCACGACAGCAAACACAGGCTGCGCAGCAATTTAGCTTTTTACTCAAGAATTGGCCTCGGTGAGTATGAGAATGGAGTGCACGGTCAGCTTGTATGTAACATACAGTCACCACATGTTACGTAAGTGGAACACAACAGACAACAAGCGGGAAATAGTACCTCTCCTTTCATCTTGGCCTCATGCCACGTTGCATAGCAGTCAAAACACTTGGCTTTCTGAAGCACTTGGAGTCCCACAGTGTCTGTTGCCATCAGAGTGGCTTCCACATATGGCATCAAGTCCTGCAACATCAGAGGACATGCAGTGAATGCAGAGCTGGTGGACCAATCAAGACTTCACTGCAGTTGCATGGAGAGGTGTGTGTCTTTCACAGTACAACTCAGCATGCATGCAAGATAACAGATGCAAAGGCATGGAATTGGTGCAAGCCCAACGTAGCTTTACCTCTCTGATGGGCTCGCAGACAATGTTGGCACCCACCAATTTGGTAGTAGCAGTAATGCGGGAGGTCAGGAGAGTATGCCAAGCAGAAGCATGGTCGCCTTGCAGGGTGTGAGTGGGTAACAAAGGTCCTTTTGCAGAGCTGTCCAGCCATACAAAATATTGATACTGTGCCATGCTGACATGGACTGAGCTCTTCTCTCCCAACAAAACTTTGCCAACGTGACCAAGCTCAAAGCAGTCCCTGATCGTGAGGTATTCTGCATTGGCCGATAGCTGCGGCAAGCCGTGGGCAGACATGTGGCCGTGCTGTTGCATGGCTTGATCCACTACGATTATGTACCGCGCTGGGTCCTGAGGCTTGATAACGGCGCTGACGAAATGCTGCAGGTTGCCGAGAGCTTCCGGGTCTGCGTGACGATAGCTGTATACTACCAATGTGGTTTCGCCTTGGCCCGTTCTTGCGCCAGGCTCGCATCTTGTAGTATGAGCGGCGAGGACCGAGCTGACGAGCAAAAAAAACAAGCGCTGGCTTGCAGGCCTTCTCGGGAGCATTGCCGGCCGGTCAACGCGCAAGCGTAGATGGCTCGCGCTCAAGCCATAGTAGGTCAAAGATGCATATGCGTTTGGAAGAAGTCGGTCCCGCAGGGCTGCTGACCTTAGCTTTCGCGACAGCAGATCTATGAAAGGCAGTATGGGAAGGACACGACCAGTCAAATGCACAGATGGCGTGAACGTGTTTGGGAGACAAGTGCAGCTGTTTGCGATCCCACACCGCGTGCTTTTGCCCGCTGTCGACGGCGATCAGTGTCATTGGAACCCACCAAGAGCAGCATAGGAAGCCAAGCACGCGTTACGTGTGAGATGTCCGTCGCCTCACGTGGGGACACGTAAAGACTGAGAAACTTGACTAGTGAATTGCCAACACGGCTGTTGATCCGGCTATCGGTGATCAATTGTTTCACATACACTTTGGCAATCATGTTCCTATCTATGCTTCTCCATGTTTCGTACAACAACAAACAACACAACAGCTTTGATCAACAGGTTGTGGGTCACTCCAGCAAAGATTGTACTGTGCAAGCCAACTTTGACCCGTACAACTAAACGTATTCGTTCACCAAGGGTGACAAGCAAGTTGCAAGTCGACCCAAGCCCTCTGCATTTGGGTGAAGGCCATCTGGTAGGATCGAAGCATATATCTGCAGTCAGCAAACAACGTCCTGTGCTGACACAGCGCAATGACTTACACTCGTATACTTAGAAGTGGTGGTCATCAGCTCACAGGGCATACTTGCAGGCACATTCAAGTGCAGTGCAGTCAGCTGCAACAGATGTGAAAGGTTGTGGCAAGTGTACAAGCATTGTCGCAGTCTTGCAGGAAAAGTGTACTGCTCCACCAGTATGATGCATCAGGCAGCTGTGTACATTGTCCTTGACTCCAAGCCTGGAAGCTGCACATCCAGGTCAAGTGATGTGTGTGCATTGGGCCTAGGGCAGGCATACCTTGCCATCTGGCAGCAACTGAGGTCCACAGTCGACAAACTGTACTCCAGATAGTCCTGAGGCAACGGTCTTCAAACCAGCATTGACATTGCTGATGCCTTGAGTATATTTGTTTGGCTGGGTGTATACGCCATCTTCTTCCCCATCTCCTCGGGGTAACAACCCCATCACGATGACTGTTGTGTGGGGGTTCTTCTGCTTCAACAATGTTAGAATGCTTTCAATCCTGCAGAGGCAAACTGCAATGAGCAATGACAGAAGTGGTCCAAAAATATGATTTGTGCAGGCCCAAAGGCTTACATGTGGTTTTGGGCTATGTGTTCTCACTGTCAGCTGCAGTGCATTGCATTAATGCTATTCGTTTGAAAGAAAGCAGCTCATCACAGCCAGAATTTACGGTACACAACATGCCATGTACAAGCTCAATGCACATGACTAGCTTCTTGATCAGCAACATTGCACGCAACTGTGGATGCTTACTCATCTGCGCTGACATGTGCTGTCGTGCATACACACCTTGACACAACTCCACTCACTGCTGCATCTACACCTGACATGCCTGCGCTACAGCTGGCAGCTCCTAAGTCATTGGTCCCAATCAGCACAATGGAAATCTGAGGAGGATGCTGCATAAATATGTCTCCGTTTTGAAGCCTCCACCAAAGATTACCGGTCTGATCGCCTATAGTAACGTGACCGTGACAAAACACGACCGTGACAAACTTGAGGCGGATACGAGGCAAAGAGCCGACTTTAGTAATACCTCCAACTCCCAACACAGCAGCAGAGTGACTGCCAAAGTACTGTGCGTACACATCTGACATGCCATTGTTAGCGGGAGTTCCATCTTTCCACAACTTTGTAATGGAGTCACCATAGAAGGCGATGTTCACGCCCTGCAGCAAGCACACGAAGTGAGCTCGTGCGATAGAGATCGTTCTGATCAGTGAGGTACTTGCAGACAAGCAGATTCGACGTGAAACCTGGCTCTTGTCAGCATTCTGCACATCCGTAGCCATTTGTTGTGCGTTCTGTTGTGAGCATGTGTCCGTGCGCTCCGCAGCTTCGAGGACTAAAGTGCACGATGACTGCACATAGCTGTTGCACGCATCTGCACCTTGTGGCAGTATCTGCTGTAGCTGTCTGGCTTCTGAGGAGCCACTGAGGCTGAGAACCGCGGCTTGTAGTAGCACCGCAAACAGGCAGGCTCGTGACATGCGTTTGCAGTCACAAGTAAACCAGTCACAAGACAACATAACGAGCAACGGCGAACTTTGCAACTTGACAAGCTGATCAAGCCCTTGTGTCAGGCAGCACGAAGGGTCAGCAGTAAACCTATGCAACGGCAGTAGCAGGAGTTAGCCATGCGTCAAGCACCGAAAGCCGGGCTGTGCCTAAGCATCACAATTTGAATTGTTCGTAGCTGCCAACCTGGCACTGTGTGTGTGTGTGTGTAATTCGGAAGCTGGTTGAGTCAACATGTCATGATGAAATCTTCCAGCTATGCAGAACACACCATACTGTCATAAGCTGGTTTCCCTCCTAGTTGACGGTCTGTGCCTTTTTGGGAAGAGCCCCCCCTTTCCCCCCACAAAGGGTGTTTGAAGCGCGGTCATCATGGCATTGTCGCGACACCGATCGATGGCCCTGGAAGTTCATGAATTAATCTCTGACTTTGTAATACTCCAAACCTGTGCAAAGCCTCTGTACAGCGCAGATTTGCAAGCAATTAGAAACAGACAACGAATGTGTTTCCTGAGAAAGCCTTTTTGCTGCATGCGCCATATGGGCCATGCATGTGCCAGGTGACACAGCACCCAGTCATCTAAGAAGGCAACTCAAAGTTTTGATTCCTTGGACAGCCCGACGCGTACACTTGATAAATGTTAAGTTCACAGCCCTTCAGCAGCCAGGCAAGTCGCGCACGCCAGCAGATTTCCTTGGTACAGGCCTGAAGTCTAGTGCGCCATCATGTTGCGCGTACAGAGGCTCAAGGACCGATCAAAACCGGCTGCAGCCGGCCTGTCTTAAACTGTTTGGGTCCGCCGAGTGTATCGTTGCATAGCCGTTCATCATTTTTCTGCACCCTCAAAAGTAACACCGTGCTTGTGGAGCATGGTGCCGCCAAATCTTTGCGCAGCTACCCGCAAGAGACCTTAGGGCATCACTTACTCTTGGGGCCTCTTGACCGAGAGCCAGGGCAATTTGGGCTCCAAAGTTGCGACGGGCTCCATGATCCATACAATTGACATCAGCCATTTTGGTTCCACCTCTGGCTGCATCAGAAAGCACCGCACCACAATAGCAGCTACCTGTGCCTTGTTGGTCACAACCCTTGTGTTGCTCCCAGTCTACCTGGTCCTAGGACAGAGGCAACAGAAAATAGACCTA
>JAABUW010007083.1_pt1 | contig 13689 bp, 14 predicted proteins | sample 5560081 | NCBI WGS metagenome assembly JAABUW01 (sample SAMN10711882, study PRJNA513363) | rock metagenome | isolation source: Antarctica rocks | place: Antarctica: Victoria Land, Knobhead sud
CGCACGAGCACGGGATCAAACAAGCATGGCGGCGGCTGACTTGAGTCGTCGTAGATCTTCCTGCCCTATGCCGCGTCTCAGTAAAAACGATCAGAAGAAATCGTGACTCTGGCATGGAAGATCTATCGCCACTAGTATTAACTAGCAAATCATCTTGCAGGATGGCACCCACACTTGCCGTTTCAGGCAACCGGACTCCCTAATCTGTTCACGCTCAGCGATACACTAACCTCCTTTGTGACCACTAGCGACGCCACTTTCCCTGCAGCATGGACTCCGATTGGAGCATGCAGCAAGCGCCAACCGTCAGTGACCATCCTCGGATATAGAGTTTTCCGGCTGGATAACGGACCTGCAGCTGAAACATGAACGGTGTCGCATTCACAACCTTCTTTGGCGGCACAGCCATTGTTCTCTGGGAGAGGGTGGGACAAGTCAGATCTTGGTTATCGACGGTTGTTCCACTCTTGTGCAGATTTTAACATGTTTGGCTTTTTAAATGTTACAAGTGGGCTCCAAGGGCGTTAAAGGCATTGTCTTTACTGGGGAAAGTAAGGTAATGCATCGTCTATAGTAGGTTTAGAACAACCGATGCAAAAGATATCAAACGTTAGATGCAGTATACCCGTGTCAATGAACAGTTGGACCGGAACGAGTGTCATTGCAGAACGCACAGCTATTCTATCTAGCGAAAGTATGACCGAGGTAAGAAAGTGCATCAAAGGAGTGTAATCGCTGCGAAGCAGCAAGCCAAAGAGGCGTAGATAAAACATGTTGCATTCTGATATCGTCCCCTGCAAACAACGAGACCGAAGGGCGAGCATGATCCAGCCCCCAACGTTCGGCAGAGCGCGGATATGTACTCCCACTCTGCGATGGCTGTTTCCGGCCTGGCAAGGGTGTCACAGATCCTCCTCCCTACTTTTGGTCGTGTGGCGTGAGCAAGCATTCTCCCTTGGCGGATAGGCGAGCTTCATGGGGGTCAAGAGGCCCGTGGTAGCTTCATCACCCAAATGTGCTTTGGCAGTGCATGCACTTCCTCAGGCACGCTGGATCATGCAAGAGCATCCGGGGCCTGTTGTGGACCTTGATTCTCTGTCAAACTTAGAACCATCTGGCATTTTACTCCAAGCAACCATTGAAACGTCTTGGATCAGTCGCAGTTTCCGAGTCCTACTTGACTAGCAAAAGCAGTAGACACACTTCGAGCATCGTCATCATCCCCATTCTGCCCGCGTGGGAGGCGGCTGCTGGCGGAACTTCCACCGAAGCCGCTGCTGTCAGCGGTACGTCCACCAGACTCAACATAGCGCTTCAGCCGGTCAGATTGGCTGAGGCTGGTCTGTTTGGCGTCATTAATACTAAGGCCAGCCAAGCTGACTCCGCCTTGCCCGACAGACTTGCCGTCAACGGTGCTGGCTCCGTTAACATCCGACTCGGTGGCCGCATTGGATTCACCGGCCACACTCTCAGTAGCTCTGCTCTTAGCACCGTTCATGCGACGTCCATTGAGTGAAGGCCAAGTGTCTTGGAAACCAGAAAACATTTGCGGATATGCTGATGGAACACCGACGCCGCCAATGGCGGAAGAGTGAACAGACGACACATCATCAGGGATGTAGCCTACGATTGAGCCAGAGTCGTTGTATTCCTGGCGGGTGCCGTTGCGTCCATTGGTCATTCCGTTGGCCATATCAGAAGCACGCTGGTAAGACATCTGGTAGCGTTGAGGGCCACGGTACGACTGCTTCGGACGGCTGAATTGTAGCAGAGAGATTTGGAGATTAGATAGCGGTCCTTCCACTAAGCAATTCCGTTCCTTGAAGTGCAGGAGCAGATAATGCCACAATGGGTGTTTCGAGAGAACCTTCGGATTGCCGAGGATAACCAATCCATATTTCGCACGGGTAAGGGCGACATTGAGACGACGAGGGTCACTCAAGAAACCAATGCCTTGATGGTCGTTTGAGCGAACACAGGAAAGGACGATGAAGTCTTTTTCACGGCCTTGGAAGGCATCAACAGATGCGACTTCAATCTCCTTGTAGTTTTCCTTCTTGAAGGTCCCATTAGTTTGCATTGAACTGACGACATAGCTTCGCTGGCCCTCGTATGGTGTAATGATGCCAATGTCACCGGGCTGCACACCGGCCTTGAAGAACCGCGTAATAATCTTTTCCACGTTCGAGGCCTCAGTACGATTGAGATACGATGTGCCAGAAGCTGATATCTCTTCGTTTCCAAGATTAGACCAGAACATCATCGGTGAATCAACAACTGGCCAGGGAAAATCCACATCACGTCGAAGTCGCTGTTGCATAGTCACTCCGTTCTGTAGAGATCCTTCGTAGAACATGTTCGATGGAAATTCAGATAGACATGGATGCATACGGTACTGCACATTCAAACGGATGGGAGCGCAGCCGAGTATGACGAGGCGCTCAAATAAGGATTGATTGAGACCTGCTTTGGCAGCCTTCTTGTTCATGATGACTGGGCCAAGTTGCTGGTGATCACCAACGAGCACAACTTGCTTGCAGCCAAGCACCAGTGGGATCATGCACTCTGGCTCTGCGGATTGAGTAGATTCGTCGATGAGGACAGTACGGAATTTGAACCTGGAAAGACGTGGATCGCCTGCTCCAACGCAGGTACAGCAGATAACGTCTGCGTTAGTAAGAATCTCGCGTTCAGCACTACGAGTAAGCTGCTTGTACTTCTTCTCATCCTGGCTAGATAACTCCCCAAGCTCACTCTTCAGCTGATTCAGCTTAACCAGCTCGACATTGCTATCGTTCATACGGACCTGCTCATGAAGGGAAAGGAAGCCAACAGGAGACTCCACATCCTCACGAGATTTCGCTGTCACTCGAACAGTCTTCAGGCCTGTCTTGTGTATGCGCTCACAGAGTTGGTCCACAGCTACGTTAGATGGGGCACAAACAAGTACTTGACCGCCGTTAATCTTCGCCAAGTGGTAGATGATGGTGGCAGAGGTAACGGTTTTTCCAGTACCAGGAGGTCCCTGGATCAAACTCAACGGCTTCTGTAACACACTCTTCACGGCATTGATCTGACTACCGTTGAGTTCTGGTAATCCAGGTACGCTGTATTTCTTTGGCATCTGCGTTTTCATAGGCGCTGCTGCAACTTCATGGCCAAGGAGACGATGAAAGATGTATCCAGATACGCTCATCTCGTCTACAGCAAACGTCTTCATAGCCAGCTGCATACGATCAAAAGAGGTGGCTTTCCATACATAATCGGCACTAAAGTTATGGGTGCACTCGGTGGGCACGGATTTGTGATCACCCTTGGCTCTGAGTTCGATCGTGACTTCGTCTGATTGATTGTTCGGAATTTTAATGACATAGCCCACTCCTTCCCACTGTGGACGAAGCTCTCCAGTATACTTGATACGCATTTCGTCGCCAACTGCAAGCTTCACGTCTCCAAGTTCCAGCTTCGGTAGCACGAAACTAGCTAGGTGCTTGTTGTTGAGCCCAAAGTCCCAGCGAACAATAAGTCCATCTTGTGATTGTGACTCCTTGAGCTTTCGGTCGTAGTCGGCCTCGATCTTCACAAGGGGACCGAACACATTCTGATATTGGTATGCATCGTCGTAGTGAAGTAGTACTGGGGCCGGCTCGTCGTCCACGCCTACGCCTTTTTCGAGATCCGCAATGGTCGCTGCAGCGTTATCTTTCCACATCTCCTCAAGTTTAGCAATCATCTGCGGGCTTAAATGGCGTGCACGGAGTTGCTCCTGGTCTGATGGTGCGGAGACAAGCCAAGTTAGAAAGGAGCGGTCCTCAATTAATGGCTGCCATCTAGAAACATCCCAGTTCATATCCTTCGAAGAAGGCATAGCGGCGCATGGCTGACGGCAAAGGAGGACCACGACCGTATCCGACTTGGCTGGTATGAAGCCCAACAAGAAAACGTTTTTGGTCCCGCAATTATAGCATTCTAGGACAGTATCTCCCAGCGATGAGCTAGGGTGTAGCTGAACTTCCTTGTGCCGAGCGCGGACCAGGTGGTTGATTATGTGGGAAGAAGAGGTGTTGCCACGAGCGCTGCAAAACCACTTGCTACAAGCCAAACATCTTACGACAGAGCTCGGGTTGTGAATACCGCAATAGCTAAACAGAAAGGGTCAGTCTCGCCTGTGCTACAATCTTGACAGTGGGGGGCTAATCTCACGCGCATGCATGTGGTGGTAGTTCCTTCTCCTCTTCAGGTCTCATGCCTGCTTTTCCATCTACTCCATCCAGTGGCATGCTAAGCATGCTCTCAGTATCATCGTCATCAAAAGCCTCTGTACCATCGTCTTCGTCATCATGGCGACGTCTCCTAGGTCCTCCAGTTAGATTGCCCCTGCCGTACTCCCCATCAAGTATATTCTCGTCTGGGTCGATGGTCGAGAGGTCATCTCCAGCGTTTATTGTTGGTCCGGAGTCCGAAACGATAGAATTGTTGATGCTGTTGAAGAATTCCATAGTAGGGTGAGGATATTGCCGACAGTTCAATTAGCTTGTTCCCTCGTAAGCTGTCTGTCCTTTCAGATTCCGAACATATATTGTCCTATGCCCATGAATGTGGCCTCCCAGTAAGAGTTCACGTCTCCTAACAGCGCTCTACGCAGTGTCGTTGGGTGTATGGTACCTTATGTAGAGGCGGGAATTAGGAGTTAAGTGTTCTGTGGCGCAGGACTCATGTATTTTCAGGACTCTTCTATTCCCTTCCGGTCCAAGACTCCAAAGGAAAAGGAAGCGATGAAGTAGGAAACAGAAGAGTGAGTTGCTCCGGGCGGGTTGTTGTACGGAGGTAAGGTTCGCGAAGCAAGCGTTCCTGGACTGCAAATGCAAAGTGACCCCACTAGCCGAATCAAAACTTCGACACTTTTGTATTTCACTACAGCCCAGAAGATCGACTTTTTCTCGTTCTACGACATCTAGAGGACTAGGAAGCAATGGGGAGGAAACTGATTTGGTCAACAAGATGATAGTGCGCCTCCTGTCCGCCTTTAATCTCTCCTTCCCACCACAGTCAACAGCACCTCAACCCATGACCAAACTCCCACTGACCCATCCAAAAGCGACGACAAGCCCGCCAGAGGCGAGACTACCTCCACCGCCGCGCCCTTACTCTCCGCGACGCCGAGACTGCTGAAAAGCGTGCAAAACTCAAGGCTTCCCTCGCAACCGGCAAACCCCTTGACCCCTCCATCGCCAACGACAAAACCCTTCGCGAAGACTACAAATACGATGAAACCGCCCCCACAGATATCCAAGAGTCCCTTGACGACGAATATGCCCATCTCTCCGGTATCGTCGACCCCAGGCCCTTGGTCACAACCTCTCGCTCCCCTTCCACTCGCCTTTCTGCTTTCGCAAAAGAGATCCGCCTTTTGATTCCCACTTCCATACGCCTCAACCGCGGGACGCTGGTCCTTCCCAACTTGGTCCAATCAGCAAACTCGTCTGGACTTAGCGACCTCCTGCTCCTCCATGAACACCGCGGCACCCCAACCGCCCTCACAATCTCTCACCTTCCCCACGGCCCTACCGCATCCTTCTCCCTGCATAACGTACTCCTCCGTCATGACCTCCCCTCGCCCTCCCGTGGCACAGTCTCCGAGTCCTATCCACACCTATTTTTCGAAGGCTTCACCACCCCGCTCGGAAAACGTGTCTGCCAGATCCTAAAACATCTTTTCCCACCTCGAGAGGCTGCGATAACGAACCAGAAGGTCGGAAATAGGGTCGTTACCTTCAAAAATATCGAGGATAGTATTGAGGTGCGGCATCATGTATTTGTGCGGACGGGGTATCAGAGTGTAGAGTTGGCGGAGGTTGGGCCGAGGATGACGATGCGCTTGTTCGAGATCAGAGGGGGGACTTTGGAGGACAAGGGCGGCGACACGGAGTGGCATATGAACCAGTATACGAGAACCGGGAGGAAGAAGGATTATTTATGAACATTTCGGTGGAATTACAATGCTCATGCTACTCGCTCTTCATATTCATGCTAGGTGAGAGAACAAGACTACGGAATTTGAATTATCCGGTGGGAAGCCTGGGGTTGAACGAAAAAGGCAGATATAGCCATGACCGAAGAGAACAAGTGGTAGGAAATAGGACTGGATACCGAGACAGCAGTGAAACAAAGCCGCAAACGGCAAGAGGTGTCGCAGCGGAGTCGAGCAAGAAAATTAAACCGCAAGGGCTCCTCCCCTTCTCCATAGGCGGTAAAAAACCGTTTAGCTATAAAATACCCCAATCGAACACATGAAACGGCCTTTGATTCAACCTACCCCCAACAACACCATTCCTTCCCCCACAACAGTCTTGCCCATACCTGAAACTCCCTCCCCACAGCGCCCCAGTGCCTGTATTCTCTGACCTCCCCATTCAAACACCCTGCATCCACTGCTTCATTCCCCCCAGGCTCTGCTTTTCTCAAGAGACCAACGCCTTCACCCCTTCAATTCCGCCAACTACAACCCTTCACTCTGTCTTCCCTCAATCCCCGTTTCTCAGAGAGTATTCCCATCTCTCACACAACCAACCTCCCTCTTTCAGGGCTCGTCTCTCTTATGCTAAGGTTTAAGAAATCATTGGTTGTTGTTACTTCTTTTTAGAGGTGGTGATGGTTCTTGTCGCTCCATTCTTATCGCAGGTCTCCCTCTTTTCCCTTACTTTCTCCAAATACCTATTCCGCCCCTCCCTCCCCCGCCTCAACCCCCTCGCGCCTCCGTCCTTTCCTGTCCATTCCCATCTCCTTTAGCGCCCTAGATATCGTGCTCTGACCGACAACAATCTCCCACTCGTCAAAAAGATACTCCTTCATCCCATCCTGCTCTGCCCATGGCTGAGTCCCTACATCATGCCGCAGTCCGATCCTGGCCGCAGGTTGGATCGACGCCGGTGGTCCTGGTGCAGCCATGCTGTGCGGGGGTGTGTGATGACTCCAAGTTCTTAATCGCGTTCTAATCCTTCTGACGGTTCTGACGGTTCTGGAAGCGACGCCCTCGACGTCGGCGGTAATGTCGGTCGACAATCCTTGCTGTAGATGTAATGCAATTCGATCTCTCTGGGTAGAGGGAAGGGGAGGAGCCATATCGCGTTAGAATGGGTGTCAAAATCGGTGCTACGACTTACCAATTCTACATGTAGGCGACAGAGATATGTAAAATACATCAAAGAACATACCTACAACAAGGTTTCGTGAGGTTGTGGATCAGGTAATTCATGAATAGATACTAGACTCTTCCGCCACTGGGCCGAAGTTCGGAAGCCATATCAAATTTCAGGCATACTATTATTCGTCGTTGTAAGATACCTAACTGAATAGTTTAGGATATATTCTCTCTGCTAGATACGGCTGGGATTTAATTACAATCTGATAATGGCACGATTGGTGGTGGTCCTGGATATTTCACCTACATATAAGGGTAAATCAAAAGTTCGTTTCCGCCGTATTACCATTTCATTCGAATATAGTTTCATTGTCCTCAACCCCTTCTCCCCGCCCCTCCCCCAACCTCCTCACATCCCGTGTCCAGCTTTACCCCCTACAACCAAATTTCGATTGTAGAATACGATGTTTGCAGGAGAAGCTTGGGGTGGAAAGTTTGTCAAATGGACGGGAAGGAGAAAGGTAGAGGGAGGAGGAACCGGGGAGAAGGCGGGATTGGAGGCACTAAATCATCGTCATAAATACAAATAGTCACAGATGTCTGGCTGAGGAGTTGGGTTCGACAGTTCATCAAAGCAGAAGCACGGTTGGGATCAATTGATTGCTCTTTTTTCAATGGAACAAAGTAAGGTAGGTAGCTACTTTAATGCAACGATCAAGGCTTGTTGCCCTGCAGAAAACAGCCAAGAGAGGGTCCACAGTCGGGGATCAGCAGAGGCGTGCGTACAGTAGTAAGCGATTGCTGTAGGGTAGGCTGCGGACTGCGGTACGATCAGCGACGTACATACCTTACCTATGTAATGCTGCAGCCCTAGGGCCAAAGATCTATGCTTATCAACTTGCTACGTTTTCGATTCCGAATCTTTCATATTTTAGCATAGGTTCGAAATTTTAACATCTTTATACTTGAAGAATCTCTGCACCCATGACTCTTTGGAGGCAGATTTTTATTTCGCGACTCCACTATTTATAATGTTAAATTCAAAGAACGAGGTCGAGCTGGAAAATTTTGGGGGCATCAGTGATGCCGCAAGAAAGGACAATGAAATAGACTCAACTAATTCCACTCAATTGCCATCTCATCAATCTTCGCAAAAGACCGGCACAGAGAAACCGGTTAACGATGAGGCGCCAGCATTGCCTGACATATCGCGCTCTCGAGCTTTCGTGATCATATCCCTTCTCACTGGAGTTAGCTTTCTCAATACGATGGGTTCTGGGATTCTGACTGTTGCACTTCCAACAATTGCGCGAGATATCAATCTGAGCCCGAATTTGCTACTGTGGCCTGCCTCCGTCTATGCTCTTGCCGCCGGGTGTACACTGCTTATTTTTGGTGCTGTAGCAGACGTTGTGGGCAGTAAAAGAGTATGGTTGGCTGGGGCCGGTTTCTATATTGCGTTCACTCTGGCCTGCGGTCTTGCTAGAACAGGTATCCAGCTCATCCTGTTTCGAACAATCCTTGGGATAGCTATTTCGATGTGTCTGCCAAGTGCTGTAAGTATTACGACGAATTCCTTTCCTCGAGGGAAACGACGAAATATTGGTTTTGCTTGCATGGGAATGGGACAGCCACTGGGTTACTCAATTGGTTTGATACTGGGAGGAGTATTTACAAATACCATTGGCTGGCGATGGGGATACTACCTGAGCGCCATCATAAATACGGGCCTCTTCGCTGGAGCATTATGGGGTCTACCATCTGAAAAGTCACGAGAAGCGGTATCTTGGGGACGTCTCCTGCACGAAATCGATTGGATTGGGGCCCTTATCATAAGCATATCGCTGGGATTACTATCATATGTTTTGGCGTAAGTTTCTTTGACTGCACTTTCACCTGAAAGATGTTAATACGGATTTAGCATGGTCACTGCAAGCTATTCTCGTCTTGGAGATGCTCCAAACATCGCCCTTTTGGTTGTGGCGATCGTTCTAATGCCAGCATTTGTCTTCTGGGTTGCCCGGCAAGAACGCTTGGGGAAACCAGCAATTATTCCCAACAGCCTTTGGAAGAATACTCCTTTTACTGCAACCTGTGTCGCGGTATTCTTCACGTGGGCAGTCTTCAATTCCTTTCAATATTTTGCTACTCTATTGTAGGTTTAAATGCTACCTTCGTTATTGTAAGACTACTAATTGGATATTTTCAGTTTTCAGCGGGTCCAAAGGCTGTCGGCCATTCAAACATCTGTTCGCTTTCTTCCTATGGTGGTAGTAGGGGCTGGAACCAATATCGTCACAGGATTTCTTGTCGACAAAGTCCAAGTCCGCACGCTAGTTGTTGGTTCGGCAGCGATTACCCTCTTGCCGCCTATCCTGATGGCAGTGATTCAGCCGCAATGGATATACTGGTCAGCAGCATTTGTGTCAATGCTGCTCTCACCGCTCCATCCTGACGGTAAGATTTCTACGCTTTGACGTGCTGACCTGTGATTTTACTAAGACTAATTCCAGTTCTCTTCACCGTCTCGAATTTGATCATATCCAACGCGTACCCTGGCAAAAATCAAGGTCTAGCCGGAGGCGTGTTCAACGTTATGTCTCAAATTGGGAATTCGGTTGGGCTAGCAGTCACAGCCGCAATAGCGGCATCTGTCACAGCTCACGGAACCCTCAAGGGCCAAGACCCCAATAGCCCTGACGCATTGCTGAGGGGATATCATGCTGCGTTCTGGACCATGTTTGCCAGCATGGTTTTTGTGTGTTGTATCACCTTTTGGGGACTTCGAAAGGGGGGGAAGGTGGGTGGTAAAAGCGAGTGATGGTATAAATGCAGGCGGTTGATTTTAGCGATGACCAAATACCCATCCACGCCATCGTCTTATACGGAGTAAGGTAAAGTAGGCGAGCAAAGATGACGGGATGTCGTAAGTTTGCGGCGCGGGCCTGACAACGAATCGGACGGGACTCCGTGGGGAAAAACTAGAGAGAGTAGTGAGATTGTAACCGAAGCTGAGGTTACGAAGGAAGCACCAAGGATTAATGACCTAGGATCAGTGCATCAGGTAAGGTTTCTACCTACAGACTACAGTACATGTTTAAAACCCATCCCGCGTTTCCCACGATCTACTATGTATTACAAGTACTAGCTGATGGAGCTAAGCTCCAAGTAGGCCGAAGTATACCTTACGGAACAAGGCTAGAGTGCGGATTAGCGGGCCCGTAAAACCGAGTAGGGCTAATTTCCAACGTCAGCTTGTAAGAATCCTCATCCTCATTGATTGTTCTTCTGTAATCCTGAATCCCAAAGGATTCCAGGGCGATCGATCCATGCATGCGAGATACGATTGTCAAGCGTTGTTTCCCCGTAACATGAGAGACTTCTCCGTAGTAGTGGACAGGACATGAAAAGACTATTCACATTCCAATATGAATCCAATCAACCACAGACACACACGGACGTTGTCGACCTTCATGCGTAGTAGACGGCGCAGCTAAAGTACCTTTTGGTTCCCGAGACTCAGCCTTCCCTCATGCACCTGGCCATCCTCAGCCAGGCTCTCGAGATGACGATTGCAATGCTAGTCTTGGCATAGAGAGAGTAACCCGTCCTGTCATTCACAATCTTAGCCAGCAGGCCCCCCTTCCAATCTGACTTAACTCACCGCCATTCACCCCTCCACTGTCGTTCTAGGCTTGGGGTGAGACAATATACAAAAGTCGACGGCTTAGAGAGTCAGCATCATGACATGATCGCTAATTCGAGGCAATCTTACAATAATGTCGGAGGTAGCGATAGTTTCAAATGGGCTTTTCCAGGAACCCGATGCGATGCGTAATTGGATCGTTTCCGACGGGTTCACAACGCCAGTGAAGAGTTGAAGTGCTTCTTGCAGAGGATACCTGTGCAGGTCTAATTGAAAAAGAATTGGTACGGGGATTATATTGGAAGGTTGCACTGTATCCCCGCAAGGCTTCGCTGATCTACTAGTTCCCTTCCGCTGTCGAAGTCTTTGACGGTGGAGCGGGTGAGGAAGCAGGGGACGGACATGCCATTGCGGCTCGGCAGCTACTAGGCATATATACCCTAACATAGGTACATGGTCTCTATGCAAAACCCTGAGGCCTCTCTGGGCCACGAGGTTTGAACGGCCTGCCACATGCTCCACTGACTGGACGGCAGCTCTAGACACATGTTGGACTTTTGACGATGGAAAGAACCCAAGGCCGCCGCACTGACCCGGATGACCCCAGGACCGTCAGGGCAATGGAAGAGCTATGAGTAATGCTCTAGTGAGCAACCTCATTACACTAGCACTGTGGGCGGAAAGTTGAGAAGCCTCACAAAAGCTCCCAAATACGCCTCAAGTCATGCCCTTACATTAATGCTAAATCCTGTATGAAAATGGGTGGGGACCTGGTATGACCATGATTACTGGGTTCTGCAGCCTCGTTTACGAGCTGATATCGTGCCAATGGTCCTCGACTTTCTTTGTTGGGTTACATCATCGGTAATGGTAACGTATTCTCCAGGCTGTGATGTCTGAGCCTCTTGTAGTGCTTGTTTCTCCTTTCAATCGCGGCACGTGAAGTCAATCTTCCACTCAGAAAGCATCCTATATTACCAGCGACCTTGGACTGCAGAATCTGCATATCACAGCATTATGTATCCACGAGGGCAAGGCCAGAAGATTCTTGTCGTTGGCGCTGGTCCGGTAGGGGCTTTGGCAGCTATATATGCTTCCAGACGAGGTTACCAAGTCGAAGTATACGAGTTACGCAATGGTGAGTTCGGACGTCGAGTTCTATTCATTTCCAGCTTTTCCAACTCGACCTTTCCATTCTTCGTTGTCAAAGCCGTACGGTATTGCTGAGTTCAGCTATCTACACCAATCTACGCCTATGGTTTGATCCGAGCCATTTGTAATCTGTCACCCCTTAAGTCATTTGCTATATACTTTACAACCACTGACTCTTCACTGAATAGACCTTACCCTGCCAACCGTGGTTCCTCTAAACTTTACAAAATCGATCAACCTGACACTTTCGGAACGTGGAATACAAGGCTTGAGCCATAGCGGTAGTCCTGGTTTGTTGGAGGATATACTTAGCGAGACTATCCCTGTATACGGACGCATGGTGCACGGGAAATCTATGTTGGGAACCCTGACTGAAAAAGCAATGCCATATGACGTACACGGTCGAGTAAGTGAGTTGATACAGTTGCTAAGGGCGTTGCTGATGGATTTTCCTCTAGTATCTCCAAGTTGTGGACCGAGAAAAGCTCAACAAACGACTCTTGCGGGACCTGGAAACAGACCCGAACGTAAAAATATTTTACAATCACCAACTGGTCAGCGCCGATTTTGATAACAAGAAAGCCGTCTTCAAACGAACCTTTCCCCAAGAATGCAGTGAGAAGCTACCGCCAGCAAAACTAGTGGACATTGTCGAGGAAGATATACCTGTTGAATCAGTAGAAGTCAGCTTCGACCAGTGCATTGGAGCTGATGGTGCTCATTCCGCAACACGACATCAACTCACCAAGCACACAAGAGTCGACTTTCAACAGACATGGATCGATACGTTTTGGTGCGAGTTCATTGCCCCCGCAGCGGCCAGTGGAGGATACAAAATGTCGCCTAATCATTTACATATATGGCCTCATCCAGAATTCATGTTTTTCGCCGCACCTGATATAGTAAGCTCCCAATGTTTGCTTCCTCCCCTTCGTGTAGCGTTGACGAAGACACAGAATGGCACCTTCACATGCAATCTCTTCGCCTCAGAAGCAGTATTCCTAGACCTCGAAGCAGGTTCTTCCGAACACCTTATCGCCTTCTTCAACACCCACTTCCCGGGCGTAATCCCCGACCTCATCCGCCCCGAAGCAATCCACAGCCAATTCTTCAAAAACCGCCACCTCCCGCTCCTGGACATCAAATGCCGTCCCTACCACTACCGCGACACCTGCGTCATCGTCGGCGACGCCGCCCACGCCATGGTTCCCTTTTACGGCCAGGGCATGAACACCGGCTTCGAGGACGTGCGCTTGCTCTTTGAAGAGTTCCTCGACAGGGACGACGACGCCCAGGGACGGCTGCAGGTCGGCCAGAAGAGTGGAGACGCCGACGCGCCGTTTTCGAATGTGCTGGAGCGGTACACGAAGACGCGGATACCGGATGTGCATGCAATGAACGCACTGGCGCTGCAAAACTACGAGGAGCTACGCATTGGCGTTAAATCTTACCCGACCTTGACACGCAAATGGATCGAGGAGTTTCTCGATGTGTGGTGTCCTAGGTTGCAATGGGCTACGCTGTACAGTCGTGTTGCGTTTGGGAACGAACGAATGTCCGAGGTGACGCGGAAGGCGCAAAAGCAGAAGAATATCCTGCAGCTCCTGTTCGGCTTCGTTGTGTTATGGCCGCTGTCTCTAGTTGCGGCGTTTGTGGTGCTGCATGGGCGGACGTCGTGGGCGATCTAGAAGTCGTGTGGTGCGGGTGAGTTGGGAAAATTGCATTTTCATCGGGGTCGAAAGCATTGCAT
>JAABUW010007088.1_pt1 | contig 13686 bp, 17 predicted proteins | sample 5560081 | NCBI WGS metagenome assembly JAABUW01 (sample SAMN10711882, study PRJNA513363) | rock metagenome | isolation source: Antarctica rocks | place: Antarctica: Victoria Land, Knobhead sud
CAAATCCCCGGGCGTCACCATCTGCTATAAGATAGACGGCCAGCTCATGCATTGCAAGAAGCCCACAGAGGAGGTGCTGATGTGGATTCTGATGTATGCTGATGACATTTTTTTGGCATGTGACACCGCTGAGAAGCTCAGGGTAGCTGTCACCACTATGGATGCCACATTTCTGCGTTGGAAACTTACACCCAGCACAAAGAAGACCAAAGTGCTGAGATAGATATGTCACCACAATGCTTGACTGGTTTGCCTAAGCCCAGTAAGTAACATCCAATAGACTGAGTAGTGCTTGAAGTGTGTTGTGATTTCCTACACCACATGTAACAATCTTATCCTGGCTACAGGTCTTACAGACTTGCCCCTCATATAGAGCAACTCAGGCCTGTTTGGAATTTGCAGTAAAGCATGCAGGATAGATAGCTCCAAAAATGCAGGAGTAAAAGAGCCACTTTCACTGATGTATAGCTTCAGGTAGGTATCACCATGTTTGCTGTTCATTCTGCTGCCTTGTCAGACCAATTTGCAAATTGCAAACTATTTGAGTTGGCAAATTTGCTTTTACTGAAATCTGCTTGTACCAAATTTGCTTGTCAAGCAAGCCAGCATGAGTATATGGCTGATTTGCAAGAAGTTGCTTGATAGGTCTTCAGGGAGCTCCTTGCAAGAATTTCTTGTCTGAGTTTTCTTGTTCAGCTGAATCCCATACTAAGATGGCTTGCTTCCAAGCACACAGCCAAGCCTGATGAAAATTCCTGTCAGCATATTTGTCTTCAAAGACTTGAAAGCATTCCACCAGCCTGTCCAGCCCTTGACCTATGGCATCTGCTATAGCATCTTCCACACAGTCTCTGTTGCTCACAGGAACGAGGTCCAGAGCATCTGAGATTTCCTGCACCTTGAGGGGGATCTTAGGGCCCTCCAGAGCAATAAAGTCATCCTGTTAGGGTGAGCCTTCCTCTTCAGAGGCTTGAGCTATATCTTGCTCAGCAATGCCTGTTGCATACAGCTTAGTGTCAGCATCATCTTTCAGAATCTTCTGTTTGTCCAGCTCTTTTCTCCAAGCTCTAGGCAGCAAAGGCTCAACAAGCATAGCTAAAGCAGGTGTCTGTGCTCCAGTATGTCTCAGCTCATGCAGCAGGGTATACATGCAGTGTTGTCTGTACCCTGATGTGTAGCTGGACCTGTGCAAGAGTTTCTGGGCAAAAACTGCACAAGTGGCCAGCAAGAGTTGACAACGCAGCTTTGTTGATCTTTGCAGAAGAGTGTCCTCCTGTGTCAATGTGAGAGTTGCCTTGTTGATTTGAACATATGCACAAACATCATACATGTCTACAATCTTGCTTTGCACAGCCCCAGTTGTCTCTATAGGTTCCTGGGGCTGTCTTTGGTATGACTTCAAAGTCTCCACTTGCTTCTGCAGGTGGCTGATCACACCATCAAGACAGGAACAAAGAGTGAGAAGCTCATCTCTCTCTTCATCCTCATCATCCTTTTTGGCAGCATGCTCTGTGCTTGTAATGTCACCCTGGTTGATTTGGCTGAAGACCTGCATTGCCACCTTGGCAGCACCAAGGTTTTGAACAGCAAGACAGCTATCTTCATGTAGGTAGTATACTCCTTGCCTGCCAGTTTTGACAACCCACCCAGACAGTTGACCATCAGACTTGCTAACACATTGCTGAAGCTGTTCTGCTCAGTCAAGCTCATGTCAACTGTGTCAGATCTCAGCCTATAGGTTATGTGCATCAGCAGCATTGATTTTGCAGAGTGGACTTGGGAGATTTTGTCTCCCTCAAGATCGATGAAACTTCTGCACTGAGTCAGAGGTTGCAGCACCAGGAGCTTGCCTTCACACTGAGCCCTTCTAGACCATCTTGTCTTGCTGAGAGGCTTTATTGCTTGAGCATCAGCCATGGACAACATGTCAGTTCTGGAACAAGCTTTGAATCTTCTGCCCCCTAACAGTGACAGTTGATGACAAGGCAGTCAAGGAAGCTGTTATCAGTCATCTGGCGCAGGAGGTTTGTCTGCATCTACGTCAGCATTTCCCCACTTCATCATTTGACATTGCTGAGGACAGTATGAAACAGGCTCTTGCCACAGGTTTGATCACCACACAGCAGAAGGTCATTGCCAATCCTCCCACCTTTGTGAGGATAACCAAGAAGTATCAAAGACGTGCTAGCACACCTGCCTTGAGCAACACAAGTAGCTTGACAAACAGTGTCAGTGGAGTTGCAGGCAGAGCTGGGAGCCCAGAAGTCAGCAGCTCAAACCAATCTGGTGCTTCTGCATCTGGCTCAGCTGGCAGCTTGGGAGTCCAAGACTTCATGAACCCAGACATCCTGAAGACTGCCAAGCTTTGAAAAGCTCAGTAGAGGTGAGCTTGTAGGTCTGGTCCAACACTACACTCAAGTGACACCCTCAGTAACAGCCACAAAAACACAACTCATCAAGAGCTTGATGGATGCTGCTGTTGGGCTGCAGTGATTTGTACGTATGACTGTCATGCCTGACAGCACAAGCATCTGCAAACTACACAAATAAAGACTCTATAATCTGCACTTGACAGCAGTTTTGCAAGTACCCTCATCTTGAATCAGCCAATGTGCTGCTACAGCTTGTAATCTCCAGTGAATTTCTGCATGCAAGTGGTGGCTAGCAGTTGTATGAGAGTTACAATGCATTATTTCATCTCAGGGCAGGAGTGCTCCAATCACAGCACTGACTTGCACATGGCATAGAAACACATGAAGGGTCCAACCTTTCATGTTTGCTTTCCCTCTGTCCATCTGCTCAGGCTGACCAGAGTCAAAACAATGTGAGCAGATCAAGATGATCTGAGCCTAGTGGCAGACATAGCCTTTTGCATACTCAATAGGGTATCAATCACAGCTGCTGCTAGCTTGGAGTGAAGAATGAATGCATCTGTGTCTTGATAGCTGAAGACAGGACCTATACCCTCTGCAGATCCTAGTGCATCAAGCACATGCTGATGCAGTGGAGCCAAAGCAATAAAGGAATGTCCTTTTGTGATGTTCATCTGGACTGTCTTGTCATCCAAGTCTATGACAAGCCCTATGCTGAAGTGGTGTCTTGCTCCTGAGTCCACACTGTGGTATCCTTTCTCCCCACTCATCATACATGCTCCTTGACAAAACTGTTGTTGATGGACAAATTGCTGGATGAAGTCAGAAATTTCTGTTGCTGCAGTGCCCATGTTCACCATTAGGTCACCATTAGCTCAATGGTGACATATCTGATCAATTTTGTAGGTTTTGGGGAGGAGTGACAACCTGAACATGCAGCCTGTGGTATGACCTTAGTGGATCAGCAAACCATCAGTCATTACACAACAAACATGCAATGTAAGCTGATCAACTTTGTTATCCTTGCAATGCACATTTTTGCAGTACAAGCTGTAAAAGAACTCCCAGTCAAAATGAGCCATTTGTCAAGTCCCACCATGATGCATGTTTGCTGCATGTATTGCAGGACAGCATCAAGCACAACAGCCAGCACCAGGACCACAGCAAGTCAAACAAGTCACAACATGCAAGAGACTATTGAAAACTGATTGTTGCATGGCCTTTCTGAGGTGTGCCTCATTCACATTGATCATGCAGCTTGACCTATTACTGTGCTTCTGATGTGCTGGTAAGCCTGTTGCACTGCCTGTCTGTACTGTCCCAAAGTGATACTGGTTTCAGCTGTGAGTGCATGATGGTCCTGTTTGGCTGTGTGACTGGCAAGCAGTCTTGCCCCCTCCCTCATCTGGTCCAAAGTGAGTGCCATGTGCTCTGCCATCTGGACTACTAGACTGACTGCTATGGCTTCACTTGCTCCAGCCAGGATCATTGACTCAATGAGCTGAGGCAAGTGCCTGTTCTTCCTGTGCTGAGTGGAGTTGCGTCTGCCCATTACCAGAGTGTTGTCAGTCTTGATCTTCTTGACCCTCTCTGCAATTGTAGTGGAACCAAAGCTCCATTCTGACCATGCAAGCTGGACTGAGCTGATGTTGCCACTTTTGTTGTAGAGGGGTGGTGCCTGAATCATACCAGTGGTGCATGCTTGGGCTTCTGCTGAAGGAGCCACATGCACTTCTGGAGCTGGCACTTGAGCTGGTGCTGGTAAGGCAAGCACATCAACATCACTGTCCTGCCTACTGTTGGGCCCTGGGCTAATGTTCATTGCTGCCACCTTCTCAGCTATCAACTGAGCCACAGCTTCTGGATCTCCAACCACAGAGCTGCCACAAAGCTGTTTCAAGCAGCCTTGCATCTCTGTCAGCATGTCCCCCATTGCAGGACTCACATCCATCTCTGCTTGCTTGTTTGCCCTGTCATGACTGGTCATGACCTGCTGTGCAAAGTTCAGGTACTCCTGGGTCATGATGATTTGGGCAGCTGCAGGCAGTCTGTGCAGAACATATGCCATCCCATATCTGCAGGACAAGCTCATGATTGGAAAAGGGTGTGGGTTGCCAGCAACCAGCATCCTGGTCCATGCTCACCTCTGAGTTCTGAAAGGCAAGTTCTGCCAGAAGCAGATGCCACTGTACAGGACTGTCTGCAAGAACCCCTCAGCAGCCTTGTCTGACATCAAGTCATCTGCTTGCCTTTTGCCAGACTGCATCCTGGCATTCCTTTCTTGCACTGTGTCCAGCAGTGCCCTGACTCTAGGGAAGATTGCATCTACCCATTCAGCAGGGACTGGGACCTGCAACATTTGCCATGTGTTTGATCATTCTCCAGAAACTGCTGGCAGGCATAAATGTACAGGATATTTGAAAGCCACCAAAGCAGCAAAAATTGAGTTGAAACTCTGTTTGACATTCTGTATGTTTTTCTGCACTTTCTGTGTGTGAAAATGTACATGTACCATTGTGCTCACCAGGGCTCTGCCAAGGAAGTGACGCCTCATGAAGGAAGTCTGCTCCCAACCACTGGCAATAGCAAAGGCTTGCAGTGCTGCCACGGGGTTCTTCTCAATGTATGCTTGTCCCAGGCTCCCTTTGGCCCAGTGTCCTGCATGACAAGCATTGCTGACATTGCTGACATGTTATGTGTGTCAAAGTGCATATCACTGTCACACAGTGGTGCTTTGTGCTCATAATTGGCTACATACAGAGCTGCAAAATTACCCCAGATTTGGAGCAGCTCCATCCCAGCACCACCACTGGCCAGCAAGATGACACCACTGTCCCTGCACTCTTGTCAGGTGAGTCACTTCTCATTTGTGTTCTCACAGTCAACAATCGAGCAAATCTGCTGCTGACCTGAACAAGTGTAACACTTTGCTCTTCACCACAGGATTGCCCTCCACCTGTTGCAAGATGTTGAGCAAGGGTTTTGCCAGGGCATTCCTGTCTTGCTTCTTGTCAGCATGCCACAGATCCTTGAAAAGCAACCTGTAAGCCCACCTGCACAGGTCACATGCATCTTGCCAAGCAGTATGTGCAGGATGTACATTTGGTGACTCAGGACATGAGCATGTCATGTTGATGGTGCAAACAACTGACCAGCTATTGTCTTGATTCTCTATCTTCTGCAGGATGTCCAAGCCAGTCAGATTGAGGCTGAACACAAGCAGATCAGCAAGTGCTCCAGCAGCATCCAGCATGGGGTCCTTGTGTCTAGCAAAGCCTGAGTACCTCAGCCAGCCATAAGCATTTATTTTTCCTGTTCTGCAGTGTAGCTTGATAATGCTTGCCATTCAGCACTTTGCAACAGGGCAGAGTGAGTTGGCAAGGTTGCCCTGCTAGCCCTGCCACACACTGAAAGGTCTATGATTTTTTACCATGTGACCACCTGCATGGGCACAGGCACACACCGCACAACTGGTGTGAGGGCAAGCAAACTAGGCTTTGCATCCATGAGATCATCACCTGCAGTGTCAGGCAACAAGTCAAACATGTGTGCAACTTAACAGTAAACAGCAGCAGCACATCTTACCCCTGAAACCCATTGAGGTCCCTAACAAGACCATGGCTGCTACTTTGAATCCATTGAAGTGGTCCTGATGTTTGCAGGCATCCAGAAGTCTCACAACTTCATCAGCATCCAGACTTGTAGCTTGGAAGCCATCTCTCAGTGGATCACTATCAGGGCCTGCAGAAGGTGGAGAGCTTGAAGGGTAGCATGTTCAGGTTGAAGTTCATCAGCTGTGCTCACCAATTCTGGCTTCTGTAGTGGCTGCAATAGCTTTGCTGGTGGCAGATTTGATGAGAGTCTCGTTGCTGAATTGTTCACCATAAGGGGGAGGCACCCCTCTTTGAAGTTCCCTGTTTCACTGTTTTGATTGAATGCACAGATTCAGCTGCTGCCAAGCCTATTGCTTCTATCACAAATGATATGAGAAATCACCTGATCTTGGAAAGTGCTTTTCTAGCCACCCTGACAGTCCCAAAAGGGTCTTTTGACTTCTTGTCAATCATGTCTTGAAGCAGGTCTTCCAAGAAGATCACACACTTTGGAATGGGATGTACAGCAGTGTCAAGAGCTCTTGTGTCACACCAAGCCTGGTGCATGCACATAATGTTGGCTGCAGAGAACCTGCTAAGACACATGTATATGCAGAGTGGCTCAAGCTTAGATGGGGCACTTTGCATGAATTATCAGTAGTACCAGCCACTTCCACAGAGCAGTGCAAAATGAGCTCTTTGTGTTGTCCTCCAGCTTCTCCCACAGCTCATGATACTTACGTAGCCAGATGTCATGAGCAGTCATCCTGTAGCAGAAGAATATCATATGATTGAGCTGTGTATAACAAGTGTGGACCCCAGGTTTGTCAAGCTACGTGTCATATTCACAGTTGGGTGTCTCGTTGCAGAGGCAGAGCGTCATCTCCGGTGTAGATCACGTGCATCAACGCCATGATGTCATCCCTTGATTTGGCCTTGCTTCGGTTCATTTGCGACACAAAAGTTACAACAGTTGCTTCTGCAGCTGCATTTATGTATTGAAACAGCTAAGTATGTTACAAGCTTTAGTCCCAGAGCTTCAACACCCAAGTATGTCGCTGACCAAAAGGAAATTTGCGTGAAAGTAACAAGACGCCGAGCGGAAAAGAACAAACAATCCCCATGCTGAATCTTGATCATGCTGATTTTACGGACACATTCCGTGACGTTCTCCGTGTTCGGCGGTTTGCTCCGTGTGAGCTGCGGAACCTCAGCGTGGTAAATCACGAAACCGTCTGGCTGTACATTCCGACAAATTCGGAAACCGTCTGAGAAGAGATTTATAGCGGAATTTCCCCACAGACGCTTTCTCCAGATTCCAGACGGTTTTGACCCGAATTTGCCGACATGTCTCTTGGCAAAATTTGCGTGTCGGTGGCCGCACGGAGGCACTGCTCCAAAACAGCTCGAGCTGTGATGATTGCTATAATTTCCCTGATGATTGCTATAATTTGTGACGCCTGCATTGCTGCGTGTTGGCGGCTTGCGACCGGCCAATCAACAAGCACATTTTTCGCGGCATGGGCCTGACCCAGCATGATTCTGTATCTTGCAAGAGCAGAGAGTGCTAAAAGAGATCTCAGAGATTACAAGGACACCCCAACATACCGATCACAGCCATGATCACGCTCTCAGAGCCGACTTTAAACGAGGTTCCGTTACATGGCTTGATGCTTCAGATTATTCAAAGCCAAAGTTACTTCTTCATCGTAAACCTTCTTGAACTCAATGACCGTCCACCCTGTGTTCAACAGCAATCGTGTTTCAAGTTTGTCAGCAGATGTGCTTCTTAAGATGAAGATTGCTGCACTTTGTTGTACTATTAGTTTTCCTCTGCCCCTTGTGGTTGTCAGCCCAAAGCCCTCCAGCACTTTTGTCACCAAAGCAATTGCAGCTTCGCTGGACAGCCCCTGCTCGACCAAATGCTCAATTGCTTCAGGCAAGTCTCTGTTCTTCCTCAGATTGTTGACTGCCTCTTCTGAATGGCCTGTTCTAGGCAGCCTCATCCTCCCCTCCCTGTTCTTCTGTGGGACCAGCTGACTCTTGATGCCTGAACACTGCCCATCACCAACCCATTCATGATATCTACCAGAGATTGTCCCACTCTTGAACATATCTGGGTTTTTCTTTGGCAGCTTCTTTGGCTTCTCTACAAGCGTTGTGAATGGTCCAGGTGCAGCTGGGTCAGGCAATGACACTGGCTGGCCAGTCTGAGACATGACAAGTGTTGAGGGTGTGTTGCCTGTCTGGACACTAGGAAGCATTGCTGGCCCTGTGGAGAATGCTTCTGTCAGGTTGGTGGAATGCTCTGCATTGCTCCTCATCATTTTTGTCCTGATCAAAGCATCCTTCATCTGAGCCAGCTCATAAGCTTTTTGCTCCTCTGCTTCAAGCTGCAGGTCTAGCTTGAGATCAAGCTCATCCTGCCTGTTCTGCAACTTCATGGCATCAATCTTTGCTTGCTTCTGGGTCTGTGCAGCAGTTGCTTCCACCCTTTGTCTCTTTGGTGGTGGCTCTTGTATTTCTGCTGTCATGGCAGCTAGGGCAGCTGGCACCCTTGTCCCTACAGCCTGGACATGCTCCAGTTTCCACTGTGTAAGATGAGGCACTGCATCCATGCAGTGCAGCTTCTCCATGCTGTCACATTCTGCCACCCTCATTGCTGTGGCAAGTTTTGATATGCCCTTGTCTGCATGACTTTGGCAACATTTGGCAAGCCTTCCACATAGCCCAGCCCATACTTCAAGGTGTTTATGGCTAAGTTTTGCCACCATGCAACAGCAATCTTGGTGAGGCACTGATGCAATTCTTGAAAACTGGAAGGCAAATCATCTGGCATGTCTGAAAGCCCTGGAAGGAGAGCATTGCACCATGACATGTCCACAACAATTGTGGCTCTTCCTAGATGATGATTTTGTCTCCAGCCTTGACTTTCAAAACCTGCCAACACTGCTTGCTGTTTCACATATGCTGCCAGTTCACCCTTAGCATAAGACCTGCTTTGAGTGTCACCCTTCCAGTTCATGAAACGATTGACTGCATCAAAGTCAACTTCAGCAGCAAGGAGAATGCCTGTAGCACATTTTCGGAACAGTCCACTACATTTGTCCTTGTCCCAGGTGGGAATTTGTTTAGTCACTTGTTTTATCAACCTGTTGATTTCCCCAACTCCATTCTCCTCACTTTTAGAAAACCACATCTTGCTCTGCCACAGCTGAGGGTGTCTTGTTCTTATCATATCGATGAGTCCAAAGTTGTTGATGGCGATCTCATGAGCAAGAAGGTCAGCCAGCCCACCAACTGGGTCTCTATCTGCCCTGGCGTTTGGAGTAATGCCAGTCCATTCGGTTTCACCAGTTTTGTTCGTCTTGTCTTTGGCAATGCCGATTCCCAGGATCTCAACTTTGTGCGGCAAGACATTCAGGTCTGCTACTTTGCAAACCAGCTTTCCCCACGACTGCTCGACGATTCCACATCCTCGAAAGCCTGCATGATATATGGCATGAAGTGAGTATGACAATATTGGCTGCAGACTCTGCACTGCACTGCAGAGTCTGACAACATTAGCTTAAAATTCAAATTTTATGTTTTTGGGAAGTTCTCGACGACATCGCAGTGCGAGAGCAGCAGCAAGCTGTGCTTGCGGAGACCCTGCAACAACTGCAGGTGCTGCTGTGACGCAAGCGACCCACCTGTTTGGATATTGAGCAGAATGAGTTCTCTGGCGCGAGCTGCCTGCAACCGGTCTGGCATGCTGGCGATCACGCTCAGCAGCTGCTCCACGTCATGGGAAGTCAGGGTAGTCCTGTCCAACTGTTTCTGGTTCTCATCTACAGGTCGATGTATGGCGGCTTCTGCCCCATCGTTCCACGCCATGCTTACGATGTTCTGCATGTAGGCATGTTCTGTTTCTTTGAGCTTGGGACGGCCTTGCATGCAGCGAAGCTTCTTGAACTGCGCGAAAGACTTTCTGACATTTACTCCTGGGTTTTTGTGCCCGGCTTCGAGATGACGAGCTCGCTCCGCTTGGAGGAATTGTGCCCCTCTCTCCGTAGTCGTTTCCTTGGGGTCATAGTTGTTTCTTTCGCAGAAGCCAGTCCAGCTTTCGCGGAAGACGTTAAACGTCTTTTGTGTGTTTGGCTTCCGTTGTTCGTACTGTTGGCGAACGTTGCTGTCGTGGACGTCTTTCGGCGAAGTGTTTTGAAAACAAGCAAACCTGTCAGCATCCGCTTCCTTGTTTCTGTTTTCGAAAGCCAACAGATCGGTTTTAGCGTCACGATGTTGCTGTGATGCTTCTTGATGATCCATCTCGGTCAGAGAGACAAGAGGCCGAGTACTGCAGCACTCGAGCAAATTAAGCAATAAAACAGTTTAATGTGTGTTACAGTTCAAACGAAAGTAATTTATATGTGCAAGCTGCATTGCCTCTAAAGCTGGCGAAAGCTGCTTTGATGAGTCATAGCGGCGAACGGCATTGCGACCGCTTTCTAACGGCTCAAAGTGAGCTAAACATATCACTTTCTTTCTATGCCGTTTGGGGTGTCGTTTTGACACCCCAAACGGCAGCTTTGAGGGCTGAAACATGCTTGTTATCATTTTACATATGCAATTGATAACACCCGAAATGCCAAAAAATCGACCCACAAACTTTTTCAAAACCTTCAGAGCTTTTTGGAGCTTTTCAAACTTTTGGGAAAATTAGCATTTTTACCTTACAAATGATAACAAGACAAAAGACTCTCTAGCAAGCCGCTAACTCACATGTGTACACGCAAAGACCTCTAGAGATCTTTGGTGTTCTTGCTGTCATTCACGATCGAGTTGGCCGCCTCATTGAAGGTCTGGCCGCCTCATTGAAGGTCTGGCCGCCTCATTGAAATCTAGATTACTTACATGCTTGCAGTCTTGCATAGCTAAGAATTAGAGCGGGCTAGTCGATTTTAGGCAGTCTTTGAAGTTCGCGAACCTTGTGCCTGAGGTATCTCATGTTGCACGGAATACGCGCTTGATCTGGTTCCCAATATGGCTTCCTCAAAATTGCTGCGATGCCGCGCTGACCATACAGCATCCCGACGTCCAGCGTCAGGTCACGACCAGTGGCGCCGTTGTACAAGACGGAAACAAGAACGACGGTGCCTCTCAAGCTAGGAATGGCAGGGTTTATTGGCTGTACGTCACGCCGAAAGAGGCCAGACTCGTCAAAATACAGTCTGGTATGCAGCTCGAAGTCGCGACTCAACGGGTGTCCCTCGATCTTGCGGCTTTCTTGCCTTTTCCAACCCCACCGTTCAGACCAGCTACCCTCGGGTTCGTCCGTGAAACCTTGATGTCCCTCCTTGTGACATTCATAGATGGGGGCCATGCTTTGCGTCTGCACACAATACAAAAACACTTCAGATCTGCGCCAAACTGTCTTGCTGAAACTGAACAAATCGTGGCTTACCGTGCAATGCTCTGGGTTCTTGGGTTTGTTGCGCTCAATAGCAGAGCCAATCGACAAATTTGCAAGTTTACCGCGAAAGAGCGGCATGTTGTTGCTATCTCTTCTTCTTCATGCTTCAAGCATCTTGGTGGCATCATTCTCCGAAACCAGATCAACTGAGTGCCCTCTTCCGGAATGTCTCGGCGCTATCCCTTGATACTGTGCTTGTGTCGCAGGAGAGTGACACATTTCGGCGGCCAGCTGTTCGCGATCTCTGATGGTCAGCTGACCGTATGCCAGCGTGTGACTTATGTAGCTGTGTCTCAGCAAAGTCAGCGTGCAAGGCTTTCCGAACAGTCTTTGCAGGGTACGCCTTGCATACATGGCGAACGCACTGTGCGTGTACGGCTTCGCACGGTTGCTTTCGGTGAATAGGTAAGGTCTCGGATTTTGCTCAAGACTAGCTCTCAGCTCCTTCGTCAACTCATGTCCCAAAGATCTGGTGTAGAGCACTGGGTGGTTTCGGTCTTGGGTCTTGAACTCTCTGAGGATCAGGACCCCAGCTGCATTTCGGTCAACTGGGAGCAAAATCTCATTGGGGGTCACTTGATGCAACAACGCCTGCTTAGCAGCCTCATCATCATCACATTTCAGCAATTGTATTGCACGGCATGAAGATCATTCCTGAGAGGAGGAATGCATCCACCATAGAAGGACAACAGCAGCCTCTCTTTGCTGCCAAAGGCAAGCTTCTTTCTCACCATCTGCAGCTCTACATAGCTCACAAAACCTGCTCTCTGTCTCTCAGTTGGCACATTGTCTTTTGCTCTGTCTCTCAACTGAGCATCCAGTCTTTCATATTGCTCCAGGTACATAGCATAGCTAGCTTTCTTGGTTGCTTTCAGGTTCAGCAGCTTGAATGCTGCAAGTACAGCTACAATCATAGTTCTCTGAGTGCCAACTTCTGTATAGCTTCTGAAGATCCAGTTCAGCACCTTCTGTGGATGCAGAGTCAGGACCGGATGAAGTGCTTTGTTCTTGGCTGCTGTTGCAATGAGGGCCAATCTTTTGGAGTAACCTATTCTTGTCTCCTCACTCAGGTGATCAGCTCTCAAGATGGCTTGTATGATTGGATCCACACTGTCAATGTTTGTCATGGCAGTCTCTGGCTGCATGTGTGAAATTTGTTTAGGTTAGGATCCCAGCTGGATCCTAACAATATCAAAATCATCATACAATCAGCTTTACAAGTGTGTGAGGTTGACACGCAATCAATCAAATGCAAACTGTAACATTTGTCAAGACTTGCACACAAATTCAAGGTTCCCAGAAAAGTATAGAGCTTAACTCAAAATATAGAGATCCTCAGCAAGTGATTTGGGTTGAGCTTTGCAAGGGCAACTGCAGTAGTGGAGTGCGTGTTGTTGTCACACACACCTACCCCTGATTTCTAGAGATATGTATGCTGACATGTGCAGTCGCATGACTGATCAGGATCCAATCAATGTTGCAAAATACAGCAGTTCAAACAAGGTAATTATTGCAAATGAAATGAAGCTGATGAAGCCCACTATCAAAACAGTTGCGAGTTTTAAAGAGACACCTTTCAAGAAACACCTTCTAAAGAGACATCTTGCATACGATGACCAATGAATGAAGCACCCTCTACTTCAAGATTTCCAACATATGTCTGCTCCAAGCACACACTTGCAGTGAGGCACGCTAAGCCTGCTGGAGCGACATGTACATTGTGGCTGTGCAATGATCAGCAATAACATTTGTGCTACAATAACTTTGGCAGTAGCTTGATTTGCAAACATCAAGGCCTGCATTGGTTCAGCATTGCTGCCAGGCCAGCATGCACCACCAGATCTGTACGACCCAAACTGAGGTGCCACTCCACATTCTCAATCAGAGTCACTACCTTCTTCTGCCTCCTCCCTGCAGCCAGCTGCAGTAAAAGGCATGCCCCGACAATCATAAACTGTTGGTGGGCCATACACAGACCTGTATGCCTTCTGGCGAAACTCGTGTGCTTTGGAAGTCCAGTCTCGTATCCAGTCGGTGCTGCCAAGGTACCGGTTTGGTGCAGTAAAGCTGACGTGTTGCTTCAGCATGTCTTGCAGGTCCAGCTGTTTTGGAAGCAACGCTGGGAGGTAATTGCCAGCAAGATCAACATACATTGCCTTGGTCAAGAGCTGTTTGACTAAAGGGAGAACCTCAGGCCAGGTGGCTGCAAAGATGCGATTCCATGAGAGATCCAGTGCGTACAGCTGCACAGGGCTTGCGAGCAATTTGG
>JAABUW010007092.1_pt1 | contig 13682 bp, 8 predicted proteins | sample 5560081 | NCBI WGS metagenome assembly JAABUW01 (sample SAMN10711882, study PRJNA513363) | rock metagenome | isolation source: Antarctica rocks | place: Antarctica: Victoria Land, Knobhead sud
GAAGGTTTTCTCATGCTGGAGGTGCATATACTCAACCTCAATGCCGTCATCTCACCGGGCTGTCGTGCAATTAGAGTTAGTTTAAGTTATCTGATCCGTCTCGTGCGTCTGAAACTTCGCGCCGACCTCGCAGGATGTGTAGGTCGCGACACTAGAAGGCTGAGACATCTGACGTACGGATACACCTAACGTACGTGCTTTAAGGGAGTCCCTAAGTGAATATAATAGCGAATATCTCGCTATATATAGCTCGTAACCGAGTAAATTAAAGCGGTTATAATAGCGGTATATATAGAACATCTATAAATATAAGTATTAGTTAAATAGGCGCCTAGGAAGCTATATAGCTCGCCTTAAGCGAGTAGTACTAGTATTTTTAATACTAGCTAATTTAGTTAGACTAACAAATAATACGACTACTAAGCTAGGTAATTATTATTAAGAGGGTCTATTACCTTCTTAGCTAACTACTAGAGCTTAATAGCGAGTTATTTAGTTACCGTAGAGGTAGTATTTTAATAGTATCGTCGCTTTAATTCTACTAGCTTTTCGACCTTCCGTCTCTAAGCCTTATCTTTACGGTCTAGTTACTTCTATAGCTTTAAATTAGCGTTAATAAGTAATTATACTCTCTTCTCGTTACGTACGAGCTACTTAGCTACCTATTTAGCTTTCTTAACGGCTCTCTTCTTATTATCTATAGTCCTTAACGTCTTAATAGTATTTAGACTAACTAATAAGGCTATAGAGCCGTTATCTAACCTTAGTAATTATTTAACTAATATCTTAGTATATATCTTCTTCTTTTAAGCTTTAAATAGAGCTTATTTATAGCTATTAAGCTTATACTAGAGGACGCTATTCTTACTCTTTACTATATAGAGCTTATCGACGATCTTATTAAGCTTATAAGCGATATCTTATTATATAGTATATCGCTACTTAACGTCCTTTATAAAGTAAACCTTCTTTTAGTAAATAATTACTACTAGACTATCTAACGAGGTAGTAGTTAGCCTTAATAACTATACTAATAGTACTATATTATTTAAAATAATTAAGGGATTAAGGAGGGATACTATACCTATCTTCTTAAACGATAAGAGGACGTTCGACGTCGTAAATACTTTATACTATACTACTTAAAAGATATAGAAGAAGTTACGCTTCTTAACGTAACTATAACTATTAGAGTTATAGATATATTAATTAAGTAACTAGTTATAACGCGTTATAAGCGGAGTAAATAGACTAACGTCTAGTAGTTATAGATAGTAAGTTAAATAAGGTAGATAGACTACTATAAGGATCTTATAGTTATTATACTATTTAAGGAGGGCTATAGTTATATAACTACCGTACTAAACGAGCCTTTTTCTTAGTCTTATAGTTAAAGACCTTCTTAATTTAGTCTAGTATAAGGTTATTATTCGTTTAGCTATTAGGTAAAATAGTAAAGAACGCGTTATTACGCTCTATATTTAAGTCCTATACCTAAGCGTCTTAAAGTAAATATTTAGTAAAGATAACGGTTAGAGGTAGAATTAAGCCGTCTACGTAGATAGTAGTAATAACTATAACCTATTTTCTATTACTATTAGTATAAGCTTTAGTAACTTAGCCTATCTTAATAGCTATCTTATTAAAGATTCGGACGGTATAAATACTAGTATCTATAAGGAAGCCCTTCTTATTTATATTATACGTATTAGCCGTAGTAATACTATACTACTTAATCTTTAATTATAGTAACTTAAAGTAGTACTTATATAATAATCTAGAGTTAGCCTTTAGTCGTTATCTATCTATTATACGTAGATAACTAGATTTAAGCTCGTCCTTATACTATAGGTAAAAACGCCTTAACTAGTTACCTTTAAGCTATATTCTAGCGAGCTACTAGGCTATAGTATTTACTATAGCGACGGTTAGAGGTAGCGCCCTTATCGTAAGCTTATTAATATATAATATAAGGGTAGTCTCTCTTATTATAGTATAAGGAGTTACTAATTTTGGTACTATACGGCTCTAAGCTTACTTACGCTATTAAAGCGACGAGATAAGGCGGACCTACTTATACTATAAGCCTAGGCGACTAAGGTAATAGTCTTTAATATTAAGCCTTAGCTCTATTAACGCTAACTCTATTAAGTCTATATTAATAGAGCTATGAATTTAATATGATAGTGTCTTCGAAGTAAATGTTACGCGTCGACGCGTACGTCAGATGGGTCCGTACGTCAGATGTCTCAGCCTTCTAACAATGCTTGCTGCATTAGCTCGTTGGAGAAGCGAGCGGTGGTGATCTCCGTATGAGTCCCGACAGCACAAACTCTCAGCGGAGATGCTGCGCGCCGTCGCTAAGAATAATCGAATCAAGGGTGAAGTAGGTTTAATACTTTGTGAAACCATATAGATCAAGCTAACGCCTGAGCCTTCGCCATGCTTGCGTAAAGCCCGCCGGTCTGGACCAACTCAGAGTGCGAACCTTGTTCTACAATCTTGCCTCCGTCGAGTACGATGATCTTGTCGACGTGTTGTATACTGGCAAGGCGATGTGCAACGATCACAGTCGTTCTGCCCTTCGCAGCGGATGACAAGGCTTCCTGAACCTGCTTCTCGCTGATGGTGTCTAGACTCGAAGTGGGTTCGTCGAGCAAGAGTATTTTAGGCTCTCGGATTAGTGCTCGTGCTAGAGCAATGCGCTGATTCTGCCCTCCACTTAGTTGTGAATTTCCAGTGGAGCCAACATCCGTTGCATATCCATCAGGCAGACTCGTGATGAAACCGTGGATGCCGCAACGATCGGCTGCGGCTTCGATGTCCTGCTGCGTAATAGTTCGCTCAGACACGCCGAGCTTGATGTTGTGCTCGATCGAACCCGGAAACATGTGGGGGTCTTGCGATAGCAGTGACATTCGACTGCGTAAACGACGAACGTCATGTCCGCGTAAGTCCAGACCGTCGATCAACACGTGGCCTGAGGAAGGATCAAAAAGGCGCTCGATTAGTGTGATGATTGAGCTCTTCCCAGCTCCGGATGGCCCCACGATGGCTACAGTCTGTCCGTCTGTGATGTCGAAACTGACGTCGTCCAGGACCTTATAGCCGGGCTTGTACGAGAACGTTACGTTTGTGAAGTCAAGCTTTGGTGTGTGTCCTTTTGGTAAACTGTCAAGGCTTGGAGTCAAAGACTTCTCCGAGGGTTGGTGGCTGTGCTCTAGTGCTGGCTTCAAGATGGTTGGCCTGTGAGCCAACAGTTCGAAGATGCTAACAGCAGCAGTCTTTGCTCTTGCTAGCTCGGGTGACAACGAAAAGAGCTGGCCTGCCGATTGCGCGGAGAACAATAGGGCTGGCAGCACTGTGAAGAACTGCTGTTGGTTGTAGGTTCCATTTCTGACCTGCTTCGAGCCCCTAGGTAAAACAGACGTCAGGTTTGCTCTCAGTCGCAGAGGCTCATGTAGACTTACCACCAGTACGCCAGAGCGTACACAAAGTAGGTAACAGCCAAGGAGAGGGCGAGAAATAAGTTGCAAAGGACCGTCGGAAATAGTCCAGCTTTGTAGGGCTTCCGCAGGGCTTCTTGGTATCGCGTTAGATTGAATTGCTCCAGTCCCAACATGGCAACCGTCCTTCGACCGTGGCAGACCTCTACCGCCATACCAGTAGCTTCGCTGTACGCAGTGCGGTGTTGTCGTTCCGACTTTGCCAATAACCGTACCCTCATCAGTCCCGAGGCGAGCATAACTGGAACCGCCGCGAGAAGCACCACTGCGATCTTCCAGGCGATGACATGCGCAAGTATAATTCCTCCAAAGATGGATACGAAAACCTGAACGATGGTTCCCAAAGCCACTCCCGAGAGGCATGCAATATCCGATGAATCTTTGGCAAAGGTGGATGCAAGTCCGCTCGCCGATCTTTCTTTTTCCGTGAACCAGGCAAGGTCAAGCTGGAGCACGTTTTGTAGCAGCTCGGCTTGGACTCTTGCAATTAAGCGTGTCGACGCAATACCGAAGGCTGTGCCGCTTCCAACAAGTGACACCAGTGCTATGCAAGCCAGCGTGAAGAACATAAGGCAGTAGAAATTGGCTCGTTGTTGAAATCCGGGACTGTCTTCGCCAGTATTGACCAATTGTACCAGGTGTCCAAAAACCTAAAAGAACACATGTAAAAGTCAGCAGGCATCCAAAGAACTTCTGTGACCTGGCCAATGGATATGAGTGGGGTGTTTTCGAGAGCATGCTTTGTGTGGTCTGAGGGTGGTATGTAAGCCCATCAAGACGATGGACAAATCTGGGCTGAAGTCTGGAATGAGGTTGTGTCGAATGTCTAACGAAACCTCCTCCGTCGAAGATGTTCGATTCGTTGTCTTGACTTACAATTGCTTCACCGATAATCAGGGCACCAGAGATGATGGAGCACAGTACTCCAAGCCCAATGATACCGTGTGTCGAATGCGTGAGGCGGAGGAAACATCGGAAGACATTCACGAGAGACACCTTGCTGCATTTCTCCAGCTTCTGTATGGCCTGGGGGTCTTCGATGTCAGGCTGAAAAGCAGCATGCTTCTCGCTCCTTTCGGCCTTGGTGTCTGATATCTCTGGAGATTGCGGCTGGGCCTCGACACTTGTATTTTGCGTCGCAGCCAGTAAACCAGAGAAGACAGTACCCTCTTTCGAAAGTTCTGCGGGCGGGCCTTGCTCGACTGCGCGACCATCTTGCAGCACGATTATATGATCTGCGGTAAGCACAGTCGATAACCGATGTGCAATCATGATGACCGTTATACCGGACTCGACGGCCGCCCGGATTGCACTCATTACTTTGAGTTCGCTTCGGGCGTCAAGTGCTGATGTAGCTGTAGTTATGGTCAGCCTAGAAATGGCTAGAGGGGCTGGAAGACATGCGTTCATCGAGGATGAGAACACTTGGCTGTGAGACGAGGCTTCGAGCCAAGCACACTCTTTGTCGCTGGCCTCCAGATAGCTGCATGGTATTGTCCACGCGAGTATGGATACCATCGCTTAGGTCGGAGAGGAAGTCAATACCAGCAGCCGTGACAGCTTGCTCGCACAGCTGCGCTACGTCCGACTCTGGGACATTCTAAACCATACCAATTGGTAGCTGAGAATAAACCGACGACGTCCGTGTCGTCACCAGGAGATACCAGCATCACCACCACGACCCAACCAGCCCTTCCACTCGCCGTAGCTGGCACCACTTCCGCCCACTTCCGACTCGACCCCTCATACTATCGAGTCGTCCCGACTAGACACCGACATATGCCACCGACGCAAGACTCGATACGAGAAGCACAACGGTTCTGTATATTCACGATCGCCAACAAGGGGGTGGTAAAGAGAGCCGACGTCAAGGACCTCGTTAAGAGATTCGTGGCACTACATCCTTGCCCATCCGGACTACAATACGACCCCATCTGGCTCGACGCTGTCTGGACTAGAAAGCAAGTCCAGGAACGCTTCCTCCATCACCAAACAACTTGCTGCATCATGTCGTCCACCTCATTATTCCATCTCTTCATCCTGATCCGTCGTCTCGCTTCTCCGGAGAAGAATACTAGACGTGACTGGACATAGCATCTCACCGTCCATCCGGGCGGGTAGCACCTCATGCTCATGGATTTACCACTATTGACATCAACGTGATGTCGAGATGGTCCAGACCCATGTCTACACATCTACAAGACCCGAGCCGTTAACATTATATTCATGCAATCTCATATGAATTCATGGTCTCGACTTTTGTTCCGCTTCCAACGAAACCTGACACAAAACTTCACGAACATGACTTCCTAACGGTCGGCTACTGCAGCTCGTCCGGAACGGCCAGCTCTCGAGACAGACGTAGTGGATCTGAAGCATACCCCGGGATTCTCGAGCCTGATGAGGGAATATGGCAAACAGACATGTAGCGTGGAGGCTATAGATATTAACGTACCCTCCGAGGATACGGTCACAGACACCGTCAAAGCGGTGTCTGCGTTCCTTCATACGCCTCAGAACCACATCCGTGAGCAGCACGAAGGAACAGAGAAGACCGGAGCTATCCTGTTATCCGGAGCTGGCGGTGGTGTGGTCGGGCCGTCCTCCATCTACCTTAGCATCGCCGACAAGCTGGCATGTTTGAGGCGAGGGCTACCGGTCATGCGGCTTGACTACAGATACATGTACTCAGCGAGAAACGATTGTTGTGTCTCGGACGTGCTGGCCGCTATGAGATACCTCCAGAATGGGTGCGCAATCAGCAGATTCGTTCTCGTCGGCTGGAGCTTCGGAAGCGCTCCGGTCTTCACAGTTGGAGGTCAGGACGAACGAGTCGTTGGCTGTGCTACAATCGCTGGCCAAACCGCAGAGACGGACGGCATACGTCAAGTCGCGCGAAGGAATGTTCCAACGGTATTACTGCATGGCACAGGTGATCGCACGCTTTCGCCTGGCTGTTCAGAATGGCTGCAGGAGAAGTATCAGAGATCGACGCAGGGCGGGCAGTGCGAGCTCAAGCTGTTCGATGGTGACGATCACGCGCTCACGAAGAGTGCACTGAAAGCTGAAGAGCTGCTCTGCGAATTCATCGTGGCTCAAGCGGGCGAAGAGATCGACGAACTGGAGCACGAGAGCGAGAGCGTGGTGCAGAGGTCGTTGTTTGACGGGCTCGACGGGCAGCAAAGGAGAGAAAATATGAAGAGGGCTGGCGATCTTTATGGCGAGAGCATCGAATGATCTCGCGCTTCTCGTTCTTGACACGTGAAGGTTTCCCTCGAAGCCGTTCGTCTGGATCCAGGCAGTGCTACCAGCCGATAGCATAGTCATCAGACGGCTTCTTCAACAATCCTCATCAGTGATGGACGCCGCGTTGCAGGCACTCACTCGAATCAGGCTGTGCTGGTACAGACTGTCCTGGAGAAGGCTTATCCGCAGTACAAACAGTTTGTCCGCGTCGCATATCAGCGACGCGCAACAGAAAGAATCATATAGAATGGGATGAGCGGAGCAAGAACGGAGCGATCGGACAAAGTCACCGAATTGAATGCGAATGCGAGACTTGCGAGGCTCCAGGCGGACAGACTCGAACACCGTTCGTCGAGGTCGCAAAGTCTCTCTACGCAGCTGCACGCATTGCTCGCGTTTGTTTCGAGGTCGGTCACGCATCCCGATTGCGAACAGGTAAGTTGTCGACATCATGTAAATCGTTGCCTGCTTGAAAGGTCGCCACGAAGGCTCGGCCGAGCTTGCATTTTAAAGTCCGACACTTAAATATATTCAATCCGTTTGCCTTGCAAGATGTCTGCTTCACATCACTTCCATCCATACTCACAAACAACACAAAACAAGTCAAACACGCATATACAAGATGGCATCCAATACCAGTCTCCCACCGTATGAAGCAGATGCCGAAAAGTCCTACAACGACATGGAGAAAGCGGCGTAAGGATTTGTTGTCTAGACCGACTTGGATATTTTCTGACAGTTCCACAGTACTCGACCCGCCACATGCAACCACACGGCAGCTGAGACAGCCCACATCGATGCTCAGCTGCAACAGCCGTCTGCCAAAGCCGCCATGCGGAAGCTGAGTGCTGCGCTCGCAAACATTGCCGACAACGACCAGTGCACCAAGTGCGCTACGGAGTCCGCCACTATGTCTTTGACCAGTTTCCTCCGCGAGATTCATGATGCCAAGAAGAGTGGCCAGTGGTCGAAGCAGGAGCAGAAGGCCTTTAAGACGGAAGCTAAGGGCTTGTTCAAGGGCATGAAGGGCGATATGAAGGAGGCCTGGGGCCGCAAGCAAGTCGGAGTGGCGTAGGAGTGAGCCGTGGTTTGTGTGCTTGTAGAGTATAGCGGCGATTGGCGGCCGGCCAAGTAGATAGTCAAGCTCTTCTCGATCCTTGCATCGACGCCCTGATGTCGTTCTCAGTTGTGACCACGTCGGCCGGACGTTATCCATATAGCAAGCGTTTGAGATCGAGATCGCATCCATTGTAGCTTGCTGCTCGTTCCAGGGCCAGTCACGTTTTGTGGTAGCCTATTTCAGATCGGTAATGTTAAAGCGCTTCGACGCCGCTTCGAAACTCATCTTGACGTTCTCTGACGCATAGACTCGCATCTCCTTCTCGTACTCCGAGGTCAAGCCTTCGTGCCACCCACCCGCCTCGCCAAGAAGTCGACCGAGGAACGCAGCGTCGCGAAGTGCTGTGTTTGCTCCGACTCCTCCTGCCGGGGTCATGGTATGGACAGCATCGCCAGCTATTGTTACCCTAGGTTCGTTCTTCCACTCGGGTACGCCATTTGGGTGGGCTGTCCACATCTTGAGGAAGGCAGCCTCCTCGTCGTTCTGCTGTTCGAAGATCGGCTTGAATTTCTCATGCCATTGTGAGGTGAGTTTGCGGGAAAGGTCCGCTGCAACTTTCCCGATTCCGTAGAGCTGGTCTTCAGGAAGGGCAAATGCACCAGGACTGCCCACGAAAACCCAGCCGAGTTCCACATCTTCGTCTTCCAAGGAACCAGGACGGACGTTTGTGATCAGTCCGAGTGTACCTCCATCCGAGACGGAGTGATCAAAGGCAAAGAAAACGCCTTCGCCCAACTGCTTGTATGCCTTGGTGGTTGTCTGACCGTGAATCATGCGTGCCCCGGTATCGTATGCGCGAACTTTGCCATTGGTGAGCTGCTTCGTGATGGCGGACTGCGGACCATCTGCTGCGATCAAAAGCGAGCCTTCAGGTGATTCTGTGCCGTCCGAGAACTTCAATTTGACGCCAGAGCCGGATACAGAGTATCCAGTGCTACGCTTGTCCCAGCGGACGACGTCTTCTTCACCCTCGAACAAGCACTTGCGCAAGAAGCCTCTGGAAACGCCGAGTACATCTCCGCCTAGGCCCGAACCTTTACCACTTCCACCTTCGCTCGATTTCGAGGGAACAGGCTCGCCGGTAAGAGCGTCGAGATTGTGGATACCTCCACCCCCAGTCTGCGACGTCCCAGTCTGCAGTCGTTTATACTCGGAGTCTGTCAAGACTTCCTTAAGAGCGTTGATACCATCTGTCGAGATTCTCAACCGATAGCCTTGTGCACGTGCTGCTATGCTTTCGTCCCTCTCGAAGATGAGGAATGGGATATCGTGGGATCTTAGAGAGTGTGCAAGTAGCAAACCACTCAGGCCTGCCCCGGATATGAGAATCGGTTTCTGGTCTGCCATTTGTAGTTTTGCGGCTGGTTGTGGGCTCGTTCGTGAAGAGTAATGTCGAGCGGCAACTCCCAACAACGCCGTAGACTTCAGCCGCTGTTTTTGAGAGCTGTTTCTGATGTTCTGCCCAAGATGCGGTCTGATGGATGCTGCAGGTCGTTGAATGGCAAGAAGGTAACCCTCATATATTACTTTCTGCCAGCCCCAGCCAGACTTAGTGAGTGCCAGCGTCATCGTCGACTCCACGCCATGGGTTAAAGTCCGGAATACATAAGTGGACTTCCCTTCTGTCAACAAATAGGCCTCATGCCAAATCCCACTTCACCTGTGAGGGCTCGCGTTTGTTCTCTCGCGATGTTCTCATCGTCTAAGGTACCGGTACCCCCTTATACTCCGCGGCCTGAATGGGGCCGGTCTTGGGCTCAGACAAAGCTTGATGCGACTGTGCCAGAACGTGGTCCCATCTTGTCGTTCCTCTCAAACCCCGAGAGGTCTGCATTGGTGTTCACAAGACTCTAGGCTGATATCGGTAGAGAAGTCCTCTTCAGCTGGAAGTAGTCATGGTAATGCCTTCAGCAGACTCCAGAGAGCTGCACCACTCTTCCCCTTCATCGGCAACGGATGAGGTAAAGATATCCCGAATATACCCTAGCCATGTCTATGTTGTTATGGCCCTTGATCCACTGCCGGAATACGCTGGAAAGTAGAAGCTAGAGACAATGATGAGAGTTGATATGGTTGCACCAAGCGGAAACGGGAACAGTGGAAAAGTGCCACGTTGTTTCCACCATCACAGCGGAAACAGCATCCCGGACGCGGGAATTGACGGATAAAGTGGAAAAGATGCTCAGGAAATGCAGCGATGCCGGTCTAGTGACAGTTTTCTCGTAGTTATATAATCTCAACGGCCGCTCAGAGATGGGAGTCTTCAACAAATTCCCACAACGAAATCATGACCGCAACAGAGATGGAGCGAGAGGCTTCCACGCCCTCTCAATCAGCCGTCTTCAACGACTTCTCACGACACTCACCAATCGAGAATTTCATGACCATCGATGGCTTGCTCAAGAGTCATGCTGCGGAAAGCGAGCAGAAGCCGTTGATATGCTACCCACACAAGGGGGTTGCTGATTTCGAAGAGTATACCGCAGAGGTGATAGACAGATTTACCGATGCTGCCTGTCATTTCTATATCGCCAATGGCCTCGAGCCTGCTGTAAGTTTACAGAAAGTAATCCCGTTTTGAGAGATACTGAGAACGATACAGAATCCGTCGCTGGACAAAGCACCGGTCGTCGCTCTGCTCGCACCCTCAAACTTCGAGATCATCGTAACGATATTGGCTCTCAACCGCTTAGGGTATGCCGTCTTCTTCCTCTCCACTCGGCTTGGACCTCCGGCCTATGCTCGTTTGATGGAGATGGCAGATTGCAGCACAATCATCACCCCCGATTTCACTTAGCTCGACAGTAGAGGGAATATGCCAGCATCGACCAGGCTGCCGACGGATCCCCATAGTCCAGAGAGAGGACTACCGTAACTGTCAGATGAAGAAACCTTTCCATCGCAATGGCGTCGAAGCTTCAAAAGAAGGCAAGAAGATGGCCTTCATCCTGCACCCTTCGGGCTCGACTGGCTTCCCGAAAGCGATCTTCTTGACCAACCTGCAATGCCTAGCGAACTTCCGGAAGAGCTTCGGGATGCGTGGCTTTTGCGCTTCGCCACTTTTCCATTCTCAGGGCCTCATGGAACTTTTTCGAGCGTTCTTTACTCGTGCGACCATGTATCTGGGCAACTATGCCTTCCCGATCACGAGCCAGAACTTGATGGAGGCACTCAGCATGGCAAAGCCGGAGCTGATTGCCGCAGTACCGTATGTGCTGAAACTCCTTGCTGAGAAGCCAGAAGGCATACAAATGCTGGCACGGACGAAGATCGTGCTATACGGTGGTAGCAGCTGTCCCGAGGATCTTGGAGATCGTCTCGTCGCAGCGGGCGTGAACCTGGTTGCCAACTATGGCGCGACTGAAAGCGGCCAGATCATGACGTCCTTCCGACCTCCTGGAGATACGGAGTGGCAGTATATGAGACTACATAGGCCGGTAGCAGATCACACCTTGATGGACGAGATCGCACCTGGGGTATTCGAATGTGTAGCGCTGGATGGTCTGCCGTCGAAGGGACCCACGAACTCAAAGCCGCCGTATAGCGAGAAGAACCCTGAAAACAGTTACCGAACTGCTGATCTCTTCACTCGCCATCCAGATTCGAAGAAGTCGAACTACTACAAATACCTCAGCAGGCTGGACGATCGTATCGGACTTATGAATGGCGAGAAAGTCCTTCCTGTTCCGATAGAGCTTCGCATTAAGGAGGAGAATCTGGTGCGAGAGGCAGCTGTCTTCGGCTTCGAGCGCACAGTACCGGGTGTCTTGATCTTCCGGTCGAGGGAGCACGGTCTGGAAATGAGCGACAACGAGTACTTGGACGCCGTGTGGCCAGCTGTCGAAGCCGCAAACGCTGCTGCCGAGACGTTCTCGCGGATACCGAAAGACCTGGTGGTGATACAGGGCCCGGAAGTGGTGTACCCAAAAACGGACAAAGGAACCTTCATCCGCGCTCAGGTATACCAGCGATTCGCTGAAGACATAGTACAAGCTTACCAGAGGTTCGAAGCTGGTGCCGTGGCAGGTGGCGGCTTAAAGCTGAACGTGGCAGACCTCGAGGTGTGGTTGCTTCGCAAATTTCGACAAGACCTACGTATTCCGTTGCCGAGCATCGATGCAGATATCTTCTCTGCTGGTGTCGACAGCCTGTTGACGACCCGACTATGGCGAGCCATCAAGAAGGAGCTAGACCTTGGAATTGGCGGCCCAACGCTGAGCCAAAATGTTGTATACGAGAAAGGGACGATCAGAGCACTGGCGGCGCATCTTCATCAGCTGCGGTCGGGTGGAGCGACCACGGGTGATGAGAATGAGAATGAGCTGGGCGTGATGCGAGACCTCATCGAGAAGTACTCGACCTTCACCCACCATTTCCCGACATCGCAATCGCCTTCCACAAAGCAGGTAGTGATCGTGACTGGCGCGACCGGAGGTCTTGGTGCTTTCATACTGGCTGAGCTCCTTAAAAACGAGACCGTCGCCGAGGTGTGGGCTCTCGTTCGAGCACCAGGACAAGCGAGCGCAGGTGCTCGGGTCATGGCATCACTGGCCTCCCGACAAATATCACTGTCCAATAACCAGCTTTCAAGACTCAAAACTCTACCCTGCGACCTCAGCCAGCCCAACCTTGGCCTGGACCATCACGACCTCGAACGACTCCTCTCAACAGCAACAACGATCGTCCACAGCGCATGGGCCGTGAATTTCAATATCGGAGTGCGTTCCTTCGAGGAGCAACACATCCGAGGTACACATAACCTTCTAAACTTCTGTCTCCGCTCCAGACTCGCGAAGCCAGCCAAATTCTGCTTCTGCAGCAGCGTGAGCACCACCTCCAACACTCCTAAACCAGCTGTCATCCCGGAAGCTGCGATTGAGGAACTCTCACACGCCCAGGCCGCAGGTTACGGCCGAAGTAAGCTGGTCACAGAACACATCGTCCGTAACGCCATGCGCCGGACCAATATGCATGCTCGGGTGCTGAGGATCGGACAGCTGAGCGGCGACTCAGCCAATGCCATCTGGAACGAGACTGAGGCAGTAGCGCTGATGGTGCGGAGTGCGCTGACTGTCGGTGCGTTACCGGCACTTGACGAGAGGGTGAGCTGGCTGCCAGTGGACAACTGTGCGAAGGCTGTGGTAGATCTTGCGCTGGCTGAGAACCAATCAGAGGTAGATGGAGAGGATGCAGAGCTCGTGTACCATCTGCTCAACCCGTCTACGTTCGACTGGAAAGACTTACTGTCTGCTCTTCAGAAGAGGACGGACCTGCGGGGTTTTGAGGTTGTGAGCCCTTCGGAGTGGGTTCAGAGACTGGAGCAGAGCGAGCAAGATCCAGAAAAGAATCCTAGCATCAAGCTTGTGGACTTTTGGAGGAAGAGGTACGCTTCTTATCAGGCTTCAGCAGATGCTGATAAGCAACCAAGCGGATTGAAGTTCGACACAACGCGGACGGTAGAGGACTGTCCGGCGCTCGGCGGAGTAATGGATCCTGTGACGGCCGGCTTAGTGGAAAGGTATGTCGATGTCTGGCTGAAGTCGTGGGCCAGGGACGGGTAGAGAGTTGGGTTTGCATTTTCATGTTATATACCCTAGAGTCTGCAGAATGCAGCTTGAATCATTTTGGATATCTCGTAGCCCCTGCTTAAATCCGTGAACACCACCCAGCCATGCCATCGTTAACGCTCATCGCTCATGACCCCAAATTCGAAATACTCCGTCTTTGTGAACCCAGGGCCGTCCTAGACCCAGACTTGAGCCACCGCACGAGTGACGCCTTCCTTTTGACCCTCGCTGGGAGGCAAGGTC
>JAABUW010007094.1_pt1 | contig 13677 bp, 26 predicted proteins | sample 5560081 | NCBI WGS metagenome assembly JAABUW01 (sample SAMN10711882, study PRJNA513363) | rock metagenome | isolation source: Antarctica rocks | place: Antarctica: Victoria Land, Knobhead sud
CAAGGAAGCGATGTGACGGGGAGGGAGGGAAGGGAACAGGGGGCAGGGGCGCTAATGGGATTGGGCAGGAATCGGGGAGGAGGGGTGGGCAAGGAGAGGTTGGCAGGGGGGGGGTCGGAGGAAATGTAGAGGGAGAAACGGGGGGAGTGGGGATAATGGCCCCAGGGGTGGGAGGGGGGCACCCAAGGCAAGGCGGGGTCTGGGGTGCAAGAAGATCTCGCTCACAACTCAAGGAGCCGTTCATCCTCCGCTACCTCAACTTTCCGCCAGGTATTCCCAATCACCGAGTTCTTGAGGTCTTTCAGCTGACGTAGAAGCTCGTCCTGCGTCGTCGCCCTGGAGATCCCATGCAACGTTTGGCTCGTCGTCATCGCAGCTCCTGTCGAGCCGATAGCCGCCGAAGCAGTTTGGACGAGCGAGGTGCCACTTTTGCGAAAGGTCACGTGACGATTCCTGATTTTTCTGATTTGCGAATCTCCAGAGTAAGATTGATAACTTCATCGAACCGGGAGAGAGAGGGGGAGGAACAGCTGACATTGATTGGTCTAGCATGCTGTCTCTACGTCTCAGGACACGCTTGCCGACTCATCGTTCCAGCGTCACTTCCTTCCGCCCTTATGTCCAACCCACCACCCCCCGATCACGACCAGCGACTCAGCTCGCCGAGGTTGAGCCCGATGATGAACCTCCCTACACCCATAATTTCCCCACATCTTCCATTCACCACCACCCCACATCTTCCATACACCACTATCCCACATCTTCCAGCCAGACAATACGTTCAGGAGCATATCCTGGCCGAATCGGACCTGCAGTCCACCTTTCCACCCCTTTACCACCCGACGTCGCCCCTCAACCTACCGATCCACGAGATGCCATCTACCCAAACAACGGGGTCATCGATTCCATCTCGATGATCTCGATCTGTCTCCGTCGACCGGAGTTCGTGCCTCGAGCGTATCAAATATTTCGACAAATCCTGGAAGACACTGCGACAGGGCTACAGCGGACACCCGAGGCGGACGTATGGGGACGAGTGATCGAGGGCATGGCGAGTCTTGGCAACGAGAAGACCGGGTCGGACAACGCACAGACATGGCGAAGGCGAGCGGCCAAATTGGTCGAGCGGTGGGAGGCTATCTCTGGGATCAGATTGGGCGGTCGAGAGGAGCTGCCAAAGGACGGACTCAAAGTTTACCAAGGGTGGTTCTGCGGGATCGTCAGGTGGGTCGACTCGTCCATGCGGATCTAACGCATAGATCCCAATCTCCCATGGACCCGATGATCCCCTACTTCACGAGTGGGCAAATCACGGTCGAAGAGCTACTCGACGGCGTCAAACCGTCGGACCTCCCTCTCGCCTTTGACGCTCTTCTCGTCGCGGCTCGAGCGATGAAGCTGAGCAATATCGAGCAGACGGTGTTGGAGATCAAAGGATGGGAGAAGGAGCAGCGCGAAAGACAAGCGAGGCAGGTCGTGGAGGAGGTCCGGCCGGTCACAGAGGTGAGTCACCAAGCTGGACCCCGCTCATGAGCAGAGTCAAGGGAAGCTCCGCATCAAGCCCGAAGACGACAAACAGGACACATCCGCTGCTCCCCGCCCTTCCATCATCAATCTTCGAGTTTCACTCTTGCCGCTCTCTTCCTCCGCCTTGCCCATCAACCGCCAACGCGAGCTTGAAAGAGCCTCTCTCGACGCCGCTCGCGTAGAGCTTGAGCAGTCTGCAAAGGCTTTTGAAAAGCTAAATGTCGACTCTGTCACTGCCTCGTACCTACAGCGACAACGGCTACAAGCATGGATGCACAAGTGGCTCGGCTTGCTCACGGAACGCTTGACGGCTGATCTCGCCGCGATGAAGGAAAGGGTAGATTCGATCTCAGTTCTCAATACGTCACGGACTTCGTGGGCGAGCAAGGGTTCGGCGATGGCCGAGTCAAACCTTCTGCTGTACTTGACGCTACTCCCGGCGGAAAGGGTCGCACTGATCGTTGTGCTGGAGGCGATGCGAACAATTGGGGCTGGAGGAGTAACCGACGGCTTCAAGGCTTCAAGAGGGCTAATGGGGATCGGGAAGGCAGTGGAGACAGAGTATCGAGCGGAAACGATAAGAAGCGTGGCAGGCGTGGATTCCTCACATTGGCTGCGGATTATCGATCCCAACACTCAGAAGCCCAGCCGCTTGCTGATTGGATCGCTGTGGCGGAGCATCGGGAGGCAAATCCAGACCACGGATCCGAGCGAAAACTTAGAGCAGGATTGGCGATCGGTCTGGACGCCTTCGTGGTCCTCTGCAGTCCACACTGATGTTGGCGGCTTCCTCATGGCGGCGTTGATCGACGTGGCGAAAGTCGATAGGACGGGTGAGGATCCAATGACGCGGGAGAAAATGTGGGTCATCTCGGCAAGGGCTCTGCTGATCCATAGAACCGAGTCGCAACCCGCATTCGCCCACTCGTACGAATACGTCCGAGGTCGAAAGCTCGGGATGATCAAAGTAAACCCCGTGGTTGCCGCCCGACTCGGCACTGATCACCTGCTTTCCGTCGTTCACCCCAAACATCTGCCCATGCTCGTCGAGCCTCGCAAATGGACATCGGACGATGATGGGGCGTACTTAATTCACAAAGGTGGGTGCGGTCCCTTGTTCGCGCTGACGTTAGTCCCGATCATGCGGTTTAAGGAGTGTGCGGAGCAGCAGTCATACCTCCACAAAGCTTCTGACTGCGGCCACCTCGAACCTATCTTTCACGGTCTCGACGTTCTATCCTCCACCCCATGGACGATCAATCGTCGGGTGTTCGATGTCGTGCTCACCGCATGGAACAAAGGTGAAGCCATTGCCGACATACCCGCCTCCGAGGATAAACTTGAATACCCTACCCCTCTGGACAGCACAGAGACCGATCCCGTGAAGCGGAACTTCTACTTGGAGCAGGCGAAAAGGTTCTTGTCTCAACAGCGAAACGCTCACGGCGAGAGGTGTAAGTTCAACTATGTCATCGAGGTGGCCAGGGCGTTTGTCAACGATACGTTCTATCTTCCGCATAATGTCGATTTCCGAGGACGGGCTTATCCCATCCCACCTCACCTCAGTCCCGTCGGGGACGATCTTTGTCGAGGACTGCTGGCGTTTGGGGAGAAGAAGCCGTTGGGATTGAACGGTCTTAAATGGCTTCAAATCCACCTCGCGAATGTCTTTGGCTATGACAAGATGAGTTTCGAGGAGAGAGCGAGATTCGCTCAGGACCACGAGGCGGATATACTCGATAGCGCGGATCGACCTTTAGAGGTGAGCGGTGACCTTCGGACCTAACTGATTTCAGGGAAACCGCTGGTGGTTGAAAGCCGAAGACCCATGGCAGTGTCTCGCGACATGCTGTGAGCTTGCCGGTGCACTTCGGTCGCCCGATCCGACCGCCTACGAGTCGTGCGTCCCGGTGCATCAAGACGGGACATGCAACGGCATGCAGCACTACGCCGCGCTCGGCGGAGATGTGCGAGGTGCCAAGGCGGTGAACCTTACCAACGGGGATCGGCCTGCGGATATCTACACCGGGGTAGCGGATATCGTCAACCGCGTCATTTTGGATCATCAAAGAAGCGGTATGAAAGTAGCGCAGATCATCAAGCAGCCGCTTGGTCGGAAAATCGTCAAGCAGACCGTCATGACCACGGTGTATGGTGAGTAGGAATCTCTGGATCGGGCTGATTTTAGGCGTCACCTACGTCGGAGCTCGAGATCAGATTGCGAAGCAGCTCGCCAGTCGAGGCGATATCCCTCCAGAGCATATGTTCAAGGTGTCGTCTTACATCGCCAAGACCGTGAGTAATCCTTGCGAACCTCGCTGATCTCAGGTCCTCTCGTGCATCGGCGACCTTTTCACCGGAGCCAAGGACATCATGGACTGGCTCACGACCTCTGCTCGTCTCATTTCTCGTTCCATCCCACCCGACCGAGTCGAACACGCGGTGGAGACGCTTCGACTAGCCCCGCAGGCAAAGAAGCCTCCGCCGGCCAAAGCGGGGACAGTACCGAAGCGGAAAACGCGGGTCCAAAAGGAGTTGATGACATCGGTCATATGGACAACGCCCCTCGGTCTCCCTGTCGTTCAGCCGTACCGGAAACAGCTCAAGAAGCAGGTCATGACGGCGCTTCAGACCGTATACATCTCGGATCCGAATCAACCCTCGGAAGTCGCTCCGCAGAAGCAGGCCACGGCATTCCCCCCAAACTTCATCCACAGCCTCGATGCGACACATATGCTGCTCACCGCGCTAAAGTGCAGGGTAGGTCGAAAATCCTGTACTTAGCTAATGCTCAGGAATTCGGTATGACCTTTGCCTCTGTGCACGATTCGTATTGGACCCACGCGTCGACAGTCGAGCCGATGTCCGAGGTCATCCGAGATACCTTCATTCATCTTCACGGCCAGGATCTGATTGGTGAACTGCGGAAAGAGGTGGGTTCACCAGCTTGATTATGCTGACGACAGTTCCTCGAACGGTATGGTAGCTACTTTGTCCCCCTTAAGAACGCCAAGGTCATCCAAGCGTCTGCGCAGAAGCGGAAAGTCCATGAGGACGACCGACGAGACCTGATCCGATCGGCCCTGAGGGGAGACGCGGACGACGCGACGATCGACCAGGTCACCGCGATCAACGACGCCGCGACCGAGCTGGACGCAGAGGATCCCAAGATGAACGGCGACCCCGAAGAGGCGGCCAGGGCGGACGCAGTGGGGCTGAGCGCGGGGGATGTCGATGCGTTGGCGACGACTGCGCAAGAGCCATTGAACGAATTCAGGATTGGGACCGAGAGGTTTTTGAGATTGGAGGATGTCTTGCCCCCTTGTCCACCAAGGGGGATGTTTGACGTCGAGCGGATAAGGGATTCGGCATATTTTTTCTCATAATGCCGAGCATTGAGCATTGTTTCTAGCATTTGCATCGCGTATCACCCTGCATCACATTGCCCGTAGCATTCATACCTGGTTATTGGTATCTTTCAACATGCACACTTCGCCTCTCGTTTGAACACCGTGCGTTTTGGCCGTTCGAAATATCTTTGGACCTCATTTGTCGATCTACACTCTCCCCATTGAATGAGATGACACCGACTCAAATTGATAGGCGTGTTCGATATTGAGCGGTGATGACAATCCGCCTACCCTCTACCTTTGCATCTAGCAATTTAGTCTTTGTCAAACCCCTGACCATCAAAGCGCATTGTTGCCCCTTATAACCTGCACAGTCCCTTTGCCCCGATCAACTTGGCATTTGCCTGCCAATACGACCCCCCTGCTTCACGAGACCAATATCGAGTCGAGATGTCGTTCGAAGTCAGAGATGCATGCAACGATGTGTCTATGCGATTGTCCGATGCGAGATTGTCCAAAGCCGAACGAAGTGAATCTATAATCTGTACAAGGCAGTAGTGTCCATAAATTGTCCATGACCGAAAGAAAGTCCGTCTAAAATTGGAAAAGCAGTACTGTATCGCAAATCAGCTGAGCTCACGTCCAGTGGGAAGGGTCACGTACACCATGGATTGAGAACGATGGGGTACAAGAAGTGGCAGCAAGCTTGCGTCATGATCGGGAGAATACATGTGAAGTTTGTTCTATCAGGACATCAGCTTGAAATTCTGGGATACGTCAGAGTAGCCGCGTACATTCGGTATCCGAGGGGGACGATCGGAGACGCCATGACGGCGACACCGAGCATGATGACCCATGAGAGGATCCAGACGTCCCAGAAGCGCTTCCACACCGCTGGCCATTCTTTGAAGAAGTGTGAGAGCTGGGAGACGGGTTTAGCTCCCAGCTTATGTGGCGGTAACTGGCAAACTCACCTCGACTTCTTTGATGGTCGACGCCCATTGCATATTGTATCCCACCAGATGTGCCACTCTGAATCCGTCAGCGGTGAAAGACGATTGAGAGCTCAAACGACAGAACCATACGTACAGGGCGTTGGAGAGATGCCATGACATGCCGCAGAAGAAGAAGAAGAAAAAGACGATCCACTGCTCGTCAGTCCTGCTCAGGAAGTGACACCCACCTTGAAGTTCCCTACGAGGCCATTTCCGATGGAGTTGGTATTGAGGCGATACTGGAAGATCGCGGATGAGATGTTCGACAACCCGCAGAAAATGACGATACCTGGTTTATCAGGCGGGGGGTTGGCTAACAAGGGGTGACCCACAAGTTAGGAACACCTGCCACGACTCGAGGTAAAAGAGATCGAGGACGTCGTCGAACAACCCGATGAGCACCCAGTTGAGGAGTGAAAGCGCCATGGCACAAGAGATGGCGTAATATGACGAGATGTACGCAAGCACCGAGATCTTGGAGTGTATCGGGATTCCTTCGGCCCAGACGAACCTCTGGAACAAGTCGGTGATTGGACCTTGTTTGAACCAGAGCGAAAATGGTTGGAAGAGGAGTTCCGAGCATCCGTAGCCGTACTTCTGCCATCGATTGAGCTGAGCAGGTTAGCGGACTCTCAATCACGAAACAGTCGATATACCTCGTCGTCGCAGGTGAGGGAGACACCTTCCTGGAACCCGCCATCGGAGTAAGACGCCCATCTCAATGACCATCCTTTCATCTGCAGTCGCAAGGCTTGGTCGAAATCCTCGGATACGTGTGTTTCGGACCACTGCTTGAGCAAGCCGTCGTCCGGGTCGATGAACGCCGCATCCTGGATCGCCTTCCACCGTAGAAACCTGAAATGTCAGCAAAGCGCGACCGACGTGGACATACGCATTATGTCCCACGAACGGCGCGACCTCTCCGTTGGCGGCACAGAACGAGATAGCAGAATTAATACGCATGGTGAAAGAGGTGATACCGTTCTCGAAGAAATGTCCCACAACCTGCATGACCGCAGACTCATGCTGAATGATGGCGATATTCGGTGAATTGAAGAACTCCCTGCAAAGCTGTCAGAAAATCCGGATAAGACCAGCAGAAGGTGCTCACGACGCCGCATCTAAAAAGCAGTCCTCCGGGACACGCGTGTCCGAGTCGATGATGAGGATGAGCTCGCCTATCCGGATATTCCCTGCGGCCCAGGCGATCCCTTCGGACTCCTCCAGCGCCTTGGCTAAAGCCTCCTCGTAGATATCCTTTTCGTCTTCGGCAGTCCATACCCATGTTGCGAGCGCTTCCGGGTCATCCTTGGACGGTTCAGGTCGGAGCTCGTCCATGATCTCCTCGACACGAAGGGACAGGCGGTTCCCGAAGTTCAAGTTGCTCGCCTGACAATCAGCCTTGCCGGATGATTCTGCATACCTTCTTGAATCGTCCCTTGCGCACATATCCGTCCTTCCCGTGTTTCGGCCGCGCAGTCCAGCCGATATTGTTTCGGTCATAGTAAGCTTTCCGGATCTCTTGTTCCTCGGCATCCCAAATCTGGATCCCATCGTCGACCATGAAAATATTGACCGATCCGCCTTGTCGTTCGTACCCACCTTCGAGACCCTCCTTGTACACCGGCATTTGAATGGTGATATGAGGGAGTTTTCCGTGCATCCGCTCGGGGTTTTTTCCCGAGTAGTACGAGCTGTTCTGATGACAATGTGCGACGGGTCCGATCGTTTGCCAGATGTTCCCGCAAACGCAAATCGAGAAGAAATGCCGTCAGCGGAGCTCCAACAGGAGGTGACTCACGATAGCGAGAAGATAACCGAATGGCGAGGTAGACAGGAGTGCCAGGCGCAACCACGATCCATCGAGCAGCGCTTCCTTGATCAGGTTGCGCATTCCCGAACCGATGAAGACGAAGGTGAGGATCATGGCGAAACCCGAGATGAGAGGTGCGTAAAGCATCACAGGTCGGATATCGCGCATCTCCCAATCTCCAGGCTTCGCGCCGATCTTCTCCTCTGTAGTCTTCAGATCCTCCGCATCGCGTAGTCGCCGCTCGAACTCCGCGTCCTGATCCAGCCAACCCTCTTCGGCCTCCTTTGCCTCTGCTTCGAGCACTGCCAACTCCTCATGCCGTCCGTACCAGATGAATGCCATCATCCGCAGCTCCAATGCTTCTGCCGAAGGGATCAGCGTCTCCACCTCGTCCGCCCAGACCACGAGACAGCCTTCACGTCGACAGAAGGCTGCAAATTGGTGTTTCCGAGCACCGGCCAGGTGGGAAAGCTCATCGAGGATCTGGATGCGGGTATTGACGTCGAGCGTGATCTCGATTGCGTCGTCGGGACTGGCGGGTGAGTTCTGCGTGATGAAGCGCTCACTCACCATCTCGCCATGATGGCTTGCACCACCTTGCTGGTCATCTTCATCGCGACTTCCGGATTGAGCGTTGCGATGGCAGAATCCCATTCCGTAATCCGCTTCGTCATCTCCTTAGCTCCTCTCCGTCCAGGCTTGGGTTGTGGATATGTCCGAAGAACCCGTTTTTTGATCCTACACAGTCAGCGCGAGTCAACAGGGATGACTCACCGAATCGAGACCAGCCCATCGAACTCCGGATCCCGAAACCATCCCGACCGCTCGCCAACCCCCCAAAGGTGCCGGGTCATCATGTCGAACCGATCTCTAGGTCGACCATCCTCCAGGACCTCCGAATCACTACTCCCTCCGCTGCTCGAGCTGTCGAAACTCTCCCGCCCTTCTGAGTCGGAGTCGGAATCCGAGCCTGATCCCGATGCAATGGATCCCGTAGATTCCGATTCCGACAGCTCCCAAGATGCTCGAGAAGCATTCTCACCCCCTTCTTCCTCCTCCACTTCAACATCCTCCATGATGACATTGTGGGCAAAAGTCTCGGTAGCTCGGCGAGGGACATGACGAGGGAGGGTACCGCCGGAATTCGGTAAGTGAGGGAGGATGTTTCCGGCTGCTGAGGAGATTCGGCGGCGGAGCGACATGGCCGGATGGCCAAATAGTGTGCTTGGCCAGCCGTAGTGTTGCGAATCCCACCTTTGATAAGAGCTTAGACGAGATAACCTGAATTAATGAGCGTGAGTAATGAACGTGTTGTGAGTATAGTCAAGACTTTCATACCGCCTTCATCTAATCAGCTTACTTCTCCGGTGACGTTACCCTGCTTCGAAGCGTCAGGATTCCGGCCCAAAGCCAAGCTACGGCTCTTCCATGCATAAAATCGGACGACGAAGGACGACTGAGACAAAGATGGCGAGATCAAGAAACGACTTTACCCGGTGATTGAAGGACCCTGAAGTCCCGTCCGGTGAAACACGTGGCAGTGATATCGTAATAGGTTTGTCCGGTTGTACTGTTCTAGTCGATCAACTGTTGTCGACCTCGGACCTGACAGAAGCATCCGCTGCAAAGTAACGCCTCGGATGGTATCAGCCACTGAGGTTGGAACGTCCGAGAAATTACTCATCCCGCCGGAGTAAATCCCACTGATCTGCGGCTAATGACACTCAGCAACACACCACTTCCCAAAAGGCCAATATTCGGTAGCGATTCGTGAGGGCTTCCTAGACTAGCACTCGCTAATCTACCAGACCATGGGCGTGCTCTCGCGCAAGCCGAAGCCGGCGTTCTCACCCCCGGAGCTGCCCATGTTCAATGGTCCCAATCAACGCCGAGGGTCCGTCGTTGACAGGATACGCAATTTCAGCATCGCCAGTCTCAACGCCGGTTCCGACAACTTCAGCTTCGCCGGTCCCAGCTCCGAGCACATGGCAGATCCCTACCTGCATCACGGCACCCAACAGACCTCCTTCCTCGGACGGAAGTTCTCGTCGGCGCTGGTGCCCGCTTCAGCACGAAAGGCGAGTCTGGCGGTCGCCGAGCGGCAGAGAGATCCTGTGGGAATGCGGATGGGTGAGACGGACGGCATCGCGGAGGAGGAGTTCAAGGACACCTTCTACAATGCGAGACTGGTGCTTGATGGCGGCAGCGATGAGGAGATGGACGAGAAGCTGGGGACGGTCAAGCTGGACAAGGGCAAGGGAAGAGGAGATTGGACGGCGACTTTGGGATGGGAAGCGGCGCCGCCGATAGGCGTTGCCAAACGATGGAAGGATCGGGAGAGCATGAAGCGGAAACATCGAGAGAAACGCGTTATGAGACGGCTGGATACGGATCTCGACGCGTTCAACGCCCACGCTCAGAACGGTCTCACTCCACTCACCCATTCAGTCGACATTTCCCGGAAAGCTTCAGTCACATCACTCCCATCCTTCCTGCCCGTCACTACCGCCCCTAGTATCCTGGATACCGACTCAATGTACCTTCCCGACGATCGACCTCGGGCGGTGCTCATAGGTGACGGCTTCGACGCACTCGACGTCATGGCCGATCACATCTTTCGCATCGGCGTGCAGAAGAAGAAGTGGTTCAAGGCGCCAAAGCTCGGGCAGAAGAGGGAGGAGGTGGGCACGGGCGTGACCTTGAGGGTAAAGACGGGACTGTACCGGACTTTCCCGGTGGACTATGAGGCGCTAGACGAATTTGAGGACGCGATGAAGAGGCTGAATCCGGAGGCGGCGATCAAGATAAAGTCGCAGATCGTCGGGAGCATCATGAAGACCTACATGTGAGTCTGGTGTTTGAGCCAGCTGACGTCAGAAATCCGTCGCCCTCCATGACGGAGCTCATCATCGATGCCAATACGCGGATACAGATCCTCGACAAGGTTGAGCATCTCGCGAGGGCGAGAAAGCATCAGTACGCGGCGTTCATCCGATCTGAAGAGGTCCTGTGCGTATGGTCGGATCACGTGGAAGCGGTCATCCCGGCAGCGGAATCTTTGGAGGAATCGCTCATCCAGTTCATCTGGCGTGGGGAGGAGGAGAACAAAAAGATGAACCAGGCAATGATGATCGACGAAGAGAACGAGAAGGCGGAGAAAGCTTCTTCTTTCGACGAGGATACAGAGGACGCGGCCATGCGCAGACTGAAGCGGCATTGGAGGGAGCGACCCGTGGTGCTGTGGGCACCGGTCTCGGATGGGCTCGCCATCATGCTTTGCATGGGCATAATCTCTCTTGGTGGAAGTGAGTCATCTCTCGGGACAAAGCTGACGGCAGGAAAACTCGTTCAAGAGTATCTTCTCGATGGGAAGTACTTGCGATTTCTCCTGCTTCTTATCGTGCCCCCACTCTTCTTCATCGCTTCCTTCGCCTGTCTGTGTTTGGTCGGATCAATAGTGAGTTGTTATGGTGACTCCACTGACGGCAGTTCCAAATCTTCGGGCCGATCCGACAGGTCACCTCCAATTCTCGCTTCTTCAGTGGTATCGCCCCGAAGAGGACCATGGGCGAGCTGGCACACGTCACCGTGCAAATGCCAGTGTACAAGGAGTCATTGGAGGAGGTCATCATGCCGACAGTCGCGTCACTCAAACGCGCGATCACCACGTGAGATTACAATCGAGGCAGAACTGACGGCAGGTATGAACGGCAGGGCGGGAGCGTCGGCATTCTCGTTTGCGATGATGGTTTACAGCTACTCTCGCAAGCAGAGGCAGATAAACGACGGTCTTTCTACTTTGACAACAACATCGCCTACGTCGCTCGGCCGGGACACCAAGTGAATGGTTTCCTCCGGAAAGGTCGATTCAAGAAAGCGGGTAATATGAACTTTGCCAACGCGTTGTCACTCCGGGTGGAGGAGATCATGGACGATCTCCGGCCGATCGCGCAGGAGGCGACGGAAGAAGGACATTTCTGGACGGATCTGGATGAGAATACGGTGTATGATGCGGCTTTGGCACAAGCTTTGGAGGAGAAGAAGGGGATAGCGTTGGCAGCCGGGAACATCCGATTCGGCCCGATCATCCTCATCATCGACTCCGACACCCGTGTCCCGGAAGATTGCTTCGCCGATGCTGTCTCGGAAATGGCCGAATCGTCCGAGGTCGCCATCATACAGCACATGTCCGGGGTGATGCAGGTTGCGAATCATTTCTTCGAAAATGGTGTAGCACACTTCACTAAGGGTATCCAGCATGCTATCTCATACGTATGCGCTAGTGGAGAAGGTGAGTGAAGAAGTTTTAGTAGAGCTGATCTCAGTCGCCCCATTTGTCGGCCACAATGCTTTCATTCGGTGGTCCGCGCTTCAAGAGTGCTTGCTACTGGACCCAGACGACGGGTTGATGAAAATCTGGTCGGAAGCGCATGTCTCGGAGGATTTTCAGATCGCCATGACCCTTCAGACCAAGGTTAGTTCAGCTATCGTAACGGAGCTGACGTCAGGGCTACGTGATCCGATGGGCCACATACAGTCTGGGCGAGTTCGAAGAGGGCGTCTCCCTCACTTGCGACGACGAGCTCAATCGTTGGCAAAAATACTCGTTCGGGTGCTCTGAGCTGGTGTTTTTCCCGTTCGCCCAGTGGTTCAGACATGGTCCGATTACACCCCTCTTCAAGACCTTCGTCCACTCGAGCATCCCAGTCCACTCGAAATTCACCGTCATGGCTTACATCTTCTCGTACTATGCAATCGCATGTTCATGGTTCCTTTCCGGAACTATTTCATCAAGGGCTTTGACAGTGCGTCGACTTTTGCAAATCTCATCGACACGTGCTGACAGCGTCAGTTCCCGTGGACGCTTATTGTGAGGGCCCTTGTGAAGACGTGACTGACCCCAGATCTACCGTCATGGGAAGTATCCCTCGTCTGCATCTGCCTCTTCGTCGGTGTCTGCAACATCTCCTTCATCACCTTGCGATACCGCCTGAAGCTCCCCGATTCCGCCAAAAGCTCATTCGACCAGATCAAGTGGATTCGTGGGTCACCCAAGCAATTCATTGCTGACCCCAGCCTTCTTCTGCATCTTCTTCACCGGCATGTCCCTACCCATGTCAGCGGCTCTCGCAAGTCACGTCCTCGGATACAATATGACGTGGTCCTCAACCATCAAGACGGTGGAGAAATCCAACTTCTTCCTCCAGATCCCGCTCATCTGGAAACGATTCTGGCCGCAACTATGCTTCTTCGGTCTCTTTGCCGTAAGTGCATCTGCCATGAGCTCGCTGACGAGAAGGGTGTGATGTTTGTGACTACCTCGGATTTGGTGCCGCCCGGCTTTAGGATCAAGAATATAGAGGTCACCTTCCCGATGGGTCTGCTCGTCGCGACTCATATGCTTTGGCCTTTCGCTTTGAATCCCTGGTTCCTCAGTTTCTCGGTAAGCCTGACTCGGAGCGATGAGCCGTGCTAACTCGAGCAGTTCTAGACATATCTACCATGGGCATTGCGGACTTTGCTTACGGACTCTGCATACGGACTTCGCATACATTACAGATTCACTGCATGCCATTCTTTTGCCCTTTCACTGTTGCCTGGGACGATCATTGCTTCCCGGATGCGGCTCGCCCTCCAATCGAAAGATCGTAACCGCACATCAATAATTTAGCTTTTCTGCGGCGGACCATCCAGCCGATCGATATGGAGATCGCTACTTGCCAAGTTGTCGCGTTCTTTTGCGGCTATCTTGGGGAGATCTACGTCAATTGCGCCTCCTTCTGCCACTTTGCGCAAACAACCTTGCTCCTTGCGGAAGCAAACCTTGCCTTTGGTATGCCATACGGGATGATTGAGCTCTTGTTCTGGTCTGAGGTGGGTTCTCAAACGATCACTTGATCAGGTATTCTAGCTTGACAACTGGACTGGGGAATGGAATGATTGTAGACGATTTGGATAGGTAGACTTTAAGCCGCGAGGAGGGAGAGGAGGG
>JAABUW010007096.1_pt1 | contig 13676 bp, 8 predicted proteins | sample 5560081 | NCBI WGS metagenome assembly JAABUW01 (sample SAMN10711882, study PRJNA513363) | rock metagenome | isolation source: Antarctica rocks | place: Antarctica: Victoria Land, Knobhead sud
GGATTGGGGATACTGGGTTTAGTTGCTGAGGGGAGAGGTGGTCTTGAGAATCGGGGCGGAGGTTTTTGAGAGGAGCGAGGGGTGGTTGCGTATAAAACGAAAGGAACATTCTATCGCTCTTTGTGGATAATATTCATCTGTACATGTGTATGTAGGAGAACTCCCTGTGTCAGCGGGCACAAAACAGTCGAATTATATATTCAATTCTTCGGCGCACTTCAAGAAGCGTTATGAACCTCCCTGACGAAAGCAAAGACTACTGCCAGTGCACTCGATGCCCCCAACGACCCAGCCTGATTCCCTTCGACTGCACTTTCCACACCCGCTACACAAGTTCCGATCGGCTCCTGGGTGGAAATTTACTCCCCCCAATCTCTTTTCAGCGGAGTCCAGGCCGTCGTCATCCCTTGTGCATTCCATGCGTATAGTACTGTGGTTTTTGGGGTATTCATTGCAAGTACACAACATTCTCGGCAGAAGATTTGAAACACACTCTAACCGGTAGGGTCACTACCTTAAGTAACTGTAAGAGGTAGCTATCATAGACAGTCACCAGAGTAAGCGAATCTTCTACGGTAATGTTAGCGGGTTGTTGGGACTAACAATTTAGATAAGCAGGCCTGATACGGTTCACTGGCTTCAATCTGCACACTTGGGCCGCTGGAGCGATTCTGCCATATGTACTTCGGCGAGTGGCGACTGTGATTAATTTTGGCCCAAGGCTAAGGCCTAGAAGACGTTGAGCCATTGTCGTAAGGTGGGAAAAATTATATGTCTAAAAGATAATATCTTGTTGATTCTTTATATAATTCTTTAAATGATAATATTATGTTTTATTAAACATTAAAATTATGATAAAATGGATAATGCTGCAGTAATGAGATAAATGTAAAGAATTTGATTGAATGTAAGATTGAATTTTGAATTTCAAAAAATTACTACTCGTCTTAATCTGGTTTTAGACTTTTGTATATACCAGTAAGTAATCTAACACTCATATGCAGCGAAAATTGCTCGTCAACTTTCGTAGAGTCTTCAGTCGTGGTCTGTTGTTACAAAGATGCATGTTACTGACTTGGTGCAATTATTCTATGAAGCTCGCCTTAGCTATTGAATCCCAACGTCTTCTGCTCGCATGCTCGAACAAGCACGCCTGAAAGTATGGCCAAACCCACGACATCAAGATTTATGAAAGAAAAGACATATCAAGTTGTACTCTCCGGTGACAAGGAGTCCACATTTGAGCTGAGGTCCGCAAGTCACTGGTGCGAGCAATGTCTACTGTTCGTTTATGATATGATGGTGAAAAAAGTATACTCTACTACCCATAATGGCGATGTACAATCACTCAGACAATCGTCAGCCAGTGGTTGCCACATGTGTGAGATGATTTTGGATCGGTGCCACCCAGATCAACGGGACTTTTATTTACAACGCACTGGAAAAAAAGATACGGCGTTATGTATGCAAATACAGAGCACGCAATCGAGCTTCAAGGGGCAGAGTTTAATCTTTAAAAAGCTACATTTTGGCCTGGACGAACGAGACCGAGCATCTCTGAGTGATGCAGACGGGACAGAATCGGTATGGCACAATCAGATAGCGCGAAATTGGCTTTCAAGTTGTCAGCGTTGGCATCATCGATGCACTGGCCAACCTATATCCACTATCAAACCAAGCCGTTTACTTGAGTTAAGCTCCTCTGAGAGACAAATCTCCTTACGATTGCGGAGCGCACATAAGCTGAGCGAGTTCCCTTTGAGCTATTGCACCTTAAGCCATTGCTGGGGTAGAAGGCAGCCAGTGCGACTGACCAGGGGATTACTGAGAAGCTTCCAGCACCACATACCATTTGAGATCCTACCCAAGACTTTTGCTGATGCAATCCAAATCACACTGAATCTTGGCCTGTCATACCTCTGGATAGATTCTCTGTGTATTTGCCAAGATGATCAAGACGACTGGCTCGCGGAATCAGCAAAGATGGGAGACATCTACTCCAACGCCACATGCAACATTGCAGCCTTGGCAGCCAAAGATGACCACGAGGGCTGTTATACGATGGGACCAACGCTTGCGTCGAGCACTCTTTATTTCTCGACTAGGGGGAAGCGTTATATGACATCAAAATTGAGCGATACGGAATCGCGCGACGAGACTTTTGGGAAAGAGCCGCTGGGAAAGCGTGGATGGGTCTTTCAGGAACTCGTGCTCTCCCCGAGGACAATATATTATGGCGCCGGTCGTATTTTGTGGGATTGCATTACGGACGAGGCGGACGAGGCACAAACCATGGAAGCACGTCTGTGCTATACCCAAACAGCCCCAGGCTATAAATCGGCATTCGCCCATTTTCGGAACACGGGAACTGAGCCCTTTTCATATTCAGACGAGTCTCTGCGTGATTCGCTATGGAACAGGGTGGTTGAACAATATACAAGCACCGAGTTGACATACGAATCCGACAAATGGCTTGCCGTTTCTGGACTTGCTACAAGATACATGGAGAGAACGGGCCAGACATTTGTTGCCGGACTTCGCTGGGATCGATTGTTAGAAGACATGTCTTGGTGGAGCCATTCTCCTGCTGGCAAACTGTCAAACGGAGCACCCACGTGGTCATGGCTCTCGTGTAGGTCCGGGGTGGGTACGAGAATTGTCAAGCCGGACGAGCTTCTGGCCACCCTTGTCGCTTTGCCAGACAAGGAAATGAGCAACTGTACATGGCATGTAATGTACGAGGCGTCGGATCTGCCTGGCCAATCGACTAAGCCAAAGTGCTATCCTTTGAAAATCTCTGGTCATGTGCGGTCTTTCCGCTATGTCTCTCAGGACGGCAGTGTTGACGGGTCTTTCACCATGAGATTTCATACGTACTCTATGGAAGCTGCAGATCTCTGGCTGGATATTCCACTTGAAAGTGGTATGAGTATCTGGGGTGTCGCATACTCATTCGACTCACCATTCGATCCAAGGTTCGAAATCATCCTACTTGCGCCAGCAAGCCATGGTTACGATCGTTGGCAAAGGGTAGGAGTTTGCCGCGCCATCGCCCATGGTTTCAGGTGGGACAATCGAGGCGACCGCGAAAAGTTTCTGCAGGAGTTTGGTCCTGTCAAAGAGTTGACTATCGTATAAGCGCAGCCAACGCCCAGCAGGGTCCTCAGCGTCCAATGCCGTTATGAAGCGGTAGTGGACGAAGCATAAGCATCGGAGCTACGCAATCGCTGAACACGACTAAACGTGGGAAATTCGAACATCTTCAAAAGCTGTCAAGAGTTCTTGAACTAAACGACATGTGCAGTGCTCATTCATGACGATGTCGATATTGAAATCCCTGGACCCCACTCATTTCATTCTGTTTCTCTACAAAGCCAGTCCAACATTATGCTCACCGTGGTGCCCGGTATCATACCCACCATTCCCAACGTTCCTTATGGAGAGATATCGAAGGGCTCCAACCTGGTGAAAAGGAATTTTTGGACGGATCTTGCAGCTGAATCCAGGCATGAAGCCACCGGCTGAAGAGCTCTTGAACGATCAGTGATTCCATTTTCCTTGAAATACATCATCTTCAAGTCCTTTCATGCTCTTCTTCCATTGAACAGAACGATTTCGTGAAGGCCAACAGCTCTTCGATCTGAATTAGAGATTTTTAAAAATGGGCCAGACCATGACTTGCCAAAAGTGGCCCCTGATTTTGGCGCACGCAGAAGCCTGAAAATCCCTGCATTCATTTTCTACGGTTGACTATCGTGCTCCCATTATATGGCCTTCTTTTCCCCTGTTCTGCTAGACAATCGGTAGTACATAAAGGCTCCAGTACCCCAACCACGATGGCTTTCGGTCAAGTTGCATTCATGTAGAATGACCGATGGAATAGAAAATTTCTCGAAACCCGTTCTTGAACGCATGCCTCCAGACCTGTTTCAATACATACTTACGCCAAAAACTATTACCGATGTTCCAGTCTGCGAACAGGGGCCTGCCGACGTTGTCTCCGAAGTTATCTCGGCGGGATCCTTTGAGATCAAAGCATGTTTTCCAGTCTCTTCCAGCAGTAGAATTGTTGTCTGTATGCATCTACCGGGAGGTTGGCCTAAGGAGCACCTTCACTGCGATGGCGCTAACACTCACAGACATCTGCAAGAGAGGTATAGATAGGGACCGAAGTTGGTGTTCAATTATGGCCAAGGGTTCTTGAATCAATTCTATGAGGGTGTCGCAGAATTCAACTTACGGCACAGGTTCCGGCTCCATATACATCAGTGTCGATTACCCCTCGGCGCTTGGGGTCAGTTTTCGACAGATCTTGAAAGAATGCCAGTGGTCATACGAGCTCGTGCGCCGTATGTGTATGGGGCCATGGAAGGAGACGTGGGACACTGATCCCACCAGAACAATCTTGTCAGGCTCCTCAATGTCGGTACTACATCTTAACATGGACTGCAGATGAGACTAACGAACATTGCCAGTGGCGCGATTCTGGCTATAATCATCGCAGCAGTTGCTGCTCAGAACGCAGAGCCAGCATACGGTTTGATTGTACTGGTTCCACTTGTCATGACAAATCCAGATCTTGCTGACAACTCATGAGACGAAAGCGAGAGCACTGTTAAACTCACGTCTGATCGATTGCTAAGCGATCTGAGAACGACTTTTGAAGGGAAGCATTCAGATCGTCGAGATCACTGACTCAATAACTCATTCAAAATGCTTAATGAGATCGTTAGGATGTTGTCGAGTTCGATCATGATGTTTGCGACACTCGACATTCTTTACAAATCACAAGTGAAGTTTACAGATCGCCTGCAAGCTAAAGACGTGAAGATGAGCTGCATGAAGATTGTTGAACTGCGTCAAGTGAAAGACATGAATCGATTCACAGAAACAGATCGTGCGATGAGGCGATATATCACGCAAAAGTTGATTGATTTTGTGAAGCAAGCGAAGAGCTTCGTAGATGAAAGTTCGGGTGAAATGCTCACGTCGAATCATTAAAACGTCATGATCGAGTTAAAAAGCATGATCAGCTCGAATTCGTCAAGCCAAGAGAGAGATTCAAGCTCAGAGCAATGAGAGCTCACCCGAGAAGTTATATAGATGGTCTACGCCCTTCAGCCAAGACAGCACTTCCATTGCCAACTCATGCTCTTTCCTCTACCATACTAGTCTGACACCTGTACTCCGTGTGCTCCTATACTCAATCCAGCTTTGTGCTAAGTGACTCTCGGTATTCCAGGCGCCTAATGTTCTATCAGTGATCAACACTATCCCGACTTTTGGTGATCAGCAGGGGACACAAGAAACAGTCTCGGCCGATATTGAATTTGAGCATATTCAGGTTAACCTCGCGTTCTTCTAGGTACGCTTCCGCTTTGCCTTCGTATCTACCTTACGCATCATTTCCTCTTCCGATAGTCGGCTCTGCCAAACTGAACCTTTGAAACTTTGCGCCACACAAGACACAAGTGGCATGAGGGTTCAGCCTGTTCTTATCATGGCTCCAACACGCGTTTTCTCGCCATAGGTCATGAACCTTGGAGATGTAGTTCACCGAGGGGACGTCAGCTGAGACCCGGATTCTTACTTGCGCAGTATGTTCCAACTTCCTCAGCGGTCTCAGCGCTGAATGGAAACGAACCGAGCATGCTTGGAGAAATGTGAGACGAAGGGAACGTCAGGTGTGATTTGGTTGGTAATCTCCGCCCTATAGGGCTGGGGGCCGCTATTAGAGTTTTCACCTTCCTCCTAGATAGACTCCAATCCAGCTTCAACCCCATATACTAATTGCCCCATATGACCTCGTATTCCAACATCAGAGATGTTGGAAACAGGGAACAGTTACTGTTACCCCTGTGGTTACAGTAGTAATCTCCGCTTCGAGCCCTACAGGCTACAGGGCAGGGGCTGGGGGATTCAGAGTTTTCACCTCCTCCGTTCGTTCTCAGCTTTCTACAGTAGTTCAACCAATATATATATATACATACACATGCACATCTGCTCCTTCTGACCCTCATACCTCAAGGAGTTAAGAATGACTGCGAGTGAGTGACTGTCTCGAATGAAACCGAGCAAGTGCGACACGCGTGTCATGAAGCTGTTTAACGCATGCTATGAAGCTGATTAGCATGTAGTATGCACCGTGTATGCAGTTGACCATGAAGCACCGTTTACAGCACTGTGTGAAGCACTGCTGAAAGATGGGGTTCGAAGATGGCTTTTAATGCATCCGCTCTTATTCATTCGTAATAACTGCCATATCAATGAGCTTATCATCTTCTCAGCACTCTCTCCTTCTTCTTCTTCTTCCTCTTCCTCTTCTTCTTCTTCTTCTCCTATACTCCCTGTCTCTCTCGTAAACCCTTAGCTTATTCTCTCGTTTTACACATCTCTTCTCCTCTACCCTTTTTCTATTTCCAGTGTATTGTAGAAAGGTATAGCGGCTGTAGATAGTTTGGTCGTTTGGCAGCGGGCTGGGGTTTAAGGAGGTGTATGATTATCTTACTGCCGGGGTGTGGCACGTTTACTTACTTCATCTTAGCGGAGAGGGTGTGGGAGGTTAGATACTTGGCTGTAGCTGGACTGGCAAGGGTTCTATGATATCTATGAGGTGGATGTTGTTGCTCAGATTCGTAGGACAAGTGAAACCCTTTTCTGAGAGATACGAATCGCCATGAGAAGTTTACGGGTATTTTGCCACCTCTTCTGCTTGGTTGCAGTGCCGTGCAGTTGGTATGTTGTAAAATCTGGATCACCACTACGTGGACTTGACAAAGGAACTTCTATCGCGGATATATTTCTTTCGGGTAGTAGAGAGCAAACAATCGTTGGTTAAAGAACGTACGTCCGTTTCATAATTGACCCAGACTACTAACGAACAAGGCAGATGAAAATTCATATCTACTTATCTTCCAGCAATCTTGTATCCACTTCATAATGTAAAACACTCATCTCGCCGCACCATCGAAGCATGAAAATTCCCACGAAGATTCTCTCTCTATCCACCACTTACCCGAAACTCTCCAGTCGTGGGATCGCAGATCGCAGTATCGTTAGGAGCCCTGACAGCGCCCAGCCTCAAATTGGGTGCTTCATACACAATCCCCGAAGCGGACAGACAGCAAGCTTTGGACACATAGGTGCAATTACACGGACAGGCTTGACCGGCTAGAATCAAATCCTGCGCCGGAGGAGGAGAGCCTACCGGGTTGGAGGTTCCGGCGGAATTGGTGAAGCTGGTGGAGTTGATAGAGATCTCGCCGAGCTTCCGCCCGCTCGCGGAATAGGGCAGCTTGCAGGTTCCGGTGAAAAAGCCTGATCCGACGCCTTGCCAAGGGTCGGCGATGCATTTGCAGCCGTCGGGCCCGGTGCAAAGGTTGACGGAAGCGCAGTTCTGGCCGCATGTGGGGCCGCTGCTTTGTTGCTGCGTACCTGGCGGGTTCGAGCCAGAGGTGCCACCGGTTGCCTGGTTGTTAGCACCGGCTTGGATTATTGGTGCTGGGGGATTGACGGCGGTAGGGTCGCCGAAGGGAACTCCTTCCGCGTCGGCCAAGACTTCCCTGCCCGCTGCTACCTCTGCTGTGACATAGTTGTCGTAAGGGGAGCCAGGCTGGTAAAGGACCACAATGACAGTGGAATCCGTGTCTGTTTCCGCGTTGCGCGAAGTGGTTAGCCGGAACGCAGTCGAGATCCACCACCTTCGCGCAGCTCACTTACGTAATGTTTTCCATCCTCCAGAACCAAGCCGCACGCAAGAAACCGAGACCCTCTCCGCCTGGTCGGCCACCCCTCGGTATGTGCTTCTGTCCCCAGCTGGAGTTCCGTCCGGTCGTATCCTAGCGATCACGGCTAATTTGCAGCCCCCTGGTATTGCCCAAGACCACAAACTGTTAGCCACGGCTCCGTTAAAACGAGATTGGATTTATGTTGCACCATTGCCTCGATAGATGTTGAGCTCGACCCTGCCTCCCCAATTGGCTGACCTATACAGATTGTTTACTGGTCGGTCCATGCCTGCTGGCACAAACCAATGGCTAATCGTATCAGTATATCCAAAACCCACATCCGTGCCCCTGATGACGCTTCGTCTCTGCCATAATAATCTGGTGCAATCGCTTTGAGAGGGATGACCATAGAATATACTGCACACAGGGAAGCTCGCCCAAGCTTGCGAGAAAGGGATCAAGATTGAAATAGATATGAATATCAGGACATGGCGGACTAAGCTAGCCATTGCGAAGTGTATAAGGTTTGTAACGACGAACAACAACGAGATCTGAATGAAAGAGACGTTGGGAAGGGGCTCTTTTTCTTTGCGGCAACACAAAGTCTGTCACTGACAGCAGTCATAGCGTTGCTCTTTTTTACTCAGGGCTCCGTCTCAACAATGTACTGGCGATGTCAATTCAGCGACATGCGACCCAAGGCGTGCTGACGATGTTTCACGGTATATATGCGACTCAGTCGCATATCATTAGGTAGTCAAGCTCTTCTCCCGCTTTTGGTTGGCCTGGAAATCAGAGTCCAGGATCGAACAACCCAGGTCTATCTTCGGGCTCGAAAGCGTCAGACCTTGGTGCTCGCTAACGATGAAGTGAAAATCGCTTAAAGATATGTATGTGTTTTTGATGCCACGGGCGGAACATATTCGCGCTAGTATCAATCTAATCTAATCTGATTAGTGAGCACTCTGCTCCTCCTACTACCTTACTACCTTACTACTCCTGCTCCTGCTGCTCCTATGCTTCAACAGCTGAAGCTAACCTAGCCCCCAGGCCGCTCTTACTACCCATGTAGGCGTGCCAGGTAGGCTTTCCGGCTGCTCAGGCACCTTACCGGCTATGATCGCGTGTGGAATGCTTAGGCCGTTTCCCAAACCACCAACCGGACCTTTGATGCGATATGCTATACATACCTGGATAGGGTTGTTCTAAAGTGTGTTTATATTTTGGCCGCTTTGTCAACCAACGACCTTGTCTCCCAAGATCTCGCCTACCGGCCCCCTCCCATCTCCCCAGGCTACTTAACATCTACGCTCGTTGTCTCGAGATCGTGTTTCACTACGCACAATTGAAAGATTACTTCCGTTCTCAGAAGAGCATCACATGTGATGAATTGCCATTACAATACTCGTCAATGACTGCTTCGAGAACGATCAACCTAATGGAAGCTCAATCCTTCCAAGGACTATTTTTATCTAACGAATAAGTTCTCACTTCGCTACTACTAGGCTATATCAATCCGAGTCCAGATGCTAGGTTCAGTTTTGCGTGCAGCAAACCAGGACTCAACATGTCGTTCATCCTGAACATGGAGCCCGGAATCACACCTCTCCGCATCGTGGTTTGAAGTCAGCGTTGTAGCTCCATAGCCTTACTCGTCATACCATTGCATTGTACTCTTTCAGTTCGATGTAATCATCGTTGGTCTGGGCCTTTTGCATGCTCCCATGATGCCAGGGTTTCGACATGCCGGCCGCCTGGCTAGGTTTGGTCAGAGGCAATTGAGACGTGAAGGATGGTCTCATCTTTTTCTCTGTGCCCACAGAAGTCGAGGACGATGCAGACTGGAAGCCAGTCGAGAATGCTCGGTATATTTTGGGACCGGTGTGTCGGACGAACTTGGGGAGGACGGGAAGACAGCTGACAATGATGCCAGTTGCAATCTCAGCCAGCGTCCACAGGCCCATTACGATGATATTGTAGCTGATGTCTGGGTCTTTGACAACTTTCCAGGTGTAGTATGTCCGTAAAATTGATGTTATGCAGGCACTGTATGTTTCACAAGATCAGCTTTATTGTTCCGGGAAGGAACCAAAACGCGTTCGATACATGAAGAGATACCAAACGGTTAAAACGAGATGAGCCACAAGATTAAGGGTAGTGCACAGGAGTCGGGCGCAGGAGAACTTACAAGAAACCCGTCGCGAAGATTCCGATCGTCACTAACTTCTTCTTGAAAGGTATCTGAAGCCTCCACAAACAAGGCATGGGAAGAATCAAAATGGTTATATCGGAGACGGCATTGAAAGCCCCGCTCGCCATGTTCCAAACATCGGAGCTAAAACAATGACCGTCGGGGAGCCACGGCTGCCAAATTTTCTCGCGGGGTTTACATAGACCAATGAAAAATGCGACATCAAGTAGATAGAAGAGAAAGTTGCTCCAAATGACCACTTGAATCGCAATGAACATGGCCATATTTGCCTTCCTGGATGGGACAAAGATCCGAAGGTATTGAAGGAGGATCGAGAGCTTGATGAAGAAGACGGTAATACTGTAGATGATTGAAGTGACATTGACATCCTGAACACCCAATCACTATCTTCTCTTGTCATATCATAGGGTGGAATCTTACATAAAGTAATCTTGAAAATGTTTTCAATTGTATGTTCCACATATGGACTCCGCCGCCATCTCTTATGGTCAACCTCGAGGGAATAGCCTCTCCGATCTGAAGAAGCTGCATTGGTCAGCGTCTGCGACACGAAAATGTGTTACACATGAGTTTACCCATCCTAGAACAATGACATCTAGAATTTATCAGCCTCGCTCAGAATAGTTGATGAGAAGTCTGTCAAATTACAGTCTTCGTAGTCCCAAGACCGAATGAGAAAGCACTTTGTATAGACGCGCATCAAGACAGCCAGAGTTGCGAAGACCAAGCACAAGGCCAACGTCGAGATGACCAGGCCATTGAGATTCGCCGGATCACTGAAGTTGGGCGTGACTCCGGCAGGTGGTGCTCCAGCTGGCGCGTTTAGGAGTGCCTGGAGCTGCTGAGGCAACAACTGTGCTGTTGCGGCTTTCATTTTCCCAGGTGGAGTGACTAGTATGAGAGAAAATGATCCTCGTAGAAGCTACCAAGACAATATATAAATCAAGGCGCAAACAGACGAGCCAACGCTAGATCCGAGATATTCCTTGATAATATGGGCTGGCTGGGCACCAATATTGATCCTGCAGACATGGTGCACACCATGCTTTGATATACAATCATATCTTGGCATTCATGCGAGGAACGAATAAGGCGACTTTGTTCCAACCAGCATGCGATAGGAACCGCAACAAAGAGGAGTAAAACGATTGCGTGCACACCATCATTGTTGAAGATATGATGTTCTGCCAGGCATGTTGTAGATCAAATTCAGGCAAGGCTGAAGCACTTTAAAGGTAGAAGACTGCTCTAGAACATGTGTGGGTGGTCTCGCGCGCGGGAGGGATGCATTCGCTTCTTGGATAGGCAATTGGGGGCGATATCTCATGAGTCAGCTCAGTAACCTCACTCCATCTGTACGACCATCAAATGGTTCCTTTGAGTTCTATCCTTGAATGTTTCATAGATGGCGCAGATCCTGACCATCAATGCAGGTTACGTATCGAATCAGTATCGTTCTTTTCGTCAATAACATTCAAAAATTGCCAAGGGTTCATTAGATAGCCTTACATCGGGAGCACGCTAGACCCACCATGGAGGGTTTTGTACTGGATGAGGCTTGCTGGCAAGTGATGTGAACAAGTGGATCGACAGCTGAGTCTCTCTGTGTGTTGCGAAAAAAGACGACTATACCTTGTCCGTAGTGATCCTTCGGAATTCAGTTTAAAAGAACTACACGGGATTGGTGGATCTCTTGATGTTGTCGTCAAGTATCTTTGGTTCTTATCCTTCTGTTGTTGACGTGTAGATCGACAGCTGAACAGCCTGCCTGCCGTTCCTCCCATCAAGAACTTCTGTAGCAGTGCATCTCTCTTGATCCCAACCTCTCAATGAGCGGGTGGTAATCCTCAATCCTTCAATTCATTCAGTGCTCTGGTCCAGCTGTCGTCACTTGCTTCAAACGTTAATTATTGGTTTTCATTCGATACTCTGGGCCAAGTGAACCGCAATCCCAACAAGATTCCGACATGCGTGCCTTGTTCTCACGGCGAAGCACATGGTCTGCGACCTGCATAATGCACGCCATGTTTCGACATGATGCAGTCGTGTAGGTCCCATAAAACGCTCTTTGCGTACGTTTGCAAATTCGGCGTATGAGGGGTTTCCAATCATTTCCACATTGGCGATGAGGCGTGTGCAGCTCGACCTGAAGCAGAAGAAAACACCCTTTGGCCGCCCTCAATATTTCAATGCAGACTGACGTATCTACCATGCCCGTAGAGCGCTCCCCCTGTGGTTGGCACTCTCGCTTCGCCCTATAGGGCTAGGGATCTGGAGTTTTTACCTCCTTCCTTCGTAGCTTCCTATTGTACTTCGACCTATATATACATTTCAACGTGCTCCCTCTGCACCTCATATACCATCAAGACCGAGAAAACCCCACGGGAGTTGATCTCGTGCAACATCCAACAATTTCCGAAGGGCAAGAAGGAACGCATAAGAGGCAGCGAAGAAATGAAATGATTAGGCTGATGGAGCCATGGAAACGAAAGAAATGGGAGTTGTAAATTATTACGCATCAATTGATAAAGTTCGAGGCGCGTTCTAGAATGATGTGTTCAGAGCACCCAATGGACGCAAATTCTAGGACTACGTTAACGTCCTAGTTCTGAAACGTAATCCGGGGCTTAAGTATGTCGGGACCTCCTGACCTCCACGGACCTCCTCGCTGATTTCATTAGTTTCCGGACACACCAGATTGTGCATAAACAATTCAAGTGTCGGCTGTCTTCATTCTTGCGCAATAGTATGACAGTCTATTAGAGTAAAACCCCCAAAAGCCGAATTTCCGGAATTTCAAGATTCAAAATTCCAAAACTGATGAATTCATAGCCTTCAAACAGATTCTTGAGGAAATTCCTATGAGAAGCTCTAGAAGCAGCCCTCGGGTAGCCTCTTGATAAGGTCTCCGAGAGGGGGAGTTCCCAAGGGAGAAGCTCTGAGAAGAAGGCTCCGAAGGGGGGTTCTGGGGGATTGGCTTGTGGGAAAGCTCTGGTTTGCCGCTGGGTATAATTTGGCGGATGGTTTCGGGAGGCGGTTTTTGGGGATGTTTCGAAGGTATGTTTAGAGGATATATATTTAGAGGAGGGAATGATATGACGGGAATATCTTGGGGAGTTCTTGGGACGTCAGCTTTGAGAGGGTCCTTCAGAAGTAGTAGTACCAATGGCTTCGAGGGGTGCATTATCAAGGATCTGGTTTTGAGATTTTGAAGATTCCATAACTCGGGTACTAGCGGTTCTGTTACAGTAGACTGCCGTAAATAGTGGTGATATGAAGTTGTACGTGTTGTGAACAGCGCCCGGAGATCAATGGAGCCAACGAGTCCCTTATAGTGAGCCTTCGGAGCGATGCTTCAGAGTTTGGAAGAATGTTGAGGATTTAGGCAGCAGTCCAGGTAGCAGTTCGCGTAGCAAGATCTCTAGACAGTCATCTCGAAATCGTTCTGATAATTACGGATAATATCGTCAAACCGGATTCACTTTTGAGATGCTAAAAATAACAAGTAAAAATTTCGTCTAAGTCGACGTCGAGACCATTTTCAATCGGGCGTGTTCTCATCTGCACACAAAGCATTCGCGTGTATCTTGCAGCGTTTGGTCAGGAACTTTTCGAAGCATATTACGAACAGCGTGGAGTTATTTGAAAGAAGCGAGTAAAAAACGTACTCAAATTAAGTACGAAAAGAGTCCCGACAGATCACGGTTTATGAATGTGAAGAATCCAAATTGACTATG
>JAABUW010007098.1_pt1 | contig 13671 bp, 13 predicted proteins | sample 5560081 | NCBI WGS metagenome assembly JAABUW01 (sample SAMN10711882, study PRJNA513363) | rock metagenome | isolation source: Antarctica rocks | place: Antarctica: Victoria Land, Knobhead sud
CTCAGGGCTTGGGTGAACGCCGATGGATGCCGCTGGGTGAAGATGAAGATCGGCACCCATCCTGAAGACGATCCGCGCCGCGTGCGGGTGGCCAAGCAGGCAATCGGGGACGCGGCGCTGTTCGTGGCCGGCAACGGCGCCTTCGCCGTGAAGCAGGCGTGGCACCTGGCCGGCATCTTCGCGGCGGAGGCCAGGGTGGCGTGGGTCGAGGAGCCGGTTTCGTCGGACGACATCGCCGGGTTGGCTCAGGTCCGGGCCCGCGCACCCGCCGGCATGGAGGTGGCGGCCGGCGAGTATTCTTACGATACGGACGCGGTACGCCGCCTACTGGAGGCACGGGCCGTGAACGTGCTGCAGGCCGACGCCTCCCGCTGCGGCGTCCCAAGCCTCGGATTGGTTTTCAAACAGCAGGACGCGGAGCGCTACGCGATAGGACTACGAAAAGACCTACGTGCGGCGTCGCGGCCAGCCTCGCCTTGTTGGGCGGCGCGACGGCGGCTGGCGCCTTGGTGCTGGCGGTGTGCGGCCGGCAGGAGCCGGTGGCACTGTCGCGCGGCGCGCTGGTGCCGAGTCCGATGCGTTTCCCGCTCTCGCCTCCTGTCGATCACAAGGTTTCGGTGCGCGGGGCGCGGCGGCTGAACCGCGCGGCGGGGACCATCGCCGCCTCCGTCCTGTTCGACAGCGCGATGGAGCACTACCGCGGCTCGTTCGCCAACAAGGCCATGTTCACGCCGCTGGTGACCTCCGCGCTATCGCTCGCCGCCAGCCTGCACGGCTCGCAGGACCGCAGCCCAGCGGCGCATGCAGCGCGCGACACGGCCTATAGCGCGGCGGGGCTGACCGGGATCGTCGGGACAGGATTCCACGTCTACAACATCGGCAAGCGGCCCGGCGGATACTGTTAAGGAAATGGACCTTGGGCGGGTAGGCAGAAGAGCTACGCCGTTTTCGGAACAAGCATGACATCGTATCCCAGGTTGCTTAGGCGCTGGACCAGTTTGGCCGTGGAGCGCTTGCGGGCGACCTGATCAAGGTAGCTTTTGCCAAGGTCGCGGAAGGCCTCACCCGTGCTCAGCATGTGGAACGCGGCGATGAGCAGCTTGTGCGCGATGGCCATGATCGCCCGCACCGGGCCACGACGGGCACGCAGCCGGTTGTACTTGTCGCGGTAGTAGCTGCCCTTGGTTCGGACGGCGGCAGAAGCGGCGGCGAACAGCGCGGACTTGAGGAACACGTTGCCCCGGCGGGTGCCGGCACCCTTCGGCTTGCCGGCGCTCTCGTAGTTGCCCGGGGCGACCCCGCCCTCCGCTGGTATTCCACGTGCTTCGCACGCGGAACCTTGACCAGCTCCGCCCAGGCTGCCAGCCGGCGCGCGCTGGCGAACACGTCCATGTCGGTGCCGATCTCGGCGATGATCGAGGCGGCCGTCACCCAGTCCACGCCCGGGATCTGCATCAGCAGCCGGTGCTGAGCTTGGTAGGGCTCAAGCTGGGTTTCGATGCGGGCGTCGAGTGCTTCCAGGTCCTGATCGATCGTCCCCAAGCTGCGCAGCTGCATGCTGAGGAGAAAGCACTGGGGCTCGCGCATGCGCCCCTCCAACGCAGCCTCTAGGGCGGCGTGCTTGCGCCGCATCCGCCCGCGGGCCAGCCCCGCCATCTCGGAGGCATTGTTCGTGCCCGAGGCGAGCGCCTCCAGCATGGCCATGCCGGACACGCCGAACACGTCGCTGGCCACGCCGGACAGCCTGATGTTGGCTCCTTCCAGCAGCTTCAGCACCCGGTTGCGCACCGCCGTCCGCGTCTCGATCAGCGTGCGCCGGTGCCGCACCAGCTCGCGCAGGTCGCGGATCGCGGGCGGGGGCACGAAGCTTCTGGCGACCAGGCCGTGGCGGACCAATTGCGCGATCCACTCGGCGTCCTTCACGTCGGTCTTGCGGCCGGGCACGTTCTTGATGTGGTGGGCGTTGCCGACGATCAGGTCAAAGTGCCCTTCCAGCACGGCATAGACCGGCTTCCAGTAGACGCCGGTGCTCTCCATGCCGACGTGGGTGACACCATGCTCGGCCAAACACGCTCGCAGCGCTTCCAGCTCGCGCGTGGTCGTGCCGACGCTGCGCAGCAGCTTCTGCGGCTTGCGCCCCGGTGCGCCGATCAGGACGCAGCAGACGACGCTGGCCTGGTGGACATCCAGGCCGGCGCAACGTTCAAGGAAAACCTCCATGGCCAGCACCTGTCATGAGTGGACGGGGTGGTGGCCGCTGCGCTGCAGGCAAAGTCAGAGACTGTTAATCGTGCTCGCCAAGGCTGGCGGCGACAAAGGATGGTGCCTGAGAACAGCGCGGACCGATCTGCTGGGCAGAGTTGGAACATCCAGTATCCGTCGGCCTCCAAACGGCCACCGGCAGTCAAAATGGAGCGCCACCCGCCAGCCGACAACGAAGCGCCCCATTTCCTCACCATGATGGTGCGCGCCCCGCGCGCGGTTGATCTGCTGGCAGAACCTGTTCTATTCCGCCCCGATCGGAGCGCCGGCGGCCCTGGGGCTGTCGGGGCTGCTGGGCTTCCTCGCCGAGCGGGTGCGCAACAACAAGCCGGGGACGCTGCCCACCATCCTGGGCCTGCCAGCCGGGCGCGCCTTGGCCGCGACGACCGGGGCCGGGCTTTTGGGCACAGTAGGCGAGGTGGGGCTGCTGCATTTCCGCGGGGCTTACCACAACCCTTTCATGTTCCTGCCCGTCACCGTGCCCCCCGTCGCAGCTGCCCTGCTCGGCGGGAGCGCGCTGGGCCAGGCCCGCAAGCCGCGGCGGCTCACCCGGGGATGGCTGCGCCTCACCGCGCTGCTGGGCGTGGCGGGCGTCGGCTTCCATGTCATCGGCGTCGCCCGCAACATGGGCCGTTGGCGGAATTGGAGCCAGAACCTGCTGAACGGCCCCCCTATTCCCGCGCCGCCCAGCTTCACCGGTTTGGCGTTGGCCGGCCTTGCCGCCCTTGGATTGCTGGAGGACCATCCCGATGACTGAACGCTATCCCGGCTACGACGTGATGACGAAGCAGTGGTCGCCGTCGTGGAACGAGATCACGCGCAAGGTAGTGAACACCCGGCTGGCCGTCCCACGGGAGCCGCGGTTCTTCACCGCCGACGAGTGGCGGACGCTACAGGCGGTGTGCGCGCGGATCATGCCGCAGCCGGCCGACGGCCCGCAGATTCCACTGCCGGCCTATGTCGATGCCAAGATCACCGACAAGCACGAGGACGGCTACCGCTACGCCGAGCTGCCGCATCAGGGCCAGGCGTGGCAACGCGGCCTGGCCGCGCTGGACCAGGAGGCGCAGGAGGCGCAAGGCGGCCGTTTCCAAGCCCTACCGCCGGATGCGCAGGACAACCTGCTGCGGCGCATGCAGCAGGGCGAGCTGAGGTCCGCCGCATGGGGCGGCATGCCGTGCAAGCCGTTCTTCGAGCACCGGGTGATCGCCGATATTACCCACGCCTACTACGCCCACCCGGTCGCCTGGAACGAGATCGGCTTCGGCGGCCCGGCCAGCCCACGCTGCTATGTGCGGATGGGGCTGAACCGGCGCGATCCATGGGAGGCGGCCGAGGCACATCCCGGGGAGGAGGCCAAGGCCAAGCGGGAGAACAGCCGTGTCGGCTGATGCGTCGGTCGGCTCGACCGACCCGTCGGTTGGCTCAACCGACCCGTTCGCCGCTCCCCGCGCCGCGAACGGGCGCGCGCCGGATGTGTTCAAACCCGGCGCCTGGGTGCCGATGCGCCAGTTCAGCGACAACGAGATCGTCGATTTCGTTGTGGTCGGCACCGGCGCGGGCGGCGGTCCGCTGATCTCTGGACTGGCGCAGGGCGGATTCTCCGTGGTGGGGTTCGACGCCGGGCCATGGTTCCGGCCGCTGGAGGACTTCGCTTCCGACGAGACGGAGCAGAACAAGCTCTATTGGACCGATACCCGCGTGGTCGACGGCGCCAATCAAATGGTCATGGGCGGCAAGAACAGCGGCAAGGCCGTCGGCGGCAGCACCGTGCACTTCGCCATTGTGTCGCTGCGGTTCCGGCCGGAGTGGTTCAAGTCGCGCAGCACGCTTGGCTACGGCGCCGACTGGCCGCTCGATTGGCGGGAGATGTGGGACTACTACGCGAAGGCCGAGCAGGGGCTGAAGATCTCCGGCCCGGTCACCTATCCGTGGGGCCCGAAGCGGCCGCGCTACCCGTATCGTTCGCACGAGCTGAACGGCGCGGCCGAGCTGCTGGCGCGCGGAGCGGAGGCGATGGGCTTCCAGTGGACGCCGACGCCGCTGGCCACCGTGTCGGCGCCGCGTGGCGACTCGCCGCCCTGCGTCTACCGCGGGTTCTGCCGGTTTGGCTGCTCCACCAACGCCAAGCAGAGCCAGCTTGTGACCTTCATCCCGCGCGCCCTGGCGGCGGGGGCCGAAATCCGCGACCTGGCGATGGTCAACCGCAGCGAGGTCGACAAAGCCGGGCGTGCCACCGGCGTGCACTACATCCGCGAGGCCTGATGTTCGTGAATACCTCGTCCGAGAAGCAGGTCGTCGCCAACCTCGCGATCACCTAGCTTGCGCATAGCCGTCCGCGCCCGCCGGCGATACGCCTGTTCGACGGCGGCGCCGGGGACGGCACGGCGCTCGCCCGTATCCTGCGCGGCATGCACAGCCGCTATCGCTGGCTGCCCTTCTACGTCGTGGCCAAGGAGATCAGCATGGAGAATGTCCGGCTGACGCTCGACAAGATGCCGGACCGTTTTCAGGAGCATCCGGCCACCGTGCTGGTGGTGACCAACCTCAAATATTCGGAGGCGCCATGGCTGCAGCCCTCCGCAGGCGGGGCCGCCGCGATGGTGTGGCACGAGGTGGCCCTGCAGGGGAGCGCCGCGGGCGAGTTCGAGGAGCAGGTCGCCGCCCTGCGCCCGTTCCTCGCGCAGAACTGGCAGGCCAGCATCAGCAGCCGCAGCGGCAACCCGGTCTATCATAAGCCCGTCGTGCTGGTGCTCTACCGGGAGGACCACCTGTTCCTGCTAGACTCGATCCTGCCGCGGCGCGGGCTGGCGCGCGCCGACTTCGACCTTGCCCTGCTGTCACAGCCCTATCGCGCCCGCGCTGCGCTCGAGTTCGAGGCAAGGAGGATCATCGCACCGCCCGTTCGCGGGCTCGGACCCGGCGGACGGCTGGTGGGCATCCACTCGCACGGCAACGATCCCGGGCTCGAAATCGTGCAATCCATTTGGCCGGACGAGAACCCGTTCGTGACCGACCGTCACACGTTGATGCGGGCCGTACGGAGGGAACTCGGAGGCCAGGCACGGGATTTCAAATTCGGCCCCTTCTCCGATTCCCGCGCCATATTTCGTTACGGTGTCCATACTTTGCCCTCCGAGACAGCGGGCGACCGCACGGGCTTCGGCACGTCGACGCTATTCGGCGCCTGGATCGCGGCGACCTATGTGGCGCAGATCGAGGACCCCAGGCTCGCCGAGGCAATGACCAGCCACCGGTATCTCGAGGCCACGCGCCACGTCCTGCGTCGCCATAACGGCCTGTGGTTCAATGACGAACTCTACGTCATCTCGCGACGGCCGGATTTCGCTTGAAGGCTACGAGCCGAGGTCAGCCGCCGCCGCCACGTCCCGCGTACCCCGCGCTACGCGGCGCGCTTTACCCTTTCGCGGGGAGAGAACTCCATCGTGCCGTCTTCCAGTTTGCCAAACCTCAGGCTTACGAGGTCCCTGGCATAGTTCTGGTGCAGCTTCCACGGCTTCTTGGCCCCTTGCCGCGGCAGCTGGTCGAGTGCCCGCTGCACGTAGCCGGAGGTGAAGTCGAGGAAGGCTTCCTCGGAGACGGCCGGGTCTTTCTTGGGCGTGCATTTCGCGTAGCCGCGCTTGTCCATGTGGTTCAGCAAACGGCACACATATTCGCAGGTCAGGTCGCATTTCAGCGTCCAGGACGCGTTCGTGTAGCCAAAGGCGGTCGCGAGGTTGGGCACGTCGCTATACATCATGCCCTTGTAGCTCATGACCTTGGACAGATCGACGCGGGCGCCGTCGACGTTGACCTCCATCCCGCTCAGGACCTGAAGCCGCAGGCCGGTCGCGGTGACGACGATGTCTGCCTCAAGCTCGGTGCCGGAGTGCAGCTTGATCCCCCGCTCGGTGAACGTCTCGATCGTATCCGTCACGACCGAGGCTTTGCCGGCCTTGATGGAATGGAACAGGTCGGAGTCCGGCACCAGGCACAGCCGCTGGTCCCAGGGGTTGTAGCGCGGCGTGAAATGGGTCGCGACGTCGTAATCCGCGCCGAGGTGGTGGCGCACCCCGCCGATGACCTGCTGCTTGAACTTTTCCGGCCGGCGCCGGGCCATGTTGTAGAAGAACATGGTGAGCAGCACGTTGCGCCAGCGGGTCACGCCATAGGCCAGCTTGGCCGGAAGGCGGCGCTGCAGCCAGTTCGCGAACTGGTCCTCGGCCGGGCGGGACACGACGTAGGTCGGCGACCGCTGCAGCATCACGACGTGGGCCGCATCGTGGGCCATCGCCGGGACCAGGGTCACCGCGGTGGCGCCGCTGCCGATCACGATGACCCGCTTGCCGGCAAAGTCGAGGTCGTCGGGCCATTTTTGCGGATGCACGATCCGGCCGGCAAAGCGTTCGGCGCCCGGAAAGTCGGGCGTATAGCCGCCTGCGTAGTTGTAGTAGCCGCTGCAGGTGATCAGGAAATTGCAGGTGAACCGCACGGGCTCCTTCTCGGGACCGCGCTCGGCCTCGACCGTCCAGACCGCATCCTCCGACGACCAGGACACGCGCTCGACCTTGTGGCCAAAGCGTATTTTGCGATCGACGCCGTACTCCTCTGCCGTATCGCGCACGTATTTCAGGATCGAGGGGCCGTCGGCGATGGCCTTCGCCTCCCGCCATGGACGAAAGGAGTAGCCGAGGGTGTACATGTCGGAGTCGGAGCGGATTCCGGGATACCGAAACAGGTCCCACGTCCCGCCGATGACATCGCGTCCCTCGAGGATCACGAATGTCTTGCCGGGGCGTTTCATCGTGAGGTGACAGCCTGCGCCAACGCCGGACAGCCCGGCTCCGACGATCAAAACGTCGAAATGCTCCAAGTCCAATTGCTTCTAGCCTCCCGCCTGCGCCATGCTATCAGATGCATCACTCATCAACCGTTAACATAGGCCGCGTATCGTTCGCGAAAATGGGCGGAACTCAAATGTCCAAGCCCCGAAGGCGATCCTTCCACAGGATGGACCAGCCCCGTCGTGCCACATCGGCTACGGTAGCGGCACAAGCGGGCAGCCGCCCTCCTTTATCGGCCTGAAAGCCTGGTCCGCCGGGATCGTGGCGGCGAGCTTGTAGTAGTCCCAGCGCCCCCTGCTCTCCGCGGGAGTCTTCACCTCGAACAATTACATGTCGTGCACCGCGCGCCCGTCGCGCCGGATGGTGGTAGGGCCGAACAACGGGTCCGCGATCGGAGCCGCTTCCATCCGGGCCACCACGGCCGCGCCCGAGACGGTGTCCGCGGCCTGCGCGGCCCGCAGATAGGCCAACACGCTCGAATAAACGCCCGCATGGTTCATCGTCGGCATGCGCCCTCCTGCCCGCTCGGCAAACCGCTTGCTCCAGGCGCGCGTGCGGTCGTTCAGGTCCCAGTAGAACGCCTCGGTCAGCACCAGCCCCTGCGCCGCCTGCAGCCCGAGCGCGTCCACGTCGGTCAGGAACACCAGCAGCCCGGCGAGACGCTGCTTGCCGTCCCGCCCGATGCCGAACTCGGCCGCCTGCTTGATCGTGTTGCTGGTGTCGGTGCCGGCATTGGCCAGCGCGATCACGCGCGCCCCCGACGCCTGCGCCGTGAGCAGGTACGAGGACAGGTCGGTCGTGTCCAGCGGGTGGCGGGCCTCGCCGAGCACGCGGCCGCCATTGGCCGTCACCAGCGCCGTCGCGTCGCGCGACAGCGCCTGGCCGAACGCGTAGTCCGCCGTGATGAAGAACCAGGTGTCGCCGCCGCCGCGCACCAGCGCCCGCGCCGTGCCGTTGGCCAGCGCCCAGGTGTCGAAGGTCCACTGCACCGTGGTCGGCGCGCAGAACTTGCCCGTAAGGTCGCTGGTTGCGCTGCTGCTCGCGAGGAACGTTCGGTCCTTGTCTCGCATCACCTGGTTCACCGCCAGCGCCACGGCGGAGTTCGGCACGTCCACGACGGCCGTCACGCCGTCCTGGTCCACCCAGCGCCGGACCGTGGCCGCGCCCACGTCGGCCTTGTTCTGATGGTCGGCGGACAGGATTTCCACTCGTGGCGCGATGGGTCCAGCCTCGTGGGCGAAGTCCTCGGCCGCTATCTGCGCGGCGATCACCGAGCCCCGGCCGGACAGGTCCGCGAATGGCCCGCTCATATCGTTCAGCACGCCTACTTTGAGCACACCGCCCGGAATCTCGGCGCGGGCCGGGGCGGCCAGCAACAGCGCTGCAGCACATGCAGCGAGCAGTCGAATGGTCATCACTCTCTCCCTACACCGTCATGGCCGGCTGTTCTGAGGCATGAAATTCCCCGATGTCAGGCGAGGCTATGCAGGCACAAAGCCTTGGCCAAGAGTTGACTCAAGTCTGCGAAGCGTAGTGGCACAGACGTGATGCCGTTGTGCAAGGCGGGTAAGGAACGCCCGACATGGAAATGGCCGGCACACCCACAGGTGTCGCCGGCCATCCAAGTTATCGCAGATCGAGCTATCCGGCCGGGGGCAATACCTCCGGCCGGCCTAGAACCAGCTTAGTTCTTGGGGCTGTTGCCGCCCTTGTCGTTCTGCGCGGTGCTCGCTTCGGGACGCCCGGAAACAACGGGCGTCTTCTGCTCGGCCGTCGCCTTCGCCGGCTGGGCCTGCGGCTGAGAAGCCACCGGCTTCTGGTCGGCCTTCGCAGCGCCGTTCTCGGAGCGGGACGTTGCGGGCGCCTGGTCGTGCTGACCAGCGTTCGTCTCGAAGCGCTCGGCGACCTTCTTCAGGTCGGCCGCGATTTGCGCCGGCTCCGGCTTGTTGGCCTGCGGAGCAGTCGCGGGCTTGCGGTCCTGCTGCACCGTCTCGGCCTCATGGCGCAAAGCTGGGACAGAGTGTTTAGCCTGCTCGACGACAACCTCGTCGCGGCGCACGGTGTCGCGCACCGTCTCGTGACGCTCGGTCACCTCACGGCGCAGCACGACCTCCTCGGTCACCCGCACGCTCTTCCAAACCTCGACCACCTCGAAGCTGTCGCTCATCTCGATGGCGGTGTCGGTCAGGATGGCCTGCGTCGCGGTCGAGGCCGCTCCGGTCGGCTTGCGGCGCTCGACGACCACCCGCTCCTCGCGCAGAGACACGCCCTGCTCGACCGGCGTTTCCACAACGACCCGGCGCACGCGCGTCGTGTCGCCGGCCACCAAGCGGGTGCCCACGTTCAGCGTCTCTTCGCCGACCGGGATCACCTCGACGGTGCGGGCCGTCTGCTGCGCCGCGCCACGGTCGGACCGCGTGCCGTAGTCGGGCCGCGTGCTGTAATCGGCCCGCGGCGCATTGTACTCGGCCCGCGGCGCGAAGCCGGACAGCGCCTGCTGCGACGCCTTGCCGAACGAGAACATCAGGTCCCAGAAGGGAATGCCCGTGCTCACCGTGGTCTCCGGACGCGCATTCGCCTCGCGTCGGGTCGTGTTCGTATCATAGACCATCGTTGTCTCCTGTTTCAGTTCAGTGCTGGATTGGGCGGGATGCCGGCGTGACCATCGGGCCAACGCCGGTTCCTGCTGGGCAGGGCGCGAGCCTTGCCGCTCGCGCCATAGTTTTACTCGGCCGCGGTGCGGTAGCCCGGGTGAGCCTGCTGACGCTGCTCGACCTGCGCCTCGAGCGGACGCAAGGTTTCGTCGGCGGTGCGGCGGACGGCACGGAGCAACGTGGCGGTGCCCTGCATCAGGGCGTCCATGTATTCCCGCGCAAAGCGCTGCTGCAGCTCGACGACAGCCGCCGGGTTGGAAAGGCGGAACAGCTCTTGGGTGGCACGCAGGTTGGTCTGCACGACGCCCTCGACCAGGCCTGCCACGCTCTGCTGCATGTCGCGCAGGCCGCCCTCGGCGGCATGCGGCAGCGTCATCAGGCGGCGTACCTCATCGGAGGTCCCCTGGGCCGCCTGAGCCATTCGATGGCTCACCTTCTCGAAGGTTTGAGCCGTGTCCTGAGCAATCTGGCGTTGGCCCTCGGCCACGGCCTGGGTGCTGCGGCGCAAGGTCTCGTTCGCCGTCTCGCTAGCACGGCGCAGCGCCTCGGCCCCGGCCTGGGCACCCTGGCGCGTGACTTCGGCAGTGGCGCCGGTGCCCTGGCGCAGGGCCTCGGCGGTAGCCCGGCCACCCTGCTGCGCGGCCTCCGTGCTCCGGCGGCTTGCCTTGTTGGCAACCGCGGCCATCTGAGCGGCGGTCTGCTTGGCATCTTGGGGGCTGTTGATGTTAATCATCATGGTTTTTCCTCAGTCAAGCGGCACAAAAATAGGTCAGTATGGCGGTCGGTGATGAGGCACTTGAAGCATCACCATGCTTGAGACGGCGCGTAGATGCATGAAAACGTAATCTGATGCAAATCCAATACTGCATACCAGGCATGTAGGTACTGCATATAATGCAATTCTCTCCAACATTGTCTTTAATTTAGGACACAATACTTCCGGTGTTCTAATGTTTCCGAATACCTACATTCTGAAACTTGGCCGATGAGCCGCGCCCTGACGCCAAGCAGGGCACGCGCACGGTGGGCGTCAAGCGACTTCACATGCACAGACCGATACCGCCCTCCGCTGGCCTTTCCACCTGCTGCGCAGGCGGAACCTTTTGGCCAGCTGCACGGCGTGGTTCAAAATCTGCGCTTTCGGGTGACACAAGCGTGCGGAGACCGCGGCCCGTGAGGGCCGGATTGCGACTGGCAGGGTGGGTCCTATGCGCTAAAGGTCGCATAAGTGCGGAACGACTTTCTCTTGGTTCTTAGCTGTGACTCTGCCGCCTCGAGCATTGGCAAGAGGTCGGCTTCATGGTGCAGGAAGATCTTGGCGGGTTCGGTGATGCACGTCTTCGCCGCGTTGGCGCGCGTTTGCTGGAGGCGATGGGTGAGCAACCGACGACCTGCCTCCATGCACTGGCGAAAAACCGCAACGAGGCACTGTCCTTTGGCCGCTTCCTCGACCAGAGCTGCGTCAGCCGAGACGAGGTGCTGACCACGGCCGGGCGGTTCACCGGCCAGCGTGCGTCCGGGCGGCACGTGCTGGCGATCCAGGACACGACCGAGTTCAACTGCCCCCGCCATGCTGCCAGCAAGTCCGGCTTTGGACGGTCCGGCAACGACCGTGATCTCGGGTTGTTCTTGCATCCAACCATCGCGGTGGATGCCGTCCATGGCGGCATGATCGGCTTGGTCGGTGCGCAGGTTCTCAACCGCACACACGCCAAGGCGGACAACCCCAAGCAGCGGATGATCGAGGAGAGGGAGTCGTATCGTTGGCTGCTTGCTGCCGACGAAGCCTCCGAGATGCTGGCAGGAGCGGCGAGCGTCACCATGGTCGCCGATCGCGAGAGCGACATCTACGAGCAGTTCGCTCGCCGCCCGAAGGGGGTGCAGCTGCTGACACGTGCAGCCCGCGACCGGTGCCTGGCCGAGGCTGGCCGGTTGTTCGCAACCGTCGCTGCCTGGCCTGAGCGGCATCGCGAGACGATCATGGTGCCCGAGCAGCCTGGACGCGACGCACGCGCGGCCTGCCTGGCGCTGCGCCGTCCGACAGCGGCGGGCAAGGACCTGGCCGCGAGTGTTGACCTGTTCGTGGTCGACGTGGCCGAGGTCATGCGCCGCCGGGCGTCGAGGCGCTGCAATGGCGGCTGCTGACCACGCATGCCGTCACGACAGCGGAACAGGCGCGTCAGGTCGTCGCCTGCGTCATCCTCGGCGCGGCAGGGCGCCGGCCGAGCAAGGAGGTGCGCAGCTTCGGCACCATGCGCCAGGACCTCGCGGCCTTGCGCGCGTGGCTGCTGGAGAAAGGGGTCACCCACGTCGGCATGGAGGGCACGGGTGTCTACTGGCAGCCGGTGCATGCGGCCCTGGAAGGTGACGTCACCGTCATCGTCGGCAACGCGTCGCACATGCGCAACGTGCCCCTCCGGCCGCCTTGCGGCCGTCTGCTTCGCAGTCGGATTGCCGGAGGCGATGACGCAAGACGGACGTGAAGGACGCCGAGTGGATCGCCGACCTGGTCCGCCATGGGCTGGTGCGCGCGAGCTTCGTGCCACCCCCGGACGTCCGGGTGGTGCGCGACTTGGTGCGTCACCGCAAGGCGCTGGTCGGCACCATGGCCGCGGAACGCAACCGCACGCTCAAGCTGCTCGAAAGCGCCGGCATCAAGCTCGCAGGCGTGATGAGCAGCGTGTTTGGCGTGTCCGGCATGCTGATGCTGCGCGCCCTGGCCGAGGGCAGCGCCGCCCCGGCCGCCATGGCCGACCTCGCCAAACGGCGGTTGCGGAGCAAGATCGACCGGCTCGCCCTGGCGCTGGACAGCTCGCTCGCCGAGCACCAGCGCTTGCTGCTCGGCCTGCACATCCGCCGCCTCGGGGAGATCGACCGTGATCTGGCCGAGGTCGAGGCCGCGATCGGTGCCGCCGTGCGTCCCTTTGCCGCCCAGCAAGCCTTGCTGGTGACCATCCCCGGCGTGGACGCGCTGACGGCCGCGGCCATTGTCGCCGAAATCGGCGTGGACATGACCGTCTTTGGCACCGCTCAGCGTCTTGCTGCCTGGGCGGAGTTGGCTAAGGTTCCGGCGGCGAAGCCGGTGCAATGCCAGCGGAAGGTGGCTCATGTCCGGCCAACCACGAAAGCGCCGGCAAGCAAAAGCGTCGCGGCACCCGCAAGGGCAACCCCCACCTCAAGGCCACCCTGGTCACCGCCGCGGTATGCGGCGCGCGAACCAAGGGCACCTCCCTGCGCGACAAGTTCCACCGGCGGCGGGCGCGCATGGACGCAAAGAAGGCCGCCGTGGCCATCGCGCACAAGATCCTGGTCGCCGCTTTCCACATGCTGCAGCGCGCCGTCGCCGTCGCCGACCTCGGCGCCGACGACCTCAACCGCGTCGACAAGCACCGCACCGCCAAGCGCCTGGTCCGCCGCCTCGACGCGCTCGGCTACAACGTCATGCTCCGCCCCAAACCCGCCACCTGAGCCCGCCATGGCACATCAGCACGCCAGAACAGGCCCACCCAGGTGAATCTTTGGGCCAGCCAAACGGGAACCACCTCATGTAGCCCAAATTTGCAGGCCGCTGCAGATGGTCTTCACCCATTCCTCCTGAACTACCCGAACTAAAAGTCAGAGAGATCTGGTCGCTCGCGGAAAATGACGCAGTTAACCCTGTCAGCTACGAAGATACCGTGGCCAACTAACTCCTCGACGATATGCTTCGTGCTGGCTCACGTCCAGTGTATTTCGAACGCTCTTATTGTGAAGTCTGTAGCGACCTGGGATGCTTCGGCGACGCGGTGAGGGAGACCGGCAATGGATGCAGTGGCATTCGCGACCTGGCTGGTTGGCGTTCGGTGTCTGGATGCATCGCAGCGGGGACGGGCGTTTCAGGAACTGGCCTTGGCCGAAGAGCATGATACGGG
>JAABUW010007102.1_pt1 | contig 13664 bp, 14 predicted proteins | sample 5560081 | NCBI WGS metagenome assembly JAABUW01 (sample SAMN10711882, study PRJNA513363) | rock metagenome | isolation source: Antarctica rocks | place: Antarctica: Victoria Land, Knobhead sud
ACACCGGCGGCGGCGGATCGAGCCATGTCCTGGCCTATCACACGGTTTCTCCCGTGCAGGGAATCACCGCCCGCGCCGGGCCCAGCGTCACCGTCACCGCTGACGGCGGCGCCGACATCGCCCGGGCCGCCGCCGTCGCCGCCGCCGCAGACGTCGCGATTGTCGTGGTCGGGGACAGATCGAAAGAGGGGCAGGACCGCGCGAGCATGGCCCTGCCCGGCCAGCAGGACGCGCTGATCAGCGCGGTGGCCAAGGCAAATCCGGACACGGTGGTGGTGCTGAATACGGGCGCGCCGGTCACCATGCCGTGGCTGGCTCAGGTGCACACCCTGCTGGAGGCCTGGTATCCCGGGCAGGAAGACGGAACTGCCTTGGCGGCCACCCTCTTCGGTGCGGTCGACACCGCCGGCCGGCTGCCGGTCACCTTCCCGGTCTCCGCCGCCCAGGATCCGGCGATGGGCGGCACCCGCTACCCCGCCGGACCGCACGGCTACGACTACACCGAAGGTCTCGACGTCGGTTACCGCGGCTTCGACGCGCACAGCCTGACGCCGCTGTTCCCCTTCGGCTTCGGGCTGTCCTACACGACTTTCGGCTACGGCCGCCTGACGGTGTCGCCGGGCGCCGGTGGCGTCACGGTGTCGTGCACGGTCACCAATACGGGCCGGCGGACCGGCGTGGCGGTGCCGCAGGTCTATCTGAGCTTTCCCAAGGTCGCCGGCGAGCCGCCCCGCCTGCTCGTCGCCTTCGGCCGGGCCACCCTTGCGCCCGGTGCCAGCCGGCGATTCACCATGACGGTGCCGCGGCATTCATTTCAGTTCTGGGGGAGCCAGGGCTGGCAGCTTGCCGCCGGCAGCTACCGCGTGTCGGTGGGCTCCTCCTCGCGCGACCTCCCGCTCAGCGCCGCGGTCCCCTCGCCCAGCGGTCGATGACCCGGCCGTCAGCCGACGACAACCGCGCCCCAGCCGGCAGTCTGAGTCATCGTCCCGTCCGGGTGCACGAGCATCCCTTCGTACCCGGACCGGCTTTCCAGCCACGCCAGGGCGGCCGGCCCGCGCGCAAAGGCGGCGGTGGCGTACACATCGGCCCACATCAGCGACGGGCCGGCCACGGTCGCGCTGGCGAGGCCGTGGGCCGGCCGGCCGGTGTGGGGGTTGAAGACATGGTCCCCCCGGGCGGCGCTGCCCGACGTCGCCACCGCACCGTCGCGACACGCCACGATCGCCAGCATTCGGCTCCGGTCCCGCGGGTCCTCCACGCCAACCCGCCAGGAGTCGCCGTACGCTGCCGACGCCGCCACGTCCCCGCCCGCATTCAGCACCCAGTCAATTCCGTCCGGACCGCGCAGCGCGTCGGCGGCGCGCTCGACCGCCCAACCCTTGACCAGCCCGGACGGATCGATTCGGCGCTGCCCGTCCGGGTCGGGCAGCGACGCGTCGAACCACCCCTCGGTGGCATCCCGCGCCACGGCACAAAGCTCCAAAACCGCCTGCACGTCGGGGTTCCCTGCAGGCAGCTCGCCGCGCCGCAGGCGGCTGATCTCGCTGTCCAGGCGATAGGTGCTGAAGGTCCGGTCGGCTTGGCGCAGGTGCGCATACACCGCTTGCACCGCGGCGGCCACGTCCGGCCGGGTCCGCACCCCCGGTCCCCGGACCAGCACGCTGACCGGCAGGCCCATCACCTGCTCCACCCAGGACCGCCGGTCGGCCGACGGGAGCGTCACAAGCCGGCGGCGTCGAATGCCGCCTGGAGCGAGGTGAGGTAGCCGTCGCTGGTGACCGTCGCGCCGCTGACCGTGTCGATCTTCGCGCTCTGCGCCTGCACCACCTCGGAGTTGAGGATCGGAACCGCCTGGCTGTTGATCTCGTCGTCGCGCGGATTGCCGTTCGGCACCTGCAGCACGCCGGCCGAGGTGATCTTGCCGGCCGACACGGTGATCTGGACCTGGACGGGCCCCCACCGGGTGTCCGCGACGCTGCCGTTGAAGGTCTGCGTCGTCGCCACCTTGGCCGGCGCCTTTGACGGCGCCTTTGACGGCGCCTTAGGCGGCGTCGTAGACGGTGTCGTGGACGGTGCACTGGAGGCGCCTGCCGACGGGGTCACCGCATCAGGGGTCGCAGTCGAGGGCGACGCCTGCGGCGCTCCCGCTGCGATGACCACGCTGCTCGGGTGCACCGAGCTGGCGCCCAGGCTGGTGGGATAGCGGAACAATGCGACCACGGCAAGGGTGGTCGTCATCGAAGCCAGGACGATGAGGCGCTGGCCGCTCACCATGAGAATCGCTCCTCGTGCAGCCGCCCGGCCGGCACTCGGGCCTCGCTGGCGGCAGCTCGGGCGGCCCGGGCCCAGTCGTCGGGACCGCAGACGTAGACATCGCGTCGGGCGACATCGGGCACGAGCCGGCGCAGCGCCTCACCGTCCGGCGCGGCCGACCAGGATGCCGGGAGGAACGACGTACGCCCCGCAGCGCGCGGGCCGGTCAGGTGCACCACCCGCAGCCCGGTCCGCCGCGACAGCTCGGCGAATTCGTCCCGGAACACCGCCTCGGAAGTCGAGCGGACCCGATGCAGCAGCACGACATCGCCGGGCCCCTGGTCGAATTCCTCGGCCAGCGCCCGCAGCGGCGTGATGCCCACCCCGCAGGCCAGCAGCAGGACCCCCCGGCGGGTACGGCGCTCGGCAGTCATCCGGCCGTAAGGTCCCTCCATCGCGACCCTGGTGCCGGGCCGCAGGTTCGCGAGCCAAGCGCTGTCGTCGCCGAGGTCCTTGACGGTGATCCGCAGCATCGACGGGTCGGGGGGCGCCGACAGGCTGTAGGGGTGCGCCCGGGTGCGGCCGGGGCCGTCCAGGAAGCGCCATAGGAAGAATTGGCCGGCCCGCGCGGGGAGCCGGTCCAGATGACGCCCGCGCATCAGCACCGAGACGACGCCGGGTGCTTCGGCAACGACGGCGTGGACCACGAGCTGGTGCCGCAGCGTACGCATCAGCGGCAGCGCCACCCGGTAGGTCGCGATCGTCGCCGCGGTCAGGCCCCAGGCGGTCCACCAGAAGACAGTCGCCGCCCGGTTGGCGAGGAAGTCGCCGCCGGTCCACAACTGGTGCGGCAGGACCAGCCCGACGCCAAGGTAGGAGTAGAGGTGCAGCAGGTGCCAGGACTCGTAGCGCAGGCGCCGGCGGGCCCACCGGATGCTGGTCGCGACGACCGCGATCAGCAGTCCGGTGCCGGCGAGCGCGAGCAGCATGCCCGGGTAGTCCCAGGTCAACGTCCAGGCCTCGGCGAACGGGTTGCGGCCGGCGGTCAGCGCGTAGCCGATCGTCATCGTCGGAATATGGGCCAGCAGGAGGGAGAAGGAGCCGAAGCCGACCCATCGGTGGACCCGGGCCAGCCGGTCCTGGCCGAAGCTGCGTTCCAGCATCGGCACGCGCGCCAGCAGCAACACCTGGACCAGGAGCAGGTACGACGCCACCAGTCCCAGCAGCCGACCGAGGCTCGTCAGCCCGACGCCCGCGCCGGCGGTCAGGCCGCCGACATTGCCCTGGGAGACCCACAACGACAGCACTGCGGCGAGGCCGACAACCAGGACGGCCCAGCAGGCCTTGCCCCACCACAACGGGGTGGGGCGGACGAGGCGGAGCGCGCGGGCCGGCGCTCGCGGCGGGCTGTCGGCCAACACGGTCATCTCGTCCCTCCTGGGCGGCCTCGCTGGCCGTACCCGCTGGAGAGTGGGCCCCGCCGCTGTCGCCCGCCTGGGGCCTTCCTGTGACCTCGCTGTGAGGTCAGGGCCGGCGCAGGAATTCCTCCAGCAATGGCGACAATTCGGCCGCACGGTCAAGGACGCACAGGTGTCCGCCCCCGGCCACAACGTGCTTGCGGGCGTGGGGCAGCAGCGACATCAGCAGATCGGCATTGGCCGGCGGCACCAGCGGGTCGGCCTCGCCGGCCAGGACCAGCACCGGCTGGTCGATTGAGGAGAGCCACCAGCGGCTCGACCAGAAGGCCGCGGCCCATACCTGGTACGTGTAGCCGGCCACGCTCGGCGGGCGCGCCGCCCGCAGCCGCGCCTGCCAGCCCAGGAACCGCCGGTCGGAGCCCTCCCGGCCGCCGATGTAGTGCCGCGCTACCTCGGCATAGGCCGCGGGGGTGAACAGGCATTCCGGCGCGCAGATCGCCAGCAACGCCGCCGCAGTGCCGGGGACGCTGCCCCAGCCACACGAGGCGGCGGCCAGGATCAGCCGCTGCACCCGGTCCGGTGCGAGGTGGGCGAGCTCCTGCGCCACCAGCCCCCCGAAGGACAGCCCGATGACGTCGACCGACCCGACGCCGAGGTGGTCCAGCAGGTCCAGCGCGAGGCGCGCGTGGCCACCAATGGTGAGGGGCAGCAGCGGCTCGGCTGACCCACCACTTCCCGGGGCGTCGAAGACGATGAAGCGTCGCCCCGGCAGCCGGCGCAGCAGCGGCTCCCACATCTCCAGGGGTGCGCCGAGTCCGTTCAGGCACAGCAACGGCGGCCCGCTCCCCTCGCCGGTGCCGCGCACCCGGATGCGCCGCGCACCCAGCGTCACCATGCGCTCGGCCACCGCCGGCTCGGTCAGCACCCGCGCCCGCCTCCTTCGGTGTATGGTCAGGTCACCATCCCCCTGGATGGTGAGGGGAAGGCGGGCAGATGGCGGTGAGCGAGGCCGACAAGACGGAGAAGATCACCGTAAACCTCGGGATCGTAGATCTCGGCCAGATCGACCTGTTGGTCCAGGAGGGGTTCTATGCCAACCGTACGGACTTTCTGCGCGCCGCGACGCGGAATCAGCTGGCCGCCCACGCCGAGGCGCTGCACCGGACGATCGCCCGCAAGACCCTGGTGCTCGGCGTGCAGCGGGTGACCCGGGCGGAGCTGGACGAGCACCGGGCCAGTGGCACGAAGGTGAGCATCCGCGTCCTGGGCCTGGCCACGATCGACCCCGACGTCTCAGCGGAGCTGGCCGCGGCGACGATCGAGGCCGTGGACGTGCTGGGGGCGTTCCGGGCGGCCGCCGGCGTGAAGGCTGCGCTAGCCGACCGTACGGCCGGCGGATGACGATGCCGCGGCACAGCGACGAACGAACAGACAGGGAGCACATGGCCAACGACAGGCAGCGCGGCATGGCGGAAGCGACCCGGCTAACCCGCAGTGGTCAGTTGGCGGAGGCAACGGCGGTGATCCAGCGAGCCCTGGCCGGCGATGGGCCGGCTGGATCCGGTGCGCCCGGCCCGACATTCGTGCGCTCCACTCGCGGGGCCCGCTCCACCCCCGCGGCCGGCTCGCCCGGCGCGGCTGGCCCGCCCCGCGCGGCTGGCCCTGCCGGCGGGACCGGTGTTGCGTTCCTCGACTGCCGGTACGCCGGTGCTGCCGGCGAGCGTCGATACAAGCTCTTCGTACCGTCCGGGCGCACCGGCGCCGCACTCCCCCTGGTTGTCATGCTGCACGGCGGTACGCAGGGGCCGGACGATTTTGCGGCCGGCACGGGCATGAATGCCCTGGCCGAGCGGCAGAAATTCCTGGTGGCCTATCCCGAGCAGTCGACCGCGGCGAATCAGATGAAGTACTGGAATTGGTTCCTGCCGGCTCACCAGCGCCGCGGGGCCGGTGAGCCGGCGCTGATCGCCGGCCTCACCGCCGAGGTCGTCCGCGAGCACGGCATCGACCCCGACCGGGTCTATGTCGCGGGCTTTTCGGCCGGTGCGGCGATGGCCGCGGTGGTGGCCGCCACCTACCCGGATGTATACGCCGCAGCGGGCGTCCACTCGGGACTCGCCTATGCCAGCGCGCAGGACACGGGCTCGGCGTTTGCTGCCATGAAGAATGGGCCGATAGCTGCGGCCCGGCTGCCGGGGAGGGCGATCCCGCTGATCGTCTTCCATGGCGACCGCGACTCGACCGTCGACGCGAGCAACGCCGACCGGCTCGTCGCGCAATGGCGGCCGACCGGCCCGGCGCCCTCCCGGCAGCAAGGGCGGCCCCGGGCTGGCCGTGCCTACACGCAGCTGACGTATCCGGCCGCCGCGGGCACTCCCGAGGTCGAGCAGTGGACCGTCCACGGCAGCGGTCACGCCTGGTCCGGCGGGGGGAGCCAGGGCAGCTACACCGATCCGGCCGGCCCGGACGCATCAGCGGAAATGGCGCGCTTCTTCGCGCGGCACGCGCGCGGCTCCGTCGACTGAGCGACGTGCGCACCCAGGTAGGCACTGTCGGCGCCGAACCGGCCGGCTTGATGCTGTCGCACCTGCTGCACCTGCCGCCGTACACGTGCTGGACCGCGCGCTGGGCGCCTATTACCAGACGAAATCCGCCCAGCGCCTCGACACCGACACCGACACCGACACCGTGCTGGGGCGGGTCTGGCGGGCGCTTCTCGTACTGGATGACGTCGATGCTGCACCGCTTCCCCGCCGCATCGCCCTTCGATCTGCGTTTCTCGCGGAGAATGACACGGGCCTCCCGCTGGGCTGAGGCCGCACTCAATGCTGTGACGCACGTCCGTTCCGCTGCAGATAAGGAGAGGTAATGGCTCAGCAAGTGCAGGGAGTGGTCGCCCTAGCCAAGGGGGCGCCGGTGAGCATGCAGACGGTCGTGGTGCCCGATCCGGGCCCGGGCGAGGCGCTGGTGCGGGTCCAGGCCTGCGGGGTGTGCCACACCGATCTGCACTACCGGGAGGGCGGGATCAGCGACGATTTCCCGTTCCTGCTGGGACACGAGGCCGCCGGGCTCGTCGAGGCAGTTGGTGACGGCGTGACCGACGTGACGCCCGGAGATTTCGTGGTGCTGAATTGGCGGGCGGTGTGCTGGCAGTGCCGGGCCTGCCGGCGCGGCGAGCCGTGGTACTGCTTCAACACCCACAATGCGACGCAGAAGATGACGTTGCAGGACGGGACCCCGTTGTCCCCCGCGCTAGGCATCGGTGCATTCCTGGAAAAGACATTGGTGGCTGCCGGCCAGTGCACCAAGGTCGACCCGTCGGCCCGGCCCGAGGCGGTCGGATTGCTGGGATGCGGGGTGATGGCCGGGCTCGGAGCCGCCGTCAACACCGGCCGGGTGACCCGCGGGATGTCGGTGGCGGTCATCGGATGCGGCGGCGTCGGCAACGCCGCCATCGCCGGGTCAGCCCTGGCGGGGGCGGCGCCGATCATCGGCGTGGACGTCGACGACCGGAAGCTGCGCTGGGCGCAGGAATTCGGCGCGACCGATACGGTCAATTCACGCCAGCAGGAGCCGGTCGAGGCGATTCGCGAGCTGACCGGCGGCTTCGGCGCCGATGTCGTCATCGACGCGGTCGGCCTGCCGGAGACCTACCGCCAGGCGTTCTATGCCCGCGATCTGGCCGGCACGGTCGTCCTGGTCGGCGTGCCGTCCCCGGACACCACCGTTGAATTGCCACTCATCGACATCTTCGGCCGGGGCGGCAGCCTCAAGTCATCCTGGTACGGCGATTGCCTCCCCAGCCGGGACTTCCCCATGCTGGTGGATCTCTACCGCCAGGGACGCTTCGACCTGGACCGCTTCGTCAGCGAAACCCTAGGACTCGACCAAGTGGAGCGCGCGTTCGAGCGCATGAACCGAGGTGAGGTGCTGCGCTCCGTGGTGGTCATTCCGTAGCTACCGTCCGCGGTCCGGACAGCCGTCGGCCGCGCCCCCTCAAGCTGAGCGCGGCCGTCGGTCTGTTCAGCGCAGCGGGTCTGTGCTGGTCCCGAGATCGGTCGCCGGGTCGGTCGGCGTGTAGCCGAGGTCGGTCTCCATCAGCGGCTCACCGGCCAGCCCGGACGCCGGGTACACCGGCACGTCGGTGGTGATGTCGCTCGGCGTCGTCCCGCCGAACGAGGTGTCTCCGTACGATGCGCCGCCACGGCCGCGCATCCGACCAGCCAGGTCAGCGGTCTTCTGCGTCACCTTCCCGGCGCTCCCCTGGAGCTTGTCGCCGGCGTACGACTTCACCTTGTCGGTGGCCTGCTGGACCTCCGGCTGCTGCGCGACTGTTGTTGCGGCCTGCTTGATCTGCTGGAAACGCTCCCGGCCGGCGCGTGCGCCCAGCACGTATCCGGTTGCGAAAACAAATCCCGAGGTGATCTTACCCATCATGCTCCTCCATCGCTTCTGCAGCCGTTCGCTGCTGTCTGAGACAACTTCTGCTAGAGCCGTGCTGTCGTTACGTTGCCCCCGGCGGACACCCGCGGTCGCTGCCGAGGCAACCTTGGACACGCCAGAGGCGGCAAGTCGACCGGTGCCAGTCGCTGAGCCCTTCGCCGCTCCGATGGCCATCCGGCCGGCCGCGGCCACGCTATGCGTTCCCAGTCGGCCGGCTCCACCGACAAGGTGACCGGCGCCCCCGACCACGCGGCCGGCGCCGCCCGCCACGCGCCCGGCGAGCCGGCCAGAGCGGACCGCAGTCTCCACGATGCCCGGGCCGGTCGGCCGGACGACGGCTGCCACGGCCGACGCGTCGGCCACCTGGCGCGTCAGAGGGACCCGGACCGCTTGCCAACGCTCGCTGAGCGCCGCGGCCGCAGCCGCACTGGTGAGCTGACTCTGCCGAGCGGTGAGCACCGTCCGGGCCTGACTGGTGATCCGCTCTAGCGGGGTTGCCGGCGCACGCGCGAGCAGCCGCCGGGCTCCCACGACGCCGCCGACCACGGTGCCGATCCCGCCGACGACCAGCACCGGGCGGGACGTGAGGCGTCGCGCCGCTGGATAGGTGGTGGAGAACTGGTCGTCCGAGTACGCCGCCCGGGTCCCCGGGGTGGAATCAGGTGTCTCGTTCGCCTCTGCCGAGGACGCCTCGGCGCTGGGTGCCGCTGGTGCGGAGGGCGTCGCTGCCTCGACCGGGTCAGTCGACTCGGTCGACTGAGCTGTCTCAGCCGGCGGCGTCACGGCGGCCGGTGGCTCCTCCTCACCGGCCCCCGCCGCGCCTTCGGGCAACAGGCTGTCCGAGGCGTCGCGCGATGTCTCGATCGAGTAATGCCGATAGAGCGCCGCCTCCTCGCCCTCGGTCAGGTGTTCGGCGTCGCCGACCGTGGGGGCGCTCGCCACGTCAGCCTGGCTGACGGTGACGAGCACCTGGCCGCCGGATTCGGCGGCATCCACGACCGGCACGAATACGGTCGCCCCGGCCAGGTCGACGAGCAACCACTCCGGCAGGCCGGTGGCATCGTCGGCGAACACCGCCGTACAGACCCCGATCTCGGTGTCGGCCCCGTCGACCACCATCTTGCCGACCCATTCCATCGCAACGTGCCGCTCCGGGAGCGTCATAACTGTCTCCAACCCTGTGCTGCCGACTTTGCCCACGCGCCGCCTGGCGCGGCGCCTTGGCCCCCCATACCCAAATCACGCCATGCAACCCCGAGACCGCACAACGGCGTCCCGCCAGCCAGCGGTGCCGGCCCGGACGTCGTGCGGTCGGGCTCATGACTTCCGCCAAGAATGACAGATCACGCCAAATCGCCCGGGACGGCTCTCGCCGCAGCGACAAGGTGGAAATGGTGCGCTCCGAGGAGCGGCTGCTGGCCAGCGGGGAATGGGCGAGGTCGGAGCGGGTCAAGATCAGCAAGCGGATCGTGACCGAGACCTGACAAGGGACCGTGCAGGTCCGCCGTGAGGAGCTGGTCGCCGAGCGTTTCCCGGCGGCCGACGTTGAAGCCGAAACGCCCACAACCGACGCCGGGGGCAGCCGGCCGGTGGTCGAGCTCGCACTTCACGAGGAAGTCCCTGAGGTCACCTCGCGTACGCGGCCGACCGAGCGCGTGCGGATGTTCATCGAGCGGCAGGCCGGCACGACGACGGTGGACGCCGCTCTGCGACGCGAGCAGGTCGAGCTGGTCGACCTGCCGGCGGCGCCAGGCGTGACCCAGCAGTAGGCGCCGCCGTCAGGCCACTCGGCCCTCAGTGCAGCTTCACCTCGAACACCCGGGTTCCCCAGTTGCTCCTGCCGTCGGTCGTCTGGCTGTTCACCGGTGGGACGTATTCGGTAGCCAGCCAGGCCGCGTCGCCGACGGGAGCCGGCACAGCGAAGGAGTAGTCGCCCCAGCGCGTCGACTTGCCGGACACCACATAAGGCCCAGTCCCGGCCGCGGCCACCCTCACTGGTCCGAACGCCGCGGCCCCGGCCCCGATCACCGCGTACGCCGCGCTCGGGAACTGCCGGCTGCCGGTGACGGTGAAGACCATCGCAGCGCGGCCGGCGGCGTCAGGCTGGATGGCGGGATAGATGACGTAGCCGTCGTGCTGGACGACGTAACCCTGCCGCTTGACCGCTGCGCCGCCGATGCTGTCGCCGCGCAACCACGGTCGTACGGCGAACCACGCTGCGCCGGCTCGCATCTTGGCGTCATTGGCCAGGTGGATGCCGGTGGTCAGCTCGCCCCACAACGCTCCACCGATGAATTCCGCTTGTTGCATCCGGTCGTCGCCGGAATCAATCGCCGCCGTCGTGCCGCCCTGCTGGGCCGGCGGAGGACCTCGATAACTCTCGGCGCTGATCACCGTGCTGGTGAGCACCGGTGTGCCGCCCTGGCTGACGGCCTCGCGGTGCGTCATCGCCCACACGCCCAGCCGGTTGTCACCGCTGCCCTGCGGGTCAAGTGAGCTGAGGAAGTATTCGGCATTCGACGTGCTCGCGGTCAGCGCCGGCTGCACCGACGCGGCCTTGTGGCCGGCCATGCGCAGGTTGGCAAACTGAACGTAACGCGCGTTCTTGCCGGCCAGCAGGTCGGCCTTGGAGATGGCATAGATCTGGGCGCCGTTGAATGCAGGGCCATTGATCGAGAACTCGTTGGTGCTGAGGTAGATGTTGTGCCGGTCGATTCCCAGCAGCGGCTGGTCACCGAAGCACGGGCAGCCGTGGCCACCGGAGTTCGTGGTGTTGATCCGGAACTGGTGCCACAGCGTCGTCGGGTCGCCGGAAGTGTTCACCGCGACGTCCATGCGCGAGGCGGTGAAGGAGCTGTTCAGGTACAGGACGACGGCGAACCACGCATGGGTGCTCGGGTCATACCAGCAGCGGGGGTCGCTGGTGAATTCGGCCGCTCCCTCGTCGAACAAGTCGTTGACGTTGAAGGGCCCGCGCACCTTGGTGCCGTTGTCGCGGTAGATCGTGTACGCGGAGTTGACCGCCTCGAGGACGAAGCCGTTGCCCGCGCACAATCCTGGATCCGGCGGCGAGAATTCCGCATTGAAATTCGTCTTCTCGCTGTCGAGGCTGCTGACCCCGTTGAAGTTGTGCACGACTGTGCTGGCCGCCGGAGTGGTCTGCCCGGATGCCTCTGGCAGGCTCGGCGCGCCGGTCGCGAGCCGGCTCGTCGGCTCCAGCTGCACGCGCCGGACGCCGCGCTGGCGCCGGCTCGGCGTTCCGCTGGCCGACGCGCGGTTGGCGGGCCCGGCCGTAGCGACGCCGGGGACGCCTTGATACCGAGTAATGGTTGCAGTCGCCGGGTGCGCAGCCGGTGTCCGCGCCGAGGTGGCGCCGGCGGCAGCCGAGCCGCCGGTGACCAGCATGGCGACCGACGTCGCAGCACCGATGGTGAGCAGGGCAGAACGAAATGCTCTCAACGGGATCCCTCCGAATTGCCGGGCATAGGTGCCCGGCGAATGCATTCTTGCACCGGCCGGGTGCCGGCCCTGGCCCGGCCGATGTTCCACGCTCAAGGCGACGGTGGCCGCGGTCGAGGCAGCTTCGAGGGATCGACCGGCTGGGGGCCCGATGAGCACGACACCGGAACTAACTGTGAAGAAGGTGAAACTGCGCTACGCCGGAGCCTGCCGAGCCTGCGGCGTGGACCTTCCTGCGGGCGAACAGGCGATGTACGACCGCACCCACAAAGCCGTCACCTGCCTGCCGTGCCACGCGCCGGTGGTCAGTGCGCCCGCCGGCAAGCGAAGGTCAGGGCAGCACACCCGCATGTCGGCGGCCTGATTCTGGCCCTTGGCGACGACCCGCAGACAACTACCGCGTGGGCCGTCGGCGCCAGGGGTGAGGAGCTACTGGCCAGACGGCTCGACACGCTGGCGACGTCAGGGGTGAGGATGCTGCACGACCGGCGCATTCCGGGCAGCAGAGCCAATATCGACCACATAGCCGTCGCACCGGCCGGCGTCTTCGTCATCGACGCCAAGCGCTACCGCGGCCGGCCCCGCCTTCAAGTGCACGGCGGCCTCTTCCGGCCACGCACTGAAAAGCTAATGGTCGGTAGCCGAGACTGCACCAAGCTGGTGGCCGGCCTCCGCGGCCAGGTACAACTTGTCCAGCTGGCCCTGGCCGGTAGCTACGCCGAGGTCGGCGTGCACGGAATGCTGTGCTTTATCGAGGCCGATTGGCCGTTGTTCGGTGGAGCATTTTCCATTGACGGCTTCGCGGTTTTATCGCCGGCGAAGGCCGCCGACCGGCTGGTCACCGCTGGGCCATCGACCGCGGAGCAGGTGCGGTCGGTCCATCGACGCCTGGCTGAGGTGTTCCCGGAGGCGTAGCAGCTGGCGGATTACCGACCTTATCGTTGTCCTGCTCGGATACGTCAGTGCCAAGGCCCGTCCCGCGCCACAGCGCAACGCCGTGACCGCCGACGTCGTGGTACGTGGCCAACTATCGGGGGGTAACACCGAAGGGCGACCCCATCCGACGAAAGGACCACGGACCACTTCCACCCGGTACCTTTGGCGCGGGCGGCGTGCAACTCAGCGCGATGCAGCGCGTCCTCGCCGTGGGCGAGGACGCGCTTGTAGACGTCCGGATCAAGGATCGACGTACGCAGCTTTGCCGCCGAGAACACGGGCTGGCTCACGGCCATCTCGGTCATGTATGAACCGCACGGTCGCTGACACCGCTTGCCAGCGTCGACCTCAGGGCGCAGCCACGTCCGGTGAGCGACGCCGCCCTGAGGGCGGCAGAAGGGGACGTTGCCTAGCCTGATCAGCCAAAAACAACTGCTCACCCAGGTGTAGGCCCGTTTACACCAACGAATTCCACTACCTACGCGAATATCTGGCCCGTCTACGCCGCAAGCTCGAGCCCGACCCGGCCCGGCGCGGCCCGCCTTCACCGAACCTGGTATGGGATACCGCTACCAACCGTGACAGCGGTCTGCGGCGAGCAGAACTCGCCGGCACTCAGCGATTCCCCGAACCGCCACCCGTCCCGGTGCGCCGGGAATGGGCACTTGCCGACCCGTACACCCGAGCGCCGAGCTCAGCTGTCGATGTTGGCCATGACGTGCTTGATCCGTGTGTAGTCCTCGAAGCCGTATATGGACAGGTCCTTGCCGTAGCCGCTGTGCTTGAAGCCGCCGTGCGGCATTTCGGCGACCAGCGGGATGTGGGCATTGATCCACACACAGCCGAAGTCGAGCGCCCGCGACATGCGCATCGCCCGGCCGAAGTCCTTTGTCCAGACGCTGGACGCCAGGCCGTATTCCACGCCGTTGGCCCACCGCAGTGCCTCGTCCTCGTCCGTGAACTGCTGCACGGTGATCACCGGGCCGAATATCTCGTCCTGAATCGCTTCGTCGTCCTGGCGCAGGCCGCCGATCACGGTGGGCTCCAAAAAGAAGCCGTCGCCGAGCCCGCTGATCCGGTTGCCGCCCGCACTGACTGCCGCGTGGGCGGGAATGCGGTCGAGGAATCCCTGGACCCGGCTGAGCTGGTTGGCGT
>JAABUW010007103.1_pt1 | contig 13663 bp, 18 predicted proteins | sample 5560081 | NCBI WGS metagenome assembly JAABUW01 (sample SAMN10711882, study PRJNA513363) | rock metagenome | isolation source: Antarctica rocks | place: Antarctica: Victoria Land, Knobhead sud
TGACAGCTGCACTAAATTTTCTAAGGCATTCAAAGCTTCCATGTCCACAACCCCCTTGAATGTACGAGACATAGTGAAGTCGAGGCTAGTAAGCTGAGTCAACTGCCCTACTGCCTGAAAAGCCTCATTTGACAGATTACAGTGCTGCAAGGTAAGGTCATTTACCGTCACAAGGTCTGCTAAAAACCCCCAGACATGAGAGTCAGCCTCAAAGTGAAAGGTGGCTTTGCGAATGTATGGCAAGAGCTGCACACTTGATAGGGGAACCTGCGGGTTAGACCATCTGCGCATTTCCCCTGACAGAGATAGCTCAGACAGACTGGTGAGGGTCGTGAAGCCAAAAGGAAACTCCCAATCAGCTTCAGACTTAGTCACAGACAAAATCTTCAAGCCCTTGAGCAGAGTCATGTGAGGAGAGCCTATGTCCACTTGCAGAGATGCCAGTCTCTGCATGCTGCCCAATGCTTGGTAGACTGACTCAGTCATGGATTGGACAATGTGCTGAGTTCCCTGCTCCCTGGCTGCGCAATGTAGAGCTAGATGAGTAAGCTGAGTCAACAAGGAGATGGGCTGCAGGTGTTCAGGAAGAACATTTGGTATCTCCTCTTCAATGTGGAGGGAGACGAGATTGCTGAGACCAGCAAAAGGTGACAAGTGCTCATCTGCTGCCAGCAAGTAATCCTTGGTGACGTCAAAGTGTACCATCCTTCCTGCTTGCTGGTTGCTCTGGTAGTGCTTGCCGTAGGTGCAGATGTACGTTAGATGTTGCAGAGTCAGGATCCTGCCAATGTTGACAAGGTCTGCACATCGTAAAGGTAGGCCTTGGACATTTAGGCTGGTCATGTATGGCATATGCTTGTGCATGGTGCTAAGAGCCTCCGACACATGCTGCGTGTCCTCCATCCTTGGGGCAAGCCCAGTCACTTTGCTAATGGCAGCACCTGCACATCAAGCAAATTCCAAGTACTGCAAATGCAAAGCGAGGTAGAGTAGTACAAATGCAATGCTGCAACAGACACACCAGCAGGTGTGCGGGTTTCTGAAACCAGTCATAGCACTGTTATAGGTTGCTCAAGTCCTGACTTAGCAACACCAAAGTGATGATGTAACGTCACTGCTGCTATGACCAAGCAGTGCAGCAACAGCCAACCTGCGGCCTCGCACCAAGCCTTGCAGATGATACGAAAGTTGCTCCTGGGGGACGGTGTGTAACACCAATAAGGCCCTGTCCGCATCCGCTCTGCGTGGCTGAATTTCTTTCTGTCTCTTCCCAACTCACAAGCCTTGAACACCTTTGCCAGGACATCTGGAGACAAGGAGGTCCAGTCACACTTTAGAGCCATGTTGGTAGAGCTTGCTTGAGCCCTCATGTGTCCTGCAGCAGCTGCAGAAGGTGGCGACTGCACAATCTCCTGAAGGCAAGGACATAAACATATAAAATCAGCACAAGGGGTCGGTGTATATTGAACGCTGCTCTGAAGCTGGCCCACTTACCAGAGCAAGCGCTTTATCGACACGGAGTCTCTTGGCTCACAAACAGCGCAAGAACAATAAACGGCTTCTCCACCTGACCTTGAACAGGAATAAGCAATGCGGAATAATCAATGCGGAATAAGGCGCTTTCTTCCGGAATAAGAGCCTGGGGCCTGCAGGGGGTGCAGGCGTTACAGACATCATTAGCACAAAAAAACACAAGCGCAAGACACGTTCTGTCGGATACACTGTCTGCCAGCTGACCAGTTAGCGTTCGCATCATGTTCTGCGATCTGTGCTTTGCTTGGCAAGAGGCTAATGGGCTTACACAGCGAGAAAGGCTGGTGATGGCGATCAGGCTTGGCATCGACCTATTTGCGCTTGGCCATGATGTGTCCGAGGATCTTACTGACCGAGACAAGTGTGTTCGGTCGCAACTTTGCTACGTCAGCGTGCTTGACATGCTAATCACAAGTTTTGACTTCTGCAGATGCAGCATGCAGCCTTTGGACCTTGCCAGCCTGCAGTCAGGAAATTCCAGCCTACAAGACGCCTTGCGCATGCAGCAAGGCCTAGCATGGAAGCACAGCTCAGAAGCATCGATCAGTCAGCTCACAAAATTGACGCTGCACACAGAAGACTCAAGTGTTGCTGCACAGGCTTTTACAGGAGTGCACGCAGCTGCAGCAAGCTATGATTTGCTTGCCATTGAGCCCTTGTCAGACCGAGTCCTCCAGCAGGTGCTTACATTTAACTGCTTCAAACCAAAACATGAATGACCTTGTGCACTTCTCAGGTTCTGGCATCGTTTCTTCAATTTGCAGCTGTAGTATGCTGTCATGCTGAACAAAGCAGCTTTGCATTTGCACAATATGCTGCAAGCTTGCAGATTGCTGCAAAGATCTCTCTGTCATGACGTTCTGCCTTTGCTCTTCAGGCATGCGCATCTTTGGAAGTGGACATTGTTACTTTTGACCTGTCCAAACGTCTTCCCTTTCGCTTCAAGCCAGGCCCTTTACAGGCGGCCCTCAAGCGTGGTCTGCATTTTGAGGTACGGCACTTGCCTTGTGGTGCAATAGTTCTGGTTTCATATGCACATCACATCACAAAGCAACTGCTGACTTGATTGTCATCCCCAAAAGGTTACACAGCCGGAACTATCACAGCCTTTGAAGCGATGCAAACCTAAAAAATCTCCCCGATGTAGAACACATTGTCCCCAGGCATTGCTGAGTATGGATTGTCAGTGAAGGGACGACGTCTGAACTAAAATAGAACACTGAATTAAAATAGAATTCTGAATTAAAGTAGAAAATAGAATTCTGAACTAAAGTAGATGTTTTGGGATTGCAAAGAGCTCTCACTCCGGCTATCAAAAAGATATATGGCTGCTTGAATGTTCTACATATGTTATCGCTTTGAAGCTGTGCATCAGAGTGTTGTCACCATTGATCAGTCTGCGGTGTCTGAGCTAGTATGTTGCACTGTAGATATGCTATGCATCTGCACTTAGAGAGGAGACAGCCAGGAGGAACTTCTTTGCCAATGCTTTGGCTCTGACCAGAGCAACAAGGGGAAAGGGCATTGTAGTAAGCAGCAGTGCACGGTCAGCTTTTGAGCTGAGAGGCCCTTATGATGTCATCAATATGGCTACACTGTTTGGCTTGTCAGAGCAAGATGCAAAGGTGAGCATGTTGTCCCTTTTGGGGGCTTAGGGTTTAGGCACCATGCTCTGCAGCCGTACAGCAGAGGTGCTGCCAACACCGCAACATACTGCACAGCGGAAAACAAGCAGGCATGTTGCCCCTTTTGACGAGTAGCCATTTTGAGCCTGGTTTAGACTTCAGTGTTGTCACAGAGTGTCACTGCAATGCGCGTAGCATTAAAGACTGTGAGCAATTAACAATAACAACAATAAGTTCGCTTTCCAGCTCATGATGAGCTAGGTATGTGCAGGACAAGTCTTGTTCATTTATGTACAACAGTCTCTTTGAGGTCGGGCAGTGCTGCAAAGCATCAGCAGGGGCTGGCATTTTAAACAGACTGTGCAGCTGCCACTCTGCAGTGTCTGCCTGAGATTGCTGTCCACCTTTGTCAGCCTACCATGACTTGCATTGCAGGAAAAGCCAGGTAGTGACAACAGCTTGTCTCTCTGAGAAGCCAGTTTCTCCTGAATGTCTCACCACAGCAAATGGGTTTGCATTTATCCTGAGCAATTCAAGAATCATTGTATCTGTTGCTGGGTAAGACTCTGAGCACTACAAACATATACCAACAGCGTGAAGGGAGATGGCCTTTTGCGCCCAGCACGTGCTGTTTGAGTCCAGTTAGCCTTTTCAAATGCTGCTCTCCATGTGCCATACGTGAATGCACATACGATCTGAAAATTGCTTTGCATGTGTGCAGGCAGCTCTGACTACAAACTGTGAAGCTGTCATAGCACATGCTCAGGCAAGGAAAGCTCACAAAGGTGCTGTCGTTATTGAAGCACTTCAACTTGCACAGGACAACACCAATCAGACCTCTCAGGCAGTTCGGTTTCCACCAGCAGGTCCTGCAGCAGCTTCTCTGCAATCACCTGCCAAGAGGAAAACGCTTCCGCCAAATACGTCCAAACAGCGCAAGAGGAAAAGCAGATGATGCTGCATGCTGCAATGTGAATATCTTGTCTTTTGCTTGCTTGACTGGTCTGGTGCTCTCCCAAAGTATGTGCCAATTGGTTGCAACTTGTTGGCAACATGCAAACAGCATTGAATTTCATTCCATTTCATCAAGATTGCAATCTATTGGTATACCCATCACCCTAAAAGTACTGAATTGAGACAGATTATCCAATTGAGAGCACTTCTTGACGCATAACTGAACATGTAGAATACAGATACATTTCATAGTGGTATGTTTTCTGAAGAGCGGCCATCAGCAGTTCAAGGTTGATGGCCACTAAAGGCTGTAAGTAGCAAGCGTACAAAGCTGGACTTCAGTGTGCGTCTGAAAGCTTCCACAGTACCTAATCTAAACTTGAGTACTTGGGTGCACAATGTGCATTTTTGAGCGGCATTCATTCCTTGAATGTTGGGCATGACACCATGCCACAAAAGCTAATGCGAGGCTCAGCTATGTGTAGTGTCAGACATTAATCTTCAGGGTGCAACAGCAGAACCATTGTTCCCAAGCTTCTTTCTGAGCATGTCTGCCACCTTGGCGTAGTCACAACCTACTTCGACCCCATGGCCCTCTGCATGCATCATCATTGTCTCAGCAATCAGCATAAGCAAGTAGTCCTGCATTTGAGGGTCATCTGTACACTCATGCTGCTGAGGGGATGACTGCAAAGACACAACTTCCTCAGGCAAATGTAATTTATCTGTCTCTCTGCAGACCTCACTAGGCTTGCCTGAAGTTTGATCAATGTTAATCTGGCTGCACACACACTGTTTGCATGGGAATGCGATTGGTACATTACATGAAGCAACACAAGCCAGGATCTGCACCTGGGTCAAAAAAAAAGAGCTGCTCGGCATCTGTATCAGGTACGTAGACTTTGGTGTATTCAATGCCAAAGAATACAAGGCGAGCCTCCATAGCTGCAGCGTCCTCTACTTCAAAAGCTGCAACATCCACATGACAGCTCAGCCAATCTATGAAGAACAAACACATGTGCAGGAGTCCCTACAAGGAACTGGGCAAAAATTGATGTATTTGAAGGAAGAAAAGGCACATGGCTAGCGTCCGTGGGCTAAGTGCACTTGGGCATGTACAGCACGGCAACAAGCAACTTAGTCAGAGGCTCAGAAAAAGACTGGAGGTAGCACCAAGGTGATTTGCACGCCGAATGAACCATGGCCTGGGCTCCGCTGTGTATTTGTCCTGCACAGCAAAATGCTCTTGTCACTTTAAATACACCATAGGAGACTGACCAGCTTTGCTGTGATCATCAGTTTCTACAGTTCCAATGCCTTGCTGTCTGCAAAGTGTAGGTGAGAGGATTTCACCTTCCAGCTTTGAAGGCGCTTGGGCACTGAAGGGTCTTCCTGTATAATGTGCAGCAGCAAGCCAGCCCCTTCCAGCCAGGCTCCATCAAAAGGAAAGTCTGGCCGGTCTAGTGAGCTGAAGCCAAGCACCCTGGTATAGAAGTTTCTGAGAGCAGCAGGGTCAGCAGCCTCGAGGGAAGCATGGTTGAGACTGGTCAGATGGACTTCTGGTGCCCTGTCAACACTTGCAGAGTCTCTGTAGTCTGCTTGGCCCTGCTTCAAAGGCTGGATCTGCCAAAACTTTTCCCTGCAACCATACAGCGAAGATTGACACACGGAGTGACAAGAATGATGACCTGGAGGGCATGCCGTGACAAGCAGCCGTTCAAGCGGAGCTCACCCGAGATACGTCTCCTTCTGCTCAACATGAGAATGCGGGTTGCCTTGTGCTTTGCTTATGTCTAGCACAGCAACAACACGGTGCTTGGCGGCTCGCACAGGTCGTACTGCGCTGTGAAAGGCGTTTTGGATTACTGAGTGGTGCACAAGACCTCGTGCACTGATCAGCTGATCCATGCCCTTGCCACAACACAAGTCAAAGATATAGGTGCAAGCAAGGCAGGGGCGTGAACGCCAGTGGAGCTGTCATGATGTGTCCAGCGAAATCGGAACACTGTTGCGAAAGGAGTCGCGCTTTAGAGACACAGGCGGAAGCACAAAGGCTAGATTAGTAATATCACTAATTAGGTTGCAGATCCGTGCAGGCGTGCAGAAATGCAAAGTCATAACGCAGCGCCTGCTGTTTAGCAAGCCGCGAAGCAGGCTTGCCGCAGCAGTGCATCTGTTTCCTGGACGCGTAGACGTGGGATTGCTCCTGGAATTGCATGGTGTGTATGGTGCCTGCAAGCCTTCTTTCTTCTGACGCAAAGCCGAATCGCTTCGTTGGCTTGGCAATACCACATTGTGTGCTTCTGCAGGCCTCGAGGGCATTGCAACGCATGAACATCGATTCTGCCATATTGCAGAAGCTTACGAACAGACGCTTGTTCACCGCAAGAGATCTCCTGATCGCAACGCACCTAGAGCTCGTGGAAGCACTTGACATTCCGTTCCAAGTTGCTGAAGAACTTCTGCTGTACGTTTGCAATCAGATTGCTCCAGCCTCATCTACAGTAAGAATACCTCGTCCCACGACCTCAAAGTTGACTGCACATCCTACGAGAGTGTTGCCTCCACATGAGCCAGACTTCTGTGCTGACGGCAGCTGTTGGCACGCAGGTCTTGGACCTTCATGCGAGGGCAAAGCTTCAAGTGAACCACTTGCCGACACAGCTTTCAGCGCTAGATCAGCAGCTTAGGTGACCCTGAATCACTGCTATCTGGTATCAAAGTCTGGCTTCAATGGCATACAGGGGTTGCTTGAACATTGCTGGCACTATATGCTGAAATGCGTTCTGCATTTGCAGAGGAGGCATACCTGTGGGTGGCATAACTGAACTGGTAATTTCTCAATGTGCCCTTGTGTCACCCTGAAACATGCCAGCATGAGCACGGTTCCACTGACAACATCACACTGTTGTCATGTGCCTAACCAACATTAGATCCTGTGGTTTCTGCCAGGACATCAACAAACACCCCCTTGAAGTGCAGGTGCCTAAACAGGATTATATGCTGTTGTTTCTGCCAGATTAGCAATAAACACCACACCCCCTTGATGTGCAGGTGGGGCCAGCAGGAGTGGGCAAGTCGCAGCTATGTCACATGCTGGCAGTGTCAGCTCTTCTTCCACAGATGCATCAACAGCAGGCCAACATGCAGGCACATCTTTGAGCCCTGGTCTGCTGTCTGACAACTGTTGCACGCTTTTAGATCTGTTATGTTGCCTGCTAAATGTTGCATGCTCTGTTGCCTGCTATGGGCTAAAGATCATTGCTGTGACTTGACAATGCTTTTGGATGATCTTATACATCAAGTCTGAATCAACAGGATAACCATGTTGTGGAAGCCAATTTGATCAAATTAACCTAGACAGATTGACATACCCAGCATGTTGCGTCGAACCCAGCAGCAATCTAAGTGAGAAGTTGTTTGCATCACACTTTGTAAGCTGTAATTGTTATGCTTACAGAGCATATGGACAATTGGCATCAAAACTGCTTCAAGTATCTGCTGTATCCTGACTGCAAAACCCAGGGTGGTGTGGTTATGTCTAATATATGATCTTCCTCTGGCAGGCCGGGTCTGTGATGTACATTGATACAGAGAAGAAATTCAGCTCCAGGAGAATTGTGGAGATGGCCAAGTCACGCTGGCCTCACACCTTTCACAATCAGGTGTTGCTATCCAAAGTTCATCATGAACATGGGCGCTTTTTAACACTGTCTGTTTCTGCACTGTAATTCTGCGAGATCTCTGTCGCATCCCCAGGGATCTCTGTTGCATCCTTAGGGATCTCAGATGCATCCCTAGGAATCTCAGTTGCATGCCTGAGCTGTAATTGCCATCACCAGCGCTAAAGTGACTCATCACACCCCTACATGGAGCTCACTCTGCCTCAAGCTTCTCTTTATAACTCTGTTTGGCAGCGCTGGACTCCCACTTTATCACCCCAGCTTGGCATGCTTTGAGCTGAATGAATGTTAAATGTGCTGTCAAATGTTGCTATCACCCCTGGCGCATGAGCCGTGAGTCATGCATCATCAGCATGGCTAAGTCGACTGCCATTGCATCAAATGCTTGCAGGATGTGCATCAGACTCACAGTCATGGGACCTGCCTAGTATCAGAGATGTTTGATGCAGGAAACTATCCAAAGCTTGACAGAGCATATACTTGTGGTCAACCCTGATAGCTCAGAAGCTCTTGTTGGCCATATCAAGGTGAGGGCAGATGTATGGAACCCATCACACACGCACACACACACGCACGCACGCAGCGTTTGAGAGTTGTCATGCGCAAAGCTGTGTGTTGCAGCAAACTTTACATGCAAATCAGTGCAGAAGTTGCCGTGGCTGTGTCCAAGCTGATGAAAGATGTCTGACTGAAGTTGACAACCCTGAGTTCTACAGGTGTGTGGGATGCACCGGACTGTATCTGCACATGGGGATGCATCATGTACCAGCAGCAACATGACCTCAGTGATAATGTTGTTGACTGGATGCTCCTGCAACACTGCTGCATGCAATGCTACAGCAAGCAAGTGACCTGCATTATTGTTAATATTGTTATTGTTGTTATTAATATCACTATTATTATTATTATTATTATTATTGTTATTATTATCATTGTTATTGTTATTATCATTACCGTAGTGCTTTTAATGTTAGTCGGTTTTTATATAGGGTCGCACCTTTGTCAGGCCGTCATTACCATCTGTATTTACGGTTTGTAGCGTCATTCGCACTGTGTAACGGGCATGTAATGACGGTCGGGCCAAAAACAACTATTTATTTAAACGACCAACATTAAAAGCACTACGGTATTATTATCATTATCATTATCATTATCATTATCATTATCATTATCATTATCATTATCATTACTATAATTATTATTGTTATCATTACCATAGTTATCATTATTATCATTATTACTATTCTTGTTATTATTATTATCATCATCATCAGAAACAATGGATGAGTGATCACACATGATGCTGGCCACAATGATGCTGAATCACTGCCATGCAGGCTCTGGAGGCTAGCATCATTGACCACAATGTGAAGCTGGTGGTGGTGGACAGCGTTGCTGCCCTGGCCAGGAGTGAGTTCAGCCGAGACAAGATTGTGGACAGGCAGCAATTACTGGGTATGCCACTCAAACACCAAACAACTTGTGTATCAACCTGTCCCAAAATTCACTAGTGACTGAACGAGCAAGCTGTGACAAAAGTAAACATGATTCTTATGGCAGACAATTTTTGCCTGTTTGCCTTGAGCCACATCACTGTAATTAAACCCTATAGTCATTGCAATGTCCCTGCAGGACAGCAAGCAGCCACGCTGGCATAGCCAGCAGACTTTCTCAGATCTGCAGCCAGCAGAGGCTGTCAGAGTACCTTTCTCCTCTGAACAGCACATCACTGTATAACCTGTGCTTTCAAGCCAGGATGTTCGATGAGTCACAACTGGCTCCACACCCCAGACTGTAAAGTATCAAATGAAAGAATATAACCTTGTTGCAATGGACCTGCAGGACAGCAAGCAGCCATACTGAAGTCCTTAGCAGAGACCTTCAGAATTCCAGTGGTGGTGGTGAATCAGGTGACAGCTCAGATGTATGCACCATCAAGCCATGCCTTCCAAGGCACCACAACATCCACTGGCCGACCTGCACAGACCCAACTGACAGCAGCCTTAGGTACCATGTGGGCTCATGCTGTCAACACCAGACTGGTGCTTGAGTCTGTGGCTGACGTTAGATATATCAAGGTGAGAGCGTAGCTGAAGTATGGCACACAGTTGTGAATTCATATGCTTGGGGCATCACCCATGCACCTGCTGATTGCCATTAGTCCAAAGTAGAGCTGATGCACTTTACAGCAAGGCATGCTCACAGCTCATGACCACATGCTGCACAAAGGAGATTAAGCACTTGGGGCGCCCAATTGCATGTGAGGTGGCACCCACGTGTTCTGTACAAGTAGACTCAATGCATCTACTCAGGCTGTCGGTAAGCCATATTGCATTGAAGTTCATGCATGCATGTTCTTTGCAATCCCACATTGCCTTCCTCTTCCTCTCTCCCCTGTTCCTCCTCTACCACATATTTGCTTTGGCTGCTGACTTTGCAGTTTCACTCACCAAACTCATGGCCCATTTCAAACTACAGTCTTCAATAACATGCTTGCTCACTTGCTCAGTGACATGTTTGATGGCTCATCATGCAGGTGGCCAAGTCCCCAGCTGCACCTATGGCAGCATTTGCTTACAGGATCACAGAGGCCGGAATGGAAGTGCTGGAGGGACATGCAGTTCCTGCACAAGTGCAAAGCAGCGTCATCAATATGCACGTGGCCCATGAAATTACCTATGAGCCACAAGCAATGGAAATGTGACATCATTTCTTTTGGTCACGTACAGTAGCATGGCGCGTGACATGAACAGGCATGTCATCAGTGCAGATGTCTGCATCCTCTGAATGCATGAGCAGCTTGTAGCATTGGCTGGACCTTTTGCAAAGCACCACGCAAGTGCTCCATAGGCTCATCTACATTTACAACAGATAAACATGCCAACAAGAATGACAGTACAGAGATGGGTCACTAGGGCCGTGTAATTATTGTGACACAGATACACATGCATATTACAATCCATGTCACTGCACAAATTCCATGCACATCATGATTTCGCTAACAACACTGCAGCTGCCTTGTCTACCCAATCAACACTTAATGTGCCTAATTCGGTCAAAATCGATTGGCTCACAAGGGCTTTTTCAAGACACTGACCAGCGAAGGTGCACCGGAGGCAATGCTCGACTGAGGGTTGTCATATATATGACACACTGGTACTCTGCAGAAGAACAAAAATACTCCTGGCAGGCTTTGCAGTTGCCTGGATAGGCTTTGTGTCCAACACTGCAATATTGACTCACTCAGCTACATATAATGCGCGGCATAGTACCTTTGTATAGTGTCGTTCTTGCCTCTTGTGCAAGTACCATAGTAATTATTCTACCAACAGAGAATGTCAAAAGCAAAACAAAAGCAGAGACCTCAAGCCTGTTGTGGATCAAAGCTGCATCATACTCATGAGTCACTGCAATGCTTGCTTGCTCCAAATGATCCATAGGGTTAGTTGGTCAAGGGGTCAGACATTGCAATTGGCAAAGCGCATTCCCTCTGTAGTCTATCCTGCCAGCCTATTACAAAAGATATGATGCCATGCGTGATGGTACGCTTCAAAACGCTGTGGTGCAAAACGCTGTGGTGCAAGTCGTTGACATTGCTATTGGCAAGGCTTAGTGGTGTTGGTCCATGCTGACATCTGATACTTGACCACAGCAGCAGCTAAACAAGACAGAGGCGCACTCTCCACATTTGCCGTCGTCTGTAAACTGATGCTCCTGTTGCTTGTTGTCCTCTTTCCAGTTGAGTTCTCTGGCGGAGAGCTTGCTTCTCAAGTACTCTCTGTCATTCTGAGATAATCCCTGCATACACCAAACGACAAACATATCAAACAGGCACATGTCCATATGTGTCTGAATCAGCTTTGTCAACACATGGATGCTGACCAACTTGGCTGATATGATGCATAAGGTGCATGCATGGCACATACTGCTGGAATCAAGAATCACAATCAAATGGCAAAAGTCAGATGCAGCTCTGCTACAACAGTCAGCATACTGTCTGGAAGCTGATGCAAGTCCCTCTACAGCCACATTGACATCATGCAATTAATATACTGACTGTGCTTGAGTACTGGACAGCAGGACAAAGTCATGAGAGATTGCTGCAGGACCTTCAACTAGAACCCAAACACCACCTTGGATCTGCCATGTGTATGCCCTGTTGTACAAGGCGTGAATGCATACATGCATTGATGCTGAAATATAGGCTAGATGACAACAGCTCCTGCTGCTAGCTGTCTGATGTGAGCTCATTACTGTCAGGGCTACCTTGATGACAATCATATCCTCTGCATCTCCTGTCCACTGTACTGTCAAACCAGCATCTCTGCAGCAGTCCACGATCTTCTGCCCAAGCCTCCTCAGCTCTGCCTCGTGGCCTTGGGAAGACTGTGTCTGCAATCCAACACATGTTAATGCACCCTACATGTGGTGTGGTTCCATGTCTGCATAATGTACAACAGATGGACATGCGCTCATGGTTTCCACAGCAATCTGTTTAGTTAATGCATTCAGTGACAACTTGTCCACTGGCTGAGCTTGTTCCATGCTGTGGTTCTGATAGCCTAATTGAGACTTGATGCATCGTGTTGATTGCATCGACGCTGTCTTGACTTCAATAATTGCGCCTCTATAAATGGCAAGCCTGAACTATGCCATGGATCACAACTCTGGACCACTTTGTCGAGAGATTGTGTGCTGAGCAGGCTGACAGGCCACACACCTCTTCAACAGCAGAACCATAGCAAAGCCACAGGTCTCCTTCTTTGATGGCTTGCGTAGCTGCCTGCATAATGTACATAACATAACCAGTGTACAAGCCTGTGCAGTTTGGACAGGCCTCAATCCGCTGCAGCATCTGCTCATTGCATCTTCGACAACAAGAATACGATTCAGGCACAAGTATATGTGCCGCTTGGCAGGTTGTGAAAGCTTGCTGCAATGGTGAGTATGTCTGCATGGCAACTTCGCCTTGCGCAGTTATATCGCGGCAAACGCTGGACTATTCACTCGAGGTGCTGCTGGTTTGTTTGACAAAGCTGGAGATAGCAAAGTAAGATCAGTAACGACCACCACGGCTCTCCGCGCGCGGAGAGGCACTAAGGTTATGTTAGGGATCCCCAAAATCGTGTATGCTATGATTGGCTCTTGCAAATGCTTGTGCATATGCAGCTTACACATTTCATACCAGGTCATGTGTGATGTTGATCATGTGATGCATGAATGCTATTGCCTTGATAGCTGAGATGACATGAATGTGGGATGCAGGCTGTGTGTTGCAATGCATTTATGTACATAAGTGCTTGCTTTTGTGACCTCCCATTGTACCCTAGGCATGACAGGGTTCCCCCCTTTGCAATGCGACCTTTCTGTGCTAGTCAAGCTACAGGCGCCTTCTTCACATTTAACGCACAGACTGAGGACTCAAGCACATCCAAACAGCCGGCAAGAGCAGCTTCAGCGAGCCGGTCACGAGCCTGTTTGCCTTGTGCCTGGTTCTGTGGACAAGTACCTGCATGTGCCTGATTGCATTCTTCAAAAGAGCCTCGACACACACTCTGAGGGCTTTTTACTCTGCTGATATAGGTATAACCACTGACACAACCTCCAATATCAGCTCTACATGCGTTGTGCTTGCGCTCGTGGCCGGCCGTCGGGATTGTCAGCCTCGCCCTAACTGTCAGTAACAGACGCCACGATTGTTGTCTCAGCAGCTTTTCAGTCAGCGACTCTACTCTACATATATGTAAATATAGCCTCCGAGGTGCATCTCAATGCATTGCGCAGCCTAACACAGCCTTGCTTGACTGCATAGTGTATCTGGTGCAACACCTCTATGATCCAGGCATTTTACCAAGCTCTGCAAATTAG
>JAABUW010007104.1_pt1 | contig 13662 bp, 14 predicted proteins | sample 5560081 | NCBI WGS metagenome assembly JAABUW01 (sample SAMN10711882, study PRJNA513363) | rock metagenome | isolation source: Antarctica rocks | place: Antarctica: Victoria Land, Knobhead sud
GCAACGCACGTTATCGCCCACTCGCACGAACGCTCAGCCATGGTTAGCCTTGTGCTGCGACCTCGTCTTGGCCTCTGTACTTAAGAGCTGAGTACGAATCATGCGGGTACCAAAGACTTCATCTCCATCAGAATACACCCTTCACTACAGCATCAGCGGCTCGACGCCCATCAAGATAAGATGGTCCAGCCTACGCGACCTCCGGCCAATGGCTTTGTTGCTGCGATGCGTCATGTTTACAATCCAATCGGGTTTGGGAAGGGATATAACTTCGTGCTCTGTATGTGTAGAGATGTGCTCGAAGCTCAGTAGCAATACCTAATACCATACCAGTCTTTCTTAGCAGTTGGTTACATCTTCGCCTTCTCCCTCTCAAGAACTAGGTGAGTCGACCCTCCCGATGCGACCAAGCTAAACCGTGGACTCATATCTTTACCCAGCTTCTTCTCGTTCTACGGAATCTTCTGCAACAGGGACGTCATTGCCGCTGGCAACGGTTCAGCGCCCGGCGAATGTTTCTACTGGCTCCGGAACCCATACAAGATCGGGATGGTGAGTTGTAGAAGCCTCTCGCTCGACAATATCCGCGGACTGTCGTTAGATGATGCACATCTTCTGCATCTTACCAGCAGGAATCCTAGTCGGACTTCAGTTCGTGCCAATCGTTCGACACAAATTGATCATCTTACACAGAATCAACGGTTATCTCGTGATCCTACTGTCGTCGATCGCTAGCGCCGGGGCCATTATCATAGCTCCACACTCCAATGGTGGCGACATGGCGACCCGGATGGTGGCCGGAGTCCTTGTCATATCCACCACGGTCGCTTTTATCCTTGCTTGGATCAACATCAAGCGGTTGCAAATCGACCAGCACCGTGCTTGGATGCTGCGGGCGTGGGCATATGTAGGTCTGGATCCTGGCTTGGTTCGTACACACGACTGACGAGTTTACAGTTCTCAACCATCATCACGCTCCGCCTGATCATGCTCTGCTACTCTGAAATCATCTCGATCGAGTACGTCGACTTCCTCAAAGGCAAGGCACAACAAGCGATATACTAACCACCTCGCAGCCCCGAGTTCACCGTCACCCGCCCCTGCAAGCAAATCGACTTCCTGTTCCAAAGTCAAGACTTCGTCCTCTCACTCTACCCGGACTGCGCACCCTTTTACAACGGCACTAGCCCCGAGCAAATGGTTATCGTGCTCGCCGACATCAACAGCGCGGACCCCATGCAGATCTCCGCAAGCTTCGGTGTCGGATTCGGTGCCGCTGGCTGTGTACTTTCACCCCCTCTCCAATCATCCTTCACATTCCGCAAGCTAACCATGCCCAGCTCGCCCTCTGGATCCACGCCATAGCCGTAGAAGTCTACCTCCGCCTCACGCCCGCTGAAGGCGAACGCCTGAAAGAAGTCTCGTACCAGCGCCAGCGTGAACGCGGCTTCCGCAACCCTGGCACTGCTGGGCTAACGGCTGAGAAACAGGGCGATGCCAATCCGTATGTGCCAGTGTCGCATCGGAAGGTTGTTGATCATCCGGAGGAGTTGGATATGCTGTCGAAGGATCGGAGGTACTCTCCCGTTTCTGGGGACGACGAGGAGCGCTAGAGAGTTTGGATGGGCTTCACATAGGTGAGGTACTGAGAGTTGAGGACATGAAGTGGTCGGTAGTCGGCATTGGTATTGGAGGTCGTGTAGAAAAGGTCGGTAATGGCGGTAATTGACTCGTACCTTGCCCAGCATCGTTTGCTAGTGCGTCGTCCGACGCTGTGCTTAAGATTGGGGATGACCGCACACACGAGGACTCGCCAGCCAAGCTGACGAGCGTAAGTCGTATCGAGATCAGACAGTCCAGGGCTGATAAGAACGAAGAGGAGGCGGAGTGACAGTCATTGTTGGTCAGAAACGGAAGAGTGCTCGAAGAAGGCTGTGGTCATTTCAAACTAATTGGAGGTTAGATATGTTTGTAGCTCATTGCATTCTTGGCTAGCGTTGATCATTGTACTTCATGAATCGTCCGATCCAGCAGTCCTGCTTCTTCTGCTGAGCATTATTCGTAGCGATCGTCGAACCTCGTTCATCTAGACTTTGGGTTAGTGGCAGCCAGCTGTATGATAGCAACATAGGAACTGTACCGTAGTGACACTAGTAGCTTCATTATAGCAACCATCGTAGCAGCTTCATCATAGCAACTTCATCGTAGCAATCTCGTCGTAGCCACTCCAGCTGCTATTATATAACAACATCAGTTGCGGTCACTCCACGTCGTCCTTCCATCGACATACCTTCAGACATTCAGAGCCGGCCACAACCTTGTCGCCAACATCAATACCGACTAGCTTCAATCCCCTTCCTCCTTGATGGTAGGCTCCTCAGGTCACTCGATTGACCTTACTACCGCTGTGGCTCTCGGAACACGACCATCCTGGCGACCTCGGGGGAGTGCAATCTTGGCCAGATGACCGCCCGCTTTCCGCTTCCGCTTCCGCTTGCTGTTCTTCAACGACGCCTTTACTACTCCATTGTTCTTGGAAGCCTTGATTGTCCCGTTGGTCCTAGAAGTTGTGGAGGCTTCTTGAACCTGAGAGGTCTTGGTTGCCTCCGTGCTCGCTGCCGTGTCCGTCTCCACAGCTCCCACGCCGGAGGCCACCTTCGGTACCATGTGTAGCTCGAACTTGTAGTTTTTGGTCTCCCACGCGTCAAGTGTGATACGGCCCGATTGCTGGGCCGGATCCTGTAAGTGTATTAATTGCTCTACAAGAGGTTGTATCCCACACTTGATAAGGGACTCCAAGAGATCCTGCTTGACACGCCTCACTCGATCAGGATCGCAGCCTCCCCGGAGCGCCTGATTCTTGAGGGCTTTGACCATAGGAACAATGCTGAACTTGGTACATTGAGACTGCTTGGAAGCTTCGAGGTGCAGGTTGACTAAGTAATGGGTGGCTTGGGTGCGAGCAGTGTCCGAAAGGTCGTAGAAGAGCAATTGTTCCAGGATGAAGTATCCGAGGCACTTCATGCTGAACTTCGGCCGTTTGCTCTGGAGCTCCTGCTTGACCTCCATCGAGGTCTTCGGAGCGGTCCAAGGGTGGGTTGTCGTTCGTCATGCGAGTGTCTGGTCTGATGGGCTCGCTATCTCAACTTGTAGTCGTAGCGAGTGCAACAGTGTGCTTCTTCGGTGTCGATATCTTGCCCGTGCAGATACCGCGTATGCCTGCCTCCCGACGCGCCGTGACGCGACCGAGTTGTGCGGTCGTCTTGTACCATCACCCTTGCCAGTGAAGGGACTTGTTACATTGGTGATGAGACAAGGGTGAGTTTTCGTGAAAGGACTGTTTCAGTCGATACCATTTCATACGAGCAAGCTCGTCTCACCCCGAGCTTCGGCCAATGCCGGGGTGCCTATATAAATCGTACAAAAAATTATGCTTATAACTGTGCAGACATGCTTGCATACCAGTGTCCCACCTGGTTCGCGTCGATGAGACTCATCCGCGAATACCTGCAGGCCTCCCCTGCTGGTGTGCTATAGGTTGCACGTCGATGAGATTTGGCTGGCCGCATCCAGTTCCTAAGTCTGCAAGCTCCCTGATGTTTGATGGACCACCCAATCGATTCCCAGCGAGTTTGTGTGAATGTTTGACGAAGAGCAAGATGTCGCTGCAGCTGACCTCACTTGGACTCTGTGAATTTGGTGAAGGTGCCGAAGTCTTTAGCTACGTCTTTGGCATCAAGCCATGAATGTCGACGAAAGTGTCAAACTGCTTTGCTCCCGGTTTGCCGCCTAGTCACTAAATCACTTAATGTTGTCGCCGAGGGATAGAGATTAGCCACCGCTAGCGGTGGTGAACTCTTTTGTTTCTTCGAGATGCTGTACCTAACCTCCCATCTTCCTCTTTGGTCGACCATTGCCTTTCATCATCTCGTCTTTTTCTTATTCTCACGCACCTCTGGCCAAAAGTCTATTGGTTATCCATGTATCCGTGCTTATCGACTGTCGTCTACCAGCACTCACACAGTGAGTGCCAGCCAGCCATACGCAAAACCGCCAATTTGGTGCCAGCCATAGGCAAATTTTCCCCCGCATTAATCGTCCGTGCGTTAGATAGCAAATTCGGCTAGCGCGCTAAAACTGAATGCCTAGTCACGTGTTATTTACGCATTTCCTACGATATCTCGACTACCCTTCGTCGCCGGCTCGTGAAAACTTAGCTAGTAGTCAATCTAGCTCGTCGGAAACGATCTACCAGGCCAGATTCGTAGATATCCTCGTAGCTAAGGAGTTATTTATGAATTTTCGTCTGGCTGGCACTGAATTGGCGGTTTTGCGTATAGCTGGCTGGCACTCACCTAGGTGAGTGCTGTAATACAATGGAAGCACGGATACCGCCAGCCCTAACGTATAACCATTATGCCGTCACGTACACTGCGAGCGCCAACTCACACTCAATTGTGTGCTAGGTGCCTCCAACATCTACGCCTGCGCCCGGATACGTACAATTGCCGGAGGTAGCTCTTCAGCGCGACGGCCAGTATGCATCTCACTTAATGCCTGCGGCTATCACATCAAAACGAATGCATGAACCCGAAATCCACGCTGCAAAGTAACCGGCCCAGGCTACGAAGCCAAAGCGTTTGCATGTCCGCAGCAGAATGCCTCCCGCTACAAGGATCGTCTTCAAGGTCTGAGCTATCAACCCCATAACCTCGACTTTACTCCAGTAGCCATATACCCCATCAACACACCCCAGGTCAAATTAACATGCCCAGTCGCCGTAACACCAACACCCTTCCCAGCGAACTCCGCCCTCCGCTCCGCCACTTCGCAGAACGCCGCCCCGAGATCTGCATAGCTCATCGCCGGTTCCTGTGCCTCGTCCAGGATCAGTTTATAACCAGTCGGCGTCGCGCCATCGGCGTCGTGTATCGACGGCGGGTCGACGAAGATATACTTCAGCAGCCCGGGTGATTCTGATGCGGAAGAGGCAAAAAGATTACAGGCTCGCTCGAGATCTGCGTAGACGTAGTGGAAGCAGAACCCTGCCATTGCAGATCCTATCCAGGGACCGTGGGCCTTGAGAACGGGGTTTAGCGATGCACTGCGGAGCTGGATGATCGTTGGAGTTTTGTAAGTGGAGTTTTGGTCTTTCTGATGAGCTCGCAGGGCAGTGACGATGGCAGTGGCGGTGTCGTAGACGAGCGAGACGCTTCGGTTGCTTTCGTTGGTCGCGATGCAGGCCATCATCACGTCGACGTCTTGCAGACACTTCTGTATCGATGGAGCGTCATCCGGTGTGCCTTCGATGATGTTAATTTTGAAGGGACTGGTGCTTTCCAGGTCCGGGAACTGTTTGAGGAGTTTTGGTCTTGATCGAACGAAGATGTTGAGGTTGAGGTTCTTCGGTGGTTGTTTGAGAAGACATCTTAGGATTGCTGATCCAGTTGAGCCTGTGGCTCCAAGGAGGGCGTATGTCGGCATCTCTGAGCGATTCAGAGAGATATCAGTAGAAGCAACCAAACAGAAAAGGCATATAGGGGGTTAAATGAGAGTAAATACTCGCCTTCTTCATGTAGCTCGACGTCATGACTTTTGTGAGTATTGAGCACTTGGCTAGATATTCAGATATCAATCTCCGTAACATCCGTAAGGTACAGATTACCTTTGATACCTGGCTTCTTTCCATGCTTCGATGTTTCGATGCCTGAGACCGAGGCCACAGTTGATGGAGCCAGCTCAGGACATCCGGAACAAGCTTGGTCGGTGACGCGATGGTCACCTGCCCTTCTGCTCACGATGTAAATATGCAGCTCTACGTATAGTTAAGTGGTGTACAAGAAGTCTGGCCGCTTATCACCCAGCATCTCGATCTCGCTGTCGCTCTTCCCAACGACCCAGTCGTCCCGCTTTCCTGCTTGTCGCTTCTTGTTCTCGCCAATAAGCATGAAATGCGTAAACAGGCTGCCTCCTAGCAGAAACAGCGTAAGGTAGCTGAAAACAACACCATGTCCAGGGCGATAATTTGGCCCATCGCTCGGAATGTAAACGTTGCTCGCCATAATACCTGCAGGCAGAGGGGAAGAAGGGTCAGCGAAGGTCTTTGGCGAGGTACGAGTTCGCTCATCATGTGCTCACCGTTAAGATTGCCCCATCCAATGACGATACCGAGCGTAACGCCTCGCTTGTATACCCCCTCTACGTTGTTCGCAGTCCATGTGATAGTATTCGCAATGCAAGGATATATTCCGAGGGCTCCTAAAAATGTGCCAGCATACTTGACTCCAGGCGTCGTGCTTCCTACCCGATAGTCAGTTGCTGTCTATCTTTTAACAAAACTTGATAGCTCACAGAGCAACATTGCAAATCCTGTTAGGCCAAGGAGTGAAACACCAACATTGCATAAACCTCGTTGCTTCGTGCGATCCGCAAACCACCCAATGAACACCGTCAGTACAGCCGCTGCCGCATACGGCGGTACACTCAGCAAGTTCGCCGTCGTGGTATTCGTATAGCCTAGATCTTCAATAATCGTCGGGAGGAAGAGAGAGAAGGCGTACAAAGGCCCATCACAGCCCATGTAAACAACGGCAAAGGCCCACGTCTTCCAGTCTTTGACGGAGGCCCAGAAGTAGCTCATTTTGAACTCTTCATGCTCGGCTGAGCTCTGGCGGTCGGACTTCAAACGTCGGATCACACGTTGTCGGTCGGAGTCTGAAAGGAACTTCGCCTCGTCAGGAAAATCGTGGACCATCCAGTAGCTCACAATGCCGATGATTATAGTAGCAAGACCTTCAAGGATGAAGATCCAACACCATCCGAATTTGCCGCCTACGCCGTCCATTCGAGCGATTCCGGCAGCCAGGAGGCCACCGAACGAGCCTGCCAGCGCCGCAGCTGAAAAGAATATAGCAGCACGGATACCGAGTTCGTCGCGTTTGTACCAAGTCGACAAATAATAGTTGACTCCGGGAAACAGTCCTGCCTCAGCGACCCCGAGAAAGAATCTGGCTGCTGCAAGTCCAGAGAAGTTGTGCACAAGACCCATGCAAGTCATCGTGATGCCCCATAGCACCATGATCGCCGGGATGAAGATGCTTGGACGGAGGCGCTTGAGCAGTATGTTCGTAAGTGGCTCGAAGCCAGCGTACGAGACGAAGAAGAGGGAAAGGCAGGCATTGTATTGGCCGCTGGAAAGGTTCAAATCTTCCGTGAGGCCGTCGATTTTGGCATTGCCGATGTTCGTGCGGTCTGTTCTGGATCAGCATGGTCATTCAGACCATCCGCAGCGACCCAACGTACCGAGAAAGCTCACGAGATAGAGGAAAGACAACCATGGGATCAGCTTGAAGTCGAGGCGTCGAAGAAGCTTCTTGTCCTGTGCGTGCTGTCAGATGTCTGCTTCGAAATGGACAGATGAGTAAGCCTTACAATCGCGGCCCTCTCCTCATCACTCAACCCAGCATCGGGATCCGGCAGAGCATTATAGGTATCAGTCTCGTGTTTGTTGCCGACATTGCCAATGGTCCTCTCCTCCTCGCCCGCATGGCTCTTCGCGCTGTCGCTGTCTGCTTTCTCCATAATACTCGGCGGTCTGCAAATACGCGGTGATATGGATCAAGGAAAGAAGCACTTATTCAAAGAAGACGAAGCCTTTCCACTTTTACCGTGCGCCGTACGACTACTTATCGCAGAAGTCTTGACCTACGTCAACACCACAACGGCGTCGATCACTCATCCATGTCGTCTGGCTTCCCCACAAGTGAGGCGGCTCCAAAACGCGGGAACGCGTGTGATCTCGCGTGGAAATTAAGATTTGAGATGTGTCCCAAGCAAATGCCTAGAGGACTTGTCAAATCCTTCACGCTGATTTGTTGAAGCTTCTCCAAGATGCCGATCGTGTACTGAAAGGGCAGGTGTGCTGCTCCGAGATGACCGAAGTCGATGAGGACGGATGGGTCGCAAGAACACGGAGTAACGAAACTCTTCCACAAACTGCTTTGTATATGCTCTATGATTGTATATAAGCGAGTGCGACATTCTGGTAGATGTACAATTGCACCAAATCATCCTACTTTTGCAGCGGATGCCGAACGGCCACTTCGCTGAACGAATGAACCACCCTCTTGCCCACTCAAACGAATCATTTCGTATTCACATCGTCTCGTGCAACGATCTTCGACGCCTACCGTGGCGAGCGCAGTAGTCGTACCAACCTTAGCGGCCACCAACAGTGATGGTGGCTGTGCCGGACTGGCTGAAGCCCTCCGTGGCCATGATCTGAACATTATCAGTCTAGCTCTCACGAGAAGATGAGTTATACGCTTTCAACGTACCTGATAGTTGAACTGGCCAAGGTTCATGCCGTAGGTGCGCCACGCTGCGAAATGGGAGCCAATGTTGATGGTACCGCCAACACGCTTGTTTTGACGGACCTACCATCGCAATATTAGCACGAAGCTTCAGGGGTAGGTCGGAACAGATGTGTACGTACACTCCAGTACTGGTTGAAGGTTGAGGTACCTTGGATAGATGGAGCGTTGTAGCGGGTGGTTTGGTAGATGTTGTAGGAAGAGCCGTCCGAGGTGAAGCTACCCTTATACTGAGCACCCTGTAGAGATTGTCAGCGACAAAGTTGTATTGACGAGCGGGTGAGGCGTACAGTAGACGGGTTGTACGATGCAGAGTTGTCGACGATGTAGTATTCCACAAGAGGGTTGGTTGTCCACCCGTACAAAGCGAGGTACGAGCCAGCAGATGGGTTTGGCCCGTAAGTGCCGGAGTAGGTGATCGAGCTGTTCTTCGTGTTAGTTAAGGGCAACACGAGGCGAGGAGAGATGAAACATACGTGTACGAGCCTGGGTTCCAGCCCTTGCCAGCGACGAAGTCACCATTACCACTCCAGTCGACCTTGTACTGGCCTCGAGCGCCGTTGGTTTAGATAACGTAGGCCTGGTTGTCTGTCCAGAACGAGTAGTAGTACCCGTTGTTGTAACCGGTCGATGACGCAGTGCCGCCACGCTTGACCATCTTGGCCTCCTCCTCGAAGGCCGTGGCGTTCATGCCCTCCAGCATCTGGAGATGTGCTTCATAGCTGGGTCCTTTGATTGGGGAGGCGTCTGGTGTTGGCATTGCCTGCACACCGGCGAAGATAGCACACGCCGCGGCGATGAGTGTTGAAGTGTACATGGCGAATGACTTTCGTAATGAGTGAAGAGGCTGCTGCGATGATGCGAATTGGTTGATACTCCAGCGTTTCATGACTCCTGGTTTGCTTTTATAAGTCGTTCACCGGCAAAATGCGTTCTCAGGGACTGCGTGTCGTGCTGGCCTTCCTTCTGGCCGGCCGACTCGTGCATCCTGTTCATATTGTGGAATGCATACCAAGCCCACAGTGGGCCTAAGCCTCCGGGCATCGTGTTCAAGCGACAGCGTCAGGCTTCTTTGGCCTTGTGAAATCTTGCGTCGCTAGGCATGGCAACGGCCGCCAGCCAAGGCCAGCGATATCTCTTCGCTGGGCGTTTACGGCCTTTACTAGCAAAATGGAGGGAGTGATGTTATATGAGTGGAGCTGGATGATGGTCTTCAGGGCTTGGTACCTGCGAAGGACTGCACGTGATGACCGGGGCTCCCTGAGGTTCCAGTAAGCTTAATCTAAGTTAGGGCCTCGGGGCTTTTCGAACCCCAGAGGTGTCACGAATCTGGCTAAGAGTTATGCAGGCAAGCGATTGTCTCTCCTGACAGCGTTTACAGCCCAAAGCCGGGGTGATGCTGGACAGCACATTCAGCCTGAACAGAACACGTGGGAAACCGACGACAGAGCCAATCTGCAGGTAGATGTGCGATAGTGAGGTCGTTCAAACAGACTTTCCCAGCATCCGGTTACCCAGGTGCAGATCTGATTATCATGGTTCGTCTCAGATTGCTCAGCATACGATAGCTGTCACCAAATTCCCCATCTTACGATACGGTCGATAATTGTCGAAGAGAACGAACGACGTCTTAGGTTCGAATCTGATAATGCAGTCTGATAGGAGGTATGCCTTCCCCAGAGATCCCCGGTTCCAGACTTTTGCTATCAAGCCACAGCTGGACCCCATGGGCAGGCGATACGAACGCAATCGCGTCAGTCTGTACCTGCGTCTATTCAGCCGGGATCCGTGGAGTAGATATGGTGCGTTCAGACCTCGGAAGGGGAGCAGTAGATATCTTCATACCTCAGCTAGTTCATGCTGTCAGACCAGAAGTGTTGTAAGGCTCGAAGCGAAGCTCTGTCTATTGGCCGATTCATTCATCTGTGATAAGAACTCGTTTGCTATCCCGCTTCCGATTTTGGTTGTTTTCTCGACAGCCAGGTGGAAGCCGGATCCTCGTAGGCCTCAAAATAACTTCCATTCCGGACCCTGACGTTGATTTCGAGCTGGGCAATGCTATCGCAGAAGGCCTTGACATGAACGTGGTCTGGAGGTATTGTCGGCTAGTACCCCTCAGACTTTTGCTCCCCGAGCAAGCCCGTGGGGATGCATAACAATAAGAATCAGGAAAAGGTAGAAGAGAGAAGATAATACTCACCGTCAACGGCCAAAATGAGAGCTGTGCTGAAACCGAGACGTTACCTGATCGAGGGATCCCGCCACCGAGAGCCCACGATTGACACGACCTGCTTCAGGCTGCCATGCCTTACAGGCAGGGAGGAAGTCAATGGTCTCCGGCGACGCTGATGGAATACCGATGCCGCTACTGCTCCTGCTGCGGTTTTGTTTCTGCAGCCGGAAGCTACACGACCTAGGTCGAAGGTTGCTTCGGTCCATTGGTTGATGGACTCTTACCGTGATGCCTGGCGGCTAAGCTGTGAGATTGTATGTAGCGGAGCAGTAACAACCACAATACGGCCCAGCATACAGCCCCTCACGGCGTACGAACGCCAGATCTGGAGCGGTCTGTAGACCATCATGTTGTTCACGCATCTTGTCCTTTCGCCCTGAGAGACCACACTCCTGGCACACGCTCTGCGCCTGCTGTCTCGAGACGGGAAGGCGTATAGGCACCGATGAAGCTTGGCTATGTCGCGGCGGTGGAGCGGATCCGTCGCGTAGCGTGTTAAAGTGAAGGTTTGATTGCTGTATGGCTTCTGATTCCGAAGCGCTTTGGCCGTAGGATCTAACGACGTCGATAAATGATGATGTTGTCGGAGCAGACGTGGTTGCGAAAGGAGTTCCGCTGTTGGGATGATTTGGCCACAGCTGATCACGTGAGTAGGGCGGAGCCTTCATCTTTCGCAGGCATCTGCATTTCATCTTTCGAACAGCTTCACGATCGACGTGGCCTCAGCCATTCCCTTGGTATAAAGTGGTATCCAGAGTAGGTACATTTTACAGGCTCTATATCATTACGTCCGACTCACCATGCATCTCCTCGCGCTTCCATACGATATCCGCTTCCAAATCTACTCCTACCTCTTTCCTCCTGGTCAACAGATATACGTCCAAACCATTGGCACAAAGCTAAGAAGCATGACTTCGGAGCACAAGATACCAGTCAACCTGCTCAAGGTATGCAAGAGCCTCAACATCGAGGCGGGAGAGCACCTCTACTCTGGCTATCTGTTCAATGTGATCGGCCGCAAGAAAGACTGTCTTGTGGCATACGAGCAGTTCCTCAGGACAATGCAGAAGTACGCTCGCGAGGAAGTGCACGTCGATGCCTTCAGCAACGGTTCACACTCCTCGACGATGTGCATATCGCTACAGGCTGGGACAAGCAAGATGGCCCTGCTGAGGAGACGAGAACGGGGCGAACCGAAACGGATCGACGAGCTCGAGCAGGAAGTGCAAATGCATCAGACGAAGACATCATGGCGAACATCCTTCTCGACGTCAGGCCCAACGGCCTTGCGACAACGGCTACCTCTCATGCTGGCAGTATGTACTACTGCCATTCTCGCGCTCTTCGCCGCATTACTTCTTGCCTTTTGAGCCAGACATTACGCCCTAACGACCTTCCGAGCTGATAGAGCATTCGCGGTATAGCGTAACTGACGGCTCGACTCGAAGTCCATCACCGAGGACAAAGAATCGCGCATCCGAATTCTAGATATTGTTGGTCGGCCGTCTGAGTATGCTAGGACCCGCCCACAACAAAGAGATCTGGACATATTCTCAATGGGGTTTTCTTTGATATCGATTAACGAGGCCCGCTGTTCTCGGCGACTTCGAATGTTCAAAACAAACGACCTTCTTGCGTATATGTTTACCATTAGTGTGCAAGACGAGTCATCGCACGGGCTAGTTCATGGTTGAACATATTTTGGCCCGTTACAGAACTCCAAGATGCACTACGCTTTCGCATTTACTGCGCTGCTTGTCGGGCAGATCGCAGCCACTCCTTTCATCCCAGACGGAGCCGGGTATGGTGACACAAACGAAGGTTTATCCGCCTTCAACGACGAATCGGTAGACTATGCTGGATACGCTCGCTCGGAGGATCATGCGAACGGGTACGGCCATCATGGAGCAGGCCATGCGCACCAAGGCAAGCACAGCGATCACGGCGAGGACGAGCACAAGCACAAGCATCACGCCGCCCATCGCACGGGCCATGACAGCAAACCACATCATAGACACCACCAAAAGCAACACCATGGGCACAAAGTGAAACCGCATCATGACAACGCAGGCAATAAGCCTGGTCGTCAGCATCCACATCATCAGCACGACCACGACGGTCATAGCAATGGGAACGCCCATCACAATGGCCATGGTCCCGCTCACCGCCAACCAGCTGACCACCCGGAAGGTGACCATCACCCGGCCCAGCATCATAACGGAGCAAAGCATCACGGTCAAGAGCATCAGCACCGCGGACCGGCAGACCACCAGCAGAAGGGTCCACAGGCTTATGGCGCACAGCACTCGGGTCACAATGCCAATAAAAATCATCACGGTCCCAAGCACGACGGTCCCAAGCACGACGGTCCCAAGCACGACGGTCCCAAGCACGACGGTCCCAAGCACGACGGTCCCAAGCACGACGGCCCAAAACATAACGGTCACCATCAGCAGGGACAAGACAAACCTAGTGGCTACAAGCATCCCCAGTACCATCAGAAGCCGGGACACGGGCATGCGGCGCACCCTTGCAGCAGCTCCGACTGCGACCACTCCACCGAGCATTCAGGCACGCATCATAAACCCTCAGCCACTTTGAAGCACCCTTCATCTGGACATGGCCACCCAAGCGCACACCCGAAGCCTTCCGCCAGCTCAGTCCATCCAGAACACCCGAGCGCGTACCCAAAGCCATCTTCCGACTCGAAGCACCCCTCAGGAATCGTCATTGTACCCGTCACCCCGACCACGAAGCCGCACACAGTACCTTCGGCTACTGCACCGAAGACTACTCCTGCACACTCTGAGAAGCCGCAGCTGCAGACGACTTGGCATACCGAATTGCCTACGTGGGCCAGCACGACCAAGTAGGCAGGCAAACAAGACTTCGTTTGGTAGGCAAGGGTCGAGAAAGTACCGCGAGACCTGGCCGAGCAACACGCACGCTCTGCGTGACTTCATTCCATTGTTGAGAGCTGCAGAATAATATTGACGATTTTCCAAATTCCACCTGAGCTAGCACAAGACATTTCTTCGCATGACGTTCTGTTCATAT
>JAABUW010007106.1_pt1 | contig 13655 bp, 16 predicted proteins | sample 5560081 | NCBI WGS metagenome assembly JAABUW01 (sample SAMN10711882, study PRJNA513363) | rock metagenome | isolation source: Antarctica rocks | place: Antarctica: Victoria Land, Knobhead sud
CGCCGCTGCCCAGCGAAGCCACCCGCGAGCAGCAGATCGTCATCGCCGAGAAAGTGCGCGCCGACCACGGGTACACCCCATGGTCGGGCTGCGCGGACAACCTCGGCCTGCGGTAACGGGACGGCGCTGGCGCCGGCGCCGGCGAAAACTAGGGTGCACGCGCCCGGTGCCCGGTGCCCGGTGTTAACGGCATTACCCTGCCCGAGGACGACCCGCTAGTCAGGCAGTGGTGCGTCATCGTCGTCGGCCCGTTTCCCCCTTTGCGTCGTCTACGACCGGCCCACCATCATCGCCGCCGCCACCCTCCTGCACCGCATCCCCCGCCCGGACAGCGACCGACCCCAACCCCCGAACCACCCGCCCCCGTGGGGACATACGGGCAGTCATCACTGACCCATCGAGCGCTGCAGGGCTCGATGGACAACGCGCTAGGTCGGCGCCTGCCCGAACGGGGGTCGCGTGGGGGCTACAACTGCCTACCTCCTCGGTGGATCCCAGGCTCAGTACGGTGCCAGGCTCAGAATGAGACAGGCACCAGCCCTCAACGCGGCCATCGTGAGTGTGCAGGCAGGGCAGCGGTGCCCTGCCGGCGAACTGCGCGGGAGGACTCTGATGGCATTTGAGGACGCGGCGAACCTCGACGACGTCGAGGTCGGTGGGACACTGCTGGTCGAGTTGTCCGAACCAGTCTGTTTGGTTCGGTTGGCCGAGGACGACGTCCGGGCGATCCACAACACCTGCACGCATCAGCAACAGCCCTTGCACGAAGGCACCGTCCAGGACGACGACACCCTGGTGTGCGCGGCCCACGCAGCGCGGTTCGACCTACACACCGGCGAGTCGATCGGTATACCCGAGGTCGCGAACATCCCGGTGTACGCATGCAAGATCGAGAACGGGGCTGTCCTGGTCGACGTGGATCAGCAACTCAACGACGCCACACCCAGCTGAGCCCACCGCAGCGGGATCCCCTGCAGGGTTTCTCACGATGAGACCGGGCCTAAGGGAATTCCCCCCGGCAACGACGCGACCGCGCGCCACCGACGCATCGAGGCTCTCGGTGACAGGCACTCAACACGTAACATCGATAGTCAGGCCGAGCACCGACGAGGAGAACTGATGACGGTTATGCCGGGTGCGGGTGCGTACTGGTTCGAGGGCAACGACGTTGGCTGTCTTCTGGTGCACGGGTTCACCGGCACCCCGCAGAACGTCCGGCCGCTCGCGGACTACCTGGCACGCCGCGGGCTGGCCGTGTCGGCGCCGCGCATGCCCGGACACGGCACCACGGTCGCCGACCTCGACAGGACCGGGCCGGAGGACTGGCTGGGGGCCGCCGAGGAGGCGCTAAACGAGCTGCGGGAGCGCTGCTCGACAGTCTTCGTGGCCGGCATCTCCATGGGCGGGACCCTCACCCTGGAGCTGGCCCGCCGACACCCGGACCTCGCCGGTGTGGTGGTGATGGCGGCGCCGGTCCAGGCGATGGAGGCGCTCGAGCCCCTCGTCAACGACCCAGACCGTCCCGTCACGGTGCCGGCGCCGTGGGCGACCGTGGGCGTGCTCACCGAAGACGTCGGCGTTGGCGGTATCGCCTACCTGGAGATGCCGCTGGGTGCCCTCGAGCGCGGCATGGCGCTGATGAGCCAGGTCCGGCAGGGGCTGAGCGACGTCAGCGTCCCGACGCTGCTCGTCTACGGCGACGCGGACCAAGTGGTCGACAAGGCCAACGGCCCGTTCGTCCTTGAGAACATCGGGTCGACCGACAAGCGCCTGCTGGCTCTGCCCGACTCCTCGCACGAGGTGACGCTGGACGTGGACCGCGAGCGCGTGATGGTGGAGGTGTACGACTTCATCCGCGCTCACAGCAAGGCGTAGCCGGGCTCCTGTTCGCCGCTGTCATACATAGCCCTGGCAACGCGGAGCACGTCGGGTGTCCCCGCGCTGGGGCGCCCACTCTTCGGAGTTCTGCTGGGTTCCGCGACACACCGACGCCGGGCGCGCGGCCTCCCGACCAGCACCGTCGCCTCGGTCCCCGGACCACTCCTCCGGTGTCGCAGAAACGATGGCGGTCTCAAGGGGTCAACGCACCACCAGCAGCATTCACCGTATGCGCGACAGTCACGAATACGTGTTCCTAGACGTCGCTCGGCGCAGACCCCCGTGTCGTGGATCGGTGAGGACTTCGACTGGGCGGACGCCGCTGCGTAGGCCGAGTGAGCTGAGGGACGCGACCATGCCGTAGCAGCCAGGCGCTGCGCCCTGGATGGACGACCGCAGGATCCACGCAGCCAGCTTCACCGAACCGCGGGGTGGCAGGTCGGGCAACCGAGGTGCCAAACCTAGCGCGAACCATCCCAACCGTCCCTCGGGGCCGCCGTCCTCGTCTGTCAACGCGGCGATGACCCATCCGTCGTCGCCCGGGTCTGCATGCCAGGTCTCGAGCATGGAGTTCTGGAGGGGTGACTACCACGTCAGGCCCGAGTTGCCTCGACTCAGCTGATCGGTGTGCTCTGGTCAGCTCGCCGCCAGCCATTTGTCTGGCCCGAAGACCTCGTAGTGAATGTGGTCCATGGGTATTTCGTGTTGGATCAGCGAGCGGCGCACCGTTTCCATGAACGGCATCGGTCCGCAGAGGTAGACCTGTGCGTCAACGGGAACATCGATGGTGTCAAGGTTGATCCGCCCGAGGGTGGTGGTGTCGGAGGAGTCTCGTGTGCCCAGGTCTTCATACCATTGGTGCAGGGTTGCCGAGGGGAGCTGGTCGACCAGCTCCTGCAGCTCGCGTCGGTGAGCATGGCGGGCAGGGGAGCGGTCCGCGTGCAGCACCGAGATCGGACGGCGTGCATGGGTGGCGCCGAGGTGGTCCAGCATGCCGACCATCGGGGTGCACCCGATGCCAGCGGAGATCAACAGCAGGGGTGCGGTGGTGTCGTCGAGCATGAGGTCGCCGAACGGTCGTGAGACACGCAACAGGTCACCGTCGAAGACGTTCTCGTGCAGGAAGTTGGACACCTCACCAGCCGGCGCTGGGTTGCCGTCTGTGCCGACACTGTCTGGGATCGACTTGACGGTGATGCGCCACGCGTCGTGCATCGGCGCGGTTGACAGGCTGTACTGGCGGATCTGCTGTGCCCCGTCGGGCAAACTCACGGACACCGAGATGTATTGGCCTGGATGGAAGTCGCCCAGCGCGGAGCCGTCCTGAGAGCCCAGGATGAACGCGACGGTGTCAGGCGATTCCTGGACGCGGCGCCGCACCGTGACCTGCTGCCACACTTTGCCCGGCTCGACACCAGATGCGGCGTACAGATCGTTTTCGATGGCGAGCATGGAGTCGGCCATCAGCCAGTAGACCTCGTTCCAAGCGCTGGCCACGTCCTCGGTGACCGCGTCGCCCAGGATCTCCACGATGGCTTCAAACAGGTATTTGTGCACGATGGCGTACTGGTCGCCGGTGATCCCGAGCGAGGCGTGCTTGTTGGCAATCCTCGACAAGATGGCCTGCGGACTCGGCGCAGCGTCGGTCACCAACAGAGTGGCATAGCTGGCGATCGCCCCGGCCAGCGCGCGCTGCTGGTCCCCCTGCGCTTGGTTGCCCCGGTTGAACAGGTCTCGTTCGAGCTCGGAGTGTGCGGCAAACATGCGCTGGTAGAACACCGGCGTGATCTCGCCAATGGCGGCACCGATCACCGGCAGGGTGCTTCGGACGATCTCGGTCGACTTAACTGAAAGCATTGCACTCTCCAAAGGGGTGGAACGGTGGTGTTCTATCCGGGCGTGCGCGCGGTCAGGGAGACGAGGATTGTCCCGGTAGAGGCGGTGGTGAGATCAGCCAACGTGAGGGAGTCCAGTTCCGCGAAGAAAGCCTCCCTCGCTCGGGTCAACGCGGCTCGGAGGCGACATCCGTGCCGGAGCGGGCAGGGATGGTTTCCTGCGCACTCGATGACTTCCTGGGCACCACCGTCACGCTGCTGGGCGAGCCAGCCGATGGAGACCTCCCGACCGAACTCGGTGATGGTCACGCCGCCGCCACGCCCACGGCGGGTGTCAACAACACCCAATACGTGCGGTCGAGCAACGGCTGTCGCTGCGTGCGCGTACGGAACCTCGACGTCTTCAGCCACCCGGTGGGTGGGTCGGTCTCGATGCCGCCTCAGGGGGTTCGATCACGGCCAGACGCATCACGAAACGAAGCGCGAGATCGGGGAACCGGGTTAGCTGCACATCCCCACGGTAGTGAGTTGGTGTCGCGCTGCGTATTTGGTGAGAAGGCTCACCACGGATACAGACACGTGAACACCTCCTGACCAGCGAGCCGCCCCGCAGGGGTTGTCGGCACCCCGCCGGCACTACCAGTGGCGGTCCCACATCGACAGCCCACCAGGGTGACGTCCACTGCCGGAGTCCGGCGCCATCTCCGGCGTGCGAGCGATCTTCGGCTGACCTGGGCGCGGATGGCGCTGCACGTTCGATCGTCCACCCGGCCGGTATCCGGTGCGGCGATGAGTTCGGGCTCGGCGAGCCGTTTCACTGGTATGGAGACCGAGGGTGTTACCGCGTCCACGATGATCGAGGCCGCTTCGGAGGTGGTGTTCGCGGTACTGGCCGACCCGTCGGCCCACGCCGCCATCGACGGCCCCGGCGGGGTGCGCGAGGCCCTGCACGGCGATCGGATCACCGTCGTGGGCCAGGTGTGCCGGATGGCGATGGACCACGAGAACCACCCGGACAAGAACTACGAGATCGCTAGTCGGGTCGAGGTCTTCGACGAGCCGCGGGCCATCGCATGGCAACGAGGGACGGAGTCACCCGAGACCGGGGAACTCAGCTTCGGCGGCTGGATCTGGCGCTACGCCCTCGAGGCGAGCGGCCCGTCGCGGACGCCCGGCCGTTCTTCCCGTCTGGGTCAGAGCGGCCGGGCACCGGGGCACTCGACTGAGCCGTGCCCTCTCCGATGCCACCATGGCCGGAGGTGCCCCCGAAGCGGTGGGGCACTACGCGATCACGGTGGTCTGCGCCGCCTACCGGCGCGGCTTCCACGCTGCCGCCACCTCGCTGACCGAAGCCGCCATCGCCGGACGGATCCGACGACTACTCGCCCTCGCCGACAACCACGGAAATATGTCGTCTTGGAGTTTACCGTGTAGCAGAGACGTAGCCTCGAGAGTATCGGCACCATCTTCGGCACTAAGGCGGCGGTCATGCGACCTCCACGTACGCCATCTCTATCTCCCGACGCCGCTGCGTGCGGCGAAGCCACCACTACCCGAGTGGGTGGTGTGAGTGGATCCGGAGCCACGGGTGAACCGCCCCGCCCAGCCGGCGGGGCGGGTTCGCCCAGACGATCCGACGGCGGTGGCTCGGCGCCGTCCACGGCCGACGGCCGGCCTGATTCTGAAGAAGCGAGCCGCACAGTGCTGGTGTCCCCCGTTTTCTTGGGTCATCTGGCTGTTCGTGATCACGCCCGGCTCGCCGAGCGGCTCGCCGACGACATCGGCCGGTTGCGCCATGCCCGGATCACCCACAACGACATCGGTCAAGTGCGGGATCAGCTCGAGGCCTTCCTGACCGATGACCTCATTCCCTTCCTGCACGCCGAGGACGACGCGCTCATCGAGGCGGCGGGTCACGCCCATCGACCGGGCCGGTGGTCACGGGGGCAGCGAGTCAACCGGCGGCGGTCGCGCGATCATCGCCGGGTGATCGACGCCGTGCACGCGCTGCAACGCGCCGATACACCCCTGCTGGCCCTGGCCCGGGCCGAACGCGTCCGAGCGCTGTTCTTCGCTCACCTCATCGGGGAGGACCGCGACCTTCTGGCGGCGGCGCGCGCGGAGGCCGATGGACACTCGGGGCAGCGGGCAGGGACCGACGGGCTGGTCGCCGAATTGGGCGAGCTCCTCGCCCATGATCATGCGCGGATCACCGCCGCGGTCACCACGGCGCGCGAGGCCGCGGCCGCAGGGTCCGAGGACGAGGTGGGTGCCTGCGACCGGGCGACGGCCGCGCTGTCCCAGCACGCGGCGGTGATGGCGACCCGTGCCTATCCGATGGTTTGGCGTGTCCTTCCCAAACCCGAACGGGCAGTGATCGGCCCCCTGACCGAGGATCTGCGCTGCGCGGAGCGCGCCATGCGGCACCTGAACCGGCTGCTGGGGGGGCGGCGGGCGAGGACCCGGACAACCGGGGACGGTTGTGGAGCGACGTCGAGCAGGCGTGGCAGCGCCACGTGGTCGACGAGGAGCCGCTGATCGAGCGGGTAGCGCCGGTGCTGGACCCAAGCCGGGTGCTCTCTTTGATCACCCTGCTCCGCAGGCCGGTCGGGCACTCCCTCACGCGGCCACACCCGATGCTGCTGCATGGTGGCTGGCCGACCGGGTTGGCGATCCGTGCCCAGTACCGGATCGATGAGTGCCGCGATGTCCTGGACAACCGCGTGAGCTGGCGTACCGGAAGGTGATGCCCCGGGTCGCTGGGTTCTGCTCCCAGGCCGCCCCGCTGCCTCCCCGGTCCACGCCACGGCGATGTCCACCGCGTCGGGTAGCGCCCCGAGCGGGTAGCGATGTGCCGGACTGCATCGTCCCCCCGCCCTGCATCGGGGGCTAGCCGAGAACGCTGTCACCCGCGGCGTTGCGGGCCGGTGTGGACGGCGCGAGTGGCGTCGTGCTTGCCCTCCCCGTTGGGTGTGGCTGGTTCAGTCTGCGAAGACGGTCGCTTTGCCCGTCAAGGCGACGCGAGCGGGTCTCGGACCCTCGATCTCGAAGTCCACGGCCCCGCGTGCTGCCTGATGGAAGGCGGTGGGGAACCAGATGCGGTCCTCGTCGACCAGGATGACCAAACCGTCGTGGCCACCGACGGGGGCGAAGTGCGTGCCCTGCGGGGGAAAGGCTGGCAGCCCAAGTTGCTCGCCGAGAGTGGCCACAGCGTCGGCGACATCAGGAACGCCGATGCCGACCTCGCTGATGGACAACGGCCGGGGGGCATCAGCCTCGCTCGCCGAGCCTTCGTCAGCCTCGCGGGCGATGAACTCCAGGAGGATGTCCTCCGGGCCGAGGAAGTACACCGACGTCGAGTGCCACCCTTCCGGGCCCACGATCACGTCGGAACCGTCGACGACGATCGGTTCCACCCGGTGGCCCAGCCACGCACGGGCAAGCTCGAAGTTCGCCGGAACGATGCCGAACGCCAGGTGATGCACCCAGTGGAAGTGATGGCCGGGCTCGAGAATGAGCCGACTGGACTCGACCCTCACCGTGACTCGTCCGGGTTGTGCGTCGACCGGCAGCTGCAACACGTCCCGGTAGAAGTTGGCCGCCTGGTCGAGGCGGCCAACGGTGATCCTCACCTGACGGATCTGCACAACACGCACCTCCTGCTGATCTGCTCTCTGGACAGAGCCAACCACGCTCATTCGAGAACCGATGGGCCTCCGGAGCCGCGCGGGCGCACATCGGGCTGTCTCGCGCTGCGGCTGCCGCGCCGTCGACGCTGATTATCGAGAGCACGGCCGCTTCGCCACCACACCACGAGCAATGAGGGCGCCACCGGGCCTCACCGGCTCCGACACGCAGGAGGCCGCTTGACAGTGTGCGGCCGTGGAATTGACTTGAGGGACGGGCGGCGGTGAAGGACGCTACCGCGATTTCGGGTCGGCGCCGCTGGTTGCGTCGGGTTCGACGACGTTGGCCATGTGCTCCGAGAGTGCCGCGGTGGCGTGGCCGCCACCGGTGTGGGATTCCGCGCGCATTCGCTCCACCATTTCCGGGTAGTGCAGCTCGAACGCGGGCCGCTCGGAACGGATCCGGGGCAGGGAGGTGAAGTTGTGCCGCGGTGGGGGGCAGGAGGTGGCCCACTCCAGGGAGTTGCCGAACCCCCACGGATCATCGACGGTGACCACCTCACCGTAGCGGTAGCTGGTGAACACGTTCCACATAAACGGCAGCATCGAAGCGCCGAGGATGAACGCACCGATGGTGGAGATGGTGTTCAGCGTGGTGAACCCGTCGGAGGGCAGGTAGTCGGCGTACCGGCGGGGCATGCCCTCCGCACCGAGCCAGTGCTGCACCAGGAAGGTGGTGTGGAAGCCCACGAAGGTCAACCAGAAGTGGAACTTGCCCAGCCGTTCGTTCAACATGCGCCCGGTCATCTTCGGGAACCAGAAGTAAATTCCCGCGAAGGTGGAGAAGACGATGGTCCCGAACAGCACGTAGTGAAAGTGCGCCACCAGGAAGTAGGTGTCGGACACCTGGAAATCCAGGGGTGGGCTGGCCAGCAGGACCCCGGTGAGCCCACCGAACAGGAACGTGATGAGGAACCCGAGGGAGAACAGCATCGGAGTCTCAAACGTCAGCTGACCCTTCCACATCGTGCCGATCCAGTTGAAGAACTTCACCCCCGTCGGAACCGCGATGAAAAACGACATCAACGAGAAGAACGGCAACAGCACCGCGCCGGTGGCGAACATGTGGTGCGCCCACACAGCCATCGACAGAGCCCCGATGCTCAGCGTCGCGAACACCAGACCCTTGTACCCGAACAGCGGCTTGCGGCTGAACACCGGGAAGATCTCGCTGACAATGCCGAAGAACGGAATCGCCACGATGTACACCTCAGGGTGGCCGAAGAACCAGAACAGGTGCTGCCACAGGATCGCCCCCCCGTTCGCGGGGTCGAAGATGTGCGCGCCGAGTTGCCGGTCAGCCAGCAGCCCCAGCAGGGCAGCGGCCAGCAGGGGGAAGACCAACAGCATCATGACCATCGTCACCAGGATGTTCCAGGTGAAGATCGGCATCCGGAACATCGTCATCCCGGGGGCGCGCAAGCAAACGATGGTGGTGACCATGTTGACCGCCCCCAGGATGGTGCCCAGACCGGCGATGGTGAGCCCGGTGATCCACAGGTCACCCCCGGCCCCGGGGGAGTGCACCACGTCGGAGAGGGGGGTGTAGGCGAACCACCCGAAATCCGCCGCCCCGCCGGGGGTGATGAACCCCGACAGGGTGATGAGCCCCCCGAAGACGTACAGCCAGTAGGAGAACGCGTTCAACCGGGGGAACGCCACATCCGGGGCGCCGATCTGGAGCGGCAGGATGAAGTTCGCAAAGGCGAACACATTCGGGGTCGCGTATAGCAGCAACATGATGGTGCCGTGCATGGTGAACAACTGGTTGTACTGCTCGTTGGACAGGAACTGCAAACCCGGCCGGGCCAGTTCGGTGCGCATCAACAAGGCCATCAAACCGCCGGCCAGGAAGAACGCGAACGAGGTGACCAGATACATGATCCCGATCGTCTTGTGATCGGTGGTCTGGATCAGCTTGACGATGAAGGCGCCCTTGCGCGCCGGCGTGGCCGGGTACGGCCTGGTGGGGACCGGCGTCGGCGCGACCGCGGTCATACCGTCACCCACCCGAGCACGGCGCTGTGGGACACGATCCGCGAGGCGGCGAGCTGCATCTGCTCCTCCTCAAGGAGATCCGATCTTGACGGCACCCGTAGTTTAGATGATGGCAACCTTCTAAACTAGGCCGTGTGTGTTCTGTGCCGTGACCGGAGGAGAGGTGGGCCGCCATGCGGACGGGACGGACCGCCCCGCTGTCGACCCATGACGCGCTGGCCTCGGTCACCCGCAGGCAGCTGGTGACGCTGCTGGCCGACCGCACCCCCCGCGACGCGCAGGACCTGGCCGGCACGCTCGGACTGCACGTGAGCACCATCCGCTTCCACCTCAACGTGCTCGCCCGGGCGGGAATGGTCAGCAGCCGGGCGCAACCGCGGGCCACCGCGGGGCGCCCCCGCACCGTCTACACCGCGACCCGACGGGTCACCGACGGGGCGCAGTCGGGCTACGTGGCGTTGAGCGGGCTGCTCGCCGCCCACTTCGGGGACACCCCACAGGCACGGGCAGAACGCGCCGAACGGGCCGGTCGGCACTGGGCGGCCGAGCTGGCCGCCGACCGCGCGATCCCCAGCGAGGTGAAGGCCCCCGAAGTGGCGCAGCAGGTGAGCGCAGTGTTTGCCGAGATGGGATTCGAACCCGAGCTGACCGCCGAGGCGGCCGGGCCGCAGATCCGGATGCATGCCTGCCCGTTCCGGACCGTCGCCCGGGAGCACCCCGACGTGGTGTGCTCGGTGCACCTGGGAGTGCTCCGGGGCACGCTCACCCGGCTCGGGGTGGCACCCGAAGCGGCAGCGCTGGAGCCCTTCGTCGAACCCGAGCTGTGCATCGCTCACCTGCCGCTGCCGTGATGCGCGTCCTCGACGCTGGACTTGTAACCGTGTTCGTTCTCGCCACCGCGATCTGGGTGGGCGGCCTGGTCACCATCGCCGTGATCGCCCAGGTGGCCCACCGCACGCTCACCCCGGCCGGCCATGTGGCGTTCTTCCGGCGCCTCGACAGGATCCAAGGGATCGTCGGCTCAACCGCCCTGCTCATGGCGCTGCTCACCGGGAGTGTGTTGCTGCGTCATCATCCCGCGGACGAGGTGCTCACCGCTACTGCGGTGGTCGCCATAGCCCTGCTCGCGGCGAGCGGCACCGGAATAGTCCAAGCCCGCCGCATGACGGTGCTGCGGCACGCGATGATCGACCGGGCAGGCGACGCCCAACTGCTCACCCGGGTGCACCGGGGTGCGCGCAGCGCTCTGCCCTGCTCCCCGGGCAGGTGCTGCGGGTGCTCAGCGACCGGGTAGCGGAGGTGCACTGGCTGGGTGCGGTGCGCCGATGGTGGCCGGCTGCTGGTTCACGTGGCCCTGCCAGGGTTTCTCCGTTCCGCACGACCGGGCCGGAGCACCGTCGGACCGAGCCGCATACGCGACCAGGGACCGCTGGGTGCGGCTAATATAAATGAGTTCCATCCAGATAATGGGAGGCGTGGGCCGTGCAGGAGAAGGTCGCAGCGGAGCCGGCCCGCGATAGGAGACGCGATGCTGCGCCCCGGCCCCGGCCCGGTCGAGTGTTGCCAGGGTGTGTGCTGTGATCGCAACCGGAGCGGCGGATCTGGCCACCCGCGGTGACGTCGAATCGTTGCTCCGTCGTTTCTACGGGCGGGTGCTGGACGACGAACTCCTGGAGGGTCCGTTCGTGGAGATCAAGGAGCACGGGCTCCAGTCGCACCTGCCGGTGATGTGTGACTTCTGGGAGACCGTCTTGTTCCGGGCCGGCCTCTATAAGGGCAGCATCATGGACGTGCACCAGCGGGTGCACACCCGGCACGGGGTAAGGACCGAGCACTTCCTCCGCTGGCTCGCGCTCTGGGTCGCCACCATCGACCAGATGTATCAGGGGCCAATCGCCGAGCGCGCCAAAACCCAGGCCACGCGGATCGCCTGGGCCATGCACCGCCAGCTCATCGGGGTCGATGCCGCCGAGCTCGACGCGGTCATCGCGCGGCAGGTAGGAACCCGATCCAGCCGGAGATGACGCGTAAGGGGGGTGGGCGCCGAGCGACGGCAATCCCCGACTGAGGCGGCGTCAACGGGAACCGAGAGGCGCTCAGCGCCGATCACTACGCCCGCCTCCGGCGTTCGAACAGCACCCGCAGCCGCTGACCAGCCAACGGATGAAACGGGTGGGTTACCGTGAGGAAGGATTCGACCTCACGCGACTTGCGGAACCTCGCGGTTTGCGCGGTTCGTCGGTATCCCGTCGCGATCACCCAGATCCGAACACCAAGCAGCCGCGGACACACCTCGGGTATCGGGCCACGACGGCGCAGGCGCTTGCCTATGAGCGGGCGAGCAGGCCGAAACCGGCGAAGCTGGTCACCAACCTGGCGCCGCGGGCCGCGGTCGAGCAGGATCTGGAGAAGAAGTATTCGCCGGAGCAGATCACCGGCCGGTTGCTCGTGGAGATCTTCGACGACCCGGAGATGCGGGTGACCGAATGGCACGACAGGGTGCGCGTTCGCGGCGGGCGAACCGGCGGCTCCACCTATTCAGGACTTCTACCGCGATCGGCGATGCTCAGCTGTGCTTCCGTTCGAGGGCTCTCCGGGCTGCCAAACCGCCTCCAGCGAGGAGTTTCAGTCCATCTGGGCGGAGTTCTCCGGTCGGGGAGACGTGCCGGTAGAGGGTTTGGCGGGTGATGCCGAGTTCGGTGCAGAGGTCGCCGACCTTGGTTTCGGGTTGGCCCATGGAAGCGGTGGCCAGGCGGAGTTTGGCCGGGGTCATCTTGAAGGGGCGGCCGCCTTTGCGGCCGCGGGCGCGGGCGGAGGCCAGCCCGGCGATGGTGCGTTCGGAGATGAGTTCGCGTTCGAACTCGGCCAGGGCGGCGAAGATGCCGAAGACCAGCTTCCCCGCGGCGGTGGTGGTGTCGATGGCCGCACCTTGGCCGGTGAGCACTTTCAACCCGACGTCGCGGGTGGTGAGGTCGTGCACGGTGTTGACCAGGTGGTGCAGGTTCCGGCCGAGCCGGTCCAATTTCCACACGACCAGCCGGTCGTCCTTCCGCAGCGCCTTCAAGCAGGAGGTGAGCCCGGGGCGGTCGTCGGTGCGCCCGGAGGCATGATCCTCGTAGAGCTGGGCGGCGTCGACACCGGCGGCGAGTAGGGCGTCGCGTTGCAGGGTGGCGGTTTGCGAGCCGTCGGCTTTGGACACCCGCATGTAGCCGACGAGCATGACCGCCTCCCATCACGTATACGTTCGAATCAGTGACAACAAGAACCGTCCACATCCAGACATAGAAAGTTGTCACGTAACCGGTTGTTTATCCTACGTCACGCGAACGGCGCCAAGCGCGGTTGCGTGACACGGCCCCGGTGAGTAGAGCACACGACTCTCTTGCGCAAGATGCAGTTCCGTGCACCCGACTTCTGACAAGCAAGCGGTCAACAGTCCTCTGCACCCACCGGTACTTCCCACGAACCTGGTGCAGTCGACTTCTGAAAATGACAGGAGTGCTGCAGATGGCGAGTGCCGGCACGACCCATAGGTGGTCGTCGTGGGCGTGGGTGCACGCAAGGGCCATTACCCGGCGGTTGCCGACCGCTTCCGCCACCGCCACCGCGTCGTGCGGGGCGTCGGTCACCAGCACCTCGCGCTCGTCGCCGAGCAGCCACGTTGTTGTCCACGTCGAAGGTCTGACCACGTCCTCGACAAGTTCGTGAACGTCGCGGACACCGGGCTGATCTTCGACCGCGTGCTCGCCGGCAGCCCGACGTCGGGGCGTATCCGGTGACGCCGCGACCGCAGCGCCTGTGGCATGCTGCAGGCGGGAGGCGACATGGCGCGCATCAATGATGTCGGCGGCGTCGAGGGATTCGTGCTGCCCGAGCCCGAGCTGGACGAGCCCCCGTTCCATGCCGACTGGGAGGCGCACGTCTTCGCGATGAACCGGGCGCTGATCGGTGCCGGGGTCTACAACCTGGACGAGTTCCGGGACGCCATCGAGCGGATGCCGCCCGCGGAGTACCTCGCCTCGTCCTACTACGAGAAGTGGTTCGCGGCAGTTCAGTCCCTGCTCGTCGCCAAGGGCGTCCTGACCCCAGCCGAGCTCAGCGCCGAGCCGCACCATGGGTGACCGCTTCCAGCCGGGTGCGAGGGTGCGGACGCGGCGCACGGATCCGCCGCACCACACCCGCTTGCCGCGCTATGCCCGCGGCGCGATCGGGACGGTGCTCGAGCCGGAGGGCTGCCATCCGCTCGCCGACGACCGGG
>JAABUW010007107.1_pt1 | contig 13655 bp, 19 predicted proteins | sample 5560081 | NCBI WGS metagenome assembly JAABUW01 (sample SAMN10711882, study PRJNA513363) | rock metagenome | isolation source: Antarctica rocks | place: Antarctica: Victoria Land, Knobhead sud
CGCAGCCAGCGCGCTGCAGCAGTCGGTGGACAGCGGGGTGCTGGGCGCCGCGTGCGCCGCCTCGCTGAAGCTGTTTCTGGTGTGCATCGGCATCGGCTGGCTCATCACCGAGGGCTACCTCCCGGCTCATCACCGAGGGCTACCTCCCAGCTCAACTTGAATGTTGCGTCCAACATCTAATTTTCTCTACGTCACATTGTACAGTGCATCCACCTGACAGCTCATCGTTCAAATGTGCAGGTGGAGGAAGCGCTCGCGACAATGCCTGCAGTACAGGCGGCTGCGCAGCCCAACGCTGTCTCAAGGAGCCAGGCTTCCGCAGATGCGGCCACGAAGGCGCTCCTGGTGCGTCACATGTGACCTTGATCTTCTTTTCTGGTGCTCTTGATTGAGCAGCCGCCGCCTGCGCCTGAGCCTGCACACACATCGTGCACCTGCGGCATGTCCTGGACGCAACGGCAGCAATGTGCATGCGCTGCTTGAGGCTCCATGGAGCTTGAGTCCTGGTGACGGGTCAGCAGTTGAAGCTTGCATGGCAGTGCACATGGTATCCAGTATAACGAAGTAGATGTAGATGCTCCAAATGCCTGCCCGATGTGCACACTGAAGTACGGTCGTCTTCTGCCTCCAGGAGGAAGAGGACGCAGCGGGCAGCAGCCAGACTTCACATGCAGCCCGCAAGACGGCCTCGAAGCAGGGCCGCAAGAAGGCCGCAGCTGCAGCTGCAGCGGCTGACGATGCGTCGGGGCGCCAAGCGTCGGGGCGCCAAGCTGTGGCGCCACAGCAGCAGCCGCCAAGCGCTGCAGCAGGTCTGCAGGCGGTAGCATCAGCAGTGGGGCAGCATGTCGCAGCGCAGACAGCGGCGCACCACGCACAGAGGACCAACATGCTATGACACTGGTGAGCCTTGCCGGCAACATGTTCATGCAAGAGCGCAGGATGCTGTTGTATATCACAGGCCTTCGTGTGGATGTGTGTCCTGGACACGCATGTGTAAATGCTTTCCACTCGTTATGCTGACGACAGTGCAGTAGTGCGGCACTGCACATGTTTTGCACGTCACTCAGACTCACAGGTATGCATGCAGGCTGAGGCGCTGAGCACCTTGGTGCTCTAGAGCGGCAATGTGTCATGGCGGCCTGCTGTGGGCAGCTGGCACCTGGTTTGCTGACCGCTGCTGACCTGAATGGACTGGCATGGGGATCTGCTTCAGTCTCCTCTGCCGGTCACATCGCTGCCGCAGCTATGGCGGCTTGGGTGCTGCAGCACTGTGCTGCAGCAATCACGGAGCGCAGCAGCGGCTGCCCCACACTGTGCTTGGCAAGCATTGCCTGCGGAGGCCGCCGGCAGTATCGTGTTGTGCTGCTGACGTCAGGCAGCGCACGGTATTGCTGGTCTAGGGCGTCGTCATCAATACCGTCGACTGGCGGCACAGGACATGGGCGTTTATGTAACATGTGGGCCTTCTTGCCAAGTTGGCACCAGCCTGCTTGCATGACGAACACGAAGCTTGAAATGATTAGCTGCAACGGCGATCTAATCTGGCAGGTGCTCGGCACCGACAGAATGGACTTTTGCACCGACCTTCGGTCCAAATCATCGGACAAATGTTTTGCATCGGACAAACTGATATTTGCACGCCCTTCCGCCGTTTACGCTGCGGGGTTGCTGATCCATTAGTCATGGGAAAGAGGTCCAGAAAGTGTAGAGCTAGAGATAATGCACATCTCTTCGCGGCAGGCTTGTCGGCGAAATCAGTAACCGTCTCCCTCATCCGCAGCGTGCATTGTTTGGTGTGCCCAGGTGTTGACAAATCCACCATCGAGCAGCGTGTGGCCTATTGTGCAGCTCGGGGCTGGGACAGCGTGATATTCATTGACTGTCCTGTGGACAGTCTGCTGGATGCAGTGCGGGAGCAGCAGCTGCATGCAGAACACATAGTGCAGCTGGCAGTGCACCCAGGCCTGACGATCCATGACCGGACAGGCGGTGGCGGCTGGACCTACAGCACTATTGACGACGGCACGATCATTGCAGCGAAGCAACCACTGACATTCCGCACGACTGGGCAGGTGAGTGGATTGTTCGCGGCCTCGCGCTCTGTCATGTGTAGTACCGCGTCGATCAGCAGCATGTGCATGATGACACGGCCATGGGCAATAATGCACCGCCAGCGGTGTATTTGCAGAGGGCAGACACAGGTGGACCGCTACTCTGCACTACTGAGTGATTTGCTTTCGAGTGCAGCACGAGCTGGATGTGACCGTCACTAGAGCATGGAACGGACACCGCCTGCGCTTTCGTGTGGATAAGGTCTCCGCAATTGCTGAGGCGGCCGCAGCTGACGGCAACGCGGCTGCCGCTCACACCCACATGCCAGCAGCCACCAGCGCCAGCACAAAGCGCAAGCGGAAGCAGAAGCTGGATGTGTCCGTCCAGCTGGATCTGCAGAACCTTCCTGATACGTGGGGTGAGCTGCGGCGGCGGTTGGGCGAGAAGTTCTACCACCGCTGCACCCTGCTCGCTGCCTCTGACGATGCCGCCGCTGCTGACGGCCAGCCGCTGCTCAAAGGCTACCTGCCTCACAGCGCCAACGAGGGACTGAGCCTGGAGGTCCTGCTGTCGAGTGGGGCGCTGGTGATGCGCATCGACGCAGAGGATGCCGCCATGCTGGATGCTGTGGAGGAAGCACTCGCGGCGGGCGGCGTGCTGCTGCAGGTGCATGCTCCGGAGGCTGGCATGGCGAGTGGCCGCACCGCCTTTGGGGAGCCTGTCACTCAGACCCCTGCCTGCATACTCATCGAGCTGGCGCTGCGGCCTGGCAGGGCTGGCGCGCCAGCAGCCTCAGCAACCGCGGCGTTAGAGGCGCCGCCGCCGCCGCCGCCGGCGGCGCGGCAGCTGGCGGCGCCAGCGCCAAACTTGTCCGCAGGAGCAGCGGCGTATCATGCAGCTGCAGTGGGCGCGTCACAGCACACAGCAGCAGCCCTGCCGCAGGCGCCAGCATGGGCTGCAGCGCCCAAGGCTCCACAGCAGCTGAGGTGGGCCACACACCTGATGTGCGTTGTCACTTGCGGGATGACTGCAGTGTACTGCGCCAAAAGTTGCGGGTTGCTGGAGAAAATTGCCGGATCAAGCTAGGCATGGCAGATCGCACTTTGAAGACCCCTATATAACAGCACAATGCTCACTGACTGGAACACACACTTTTTCCTGCAGAGTCGCGGGCAGTCCAGTGCTACTGCAGCTACTGCAGCTCATCTCTGGCTCCCTGACTAATGTGGCTTCCGCCCAGCGCTGCGCTTCAGCTGCCGAGTCTAACCTCGCTGCAGCTAACCTGCGGATGTGCAGCAGTATGGACGCCTTGCTGACATATCTGGAGGGGTTGCGCCGCGACCCGCACATGTGCATACAGCAGTGTGACCAAGCGCTGCAGTGTCTGGCACCGCTGCGGCCGATTCTAACTGGCAGCCTGGCCAGCAAACTGCAGCAAAACGAGGCGTCCATCAACGCTTTCAAGCAGCAGGTGCATTGCTTATGTCTTCCAGGTGAACAAGCACTTGATTTAGGAGTGCGTTATGGAGAGATTCCGGCATGAACATTCTGCGGCCTGGATTAATCAATATTGGCTGCCCAGTTGGAACGATGAAGTGCCTAGGCGCACCAGGACTTGATTGTTTGTCAATCTGACATGGCTCTGATGTGCTCGTCTGTGAATCACACCTTATTTGCCGACGCAGGTCCAGCAGTCTGCCGTATTGCCGACATATGTCCAGCAGCAGCCCGCCACCCCTGAGTCGGGGCTTGATGATCTGGAGTTGCCTTCTCCAACAGATGAAGACCCTCTGACGCTCGACTTTGGCAACCTGACGGACAGCGGTATACACGCTGCTGGAAGCCTGCCGCAGAATGTCAGCACTGCGCCGCACACAGGTTGCCGCACATCTTCATTGCAGTTGCTGCGTTCCGCATCTTATGCTCACAGCCCGCTGCAGGCTGATGCTTTTCCGAGGTTGGGCGATCACAGCCCGCTGTTTGGACAGCCTCAGAACCTCTCTTGGATCAAATCATGCAGGAGCAGCATGAACTCAATTGCATCTGTCCGTGAAGGGCCTGCAGGCGGCCTGTCGGATGAAAGCTGGAATTCGAGCTGGCCGGCACAGGTGAGCGCCAATAAAAGTGACCTGAGTTGGCGTACTGTCGCGCCACCACGCAAATTTACGTGCATGTGTATGCTCGCTGTACTGCAACGTGCTGCACGTGCTGCAAATCGCTGCCATAATCTGTCAGATACATCAATCATACGTACATAAGCATTCCGAGGAACACCTTGATTTATGGATGTGCAGTGACGCCGCTCTGAGGGCCGGTAGCAGATGCGCAGCCACGTCGGCCAGCGACCGAGAACCGGACACCGGGACTGCACCGATTCTTTGCGCAATAGGAACTTTGGGCAAAGAAATGGTGCGCACGTCCGGAGTCGGGATCTCGGTCGCTGGTCTGAGCTGCACCAACGAAGCTGCGGAATTCTGTTAAGGCTCTCGCGGCAAGGGAGGGGGGCAAGGGAGTAGACGGGGGCTGGGATAGAAGGGCGGGTTGCAGCGGCAGTCAGAGCTGCAGACTCTGTGCGAGTCGAATGCGTCACTATCAATCGCCACATTGTATGCTAGATGTGACGGGCTTATGGATGGCATTCAGCATGCATAGAATGTGATCATCGGTGTTGAGGCATTCAACTCGCATAGAGTCTGCAGCTCTGAGCGAGGCTTGAACGGCTGCGGAGCAAGGGGTAGTTGAATGTCTTCATGAAGGCTTCTGTTCTGTACAAGATGGTTCCAATGGGCATTGTGAAGCAATTCGGTTCCTGCTCGTAATCGATGTTTAAGCATATGTTTGCGAGTTGTCGGCGCAATCTACCTTGCAGCGTCCACTGCATGGGCGGTGGCGCTACCTACATTCACAGATCGATGTTGTATCTGGTGAATTTAATACGTATTAAATTCACCCGTATACGGTAAGTTCCGTATACGGTAAGTCCGACTTGACGAGTCGTTGCAAGTACGTGAAAGTTTCCTAGTAGAGCGACTGCGTCAGAGAGAGGTAGGCATGTTTCCTTCAATTGCAAATATGAAATGTTCCACCAAATGATACAACGGCGGGCCACATTTATCCTTGGCATCCTGGGACGAGTGAATCCTCCAGCTTGCCATCATTCGCAGTTTGTGCCGTTACTACACGGCCGCATTGCCACACGTCGTTTTCTTCGTCGAGACCGCTGTCTGCATCATGGCTGGCGCTCATGAGCAGCAGCTGATCAGCAGCACGCAGCATGCATCCTTTAGGCTTCTGCAGAGCACCACATTAAGACAGCGAGCAGTGTGCGCCCGACATGATTGCTGCGCTGCCAGCGATCTGCACACAGTGCAGGGATGACTCATGATGCATCGCACAGAACCTGCGCCGCCTGCATGTCAGGGATGCCATGGAACTGGTGATGCCCATCATATGCAGCCGCTTCACAGGTGAGAGGCTTCGATTTCAGGGTCTGATTAGCTACGTAAGTTCCTGAACACATGGCCGCTGCGCACTGACATTTCGCCAGTGCGTACCCGTGCCGCTGTATCTCTGCGATCTTGTGCATGCAGATTTGGAGGCCCTGACGCTGCAGGAGTGCGGAACGATGATCAAGATTGACATGCTGCGCCTGACAGCATCCCTCTCACACCTGCGGTCTCTGACACTGCTGCCCCGCTTCCCTCCGCTTCCCTGCGCGCTACGATCGTGCAAACAATGCTGCTCTGCGATATGTTAGACTGCAACACACCTGAATCTGAACAAGACCGGAGCGGCTGCAGTGTGCGACCTCACCATGATGGGTGACATCTTCTCTTGTGTGATGACTGTTCTTCGAGTTCTTTGAAGGATGGTGTCATGATCTTGGCGGCTGGGCATGTAGCAATCGTGAAGCACTTAGAGGATTAGCTGGCTCGCCAGAGACGTTTAGGGTTTACTGGATTACACCCTGCACTGATTGTGGATTCCCGCATTCATGTTCTGAGTCTCAGCTTTGACGATTGCGCGCGCAGAGCGTTGAACGCTCACACCATTCCACTTGCAAGCTTCCTCACTCACAACTCCACCTCTTATATCGCTTGTAAACCTTCGTACCACTCAGCCACAGCACTGTTGCAGCGCTAGCACAGTCTCCGCACGGCGCATCGTCAACGGAACCTCCCACAGTACGCATCCCATTCATCGACAACTCCCATGGCTCTTGCCTGTCACGGGCATTTGCTTCAGGGCAGCTGCTCTGCGTTACTGGCTATTGCAACTGCTGATGTGGCTCACCGACGGCAGATGCGCAACAGGCCAACTCCGAGATAATCATCACATGAGAATGCCCTGACACATAACTTAATAGCCCTGTGAGCCCCGTGCAGGGCGCGATTGGCGCATTCTTGCCGCCGCAACTCTTACCTGGACATAGCTGGCTGGCCATTCCACGCCGCAGCCGAGGTGTGCTGCATTCGGTTCCTGTACGTAAAACGTTCTCACGAATCAGATGAACAATGTCAATGCGCCGCGCAGTAGTCACTCTCAGGACCATGCATCCCACGGCTGGCGCAGTACAAGTACAGGAATCGGCGATGCAACATCACTCAATGACTTGGCGACTTGCTGCGGTCACGATTCGCTCTGTCAGGGAGCACATTGCTTGAACTGGGCATGACGTAGTATTCGAGTTGCAGGCCATGCAAATGCCGCATCGCGAAATCCCTGAAGCGGCAGTGGTGCGGCAAGATGACTCAATCGAGCTGAACTCGGGCGAACTGACCACACGCGGCATCCGCATGCTGGCGTCACCATTGCTGCCGCCACACCCGCTGCAAGCTCTGGTGAGATCAGCAGTGCAGGATTACAGAGGTGGATCCAGAGCTTGTACTACAAGGTGCCCTAGTAGGGCACAGCCAATCAGTGGGGGCGCATCATGCGGCCTAGCCGTAGTGTGCCCTCCAGCTTTGTACGTGACGGGCGTGCGGCGATTGCATTGCTGGTCTGACCGGCAAACTGTCAAAGACCCACCTCAGTGGGCGGGCTGCAATGGCGGCACAGCAGCACATCAACAGCGTGGAGGTGTCACCTGTCTTCGACGCCCGTCAGACTCAAGTCGATGGTCTGCAAATTTTGGAAGCGTCCCAGGGCCAGCACATAGCAGGTCGCCTTGTCGATGAACTGGCGGTACCGCAACACCTGGAGTCCGTGTTATTTCTGTTCAGACTGAGTGCCTGTTTATTATGTGCGTGGCAGTCTCCTGCTGTATGCCGCATACGCACATATGCATCATGAAACCCACGCTTCTCATGAGAAGCGTGGGTTTCATATGTGCGCATGCGGCATACATATGTGCGCATGCGGCATACAGCAGGAGACGTCTCCTGCAGGCGTCAGCTCGCTTGACAGCAGCATTGATGTGCGAGCTGATATATCAGCTCGTGTTGGTTGGTGCAGCGGCTGCCACACAGCGCAGCTGCGAAATTTGCGGCAGCTGCCTCGCTTGGACCACAAGGGCTCTATGGCTGCAAGGTGACGGCTGCGCACGTGGACGAGCTGCCTGGGAGGAGAGCGGCCGCACGCTGAAGGTTATCGGTAGTGAAAGGGCGATTTCAGGGAGACTCGATTCGATGCGGCGATGGCTATGCTGCGGCGGCGGCGGATGCTGCTGCAATAAGTTCGTTGTTATTTGACACGCCACAGTGCTTGGCGTCACAACCACCACGACTGCACATATATGTGGCGTATACATGTGGAAAAGTACCCTTGCGTCGTGGAAATATTGCTTGAATCCTAATTGATTTTGCTCAACACTGAAGGTTGGCCCCTTATCAGCACTTTAAAGTCCCAAACCCAAATCCAAATTTGGGGTACAAAGATCTCGCATTCTTTTGTCTGGTGGAAACAGCAGCAGCAGCAGAAACGGCAAAATCCAGCACCACTTGCGCCGCTTGATATGCGAGGCTGATCATTCGTCACTAGTAATTCATGGCCAAAAAGCGTTCTCGCGCCTCCTCTCTGAGCGACAGCACCAGAGATTGCCTGCCCTGGCAAACGCCTCCGCAGCGCTGGAGTGTTGATATCGATCGTTTCGTCTTGTCACTGTCGCTACTCTCGAAAGGAACGAATCGCCTGCAACCGAAGCAGGCAATATCGTGGCCATGTCGCAAACCCTGATAGAGCCCTCGTGCTTTGCCCTGCATATGCCCCCTGCTACAGACAGCCACAATTTTCGGCGGCGGAACAGTTCTGTTCTCTCCTGGTTGTAATCTCATGCAACAGGTAACAATCACAGATGTGACTTGCTGATCCAAAGTTGCATCAATACATATGGTGCCTTCGCACCGACACATTCATCAGGGGTCCAAACAGTCCAAGAACAACCAGGCACGAAGGCTAACCAGCGGCATTGTTGTTAACGTGTTGCCTCCGAGCTTCCACCTTCGCACAGGTTCAACGATGGAATCACAAGGAGCCAGCGGCAGCGACAGCGACAGAGCTGGCGAGAAGCCGTCAGCAAAGCAGCAGGCAGTCGATAGTTTCGTCCTCTCGAGCCAGGCGGACCGATGCTGACGAGTTTTCGAATGTCCTGCTGAACACCAGCAGTCTCTGGACAGGCTCAGGACGGCGTCAGCTGCTGCATGGCGTGGACGTACACTCAGCAGCCTTCGTCAAGGAGTGCCTTGCAGACAGTCTGGCTGACGTTCTCTGCCGGCCTCCCGCAGACAGATCCGGCACTGGCGTGCAGACCTGGTATGTGGGTATGCCGCAGCAGGGCGCACAGCAGCATGCGTCAGCACCAGCACAATGCGCGCCGCCACACCACCAGGATGCCGGCGCAGTGCAGTTGAGCGATGTGCACATTTCTGGCAGCAAATCCGGCGGCCGCACTCGCTTCCTGCCTGCCAACGATCCCACGGTCCTGAAGTTGCAGTCGGCCAAGTACACAGTGAAGGCGACAGCACGCATTTACCACGCAAACACCGGCACGCTGCTTGGATCCGCTGCTCAGGTGAATACACCGGTACAGATAGACCGCAGAGCTCAGGCCATGCTCATTTAGTTTGTCAGCTGTTTGCCCAACGACATGCTACACCATGAATATGTCTTCTTTCATGTCTACTTGCACCGTGCAGGATGCTGCTGGCTGGAACGAGAGAGTGGAAGCAGTCTTCTATGCAGACCGCGCCCTGCCTGTGCAGCGGCAGGCCTTTCCAGTGTCCAGCATCATGCAGCGCGCCTCATCTACAGCCGGCTCATCTGTGAATGATGGCACAGCAGAGACGGCACTGTTCCTGGCTGCCAACGCTGACAAACTGCCCGGCGGCAAGCCGGCCTGGCCGCAGTATGGGCAGACGCCACACCAGGACTGTTGCGCCATGCTGTCGAACTTCGGATCCCTGCTGGACGGTCCGGCAAAGGTGCTGAGCGCAGCCAAGCATCCAGACGGCACCCTCGAGGTACTGGTGCGCACCCGCCGCCTGGTTCCTAGCCACAGCGCAGCCGCCGTCAACGCTGCCATTGCCGCACGCCAGCTGCAGCCGGCGGTGGCCCTGCATGTGGCGCTGCCTGGTATGGAGCAGCTGCAGAGCGCGGCCTGCATGCGCATCAGGCTGGACTCGCTGCGTCTGAGGGAGGATGCTCCGTCCCGGGCAGCGGCGCAGGGCCTGAGCATCGAGCAGCTGCACTTTGCGTCCCAGCTGCCACAAGCTCAGCTCCTGCCGCCGCAGCCGCATCAAAGGTGCGGCAATTGCCTTGAATGTGCCGCCATATCCTTTATGTTGAGTCTGCCACAAACGGTTGAAAGCGGGACGTAGCCTCCTAAGTTCCTTGGCATCGATCTCTCTTGTTCCTCTAGTATTTTGCCCACCTGCACCTGGGCTTCCTTGCAGCTTCACACTGCCTTCGGGATCTGGGAGCCGGCCGGCTGGGCCGCAGCCGGCGTTCCTCGATGGGCGCCCAATCGAGCCGCTAGCCGACGTGGTGAAGGACCTCGTCCACCGCGTGGACGAGATCAGCCTTGACCAGTTGCAGCTGCGCCTGGGCTACTCGCACATCGCGGCGGCGGTGCATCATCTGGGCGGTCAGCAGCAGCACAGCCAAAACGGCCAGGCGGCGCTGGGGGAACAGGTCGCCCGCCACAGCTCGCAGCTGCAGATGCAGGAGCGAACGCTCCACATGCACGGCGAGAATTTCAGGTTCATTGCACAGGTAGGTGCGCGCAGCCTCGCACCGGTGTGTGGCACTGCATCAAAGGCATGGCCAGTCACACAGAAAAGCTTTCAGGCATGATAATTGATATCGGATGGAACCTGAGTGATGCCCTGTCGAATTGTCGGCGGTTTGCACGCAAGCACATCAGGGCATGGCGAACAGCACTTTTGCTGCAGCAGGATTGCACGCATGCAGTGCTGAATCGTGTCCGCTCGTACTCACAGGGCGGTAGCAGCACCGGCAGCAGCCGTAGCTCAGGCAGCCGGCGCACATCGCTGTTTCACGGCGGGCCCGGCTCTGTGATGAGTGGCCTGGGCTCTGCGGCGACAGCCATTACCACCACTGCTGCAGCTGCGGCCGTGGGGGCGCCGCCGTTTCATGATGCCCGCACCACCTGGCCCTCGCACAGCGTCGCGGCAGCCGACACGAACGCCATCATGGCTGACACGCCTGCTGACTTGCACATGGATGCGCTTGACGAGTACTCGTCAGTACTCGAGTTCCTGCATGGCTCACCAGCACTGGACAGCGCCTTTGGATTGGGCGGCGCCGGCGCCACGGCTGCCAACGACTCCGGGCTGCTGCCGCCAGGCCTGCCGCCTTTTGCTTGGTCGCCGAGTCCAGAGCCGGCACAGCAGGGCGCGCCCTCACGTGCGACTCCCTTGCAAACTTGCCTGGGGCATAATGGCGAGAGGCCATTGCCATTCTTGGCTTCTTGAGAATGTTCTCTCTCGTATAATGCTTGAAATTCCGGTCGATGCTGCAGGAATAGTTGTCATGTCAGTCATCACACGAGCAAGCTGTGTCTGGCATCGTTTGACGATCAAAATTTTGCAGCTTTGCTGGCGTACAGGAGAGCAGGCCGGCGGGCAAGCGTCTGGGGCGCCTCTGCGGCCGCCAAAGCCAGGGCTCGCAGCGGGTGTGCTGTCCTGCCTGCAGCTGCGCGGCACCTCGGAAGTGCGCAGCATCTGCCGCAGCCTCTGGCCTGAAGCCGAGAAGGAAGAGCTCCCGAAATATGAAGTCAGGGTGCGAGACCTTTTAATCCGCCCATACACAGACCAGACCACAGCCGACACCCTTCAAAATTCTGCAGATGCGGTTTTCTTTGTGCACAACAATCAACATTTATCAATGGGCATGCTACAGGCACAGGTGATTCAAAAAGCAGGTGGAGGGCGGCGCACACAGCATCACAAACACGTTCATGATTCAAAGATGCATCACAGACGAAACACATGTGTACTTGCTTTCATGCATGCAGGTGAATGGGATCCTCTACAAGCTGGAGGAGCAGGGCATGGTGGATTGGTCCGAGCGTGCTCCAGGCGGCCGGCGGCAATGGAGCCTGGCGCAGGCTACTTGACACAGATTCCGCTGCAGACCTTAGAAGCGGCGTCATCTTGCGGGCTGGATGAGGTGATCACATGATGAGGGGTTGATAAGACGATGTCAGTCTTAAGTCTCGCCGCCGACAGCAAGCATGCAGCAAAATTGTGTGCACCCATTACCTATACATGTGGGCTTGTACTCTCTCAGACACTCTATTGTACATTCAGGGAATGGAACGTCGGTTCGAGGTACCTCGCCTTCTCCCCCCTCATTTTCCAAATATACTGCAGCTGGGTCGGTACTGCGGCAAGGTGTTGCCGCAGTACCTTCCTACACGTCATGCGGCGCCACATCTACCATCAAGCCGCCACCAATCAGCGCAGCAATGCTCTCGTTTACTCTGGCCTGGTGCTTTATTACTGCGCGGTTGCCCACCTACCTCCTCATCCTCGAATCCTCCTATGCATCCTCCGCCAACTCAGCGCCGGCATCGCCCGTCGCTGTGTCGGCGGCGTCATCGTGCTTAGCAGAGCGCGCTCGTTCCAGCGTCTGCTCCAGCAGCTGCTCTTCCAGCTGCGATGGCAGACGCAATGCGATGTCAAGTCCACAAGGGTCTGAAATGGCGTGATCTCTCTGGAATTGCATCATGAGTGCTGCAGAACCCGTGCAGACTGCACACGTATCGCCGAAGCTTCAACTGCTGCTAGTGCCGCCGCCGCTGCACCTGCGTCTGGCACCGCCGCTGCTGCCGTGGTACAGGAAGAAACAGGGGGACACCAGGCAGGCGCGCACCTGCAGCTGCTTGAGCTGCTGCCCGACGCGCATGTGCGCCGCGCTGATGGTGGCACCGCCGGTGCCGCGACAGCAGCGCACATGCGAGTTTTGTGACTCGGGAGCAGTTGGTAGTGAGCAGCACCTGCTCATGGAATGTGCTGCCACAGATGGTGCACGCGGCGCCTTTCCTGCGCTATTCACACAGCAGCCCCAGCCATCAATGCAACAGTTCTTGTGGCAAAGAGAGAGAGAGACAGTGGCAAAGTTCGTCCTGATGTGTTTGTTCTCAGTGGGCATCATCACGGCGCGAACAGACAACACCTGGCGTCGCTGGAGGATTGCAGCCGCTTTGACAGCGCAGCGGCAGTGTGAGCTGTGCCGGAGCTGCGGACTTAATGGCCATCGCACCTGACGCAGGAGCCTCAAGTCGACACAAGTACAAGCCGCTCTTGACACCTGGCCGTCAAACGAGAAAAGCAATCACTGCCAAGTGGATTCTGTCGTGGGACGGCGTAACCCGGCCCCCATGACAAAAGCCTGCGGTGAAGGCAATACACACGAAAGTACACAAACACACAAACGGCCTAGGCCTGAGACGAGGTGACATCGCCTGGAAGCACTGCTGCAGTAGCCGCCGACATGGACCCTCTCTGAGAACCAGCGTTCACTGGAACCCAGATCGATTTTGTCTCAAGTTCGGCGGCGAACGGCAGCATCGGCGATAGTGGTGTTGACACAAATGCAAACGTCTGGCAGCCTTGCTGGCCTGCACGCCAATGGGGGCCCTCTCTGAGAGCCAGCGTCACTGGCACTTGATCGATTTGCCTCAAGATTGGTGGCGGCAAGCGGCGTCAGCTCGTCGACCCACAACAGCGGCTTGATCAAATGAAACCATACATGGTGGCTCCGGTGTACAGGTGCTGAAAATTGCTGAAATCTTTATATATATATATATAGATGATTTTTCTTAGTATTATAAAAAAAGCCGCCATTGCTGTAGCGCAAGTAGCTCCGCGCTGGAGGCTGGCCACGCCGCTGCAGCGGCAACAGCCTGAATCCTGGCAAGCTTGCCAGGATTCCTTAAGGCGGGTGAAAGTGCACGCGTGTGGCGCCCTGCTCAGTCCACAGGCAGCGGGCCCGTTCTCATCGTTTGTTTTTGCCTCGGTAGCGGTTTGGTGAAGCCTACTCATGTCATTTCAAAATGAACAAATGCGGCATAGAATTAATTCATGAAGGTGGCGGCAGCATGATAGGAAATTGGGGGGGGGGGGGGGGGGGGGGGGGGGTGG
>JAABUW010007108.1_pt1 | contig 13651 bp, 7 predicted proteins | sample 5560081 | NCBI WGS metagenome assembly JAABUW01 (sample SAMN10711882, study PRJNA513363) | rock metagenome | isolation source: Antarctica rocks | place: Antarctica: Victoria Land, Knobhead sud
GTCTCGCTGTTGATTTTATAGACTTTCTAGTGTTGTTCTGTCTTTTGATTGCGTCAATCATCAGATAAACGAATTTCTTTAGACTCGATTTGTCTGAATGAGTATATTGAACGAGTAATGAGTATTTGTATCGTATGATAAATGAGATTCTTAATGTAATGTTGAGATTATGTCTAAATCATTCAATCAAAGAGACTCAGAACTGATATGTATGTATTGTTCTTTAAAGATAAATATAACAAGACATTAAGAATACAGAAGAGAAAGAGTGCAAGCTCTTTTATAAATAATGACTTGAGACTGTGCTAGACTCGATACAGATGTGATGTAATATGTCAGATGTGTTTGTCTAAAAGAATGATGAAAAAGATGAATGAAGAAAGTGCTGAACAACGAGAAGAAGTGCTGAGAATGACTCAAAGAAGTGCGCTAGATTCAAACTAGACATAGCATCATGACTTGTTTTAATCAAATTGATTAGAATTAAATCTGAACTCTGATCGATTCAGACATGTTCATAACAATAAATGTTGTTTAATGTATAACTTTATCTGTATTAAATATACTTTAAGTTTATTTTAATCATCATGATATAAATTTAATGTTGAAATCTTAATCTTATTTATGCTGAAGATGCTTGCTTCTTGATTGAGCATGATTCATTCTGACTGATTAAACATGATTGAAAGAAATGAACATTTTTGATATTTTGTAAAAGAATGATGCTCAAAGTGTAATGATTATTTCTTTAACAACACAAAATATATACAGAGATCAAATTGTAATCACTATTACTAGACTTGAGATCTGAAGATAGTTGAAACAATAATATGTATTAACTATTTACATGAGTTGAGCACGAAGCTTTTATCTAAGAAAATGATCATCGTTATATAGATATAGAAGAATCATGTCAAGTCATCTCTGCTCTGAATGATCACTCTGATCATTCTCAAGCAAGATGAGTAAGATGAGTACTATGCTCATCATGCTCACTGTGCTCACTTTTGATTCAAGCGATCAAAGTGATCACTTCAAGACTCTGATTACTCAATGATTATCTAATCATTGCTGTTACATAATTTCATGCAAAAGAGTTCTAACACATCAAAGCAAAGTTTCTCATTAATTGAACTGTGATATGAAATGCATTGACTTTGAGAATCAATTCTCGTTCTCAAGTTTGTAATGCTTTGTCAACGATATTTGCAGCGAGAATACTGATATTTGTATTGACATTCAGCAAAGTCTGCATCTGAAGGTTGATTCTCAGAGTCTGATGACATCAGTTGCGTAGCTCAGCTGCAGTGAGACTGTCAACGTCGTGCTTGACCACGCTCTTGAAAGAATTTACGCTCGATTCATCAATGAAGAGCATCTCGGCTACGACCGTAGTGATGACACCTATGACGAGCTCTACCGTCTTAGTACGCTCGTCGGGCCCAGACTTGACGGCAGCGTCGAACTCATGTCGCAGACGAGCAACTGCCGACTTGCCATCTTCACTTCCGCCATCTTGTGCTGCGTTGAAACCCTCAGCATGTCGTTCTGCATCATTCAAGGCACGTATAATCAACGACACGCGCCCATCGCTGTACCATCGGGGTACGGTCGTTGAGACTATGCCCGCCACAGCCTCGTCGCGTTGCTTGGCCGCCATGGTGGCCGAATTTAGACAGGTGAAGATGTTGGCGGCAGATAGCGGGTCCTGCTGCTGGCCGATCCATTGCGAAGCATTTGCAGCGAGGCCGGTTGGATTGACAAAAGCTGACTCTAGCTGAGCAAGAACCTGATGCTCCGTCATAGTCAACGCTTTGTTGCGTGCATACATGTCGACCGTATCGACGGATGCATGACCCCAGTCAGAGTCTACATCATTGACGAGATCGAATGCTGTCGTCGTCGCAGGCAGGCCAAGTCGTCGGCGATAGCGGGCGAAGAGTTCCTGAAAGCTACTGGCTGCCATGTACGCACTCTGTGTAGGAGGTGCCCAGATGGACTCGGTGGACGTGGTCATAATGAAAAATTCTAATGGTAGGGAGGCTGTTGCTTCATGCAAATTCATGGTGCCTTGAGTCTTGGCCGCAATGCCATCTCGCCACTTCTGAATGGTTAGCTTATCGAATGAGAGGTCCGATAATGACAAGGCAGCATGGACGACACCCTTTACAGTGCGGTCGGACGAAGCCTTTTGAATGGCGTCGATGACTTGTTCCCGTTTACTAACATCGCAGACGATGGCTCTGACATGAACGCCTTGAGCTTTTAGATTATCCACTAGCGACTGCGCCTCAGGAGAACTGATGCCCCTTCTGGACAGGACAACGAAATCGCGAGCGCCACGGCCAGTCATCCACTTGATGATAGATCGCCCAAGGCCGCCCAGTCCTCCCGTAATGACATAGCGTGCCTCAGGATCGAAACTGGCCGCAGGGGGTGCATCAATCACCTTAACCAGAGAGTTCGGGTTCTGGAAGGTTACCACCACCTTCCCAACATGTGTGCCCTTGATAAAGCCAACCAAGACTCGGTCTAGCTCAGAGACATCAGCAGTAGAGAAGGGATGGATCGGAGCAATGTGTCCTGTACGGTAGAGCTCGTCTACAGTCTTCATTAGCTGCCCACCGAGCTCCGGATCGTGGTCAAGAACAAGGTTCAGGTCGAACGAGGAAAAATTGGCATTATTTTGGAAAAGCTTCAGACCGATCGTCTTTGAATCGAGCACGTCCAGCCGGCCCACGTCAACCAGGTGGCCCATGGGCGCGAGAGCTCTCAGTGTTTCGTACAGTAAGTCTCCTCCAACGACCGAGCTGAGAATGACATCGAAGCCGGCCTTGCCTGTCATGCTCGCAGCCCGAGACTGGGCTGAGGGGTCTCGCGAGGAAACAATGTGAGAGGATGGAATGGCCATGGAGTCGACGAGGAAGCGAGCCTTCTCGGTGGTACTTACAGTGGCATACACGTCGGCTCCTTTAGACCGCGCAAGCTGGATAGCCGCAATTCCCAGACCTTCGGTGGCTGACTGAATCAGGACCTTTTGCCCTCTCCTGAGCCGGGCGATATGGTTGAATGCATACACTGCAGTCATATACACCACTGGCATTGTCGCCATCTCGACCAGATCATCGCTGGGCCGAAGCTTTTGCGCAAAACCAGCCGGCACGCGTGTGTAGTTGCCAAAGTATCCTCTACCCATGCCGTAGACGCGGTCGCCAGCAGACAAGCCGGCCGCATCTGCGCCCGCTTTGGTGACGATGCCGGCGTATTCGGATGAAAGATTGTTGCCATTGGCATCGAATCGGCCTGACGTAAGGCCCAAGTCTTTCCAATTGAGGCCGACGGCGCCGACTTTGACCTCGATGTGGTCCCGTGGCAAAGGCTGCCATAGTTCTGTGTAGGGCCGGAAGTACAGCGAGCTTAGAACACCTGGCGTCTCGAAAGCCGCACGCACGGGTCCCTGATTGTCCACAGGTAGCAGCTCGGCGCCACGGCTCTTTGGGGTTACGATCGTTTCGGCATACCGTTCAAGGCCTGCGTCAGGCACAACACGGCTTACCCACATGCAGCCGTCCTGCCACACAAACTCACGGTCTTCGCTCTCGCCGCCGGCTGATTGGCTCTGAAGAGCGATCTCGTGGTCGGCGATGCCGCGGATGAGATCATCGTTCTCAGTGTCAAAACTGTCTGCGTCAATATCTATTGAAAGGAAGCGACCTGCAGGATTCTCCGTGCCAATTGTTCGAAGGAGCCCGATAACAAAACCGCCTTCAGGATTGCGGCCTTTAATAATGCCGCAAGACGTCAGCCAGACCATGCTCGCAGCGGCTTGGGCCAGATGCTGGAAGAGCTTCAGGCGACGGTCTGTGGCGTTCAACAAGAGGTTCTCGCCATCTAGAAAAGCTGCGACGCGCGAGTTTGTTGATTCGACATCTAACGCTTCTTCAAACGAATATATCTTAGATGAGATGCCTCGGCGTTGAAGTTCCAGAGCGAGGCAGTCTAAGAGAGGCGAAGCACCCTTAGTGCCGTGGAGAAGATGAACCCCAACACCACTCTTTTTACCACCATTGATGTCTGCTTGTTCATCCACCGATCTAGGGCGAGTGAACACAAGAACGGAGGTAGTATTATGCGGACGAGGATAATCGTCTAAATGCAGCTCGGTCCCCGAAAAACCAGCTTTCTTCAGGCGCGAGTCTCATATCTGAAGCTCCATAAAGGGGCCTTCTGAACGACCGTCGTTGATACCAAGCCAATATCCGGTCAAGGTACCATACAGGAGGCCAGGTAAGACTCGCATGCGGGTACTCTCGACCAATATCAATTTTCCGCCTGGCTTCAAAAGCTTTCGGCAATTCGCCAGAGTTCTATCCATGCTGGCCGTAGCATGGATTGCCTGAGATGCCATGACGACGTCGTAGACTGGTTCATATCCCTGCTCTTGCGAATCCTTCTCAACGTCAAAGACAGAGAACTTGATGTCGCGGAAGTCAGACATGGACTCTTGGGCAGTATTGAGGAAGCCCGCTGAAATGTCGGTGAAAGTGTAGTCGGCGTAGCGCTTGATGCCATTTGAACCGACAAGGGCCTTCATTGCTACGCGCGTTGCACCGCCAGTCCCAGCCCCGATTTCTAGAATCTTGAGATTCGGGTTGGCGTGGCCGAGGCAGTCCATGACATTCAGGAGCTGGGGATATGCACCGATTATAAAGTGGCCAGTCTCGTAGAGTGCCGTAAGAAGACCATCGGGCACCAGGACATTCAGGCCGGTTTTGCGTCCGTGGAGGATATCTCTCATGTTCTCATGCAAACGCTTTGCAGCCTTGGCCTCGGGATTGTCGCCTGCCTCTTCATACAAATTCTGAAGCAGCTGGTGACGCTGATCTGGGGACAGCTGCTTAGCCTTGACCATGTTTTCTCTCCGGTCGTCTTCGACGCGGTTCCTGACCCAGGAGAGCCAGTGACGCAAATCTTCAGACGGTTGCGGCCGATCTTTGCCGCGCACAAAAGTGTCGTATATGTCGGTCACAACCAAACAGGTTATCATATCGGTGCATTCGAGAGGCGCAATTCCGCTAATATTTTCAGAAGGAGGGGGAAACAGCTCGCGAAACTGTCGGTTATTCAGAGTGCGAAAGTCAGGCTTTCAAGCCAGTCGCGTGAAAGGGCTGCTGAAAACTTTGGATTCAAGCCTGTCAGCCGACTTGGATTCGTTGTAGCTGATACATCGGAGCGTGTCTAGGTCAAGAATCACATCACCATTCTTAGTTAACATCTGCAGCTTGATATAGGCACCTCGAAGGCCTTGAAGCCTTCCGCGAGCAATGGCCGTGCCCCAGTCTTGATCGAATCCTGCTTTAAGATACAGCTGAGACAGGTGAATGGGCACAAATGCAGTACTTGCCCTCTCTACCTGGCCTTCGTGGCAAGCGATGAGTCTCAGCTGGAAAGTGGCATCTAAAGCAGCTGGATGAAGGGGATAGCTCGACTCTCCCCCTTCAATGGTACCCGCAGTTGTATTCAACGCCACCTTGGCCGTTGCTATGTTCTGGTTTGGATCGGCACGAATATCCGAGAGCGGCTGAAACGTTGGACCGTAGCCAATACCGATCGCCTCGAATTTTTTGTACCACGAGCGCAAGTCTGAATATCTAGAGTTCAGATCGGTACTCATCTTATCTGGCTTCGCTGGTTCGGAGACTTCGACCCTGACGAGACCAGCGCAGTGCTCGGTCCACTCGTCTGAATCCTGCGCAACAGAACTGACAACGAAACTAGCCCATGCTGGTGACTTAGCGGTCGCCGTGTCCACAAGTTCCATACTGAATATGGTTTCGACGCCGTGATCATCTTCCGGCAACCTCAAGGCCGTCTTGATATCTAGGTTGCGAAGCGAATGGCCTGTAATTTTCAATGGCTCTGGAAGCTCATGATAGACCCACAATGCAGCCACTATTGCCATCGACATGAACCCAGCAGCAGGAAAAACAGCATCTAGACAGACGGGAATTAGTATAAAGCCTTGAAAAGACAGATTCAGAGAAAGCTAGAGAAGAATAATGGCTAACCTGGTAATAAGCGGTGGTCACTCAGCCAGGGCAAGTCTTTCACTCGGAGAATGTTACGTCATTGAGGTCGGAGCTTGGCGGTGCCTGGGACCTTGAAGCCAAGAAGGTCGTGTCTAATGGCTTGTCGAAGTCGAAATTCCTTACTCGCCCGACCTTCAAAGTAGTTTATTGGCCCATATGTATATTGATACGGCGGAAGGTCAACGGCAGTGCAGCCATGTACAACACCTGACTCGGCCCTATGGCTATCGTCGTCGAGCGCATTGACTGCAACTATATCAATGGTGGCATTCATGCTAAACAAGGATCCGGCAAGCTGCGACATCGATTCCCGACCATCTTCTCTCCTTTTCAATGACGAAGTATAGGGGATAGGTTTGCCAATGCTTTTCAACGTCTGGTCCAGGGGGCTCTTTAAAGCAGGGTGCGGTCTAATCTCAACAAGAAGATCAATCGGGCTATCTTCTGAGCTCACCATATTCGTTACCGCCTCGGAAAATCGGACTGGTGACTCGAGGTTGGCTCTCCAGTATGATACTGTGATATCCTCTTCAGGGATGGCTTTGTGTGGGGTTACCGACGACATCCATGGGACGCGGGCATACCGCTGTCGCCCATCAATCAGCCCAAGCTTTTTGATGTGCGCGAGCCCACTGGAGAGCATATTTTTGTAGTCGGGACCCAGTGGAGTCATGTGATGCGAGTGATAAGCGATCCCACCCGTGCGAAGCTCTCTGTTGAAGATGCCGTCTTTGTCTAAGATTGGAGAAAGCCCCTTGATGGCATTTGCCTCGCCAGATAGCGTGACGCTGCCCGGCGAGTTGATGCCCGCCAGCTTAACCTCCTCTTTCCTGCCATCGAGGTATCCAGACACCTCCTCTGGACCTAAGCCGACAGCTAACATGACACTCTTCTGCTTATTTCGCGATACGGCCTGACCACGAAAGTAAGCAGCAGTGATTGCTTCGGCGGCCGTGATGTGGCCTGATGCATAGGCTGCGGCCATTTCACCCGAAGAGTGTCCCGCGACAGCAGAAGGCCGAACGGACCACGAGGTCAGAAGATCGACAAGGCCGATTTGGACGGCTGTACACGCAGTTTGTGATACCTCGGGGGATTGAATACGATTTGAATCGCATTCACCAGAGAGAATGTCTACTATTGTCCAGGATTGGCTTGTAGGCAATGCTTCAAGAACATGGTCCAAAAATGCAATGGTAATTTGGAACACGCGATACACAAAAAGCTGGGCGCCCATAGCGTGCCACTGGGCACCCTGGCCTGTGAAGATGAAGCCGACTTTGGGAGTCTGTATCGGGCTCGTGAAGTTGGGCCTATCAACGCCGAGGCCTTGTGCAGCATCGTCTTTGTCCACGATGCGGAAGGATCGCTGCTGTAATCTAGAGCGCTTAGACCCAAGCGTGTAAGCAATATCTGCCAGCGACCACTGATCAATTACACAGGATAAGGCATCGACATTCAGCTTCAGCGAGGATGCGCTGTGGGCCGAAAAGGGTAGCAGCACCAGTTGACGAGTGGCTGCCTCGGCTCTCTTGATCTTTTTTGGTGTTTCGACGGCGAGAAGATGCAGCTGTGTTGCTACTGGTGGAACTCCATTCTGGTTTCCATTAGCATAGCCATTAGTATAGCCATTGGTTGTGTGGCCGTTGGAAAGACCTAGTCTGTTGGAAGAAGGACTCTGAACGATGCCAGGCTTCACATAATGCGGAAGCACGACATTGACGTGGTCAATTATGCAGTGCCCGTTGGCATCGCCAAAACCAAAAGAGTTAACGCTTGCGCGCCGTAGTTTTCCCTTTGGCCAGGGCACGGTGCCATCTCTCACAACATCGACCTTGGCCCCCTCAAAGTCGATGTTTGGATTCAGTGTCTCGACGCCGTAGCTAGGAGGAACTTCTCCCGCCTTCAAGAAGAGAACGACTTTCATTATGGATGCAATCGCGCTCGCGCCCTCAGTGTGTCCCAAGTTGGTCTTAATCGTTCCTATGAGCAAGCGGTCTTCAAGAGCGTCCGATCTGGAAGATGCGAAGACGTTGCCTACCCCCGAAACTTCGATAGGGTCACCAGCCGGGGTGCCAGTACCATGGCACTCGAAGAAAGCCGTATCTGAAAATGGAAGGCCAGCATTTTCGTAGGCCTTTCGGATGACGTTTTCCTGTTCGACGGCGCTGGGACGTGTGATGCCTCCAGTGCGGCCGTTTGCGTTGACAGCGGTGCCCCTGATCATGGCACGGATCGGCGATCCATCGAATGCGGCTACCGAAGATTTTTTTAAGTACAAAGCAGCATACCCTTCGCCTCGAGCGTAACCATCGGCCGCGGCGTCGAAGGTGTGGCATCGAGATGTAGGAGACAGCGCGCCGAGTTTATCTAGTACAATCTGCATGCTAGGATCCGCGATTCAGTTGCCCGCTGCTACAATAGCCGAGTCACAGTCGCCATTGCGAATCGCAGTGACTGCCATATGGAGAGCGTACATAGACGACGAGCACGCAGTGTCAGTAGTGAGACTGCGGCTAGTCAGCCGTGAACCAAGATCTAGAGGTTTCCTTGCTTCTATCTCGGCCCTTGAAGGTTAAATATGTAACTTATGCGGTTGGCAAGAATGCTGGTATCTGCCCCGGTAGCAGCGTATGACTTTGGATTTTCCCAGTCGCGTGCCTGGATCAGCATGTGATCGAGGGCGAAGTTACCAATATAAACGCCGGTACGGGATCCGGAGATGCTGTCCCATGTCTCTCCGCCATTCTCAAAAGCTTCGTATACCACTTCAAGAAGCTTACGCTGTGACGGATCTAACGTTTCTACCTCGCGGCCTGTGATGCCAAAGAAAGCATGGTCGAAGAGCCGTGCGTCTTCGTCCAGAAGGAACCCGCCTCGTGTTCTCATACTCCCCGGACGATCCTGGTTGGAATGATGGAAACCCTTGGTGGAAAATCGAGGCTCATCAAACTCTCGCCAGCCGTCTCGCTTGTTTTTCAGAAGCTTCCAAAGCCCAGGAGTATCGCGAATGCCATCGGCCCATCGGCACCCTTGAACCCGGTCAGTGTCTGACACGCTTGGAGCTATTAGAAAGAAATTATATCTCACCCATGCCAACGATAGCCACGGGCTCAACCTGTCCATGGAGAGTCGATTGAGCAGACATTATTTCGGCCGCAAGGACGTGCAAGTTGTTGAAACTCTCGTCTTATGTATGGACGGTTCGCGCTGGTCCTGAATCGTACCTAATGTCGTTGAACAATATGTACATCTCAACCCTAGACAACCATGGATCCCAAGGATAACTAGTCTCAGATACCACCCTTGAAGGGTTGAAGGAGATAAATGGTTTTGGCGATCGCGGATTAAGGGGTATGGGGATGTAGCGAATATGGAGAATGGGTGTAATGGTACTAACCCTAAAGTATTTAAAAGTGGATAAAGCGAAACTTAGCGAAGCCAGATGCTTCACGGACAATTTCTAATCCGATTTCCTGATAATCAACAAAGTGGAGGAAATAGAGGTAAGAAGAGGGCGAATGTTAGTCCTCGAGTCGTGGCTAATGCGCAAACTTCAGAATCTTGAGTACGTAAAATCGAGGCTCCTCTAATAAAGCTCTTCAAACTCTGAGAGAATCCCCAAATTATCGCCTGCTTCTGAAGTATCTCCTATAGAATTTTGGAGTAATTGTGAAGAGGTGTAGTAGAAGAGTCAATTGACTCAGAATCAGATGTCTTTCTTGGCGGCCAGCCACGACTTTTGTGAGCAACTATCGGTCAACATGCTCGGGACCCGTTTGATCCTACCGAAAGCGGCCTTCATGTATAGCGATGCATCATGCAGCTAACAAAATCGGTCGGAGAGATAAGGAGGTAAGGTTGATGCATGGTTCCCGTAGACGGGCGTCCGACTGCGGGACGTCCGCCGAAGTTTTTCGGGCAGATCTGATCCACATGCAGATCATTTGCATGAAGATATCCGCTTTTTCGCTGGGGTCAGAGAGTATGGATTACTGATATATCCGTTGATAGATGTAATTCAAGTACGAATGAAACGGCCCCAGGCCGCATCCTGCCAATGATCCTCGTATCAAGAGTTAGGCAAGTCCAGGCAGTCGTAGTACATAGTTCACTTGTTCATAATGTCTGCCAACACAGAAGGCGCTTCTATTCTCGCGCTTGCTGAAACCATCCTCGAGCAGACCAAAGGCGTCACAAAATACCTCCAAGCCAATGACCTTGCTGCACCAACATTCTCTCCCAAGGCTAGGAGCTCTTCAAACAGTCCTCACTATCTGGCGCTTCAAAGCAGCTTGAGGACGTCCTTGGAGAACTTGCAGCGCCTCGTCGATGGCCCAACGAAGTTTTACCGATCTTTCTTTATGCTAGGCTATGATTTGGCGGCCTTTCAGATCGCACTTGATTTTGATTTCTTCGCACTGGTACCAGCCGAGGGGGAGATTTCGTTGGAGGAACTGGTCAACAAAGCAGGACTGGACCGGGATCGAACCAGTCGCGTCGTACGCTTGCTGATTACGCATCGCTTCTTCCAGGAGCACAAGCCCGGATTCATCTCGCATAATTCCTTCTTCATTGCTTTGCAGGATGAGGAACTGCGAGCGCTCGTACATTATTCGTAAGTTCAATGACTGATATTGCTCTCAGAAGGTTCGATTCTGATCATTTGTGTTAGGTTTGATGAGATGCTGAAAGCGGCTGCGGAATCGGATGTTAGTCTCAAGGCGAACCCCCATGAGTCTGACAGTGTACATTGCCCTTTCAACACGCGCCATGGGGTTCCCATCTTCCAGTACTATGCCAAGAACCCCGACAAAGCCGGTCGCTTTGCTAGGGCAATGGCTGGGTGTCAGAAAAGTGAATCCCTCCTATCTTTCTTTTCTTGGTATCCCTATATCTTAGATATACTTATACTGACTGGCGATCGTGAAGTGGAGAGCAGTATCAACGAGCTGAGGGATCATTTCCCATGGGCGCAGCTCAAAGGCACCGTGGTGGACATCGAAGGTGGTAGCGGCCATGTGTCGATGATTCTGGCTCGAGTAAGTTATCTGAAGCCCCTTGTGTGCAGAATCATCACGAAAAGGCTGTTTCTGATGGTGCTGTTTCCAAAAGCTTTTCACCGGGCTCAACTTCGTCGTGCAAGACGAATCTGCGGATATGCTTGCCGAAGGCCAGAAGTTGCTGACCGATGATGTTCGCGGTCGCGTTTCCTTTTCCAAGTAAAGCTTCTTCGAATCCCAGCCGTATAAAGACGCCGCCGCCTTTCTCATGCGACAGTGCACACATAACTGGGCCGATCATGACGTCGTCAACATGTTCAAATCCGTAGTACCTGGCCTCGAAGGCTCCGCGCCGGATACGCCTTTCCTAATCAACGATATCGTGCTACCTGAGGCTGGAACCGTGCACGTCATAAAGAGCGCGAAATGCGACAGGCTGACATGGTTATGATGGTAAGCTTCGGGGCGAAGCAACGCACTAAAGCTGAGTTCGAGGCACTGCTGAAGGAGGCGGATCCCAGATACGAGATTCGCAAGGTGCATGATACTGGGGCTTTGGGCCTGCTCGAGATCAATCTGAAACGATGATTTTCGTAGATTAGATATAGCAGACTGTTTGCTCGCTCATCTGAATCAGAGACAAGATGAATTTGTTTTGTAAGGTATATCCCTTAAACCGTCATTATGGCTGCCATCCCAGGTATACGGCCACCTTACCTATTAGGGTACTAGGGAGCTACGGGAGATGACTAACCAGGCCAATGGGGATCTGGAGATTAATATTTAGATTTCCTAGTGCGAGGTAGAGAAACTGTGCACTAAGCAAATATTTTGGTGGGGTGCCTAAATAGGCTTAGCTTTCTTAATCCTGGAATGGCAGCCATAACGACGGTTTAAGAAATATGCTACAATCAAAATTGAGTGACGTGTGTAAGGTTCTTGAGGACGCTTGAACTGGGCTAGCCCCAACTAGGTACATCGGCTACGAAATCACAAAACCATCCCCCTTACATTCATGCGACCATGAAACCCCGAAATCAAGCTGGGAAACTTCAATATTTGAACCAACTATTTGGTAGTATATGAGTTATAATTCCCCAATCAATATTTGGTATGCCAGCCCTTCGCTTTGATTACAGCTGCACACCTGTGAGGTATACTGAATATTAGCCCCTCCATTACCTTCTCTCGTAGATTCGTCCAGACTCTCTGTAGAATCTGAAACAACTAGGTTTCAGCTTCATTCTCTTTACCCTTCAGCGAATTCAGATTCGAATAAACTTTGTAGATCTTCTTCTTTAGTAAAGCTCAGAGATTTTCGATTGAGTTCAAATCGAGACTGTACGAAGATCACTTCATGACTTCTATATCATTTTTCTGAAATCAAAGCTTCGATTTTCTAATTCTATGTATCGAAGCATTATTCTGCATGAACATTAGTTCTGACTTTCATATGTCAGTCAAATTGTGATTCAAAATTTGAATGTAGAAGACTGCTGAATAATCGTGTTTTTTGAATTCGAAGTCTCGATTGAGCAGATATAAATTCGATCTTTCAGAATCTCAAAAAGCTTCTCAAATCATAATTGTTACGATTCTAGCTACGCATCTTCGTTGATAGCTATGTTGATGACTATGTTGATGACTATGTTGATGACTATTCTGAGAACTATCGTCGATCGCTCGTCGCTAGAGCATAGACTTGTTTTGAAGTTAACTCTATTCAGAGTTAGCTTATGTTCTTTTGAGTCATATAGATAGTCGACTCTTTTCTTCTAGATACTTTTCTTCCTTAGCATTTATATACTCATTACATTACACTCATATGACTCGCTCTATGCTGATCTCTAACATTATATAAATGCTTCTTCGTTACAGACGAAGAGAAATAATTTGCATTGAGTGCTTCTGTTCGATTCGACTATCGACTTTGATCTAGTCGACTCGCGATCGTGTGACAGCACTCATTCTTCTTTTCTCGTGAGCTGATCAGCGAGTATAAACAAAAGATCAAAATTCTTTTCGACTAGATCAGAAGATCAGCGAAAGCATCGTTCACTCAGATTCGCAAGAAATTCTTCGAATTTGTTGAACAATGAGATCAGTCTAAAACTGCGTCGAAGTCTCTATCTCAGAAGCAAATCTCACAGTGAGTCTGCTTCAATGACGTTTCTTCATCAATGCAATGATCTACAAGCACATTGCTCTATCAATCAGCGAATTGATCTACCTCGAGTTTCTGTGTCAACTAGTGAGTCTGCTACAAAGACGCGATTTGAATCGATCTCTTTAATGAGTCAGTTGATTTTCTTCTAGTGAGTCTGCTTCAATGACACGTTCAATAATGAGTCTGCTACAAAGGCATGAACGAGACAAGCTCTGCTACATGCATGTAGTAGAGACGAATCAATAGTGAGTCTGCTTCAAAAACGCGTTCGATATTGATCTTGTTATTGAGTCAGTCACTCGATAGTTAGTCTGCTTGAACGACACTTGAAGTGAGTTTGCTACAAAGACAGACAACGATTGATCTCTTGATTGAGTCGATCAACGAACGAA
>JAABUW010007109.1_pt1 | contig 13650 bp, 17 predicted proteins | sample 5560081 | NCBI WGS metagenome assembly JAABUW01 (sample SAMN10711882, study PRJNA513363) | rock metagenome | isolation source: Antarctica rocks | place: Antarctica: Victoria Land, Knobhead sud
CGGCTATGCCAAAGACAACAAGGTTCTGCCGCTTGCTGTATCTGAGCATGTGCTCTGTCTGTGGCAAACTCTCCATGCGGTGCTGCCGGCAGTTGTCATGCTGACTGTTGGACTGGGCCTGGTTGTTGTCAACGAGCTTCTTCAGCTGCTCCACCTCAGCGATCAGGGCCTGTATGGTGTGCCGGTCATCCGGACTGTTGCCCATGAGCACGTCGCGCCAAGAAGTCGCGGGAGGCTTAGCAGGAGGTGTTGCTGGTGTAGATCCTGAGGCATCCGGAGAGGTTGCCGCTGTCGCTGCGGGCCGCTCCTGGCTGGCCTTGCGCTTCCTCCCAGCAGATTTCGGAGCACTTTTAGCTGCCGGCACTTGCGGCGCTGAGACCGTAGCTCTTGCCGAAGGCGAAGGAAGTGCACTAGCTGCCTCAAACTGCTTCCGAACTTGTGCCACCCGGCCTCCAGCGGACCTGGAAGCCTTGCTGGCGCGGCCATGACTGCCCGCGCTGTCTGCGTCGCTCCTTGCGCCGTTTTTGTCCAATCCATCTCGTGCGACGTTTGACTGCTTGTGCGTGGACAAGAGTCGTTGAAAAGGTAATTCGTTGCAATGGCTTAAAGATAATCCCAGCCATTGGCTTTAGGTGATAAAACACCCTCATTAGCTAAGCCTGAGGACTGCGTAGGCCTACAGCTACTGTCAAAACTCTGCTTACAAAACTGATAGTACTTCGGCACCCCGCTGCGTGTTAAGCGCACAAGCTATGGCAATCGCGGTGTCAGCAGACCAGCATGCGCACTCACAACCGGAAGCACGGACTTTGAAAACGCTTGTGCCGCAAGCCACAGTCCGCTGACTGAAGCAGCAACTTAAGTCAGGAAAGCCATTGTGAGCGAGTGGCCAGCGACACTCATACAAAGCGATACCCTGGGAAGGCCAAACTGGAGGGCAAAACTGGCCAGCTGTCTTTTTGCCTAGTATCCAGTTTTTCCAGCAAAGCAACAGGCAGAAAAAAGCAGCTGTCTGCCCAAGCTCGCTGTCTGCACAAGCTTTCCTCTCACAGAGGTCAACCTTGTGCAAACAGCAAATCTTTGTTTTGAGTGCAATCACCTGCAGAGGCTCACACAGCATACAACAGTGCCTGTGCAGAAAATTGTGCCAGAGTTTGGCCTTGCCCTTGCCCCTTGACTGCAATTCGACGCAGACTGCGCCAGCAGCTTTCTCCTAACCCCGGAATTTGAGTAAAGTCTGAATCTGTTATGACGTCAGCTTTGCCCATGCATTCCCCACCAGTACATTAGTTTGAAAGGTGTGTGCAATCGAGGATGTAGCAGAATGCTGTCTGCTACAGTAATGCAAACTTGTGCAAGCAGCCTTTTGATGACAGTTGTACATCCGTACATGTCACGAGTACGCGTGACTGATCCCGTACACAACAAAACAGAGTGAGCATACGCCCAATATGCAGTACGAAACTGTTTGTTGAGGTCCCAAAACACGCCAAACTCTATAGAAATCTACTCAAATTCCCCTAAAGTATCAAAATCCCAACAAGCCCAAAGCACAGCAGTGAGATGGCGCTTCTAGCTCGCTATTCAGATAGTGGATTGCAATGTCACTGAAGGATGTGGCGTTCAGACTGCACCTGCTAGTGACAATGGCTGCACATCTGTCTAAATCTTGTCACAAAAACCTGTATAAGTTGATGTTCAACGCTTACAGCATTTAGCCTTGGACCACGAGATTGGACAGGTGCTCTCACAGTCTATGCAGGGACCCAAGACAAATGCTCTGCAGCACTGTTCTAAGCAAAATGCATTCCGCACTGCATAGTGCTTCTCTGCCAAACAGGCTGACAGCAGGCTTGTCTCACTGCAAATATACCTATGGATATTTATTCCCCAAACAGGTGTGCAGTGATGCAACACCAAAGCAGTGCAGCGCTTGTCAGGGCAGAATAGCTTCCCCACTGTTCAGTGCTGCTCTGCAAAACAGGCTCACAGCAGGCTTGTGCCAATGCAATTACACCTATGAAGATTTGCTCTTCATAAAGGTGTGCAGTGATGCAACACCAAAGCACTGCAGCACTGGTCGGGGCAGAATAGCTTCCCTACTGTTCAGTGCTGCTCTGCAAAACAGGCTCACAGCAGGCTTGTGCCAATGCAATTACACCTATGAAGATTTGCTCTTCATACAGGTGTGCAGTGAGGCAACAGAAATGCACTGCAGCACTGGTCTGGGCAAAATGCATTTCCCACTGTTCAGTGCAGCTCTGCAAAACAGGCCTACTGCAGGCTTGTGTCACTGCAAAAGCACCTATGGAGATGTGCTCTTCATACAGGTGTGCAGTGAGGCAACAGAAATGCACTGCAGCACTGGTCTGGGCAAAGAGCATTCTCCACTGTTCAGTGCAGCTCTGCTAAACAGGCTCACTGCAGGCTTGTGCCACTGCAAAAGCACGTATGGAGATTTGCTCTTCAATCAGGTGTGCAGTGAGGCAACAGAAATGCACTGCAGCACTGGTCTGTGCAAAGAGCATTTCCCACTGTTCAGTGCAGCTCTGCAAAACAGGCTCACTGCAGGCTTGTGTCACTGCAATGTGGCGCCAATGTGGCGCCACTGTGAGCGTTGGCGCCAAGCATGCATATTCTCAGCTTACAACAATTGTCTGACTTGCATTCCATCTTTTGCATTGACTTTCAGCCGTAGCTAGTCAAATCTGAGGAGCACAACTTGCAGCATGGCTTCATCTGCGACTTGAGACATGCTGGCAACAGACCCAACAGCATTTTGACCTGATAGGAAAACCTTTTCAAAGTTTGTGTTGGCAAGAAACGTTTGTGACACACAGACGCTTCAATAGTAATCAGGGTAGTCATCAATCAGTTCTACATAAAACCAATTCAATCTATGCACAACTTTCTTTGCACACCTTGCTAAGCAAGCATGCTTTGTCAGCCCAGAGCTATTCACTGCAAAAGCTTTTTGACAATGAGCACAATGCTCCACCTCCTTGCGCTTGCATCCCCCTGATTTCTTGACATGCCTGTTGTAGTGTCCAATCTGCTTTGTGCAGTAGCCACATTTGCGACAAGTGAGCTTTTGAACCATGTCATACTACTAAGACGTGAACTTTATATTCCTTTGGAGACCAACAGGAATGGCATTGTGACTGCCCAGAAATGCAAGCCAACAACTGTGTCTGCAAGGCAAGGGTGCTCCACTCATGCTCAGCAGCGTACTTGATGCGGTCAAGTGTGCTCTTCACTGCATGTTTCAGTGGTTGTAGCCTCCACTCACGCTCATGCCATTCCAGCATGTAGTATTGCACTGTCCATGAGTTTGTCTGCCCCCTGTGTTGGACTTGTTGAGTTGCTTGACAGCAGCCAGAGGAATCTTCTCCCAGTCATCCTCTTGATTGCGCCTTTGTCTCCTGTAATGCATTCCAGACATTGTAGTTACCAGAAGAGAAAAATAGGCAAGAATTGCAACGACCTTGCTCGCTTGTCATGCAAAGATACTTTATGCCATGAAAAGCAATAGTGTGTGACCAGCCCAATCAGTAAAGGGAGCACATCCCTGAAGCGGATTCGCCTGTCAGATGAGTGGACAAGATGGCATAAACAATGTGAGATACATCATTGTAATGCATAGTGTGCGCTTCAAAGCTACAAGGCAAAATGAACAAGACAAACTTGTACTGACTAAATAAGTGTGGTATACAACTCGCACTGGGATCTCATGTCCAAAGGCAGATGCAGCAGGAACCCCCCTGACTGATTTAAACATATGATGCACTGGCCATGTCTGTCATGAGTATCCTGTCAAACACTACAAGAAGGACACAAGCACCATATGCCTGAGACAAAAACGTGAACACCAAATAGACTCATGCACTACTTCAAGGTATTGTGTGCATGAGGCACAGCATACAGTACAGTATATCTTTTATATACTTGCTTCAACCATTGAATCATGCGTAGCAGTTTGAGCAACGATTTGCTTTGCGGCCTGTTTGAGTCATCCTTGTGTTGCCTCGACCTGCAGATGTTCACATGACAATGACCTATAATGAAGATGTAATGGTCATGCTGTCTGCAGAACACAAAGTAACACGTGTGTATGCAATGATAACTTCTAGAGACAATGGCTACAGAAGCATCATTCAAGATGCCTTGGGGTCTTTGGCAAAATTAGCAAACCAGCTTGGCAGTCGAAATCAAACTATTAAAAGCAATCAAACACTGTCTCAACTCTGGTGTCTGATGGTGCTTGCTCATATACGATATTTGAGTGACAAGATGGCAGTATGAGGGTGCTTGGTCATTTTGTGTGTGCGCAGCTAGTGTTGATTTCATGATCCTCATCATTATAAATGTTCTGCTTAATGCTGCTCAAGTGTATCTGACCGTACAAGGGTGCATACTCTGCAATGACTGCTGCTTTAGCCAAAGACAGGTACACAAGCTCTACAGGCATAACCAATCTACTGAATTTGAGTTGCAATGGCCATGAGACTTTTGATCAATGTTCCTATGTGTCCGAGTTTGAGGGTGTGACACTTGCATGCTGCTGAGAGGACATCTCTGCCCATTCCTCATGCGATAGATGGATGTATACACTTTGTAATATCATGGTGTTGCTCAAGCTGGATACGCATGTGGTTGCTTGGACAGGGCGTGTCATTCAATGCACAATGACAGCATGCACCCTGGGGGCTGAATAAGTATATATCACTCAGATGGCCATCAGGATATCTGAGCTGGAGAAACTTCAACAGCCGAGCTAAGCAGTTGTGCTGAGGATCATCAGTGAGTGTCAGAGTGAAAGGGCCAAAGCGCTCGCCCTTCACAGTGTTGGTGCGATTGTGCTGCACCAGCAGGGCTGTACCAGCTGCAGCTCCTAACAAGGGGTAAGGAGCTTGTTGACCTGTGGTCAGGAAAAAATCAGACCATGTACGCCGGCCACAATTGTTGGGCATGGGAGTCTCCCACATGAGGAGAATCAGCACTATGTCACGCTCCAAAATCAGCTGAGGCATGCCAGCAGGAAGACCAGAGATCATGTGGTCAAGATAGTCCACCAGCAAAGAAAGCTTCTCAGCTTGCATGCGCACAGCAGACCCCTCAAGGTAGCCTGATCGCCAGGCTTCTAGTGTGTAGCCATTGCGATACTGAGCCACAAGGCTGGAGTCTACAGGATTGCCGCTGCTGTCCAAGGGATTCGAGTCTCCAACACGGCCTAGCAGTTTGAATCCAGTGGAGCAACTAGCTAGGCATTGATTGACACCAATGGGAGAGGCTATGGTACAGCCATTGGGCAGTGTGGTGCCGGCATGCTGGGATTACCAATGGCTCTCTAAGTAGACCACCAGGTCAGCAGGAGTGCAAGTCATCAGTGTCTTGCCCCAAGCAGCTGGGAGTTGTTGTAGCCAACTGTCCAACTCTTGCATGGCTTTGATACGGCGCTGGATAGTGCGCTTCCCAGACGTTCAGCACTCTGGACTGAGCTTGAGCAAGACTATAATGGCCATCAGCTGAGCAGTGGATGGATCTAAGCAAGCCTCCGAGCTGACAGGCGCGCTGAAGGCTCTCAATTGCATAGCAGGCAACAGAGAATCAAACTGAGAGAAGTCTGACGGCAGAGCTGACTTGGCGGTTGCATTCAAGCCATCAGAAGGCGGGGGCTGAGATACAGCTGAAGGCAATCTGCAGGCAGCAGCATGGGGTGTTTACTTACATGACGCCTAAACAGCTGACTCTGAGCCCATCTAGGCTAGACTCTGGCTTTAGTTCATTGTGACTCGAAATATTGTTGCATGCAATGACTAATGCTAGCGAGTCCACCTCAGGCCAATCACATGTTAGCTAATGATGGCATGTACTGTAACTATATATTAGACTTGAGCATTCCAGTACCAGGCAGCTTTGTGTAAAGATACCGTCACAGTACCACCGTAATGACTGTATTATTGGTAACGTAAGCCGTAGCCGCGCTTTTGGCTATTTGTATCTCACCCTATCACCACATACTCTCAACACCTCCAACTTGCGCTAACCAAATTGCATTCCTGTGTCAGCACAGTCAGAGCAAGGCAATTGTGGTCTTCATACAGTTCTGCAGGGTTTCACCTGTTGTGATCACCAGCACAACTGAGCAGAACAGGACACATGCTTGCTTGTGCATTGCTGAACTAGCAACCGTGCAAATTGCAATGTCAGCACAGTCACATTAAGGCAAGTATGGTCTTCATACACTTCTGCAGGATTTCACATGTTGTGATCACCTGCACAACTGTGCAGAACAGGACACATGCTTGCTAGTGCAGTGCTGAACTGGCAACCATGCAAATTGCAATGTCAGCACAGTCACAGCAAGGCAAGTATGGTCTTCATACAGTTGTGCGGGGTTTCACCTGTTGTGATCACCAGCACAACTGTGCAGAAGAGGACGCATGCTTGCTTGTGCAGTGCTGAACTGGCAACCATGCAAATTGCATGCCTGCATCAGCACAGTCACTGCAAGGCAACTGTGGTCTTCGTACAGATCTGCAAGGGTTCACCTGTTGTGGTCACCAGCACAACTGGCCGAAATAGAACGCATGCTTGCTGGTGCAGTGCTGAACTGGCAACCATGCAAATTGCATTCCTGTGTCAGCCCAGTCACAGAAAGGCAACTCTGGTCTTCAGAAACATAGCGTTTGCACAAGAAGGTCCAGAAGCTTGCTGCCTGAACAAGCTTTCCTCTGACAGAGGAAGAGCCTGTTCAGTCAGCAAGCCTTTGTTTTCAGCGTTTGTTTGACAATTCTATACAATGTCTAGCAGTGTCTGTAGCAGTTCAGTGATGATGGGCTAACCATGTTTCAGCTGAATCACGAGCCAATGTACTGACCATTCAGGTCAAGGACTCGCTTCATTCTGCAGTCCATCTTATCAAAATTCTTGTGCAATACTAGCAGGGGTGGACTGCCTGATCTCCTCCAAGGCCACTTTCAACTCTCCTATGCTTTCACACGCATACTCCTCGTGCAGGCTGTGGTCGATCCAAGCCCACAAATTCTCAATGGGTGACAATTCAGTTTAGTTTGCTGGCCATGCCAGGAAATGACCGCCTGGCACTTCTGCAGCGGTGCAAGCTATGTTCTTGGCAGTTTTGTGGGGTGCAGCATTGTCTTGCTGTAGCTGCCAGTTGTCTGACCATCTTCCAGCTTGCTGAAAAAGCCTGTTGCCCTCTGGCACCCAGTGCTCCTTGATGAGATCGTTGTACTCATCCTGCCCTACTTCTTTGTGCAAGCCCTTCATCTTAGGGTTGACATACTTGCTGACTTGCTTCTAAGTACCGGTCACAAACTTGAGGGTGGTGGTTCCCCATTTACTCATGTCCATGTATACATGTGCAGAGATGCTTGTCTTCGGCCTGGTCTTGCGCCAATGTTCCTCTTGAAGCTGGGGTACACCAGCTGGCTGCAGGTCAGACGAAGACGCTGACTGCTGACTGCGCCAGCAGCTTTCTTGCTGGGCAACTCCCCCGAATTTTGAACGAACCCTAAAGCTTTGGCTTTCAAACTTGGTCACGTGACATGCAAGAGCATGCTGAGTCACTGGTTGTCATAGTCAGGAATAACAATGTACCATGCCATCTCCAGCAAGGCAAACGTCCTGATCAGGACCTATGGTCCCCACTGTGTAAGACATGGCAGACAAAAATCCAATAGACAAGCTGCAATTCCCTATATTCTCACCTGCAATTCCTCACCTGAACCCTTGTGCATCCACCCACACAACAAAAGATTTCTGTCCTAACGCGTGCTTGCGTTCTAGCAGCGCAAACCTTAAGGAGCTTCTTGAGACATATTTGCACGATATCAGATGCTTTCAGCCACGGGTGGTATAGATTAAAAAAAGTACTGTTGAAATGCAATGGGAGGATGCCATGTATGTTATAGCGCCATACACAGTATAATGTAATGTCATAGCTATGATTGTTCATATAAAAAGCTTGACACACTCGTGATCAATCAGACTGCTCATTGACATACAACATGTCATGAACCAAATTTATCGAATGAGTTCTGCTACACTACATGTGGAAATACAGGTGCCAGCAACACGGCACTAGCTTAGCAGCGCTGAACAATACAGCTACTTCATGAGCGCATAAGCCATACATGCTTCAGAGCTTGCTCAGCAGTGAGTAGTTTGCCCATGGCGCTAATCACAAAATCCTCAGCTGCTTGAGAGAAAGTATGCCGCAGTAAGTGCCTGAGCAATTTGCCTAGTTGGTACATGTCAGATAGATGGTCATATTCGCTGTTCTCATTCAAAGTGAAGCTGTCCCAATCTTTGAATGGGTGGACAGCAGGCCATATCTTGACCTGAGCTACATTCTCAAGGTCCAACAGCATATAGTGATCTTCTGGCCTGGGCAACCGCACAATGTTGGCCATGCGTACGTCACGATGAACCAGGTTAGCCTTCCAGAGGGTGTACAAAGCTTGACAAACAGAGTAAGCCAGTAGCTGCACATCCTGCAAAGAAGCAATAATGCCTAGTGGTGGGGGCGCATGATGACAAACAACACAAGGCAGCCTCAAAATGTGCAACAGGCCAACATGTTTACCTGTTCCACTGCAGGAACATGTGAGTAGCCAACAGGCTGGGTCTCCACAGCATATGTGCCATGATGTGAGAGGATGGGGGCAGCCTTTGCACAAACCAGGAAGTATCCTGGATTCTTGTTGCCGGTCTCATAAGCTGTCTGAATGTCCTCCAAAGTCGTGTGAGGTACGCCAGGGCGGGTAGCAAAAGACATGATACGCTTTGACACAGTGCCAAGAAGCACCTCAATGGTGGTAAGCCCATCATCACGCAGCTGCTTCACAAACAGGGGCCTTCGTGCATGTGCTGCTGGTGCTTGCCTATGGAAGGGTGCACATAGTTCAATCAGTGCTCCATTCTTCAGACAAATGGCCAAGAGCTCCATGCTCATAATAAGATAGGATGTACAGCCAACTAAAACCATAGATGGTCAACCATAGGTGTCAGGGCAGACCACAAGTGCAGCATCATCTGCATTAATGTTGAGAAGCATGAGCTGCTCAGCAGCAGCAGCTGCAAACAAAACTGTTTTCTGTCTGCAGTTTTACCTGACTACCAAGCTGAGCAGCTGATATACATTGGCAATTGCCAAAATGAGCTTGATACGTTCAGGCCTGGTCTCAGTGGAAAATTTTGCCTCTGGCACTTCACATACCTGCATAGAAAAGGAGGTTCAATGCAATGACTGGGATCCTCAGCTCCATCAGCATGGCATGACCTCAACAAGTTCCTGCTACAGCCGCAAAGGCTACCTTCCCATCCATCCCCACGGCGCAGAACTCCACAACATGACCAGATGCGCAAATTGCTGGAATGAAAGATGCTGCCCCATAGTGACCAGGCGGCAATGCTCCTGTGCACTTGGTTATCAAGTCTTCATAGGCACCTCGTACACCGTCTGCAGCCTTCTTGTACTCACAAAGCATGACTGTTAACATGGTTGCTACAATCACCAAGTCTGGTCGTGCCTGCAGCAGTCATGTAAGAATTGACCCACGCAAGATGGCAAACACAAACCTGTACTCACAAGAAGGCTGCAGATCATAAGACCTCACCAGATTTTCCACTATTGATACGGATGTGCCATGCTCCACACAGTTGTCATTGATAGAGAGGTGTAGCTGCTGCATCTGCACTGAGTCTATGGTTTTGAGCAACTCAACATATCGACCAATAGACTGCAAAGTTTGTCCTTCGTTCCCTGCCACATCAGGACTTGCTTTGGTTAAGAAAGAGATTCCGGTGGTAAGATGAGCAGAAGCATCATCGCCCCTTACAACATGCTGCATAAACCCTGGTGGTTGCTGGTCAGACTTCAATGCCTCAAACTCTCTGCGGTTCAGCGTCACAACTTGTCCTGCCCTTGGTAACAAGCAGTCGGAAAGTTCTTGAAGTGACTTTGGGTAGCTGGAGATTGGCGAGCCCATCAGAGACTGACATATTGTACCAGATGGGTCTGGTGTAATGATGCCCCCTAAACATGGCACAGACACAGGCAAGAGTCAGTGCCAACATTCAGAATCAATGAAAGCTAGGCAACTTCTGAAGCCACAGGCAAGGCTGACAGGTTGCATTGTGACGGCTCACAAGCTTTGTGAATATGCTCCCAAGCTCTGACGCCAGTGAGCAACTCCCTCAAGTAAAGTGAGCTGCATTGACTTTGTTCAAACGCCATGTAAAATGCAGGCAGAGTATGCACCAAAGTCAGCAGCAACCCCTCACACCTTAGAATAGGTTGAGAATCTGAAAGGCTTTTCAGACTATCTTCAAAGCCTATGTGTGCACACAGACTGGATGTGCATCAAAGTTGACAAGAGAATCCTCAAGCCAGAGACAAGGCTGACAGGCTGTGCTGACTCTATTCAGTCAGCATGCAAAAACACATCTCAGGTCTTTGATGCACCAAAAGTCCACTTGCAAGCCTCCAACAGGACTGTAAGTCTGAGCAAAATTGGCACAAATGCTACATGCAGGCCAGCTGACAGGGCAAATGTAGCTACAGACCAATCAGTCCACCATAAAAAGTCTAAGCAGCCCACCAATTACAACGTTGGAACCAGGTGACATACCTAAGGACTCAGCTGGAGTGAAGCGGTAAATGCCAGCTGAAAGCCCAGGCTCATTCTCTGCTATGTCCAAGCCAAACAAGGTCTGCAGCGTGCCTTCATTGCACCTTGCTTTGAGTTTGCATGTTCTGAAGACCTGAGCTGCGTCAGTTTTAGCCTTCATATAGCACAGTCGATCCTCTGTACCCTCCAGGAATACCACCACATGTAGCTGAGGATCAGCGGCCATGCCTGCAGCGAATGAAAGGCTTGATGCACATACGTACATAGACCTAAACCTGTCTGTACCAAAACTGCTGACATTATACACAATACCTCACTAATTACAGCTACTCTTCACCAGCAACACAGCATTTCTCTGCTCGTCTTGAATGACAAACAAATTCACGGTTGCAGCGTCAACCACAGTGCTTGCTGTGTACCTGTTCTTCACTGAAGAGCTGTTGTATGTCTGCCTGGTGCTGGATTGCAGGTCCTGCTTGCTTTTAGGGCACAATTTGTCCAACGGACCCCCCAAGAGCGTTTGCGCTGGCACTAAACCAAACTCACGACATTTTTGACTACATACGCATTCCAATTCAAGCGTGCTTGCAGCAACTGGCGACAGGAGGCTTCAGGTCTGGTAAAGGAGTGTACAAAGTGCCTCACCTACTTGATATGGAGTTAATTTCTACTTTACTTTCAAGCCATCCTACAGCTTGTCAAGAGTGTAGAGGGGTGGCCAGCTGTGCTTTACCTTGGAAGGCAGCAGGCCTTGAGGACGTGCAGTCGAAAGCAGTTGACACTTCGGCCAGTTCACCTGGCGACTTTGTTCGTTGTCAAAGCGGCACCTGATAGTCTAGGGTTTAGCCTTACTAAGGTCGCCGTGGGCAGCATGCGCCAGATAAGCCTTGAATTCAGTTCACTAGGCCGTTGGAACCTTTCCTCCAGCCAGCTTGCAGCTCAGTGCATCCTCGGAACGTGCATCGGATGTCCGACCTATCAAGGAAGTGACTGTTTATGCGTGAACAAGTGCGTGACCTAAGCAGTCATGTGAACAGCCGGATGTGCTACATGAGTGATCCATTGGGTTTCGGCGTCACTAGTGCTGCCTACGCAGTATTACTGTCCGAGAACCGTGGCTTCGGAGCTCGAGAAGGGCGGGAATCAAAAAGAAGAAGAAGAAGAAGATGCGCTTTACAAGCTTTGGCCAGCCAACAAATCTGATGGCAGAGCCTCAGCAACCCTGCCTAGCGCCATTGATTGGTGTCAAACTAAACGTCAATGACCCTTCAGGTAAACATGATCCGTCGGCACCACAAGCCTAAGCAAAGGCGCACATGAAAGGCAAAGTAATGATCAAAATCGTGTATTGGCTTCGTGTGACAGCAGAATGTGTATGGATCAATCTGAGAGGGTGTTCATAAGCCCAGAAAATGAGGCAGTGGGGCTGGAACAGTCCTGAAACTCGCTGTCAGGACCCACAGTCCCCATGGTAAAAGTCAAGGTAGGCCCAAAATCCAGCTGCCTGCTGACTCAAACACCAGCCTATTGCAGAACCACAGGACGATCCATTGCCACACTGGTATGATCAGGCCTCTGGGCCGGGCAGGGAGTGTAGACGCCGGTGGCCTGATCTTGTTAGCCCCTCCCTTGGCAGACTGGCGCACCACTGCACCATCTGCGTACTTCAGGTGCCCCTGAACAAAGGCTTGAAGCCTCTGATTGTGAGGCCCTAAAAGTCTGAGGACAGGCCCCTGTGCTGTTGCATCTGCTGGGGAGTTAGAGCCTCATCCAGGCGGATGCGGATGGCTCTGAGGCGACTGGAGGCCTTGAAAGCTTTGTGCTTAGCTGACAATGTGGTGAGCTCAACCAGAACTGCCTTTGGCCTCTGCTGAGCTGCCTTCCACTTGCCCAAACGGTCGGCGCAGCTGACAAGAGGCGCTGCTGACCAGAATGCTTTTAAGCTGCTAGCATTGGCATGGTATGCTGTTGCTGGCACCTGTGAATGCAGCTCTGTTGTTCACACTCTGTGCTTGCTTCAATCACACACTGCTGTTTGTGCTAGTCCAGCTGCTATTGTACTGAGCACTGCTGCCTATGGTGTCCTTATTCCACAGATCTGCATATGCCAGGATGCAATTAGAGTTACAGCATGGCATGCCCATACCATGCTGCTGGTGTTGGCATGATATGCTGTTGCTGGCATTCTAGGTGTAAATGCAATTCTGCTATGTACAGACTGCACTGCTTGCTGAACCTGTTGCTCTGTCATTCCTCATTTGAATGCAGTCTTGCTGTTTACAGGTTGTGTTGCTTGCTGGATCTGTTAGCTCTGGCATTCCAGATGTGAATACAGTTCTACTGTTTACAGTGTGTATTGCTTGCTGAATCTATTGCTATTTGTTGGTGCTGGGAAAGCTTGCTGCATGCAGGACAGTGTGAGGGTGTATGGTGCTGCTAGGGTAGTAAGCAGCTGAGTACTGTGTGCTGGCACACACTGCAACAAGCTGCTGTTGTACTTCTGAATATTGGCTAGCTGATGCTGTTTGTACAGGGTTGCGTGGTCAGGACGGTCGGGCTTCGCAACAGACTCTTCAACTGACCTCTGTGCATCTTTACAGCACGCTATGTTGTACAGTAAGTCAACAACATACACGTTGTGTCCAAGAGACAGACATGCCGTGAGGGCCATGGCGGTGGTTCAACAACGCATTCGGTCTAGTACAACCGTATCGAGTTGTAAATTGGGCTGCTGTCGTCCTTTTTGCGCCCTCTGCGATAGCATACGTCTACATACCCAGGGTGGCGCTCCTCACTTTTCTACATTGGAAACAGGGCTTTTTGCCTTCTTTCATGTCGTAAGTCAAGTTGAGGGTAAAAACTGTGTACGTGGTCGTCAAAAGTCTGTATCCAAAACCAGTCCTTGCTTGGCACAACAGTTCGTGTGCGACGACAGCTCAACCTGACTGGCGGTACGGTCAGGTAGGCCTAGTACACCATCGAACGCGTGTGTGGG
>JAABUW010007112.1_pt1 | contig 13649 bp, 9 predicted proteins | sample 5560081 | NCBI WGS metagenome assembly JAABUW01 (sample SAMN10711882, study PRJNA513363) | rock metagenome | isolation source: Antarctica rocks | place: Antarctica: Victoria Land, Knobhead sud
GGTGAGATGGGGGAAGGGTGGTGAGTGATAGGGGGGGAGTGCTGGGGGAGGTGGAGGAGTGATAAGGGGGAAGGGGGGAGGAGTGCTGGGAGGTATGAGTTGGTGGGTAGTGGAGCATTTAGGTGATATTGCATTAGGGATATTACTATGTGGGGGAGGAAGCATGAGAGTTGGTGATTAATGGACGATGCTCGATGCTCGATTAAGGGCATTGATCCTGGGATGGAGGAATAAGGCAAGGTAGGATAGTAGGGGAGGGAGATGAGGGGATGAAATGGAAAGGAATGTGCTGTAGCAATGAGGTTAAGGTGGGTTTTGATAGGATGATGTAGCTCCACTAGGTTAAGTTCACGCAGCGGACCAGTCAAACATTACTTCATTAGGGACATTGATTTCTGTGATGGGAAATAAAGGATAGTAGGATAGGGAGATGAGGAAATGAGATGGAACATGTTGCACCAACAAGCTTAAGTGATAGGATGATGTAGCTATACTAGGTTAAGATCATGTAGCACCACCCATCTTCGCCCCCCCATCCGTCGTCCCCTTAACCTCCCCATTCCTCTCATCCCCCTCCGCATCCGGTCTCGCCGCCTCACTCGCCTTAAACGCCTGCTCAAAATCCGCAATAATATCATCAATATGTTCCGTCCCGACCGAGATCCTGATCAAATCCTCTGTAACACCACTATCCGTCTTTTCCTGATCGCTGAGCTGTTCATGCGTGGTGCTCCAGGGGTGAATGGCTAGCGTTTTGGAGTCGCCGACGTTGGCTAGGTTTGAGATTAGTTTGAAGCCATCGACGACTTGGCTACCTGCTGCTTCGCCGCCTTTGACGCCGAAGGATAAGACGCCGCCGTTTCCTCGCGGGAGGTACTTTTTCGCCAGTTTGTGGGATTGATGGCTTTCCAGGCCTGGGTAGCTGACCCACGCGACGTTTTCGTGCTTTTCGAGATATTCGGCCACTTTCTGGGCGTTGGACGCGTGTCTTTCGCATCGTAGACTGAGCGTCTCGATTCCGAGTAGTAATTGCTGTGCGGCGAATGGATTCAGGGCGGTTCCGAGATCTCGGAGTATTTCAACGCGGACACGGATGGCGAAAGTGATGGGGCCGAAGGTGTCCCAGAATTTGAGGCCGTGGTAGCCTTCTGATGGGTCGTTGAATTGGGGGTAGCGGGCTGCGTGCTTGCCCCAGTCGAATTTGCCGCTGTCGACGACAACGCCACCGATCGTGGTTCCGTGACCTCCTATCCACTTTGTGGCTGAATGCACGATGATATCGGCGCCGTGATCGATGGGACGGCAGAAGTAACCGCCTGCGCCAAAAGTATTGTCGACGACGACCGCCACACCATGTTTGTGTGCCACGGCAACGATTTTCTCGAAGTCAGGAACATTGTAGCGAGGATTGCCAATGCTTTCCAAGTATATGGCTTTCGTCTTGTCGTCAATAAGTTTCTCGAATTCGTCCGCATCGTCGCCTTTGACGAATTTAGTATTTATGCCGAGGCGGGGAAAGGCGACTTTGAATTGGTTGTAGGTGCCTCCGTAAAGATTGGAAGTGGAAACGATGTTGTCCCCTGCGTGGGCGAGAGCTGCGACTACCATGAGCTGGGCGGCTTGGCCAGACGAGGCTGCTACCGCTGCGACGCCGCCTTCGAGCGCTGCTATGCGCTTTTCGAAGACATCGACCGTGGGCTAGCAGAGTAGGGGTCATAAACCAAATCTTGGGTACGAGATCTGAAGGCTTATATAGTACGTACATTCATGATACGGCTATAGATGTTCCCAAATTCCTTGAGGCCGAACAGGCGGGCACCGTGGGCACTATCGTTGAATACATAGCTCTAGTCCTTGCAGTCAATATGCAAGCCCCCATTCTGCCGCAATGGGGAGCATTACGGTGGTGGCATAGATTGGAACAGCGCGTGACTTGGTAGTCGGATCTGGCTCTTGACTGGGGCGTATTGTCAGCAACTACGGTACCCTGACAGTAAGTAGAGTATGCGAGTCCTGGAAGTCTTACCCAGCGTGCAACTGCAGCGTTTCAAATTTCTGTACTGGAGCTTCTGGTGCCATTGTGAGTTTATGGTCTTCGATCCTTGCGGGGCTTCCAAATGATGACACGGAGACTGAGTGATAGCAAAAGTGCTGTAGATATTGGAAGAAGGGCAATGTGAGGTTCTTTCACACAAAAGAAAAATTGAAGCTGTATAGCACCCCACCACGGTGAAATTCCCCCGCGTTGTAGTTTTAGCGGCAATGGTGTCATCGCTCTAAGCACGCAACGGCCGCCCAGGGCGGGCATTACTGGCAGCCCAGAGACCATCTTGATACTCGAAAAGCGAAAAGCGACGAATTCTAGAACTTATAGAGTGACCAGACGTGGGATCCAAGCTGAAACATGTTGTACTTTACCTTCATGCGTCTTGGCGCAGCTGAGCGATAACGCCGACAGGCCCAGAGATGACCCCACGCCAAGCCCTGGCACGTGCATATCAGGGTCCTCTCAATCTTTGCGCCACGTCAAACTCTCTACTCCACTGTGGCGCCCCTTTTCAACGGATGTAGCTCCAATCGACGATGTGTATACCCTGTTGCGCTATCTGGTGGAGCTATTCCACTTTGAGAATATTCAAGACATGAGGTGTCGGACGCGTGCGTAGTGGTCTCCGGACGGAGGTTGTTCCGACTATCCATTCATAATACGCTGCGAAGGTTTCGGAGACATGTCCTCCGGACACTCCTCCGTCATCTCGATCATCAGAACAAATTAACATCGCCATATGGAGCTTGGATACATCTGGTTGCTCTTGCCTACCTTAACTTGGCTCTCTGCGCGATCGAGTGTTTGTTGTCGTACATGACTGTGAAACTCGAACGTGCCAGACTGTCACACAATATGGAGCGCCAGCAGCTTGGAATATTTGAGCTTTGGTAATCGCTCTGCGAAGAAGTATCGCACGCAACGGCTCTTGCCAAGATATCGTGCCGCCTTTCCATGCCCATCTAAGCTGATCAAATGCCAGGAGAGGTTGCGCTGGAAACCAGATGAGTCCTACAGCATGCTAACCCTTGCTGTTACCGTCCTATTCCCACCCCAACAGGCCCACATTGCCGCCTGTAGTACCGAAAAAAGCACAATCCTTCTATCTCAGTCAGCGTGGTATTCGTGCCCTTTTCCAGCCCTCGCCCTCTGAATCTCGTCTTCATTCAAGCGCGGCCACCAGTCATTTTGCTCAACCATCTCACTTTCGGAAATGGTGTTATCCTCCACACCGACAACTAGCGTTCCTAGGACTGGGAGCTCGGCTTTCTCCAATTTTGAGACGCTGTGGCCATGGCCGCCAGTCCGTTTGAAGGAGCCTAGGATGGAATCACATGTGTTTGTCGGGCGTTGGTTCGTGGGTGATTCCAACATTGGGTAATCACCATCTCGATCGACGGTGTTCTCGCATCTCGTTGGGACCGAGCGATCGTACCCTAGATGGTACGAAGTGAACCGACCAGAAAGATCTCTGCTGAATCCCCTTTGAGACCTTCTGATCTTCTCTTCTTGTGCAGCTGTTGACTCCGGATATAGCTGATTTATTCTTTGTCTCCGTGCTGTAATTATGCCACGTCTTTTGTCTTCCATCTCCTCGTTCCTATTGCGCGTACTTAAGAAGAACTGATTGGCTTCGGCGCTCTGCTTTGCGTCTAATTCTACTGCATCTGAGTCTATGTCTGATTTTCTGGCGTATAGAGCGTAAGGCATTCTGTAGCACGGGCCTTGCGTCACCCCCAATTCTGAATCGAATACGACTTGTCCAGATTTCGTGAGCTCTTTGGCTGCTTCTCTGCCTTCGGAGCCAGGGTCGTCATTATTGGTGTCAAAATCTAATGAACGACCATCTGGCGCTCGTACAAGAGTAATAGGCAGCTCTGGGCTAACGTAATCACAGCCGCTCTCAATTGGTTGCGGCCCACAAGGAGCTGAGGACAGAACATGGACGCCTCCATCGGCATCCCCAACAAGCAGGTTAGTGCCATCAGGTGAGAAAGCTCCGCTCTGTATCCCAGCACCAAATTGTGCAAAGTTGCGAGCCATAACGTCTCGGGGGTGCAGTCGGATATCCCATGCTTTGATCATACCATCTGATGAGCCTGTGTAAAAGAGCGATCCACCTGGACCCCAGAGACTCATCATGACACCTGTATCAACTTCTTCCCTCGAGCCACGTGTGTGGTCCCAGTCGACAAGAGGCTTCCCATGTCTCAAACGATGAAGTGGATAATCTGGTCGGCGGTAATCCCACACAAACGAAGTGCCATCTGTGCATCCAGCAGTGACGATGTTCGAGTTGATTGGGTGAAAGGTGATGTCCTGCATGTCCAGAGCGGAACACTCATACTCCATTGTGTAATGGCCAGGAACTCGAAGATCCCAAGTTCGGACCACAGTCTTGGTCTGGTATTTGTTCGTAAGCAGATTACCGCCAGGAGCACCACCCGTTGCGAAGAAGTTCAAGGTTGGGTGCCACGCTGCGGCAAAAACGCTCTGCGATGAAGGGACGACTTTGATGAATTGGAAAGCGTTCGCGTCCCATAAGCAAAGTTGGCCCTCCTGTGAAGGTTCATCAGTGTCGTTTTGATGAAACCCAGCTAATAGCAAGTGACTAGTGCCCGCTGACGAACCCCAGCGTAAGCATTCAGGATGAATCTTCCAGGCGGGTTTCGCTACCGCACGGGATGAAGAGAAGTCGACGTGTAATGCATAGTTGTTCTCAGTGTAGTAAACACGAACCGCATTTTCAATCACATCAGAGCCAGTAGCGAACAAGCCAGGTGTGTGCGCTGAAACCTCGACGCTGGTGACGTGGGCGTCATGTTGAAGAGTTACAAGGCAATGCTGCGGAGCAGAAGTGTCCCAGATCTTCACCGTGCGGTCATGGCTCGCAGTGTACATACGATCTGCGGAGGGTGAGAATGCAATCGAGGATACGGTCTCGTAGACCATGGGGTCACAAGCTTCGTAGACCGCTTGCCGAGCGTTGTATGTATCGGCCAAGGTCTCTGGTTTCGGCCTGTCAATCCGATGATCTGACAGCTCCGTCAGAGTATTGTGAACGAGATCGCCCAAAAGCAAATTGCAAGGACGATTGTACTGCACATCTTCCGGGTTTGTGTGAGCAGCAGCCCCGACGGCGTACGTTGTCGAGTTAGGACTCCAGGCAGCCGCCACAACATCACCAGAGGCCCCCTTCCAATATCTCCAAGGTTCAATCATTTCAGATCTCCGCAGACGAAGCTCCCTATGTATATCGACATTGCGACCCCTAGAGTCTGAGCCGAGCTCTCGATGGCGCAGCATGGATGCAGTATGACGCTCGGGTCTTCGAGCCGGATCTATAACTTTTGTCTCAATTCTCGTGAAGTTTGGTTTACCAATTTGAGGTGTAAGGTCGACGAATCGGAGGACGGCCTCATTTTCAAGAAGCTCTTGTTGCTCGGTATAGTCAATGAAGTGTCGGTTCTTCCTGTTCGATAGATGGTGATTCCCAGGGTCATTGGCGATCAACACTGCGATAAGGCGCTCTAAGTGTGGATCGAAAGCCGTAGCAGGTGATCGGGATACTGGTGGTTGCTCAATCGTCTGAGGATGTACCATAGCGCTTGCCATTGAGCGAAGCGGTTTTCTGGTATGGTTCACCTTCCTCTGGCTGGTCGCTTTGATCTCCACATGATTTACAGTGCCCTGGACATAATAGGTGGAGGAGCTCGAATCCTCAATAGCATCTAATTGAGGCTCGAATAACCCTACGCTCGAAGAATAGAATGTAGAGCCCCAAGTATCACCAGTCTCTGGAGACAGCTTTGCAGCCACGAGCTCTTCGGTCAGTGCTTGAAATCTTGCTAGATGTGATTGGGAAGCTGTGCCTGAAGCGATCACTTCCAACAAGGCTTTAGCATTTGCATCAGTAGCAACACGGGCGATCAACAACTGGCTTATCACATCATCGGATACTTGGTGAGAGGCGGTAGCAACAAGTGCCTGCGTCTTCTTGGCAGCTTCGTGTTTGCTCACCTGAGCTATCCTGCTAGGCGCGGACGCCGAGACTGGTGGCTTAGAGTCATTGCTGGGAATGGAGTCCGACGGTCGCGCTGTTGGTGTATAGTACTTATTCCCACGTCTGCGGCGCTGTGCAGGGTAGCGACCTCGATCGAACCCGGGTGGGAAAGACGACTTTAGAGGCGATTTTGGATCATCCTGCGCTGTATTAGATATTGGTACGTTTGCGGGCGACGTGGCGAGCAAAGTGGGCGTGTGCTCATTATGTGAGTCGTAAACAATGCGATTAGCGTCGGTCATTGAGTTCGGCGGCGATGGCTGATGGGAGCTCGTCTCAGTGACAGTCTCAACTTCCTCTGCACCCTGGACTGCAGCCTGGTCACGAGCCGGGCTTGTGAGATTAAACTCGTCGAGGTCTGTAGGCAGGACATCGTTCTGTAACTTCTGCAGATAGCCAGCGAGGTCTGTTATCTTCTCAGACGGTTTGACCGCCGACATACCAGGAGTAGCAAGCTTGGAAGTGGACGACAGCGCTGTTTGTCGACGATCAATTGATATTTTACCTGTCAGGTCTGCCTGCCCTGAAATCCTCGAAGGTATACTGGCCGGTACCTCTGGAGGATTTCCCAAGCTGGGTCTGGTGCCATTCGTGCATCCAAGATTCGATGGACGGTGTTGATCTCCTGAGACCCGACAAGTCGCTTTAGAACGTGCAATGGCTTCCTCCACCTTTTTGCGGAAACACATCTTCACAAATTGCTCGATGTCCTCAATTTGAGCGTCATTGGGTTTTGGTTGGCTCTGCGAGACACAGGTCTTCAATCTCTGGTCTACGACTTCTATGGCTACCTATCAATGCCCATTAGCTGATTGTTCGAGACAGCAAGATGGTGAGGCGTACGCTCTCGCCGATGGACATAAGCTCGTCTTTAGAAAGAGACTGCTTGGCTCTCTTCTTAGCTTTTTTGAGAGCGGGATATACAATGGTCGTGAAGATGTCAAAGATCGGTCCATCCTCAAGATAACCAAGGACGACCTCCTGTCTAGATTTCACTTTCGGGTCGCGATCACCCAGACCCGGAGTCAAAAGGCCATGGTCGCATTTGTCAGCACTGCAAGCACCATTTCGGACATCCTGTGCAGTTTGCATTGTAATATTGCGAAGACTTCCCGAATTTCCAGAAGAGCTCATAGACGGTAAAGTCTCCAATTTGGCAGATTTGGCAGAGGCATCCAATTGGGGTGACGTACTAGAGCGTTTCCGCTTTACTGGAGGAGCAGGATTTGGTCTCACTACAGTTGACGCGGACTCGTTACCCCCAGCTCTTGTGGGGCTTAAGTGTATGCGAGAATTACTTGAGCCCGGATTGCTCACATTTGATGTTTCCCATCCGTCGCGTTTTCCTGCACCATTATCCAAGGGTGTATTGGATGTCTTTGGACTCCTTTTCGGTATCCCTCGGTCCAACTTTGGTTTCCCTGATTGCTTCGGTGGCAAAACGCTAGGTTCTCTCGGCGCCTTCGGCGGGTTGCGTATATCGTAGGTTATGTCAATGTTCCGTCCTGCGTACTGGGCTGCTGCCCTTGGTGGACCTACGACAGGAGTGCCGGCCGCTGTACCATTCCTCGAAGTCTCTGGTTCTTCTGGCCGGTTACTGCGTGTAGACGTTGAGCGGGCCTTATCATGTATGGGTTCTTGCGGTTTGAGGGTATTTATCCTGGGCCCCGTGGTTGGGCTTCGAATGCCATAATCTGGCAAGGGTATCTGAGTCCTTGGAACCATGCCCTCTCTTGACTTCGTTCGAACGCCATTTGCGGTGGGTCTAGGATTAATGTTCTTGGGGGGTGCTTGTCCGTTGATAGTGCCATTCTGGCCGACTGTTGGCGCGGAGGTCATTGACCGAAATTGACTTTCCAATCGAGATGCAGCAGCCTGTGCTTTCGAGGCCGCTTCGCTCAAGGTCTCCAACTGATCTTCGCCATCTTCTCCCTCAGTGAGATCGATAATATTATTGATACGAGCGGCCTGCGTCTGTGCCATTACGTGCGCTTTCACGAGAGAGTAATCTGGATTCGGTGTAGCATCGAAATATCTTGTGAAACGGGCGTGATGATTGTGTTTTAAACGCCGACTTGGAGCGAAGGATCGAGCAAAGGGCGAATGCAGCCTTACTGCCAGAGTGAAGGCATTTGAGCGGGACGTTGTGAGCGCGGAGGGCGCGTTGAAAACTGAAGTATCCAACTTATGCCGAGGATCTACCCTTCCAACAGGTTAGACTGCCAAGCTATCGTTTTGTCGAATGTGATTGAATATAAAGTGAGCGCTCGACCAATACAAGAGGTACATGTCTAGCCTACGAAGCTTTTGGTTCATTTGGTATTCATTGAGCATTGGAGAATGAATCAGATATGAAAATGTGAGAGAAAATTGAGAATCTACATGTCACTCTTCTATGGTCTAGAATATGTGACACCAGTACCAGTACAACCCCACGAGAAAGGATCCGCCGAGATGGATCACAATGGTTCTATCGATTCTCGTAATTGCTTCATTGCTGCGCGAGCGATCTTGGCGGAGCATTCAACGACCCAAAAACAATAGCGCATACACCGAACATGCCAGCTCCTCCTATATTGTACGCAACACTCCGGCCAGCCCACCAATATAGGGTACAGAAAAACAATGGGCCACACGATCGCCCAAATTGACCTACAAAAAGGACTAATTAGCTTAAGATCAAAGGCCCATCAACACTATAACTCACCCCAGCTACGATGATTACCCAACTTGCCTCCTCTTTCACCTTCAGCAGCTTCAAAGCTGCTCAGGCTGTTCAATCCGGTCACCACCGTAGCAGTCGTAACGGCCAGCAGGATAGCTGCCGCCCAGAGTCCGGCTTCTGAAGTTAATTGACCAAGCATGAAGAAGCTTACTGCACAAGCTACCACCCCAAGTTGGACCACTTTAAGCGGATGTAATCGTCTCGTGACGAGTCCTTGCAATATCGCAGCTATTAGACCCATGAACCCAAGTAGTCTTCCTGATTGAGAAGATGAGTAGGCAAAAAGGTCATAAGTCATGAATGGTAAAGAAAACTCCATGCCGCTAAAGAAGAAGATGAAGATGAAATGGGTGAAATTGAGAAGGCTATGCGAATTAGTCCGACTGGGCTGCTGATGCTGTTCAGCATTGGTTTTTGATTCTGGTTTGTCCGTTGATGATAGTACTCGCGACGAAGGTAATGTTTCCGGTAGGCAGAGATACAAATATGCAGTCTCGGCAACGATGAGGAATAGAGAAAACCCAGCGGCCGTTGCAAAGGGGTTGGCGACCACGGTCTCGACATTCGCTAGAGCCGCTCCCAGCGCAGGGCCGAAGGTGAAGGCGATCGAGAAGCAGACCCCAACGAGTGCCATTGTAGCCCCTCGTTGCTTGTCGTCACTAATGTCTGCCACCATGGCTATTGCAAGCTGCACATTTCCCTCGCTCAAGCCTCCGACCACTCTACTCGCCAGAAACGTTCGAAAATCTGTAGCAGCCACCCAGAGGGCCACCGATGCGATATTGCCGGCCATTGACCACAAGAGGGCGGTCCTGCGCCCATACTTGTCTGATAAGGTCCCAATTATGGGAGAGGCGATCGCTTGGAGAAATGAGAACAGGGAGCCGAGAGCGCCTCCAAGAAGCACTATGTCATAGCGATCGCTGATGGGCCTTGAGAAGGACTGCTTGTAGGTATTTAAGCCATATAGAACGCGATTAAGCAGGGAGGAAGAGTCTTGGGAGGTTTCGAGGTTGCGGTAGAATTCGAGAAGCTTGGGGAAAAGCGGGAGAATGAACGTAAAAGAGATCTGAGCAAGTCTTAGCATGGGAATCAGGAGTGGAAGATTTTGAACATACCAAGTCTAGCAGCAGAGAGATCAAGATGACACGCAAGATCTGCTTGCGTTTTGCTGGAGATACTGGAGTGGCAGACATAGTGGAGGGCTGCGTGACGTGGAATCACCACACTCCAACAACGCCAGTGTCCTACATATCAAACATATGCAGCACTTTTATATATGCGGGGCTCCAACAGAGTTCTGGACAACTGTCTTATCTAACCCCATATTTCATTAATTCACGATGGACATATATGACATGCCATATTAGAGTACACCCTCGCTGACCGAGGCTAGCCGAATCGGGTCATGTCAAATTGTTCTAAGCCCGCTCTCAGGCCGGAGCTGGCGGCACGAATGCAAGCTAAAGTATTCGGGGCTAACGGCCCTGTGAGGCTGTCACGCTGTTACTTACTTTGGTGTCTACAACTTAGACGCTGTCCCTCAGCGCTTCCACAACATCATAGCCAATCTCCGTGCTATTCAACATGGACGAGCTCTTTCAGCTCGCGTACGTCAGCCTTGACATTCTGCCGCTACAATAATCTCCCTCTGGGCTGTTTCGGTTTTTCTATCTTCTCCAATCTGGTCTGGTTCCCCACGTCTATGTCGATACATATACCTTGACTTTATCCAGACTATTACATATTTTTTACAGGCACAATGCCTTTGCATTTCTCTTTTGCCTTTGGTGTGGGCAGCTACTTGAACTTTAGCTTTACCATCGGACATCCTGCTGCCAATACGACAACAGCAGAAAACATCGAGCCAAACGGATCAACTTCGAGGCGCTGTGCCAAACTGCCAATGTCAAGACGATGTGCAACATCGACCGGAAAGCCAGTTGACAGGCATGATCATGGCACAATGCCACTTCCTGGCCTTGACATGCTTGACAGACCAAGCCTGAGAAACGACGCTCATGGCATGAAGGTTCCCAGTCTTGAATTTCTGGATAACCCCAGCTCGGACACTATCAAGTCATTGAAAACGGAGATCAAGGCTATCAGAGCTGCCACCAGAACCAGGCCCACGCAGTTGTTACCTGTCAGCCTCAGGGTAGGCACTCTTCGACGATCTTGTCCACAAGCTCTGTCTTTGGCGTTTCCCTCCGGGCAAATGCAAGGCGAAAGAGACTGACTGTGCGGTAGAATCCTAAAGTTGTGGCTTCTTCCGATACGCCTAAAGCAGGTCAATATGCGCCTGAGAATACGCGTATGGCTATCACTCATTGTCCGCTCTACACCAGGGTACCCGTTGAAGTTCGGGACATGATCTATCGATATGTCCTGGTATCCTCAGAGCGTATCACTCGTGCGCATGACCTCATCGGCTACAAGACCCTGGTTGCGAACAATCACCATCCCATTCCAAACATCGACTCACGAGTAATGCAAACTTGTCGATTGATCTACGAGGAGACGTTGCCAATCCTCTATGGGGGAAACATATTCGAGTTCAGCTCCCCAAACTCGATCAGTCACTTTGCAGATGCGAGGCTGTCAAAATCAAGTATGTTCAACCCAGCCAGTACGTCCTCCACTAGCAACACCTTCGTGAATCTTATTAGTAACGCAACAACAGCATTCGCTTTCAAACCTGCGCCTAGTGGCAGACTGACTCTTCTTCGAACGGTTCGTCTGAGATTCACCGCCAGTCCTACTGGGCTGTTTGGAGGAGGCTTCGGTGGGACCGGACAGGTCAATGCATCTGACAGGGACTATGTGTGGGCAGGTGAGCAACCTTTCAGCATCAATCTCATCTCAATCAAAGCAATTCTTCGTGCTGCAAGCCTGGTCGCAGGAACGAAGTTATGCAACTTTGACATTCGGCTCAATGACTGCGTGCGGTTGGTAATGCTGACTCCTAACCTAATAGACTGGTCACGAACGCTGTTCTCTGATACCAAGCAGAGCGAGTATGCATCCAATTACGTTGCTTCGCCTTTGAGCTTCCCTTCTCTCGAGAGGCTGATTCTCGATTTCACTGAATGGGGATTGACCGATAAAGAGGCTCTCATGGTAGCTAGGATCGCTTATCTCCATGGAGTGTGCTGATAAACCATGTAGGTCGAGCCCATCTTGAGAACGTTAAACAGGTTTCCAAACCTCAAAGCTATGTTGATAGAGGGTGTGTCTCATCAGGCTACTCTTGAAAAGTTCGGGGATGGCTTTGACAGGGGAAGCGGGTCGAGAAAGGGTCAGGGTGCAGAAGAAGGTACCGCACGCTAGTTGCTAGAGCAGCAGCATTCACACTCGTAAGGAACCGAATCAGCTTATTTGGACATACCAAAGCAGTGTACGAGTTCTCTACACGAAGTGGTATCCTTGGTATTCCATGACTCACATGTCTAATAGTAAATACAAGACCTAGGAAAGAAGGGGTAATTCCGTGAGCAACTCACACTCTATTACAGCTACAAGAAGTCCGATTCCGAGGGATTCAATCACTACTTCACCTTTCCTCTTTCTACGTTCGGGATTTTTCTGTCGCATAAGTTGCACAATTGCGTCATTGCGGTTCACATCCGTTAACAATGACGCTGCACCTATGAAGTCATATACGTTTCTGACGACATTGGTAAGCTGCGAACGTTTAAAGAACCTCTCTCTTAGTAGGTCCTCAATCACTTTGACCTTTGCTATTGCAATACTGCTGCTATTCCAACTTGTCAACCATTATGGCCCCCTCGGTATTTCAACTCAAATGCTCCTGTAACGTTTGTTCCCCTTCCAATTCTTCCAAATCCCGAATTCCGCCAGCCCCTATCATCGACGCTTCATATCGCAGAATTACCCTTGGGGTCGCGTCGGCCAAAACTCGCTGGCCGCAACCCTCTGCTCCAAAACCCCCAACACAGACTTTAAGATCGAAGACCAGCCATATGCCGAAATGTGGATGGGGGACTACCCCGTTTTGCCCGCGAAAGTTATGAAGACAGGCGAAGAGCTACACAAGATTGTGGACGAGAACAAGGAGCAATTGCTCGGCAAGCAATGCATGGACAAATTCGGCGGGGTAATTCCATTCTTGCCGAAGATATTGTCCATAGCGAAAGCGTTGCCGTTGCAAATCCACCCCAACAAGGACCTGGCTGCGAAATTGCACAAGAAGAATCCAGAGCAGTTTACAGATGACAACCACAAGCCCGAGATTGCCGTCGCTCTGGGCCCCTTTGAGGTGTTTGCGGGCTGGAAACCTACACCTGAGATCCAATCCTTGTTCGATACGCTACCACCACTGCAGCAATTCCTCCCAGACGGCAAGTCGAAAATCGACGATGAGGCACTGCGGAAAATCGTACAGACCATCCTACAAGCCAGCGACGAAAGCATCAAAGAATGCCAGCAAGAGCTCGCCAAAATCCCCAAGGAGAAATACTGCAAGCAAGCCTACATCCTCGACATCCTCCCCAGACTGCAGGAACAGTACTCAATCGAAGACCCAGGCAACCTAGTCGCCCTAATGTAAACCCTCTCCCCCCCCAACTATCTTGACCCCAGCCCTCCAAAATCCCCCGCTAACACCTCCCCCAAACCCAGCACAATGAATTTCCTCACCCTCACCACCGGCTCCGCCATCTACGTCCCCGCCGACTGCCCCCACGCCTACCTCTCCGGCAACATAGTAGAATGCATGGCCCGCTCCAACAACGTCCTCAACACCGGTTTCTGCCCCCGCGCCGACAGAGACAACATCGCCCTCTTCTCCTCCG